>Ga0163144_10003956_pt1 | contig 33636 bp, 22 predicted proteins | sample OliLak19BULKMAT1_FD_123175 | JGI IMG/M metagenome (GOLD analysis project Ga0163144, IMG submission 123175) | Freshwater microbial mat bacterial communities from Lake Vanda, McMurdo Dry Valleys, Antarctica - Oligotrophic Lake LV.19.BULKMAT1 | ecosystem: Environmental > Aquatic > Freshwater >... | reverse complement strand
CACATCAACCGGCATGTACGACCTCCGTTGTCTCCACCGCAGTTGCCGTAGGCCTCCGGCCTGCGAACCACAGGATCAACCCGACGACAACTTCCGCCAGGGTCCACAACAACCTAAGCAACAGTGCCGCAGCGATCGCCAGCGGCAGTGCCGCGTCGCCCAGTTCGGGTTTCAATTGTTCCGTCATCATCCGCTGCAGCAGTTCCTCGCGGGCACCCAAGCCGCCGGGCAGGAACAAGAGCACGAAGCCGGCAATGTACGCCACCGAGTTCGCGCCGAGCAACCCCACCGCCCGCTCGCCGTCGATGGAAAGCGGCTCGGCATGAATGCCCTTCAACGTCAGCATCAGCCCGAGGCCCAAGAGCACCCAGCCGACGGCCGCCTGAACCAGGCCCTGCAGCAACCGCAGCAGCGACGGCTTGGGAAAGGGCTTGGCGTCCGGCCCCAGGCGACGACGGGCGATGCGGACGACGAGGCGATTCAGCAGCCACGCGCCGATCGGCAGCATCGCCACGCCGAGCACACCCCACCGTTCCAGCCCGCCGCCTTCGATGCGCTCTTTGGGAACCAATCCGGTATACGGCAGCAGCATGGCCGCGATCATCGCCCCGGCGGCCATGCTGGTCAGCGTCTCATAGATGCCGCAGACACCGACGACCGAGGCCGACACGTTCTTGTCCCGCAGCATCATCATTCTCAACAGGATTACCCAAGCTTTGCCCGGCAGATACTTACCGACTTGGCTGACGAAGTAGGCTCGAATCGCGGCGAACCACGTCAGCCCGGTCCCTTGATCGCGAAGCAGTTGCCAAAAGAACGTGCCCCAGAGCGTGTGCGCGGCAAGGTAGCACATGGCGGACGCGAGCAGGTATTCCCAACGGAAGACGAAGTCGTCCAAATTCGGCGGCGAGGCCTGCAGGAGGATCCAGAAATGCCGGCAGACGGCGACCGCGATCGCCGGGATCAGGACGACTTTGAACGCAAGTTTCAGCCAGGCAAGTGCGGAACGCATCCAGCCACGATACGAACCGATGCCGCACCCCGCCATTGTCGAGTGCAACGCGGCATGATAACTTCACAAGGACAGTACGACGGGATTCGCCTTCAGGAACGATCCATGACCGAGCCGACCGCCCTGCCGCCGACCGAACCGACCGCGAGTGTCCCGCCCGCCGCCGCTGCGACAGTCCAACCCCAACAGACTCCGGCCCAAGGCCGGAACGACCGTCGTGGTCCACCGCACCCCGGTGATCGCGGTCCGCGCAAGCCCCTGCCGCCCCGAGGCGAACGGCCGAAGTTCGACGGCACCAAGCCGCCGCAACTCGAACACAAGGACTTCGCCGCACTTCGTCCGAACAAGCGCGATCTGGACGACGGCTTGGAAGCGGAGCTCAATGCCGCGCTCGGCAACTTCGACGTCACCGGCACGACCGTGGCCGAAGCGAAACAGAAAAAAGGGACCGGCACGCAGACCAAAAAGCGTGGGCAAATCGTCGGCATTCACGGCAAGGACGTCTTCGTCGAAGTCCCCGGCGGCCGCAGCCAGGGGGTATTGCCCCTGTTGCAGTTCGGCGAAGCGAAGCCTAAGCTCGGCGAATTCGTCGAGTTCGACATCGAAGGCTACGACGGCTCCAACGGACTGCTCAAGCTGACGATGACCGGCTCGTCGATCGTGGTCACCGATTGGTCCAGCATCGCCCGCGGCATGATCGTCGAAGCCAAGGTTACGGGTGTCAACAAGAACGGCACCGGCCTGCTCGTGGAAGTCAACGGCATCAAGGGCTTCATGCCGATCAGCCAGATCGACATGTACCGCGTCGAGAAGCCCGAAGATTACATCAATCAGAAACTCAAGTGCGTCGTCAACGAGTTGGACGTCGAGGAACGCAATCTCGTGCTCAGTCGTCGGGCACTCCTGGAACGCGAGAAAGCGGAGAAGGCCGAAAAGTTCTGGGCGACGGTCGAGGAAGGCCAAACCCGCACCGGCATCGTTCGGTCCATCAAACCCTTCGGTGCGTTCGTCGATCTCGACGGCGCCGCGGACGGATTGATTCCCGTCTCCGAACTCAGTTGGAACCGGATCGGCGATCCTTCCGAAATCGTCTCCCTCGGCCAGAAGGTCGAAGTCGTGGTCGCACGGCTCGACTTCGAGACGCGTAAGATCGGCCTGAGCCTCAAACAACTCATCCGCAGCCCGTGGGACGACTTTGCCGAAGCCAACAAGACCGGGGCCCGTCTGACCGGCAAGGTGACCCGCATCGAGGACTTCGGAGCGTTCGTCGAGGTCTCTCCCGGCATCGAAGGCCTGGTTCACATCTCGGAAATGGCCACGATGCGGATCCGCCGCGTTCGCGAAGCGGTCACCGAAGGCCAGGAAATCACGGTCCAGATCCTGTCGATGGACGTCAAGGCCCGGCGGATGTCGCTTTCCCTCAAAGCGTTGCTCGCCGAAGCCGAATCGGCCGAGGATGCGAAGGACGACGCCGAGAAGGAAGCCGACCGACAGGAAGCCGAAGTCCGGATGATTGCCCGCAAGATGAACCCGAACCTCCGCGGCGGCATCGGCAGCGGCAAACTGCTGATCGACACCGGCGAATGAGACCGACCCCTGCACCCATCGAGTCCCGGCCACGATGAACGATGCCCACACACCGACCGCCGCCGAGTGTTACCCTCGGTTGCGGGCCTTGATCGCGTCCATCGAATCGGTCTACCTCGGCAAGCCGGAAGTCGTTCGCCTGGCGGTTGTCGCCCTGCTGGCCGACGGTCACCTGCTGCTGGAAGACGTGCCCGGCCTCGGCAAGACACTCCTCGCCAAGACGATCGCCAAAAGCCTGTCGTGCCGCTTCAGCCGCGTGCAATTCACGCCGGACTTGCTGCCGGGGGACCTGCTCGGCATCAGCCTCTTCAACCAGCAGACGCAGACCTTCCAGTTTCAATCCGGCCCCATCTTCGCCGAAATCCTGCTGACGGACGAAATCAATCGCGCCACCCCACGCACGCAATCGGCGTTGCTCGAAGCGATGGCCGAACGCCAGGTCACCATCGACGGCACCACCCGCAAGCTCGGGCCGCCGTTCATGGTGCTCGCGACGCAAAACCCCTACGAATTCGAAGGCACCTACCCGCTTCCCGAGAGCCAATTGGACCGCTTCCTCCTTCGCCTGAGCATCGGCTATCCGAGCCGCGAAGCGGAGCGGGCGATCCTGACGCAGCACCGCGGCGGCGAGCCGATCGATGCCCTGCAGCCGAGCCTGACGCATACCGAAGTCCTCGGCCTGCAGGCGCGGACCCGCGAGGTCAAGGTCGAAGCCTCCGTCGCCGAGTACATTCTCGATCTCATACAGGCCACGCGGACGCACAAGGAAGTCCGCCTCGGGGCGGGCACGCGGGCAGCTCTCGCGTACTATCGTGCCGTTCAGGCTTATGCTCTGCTCCAGGAACGCGAGTATGCCGTACCGGACGATGTGAAGCATCTCGCCGAGCCGGTGCTGGCCCACCGCATTCTGACCCGCACGTGGGACCAAAGCGGCTCGGACGATACCGCTTCGATCGTCCGCGAGATCACGGCCAAAACGCCGGTGCCGACGTGACCGGCAGCGGGGCGAAGATCCGCTTCACGCGTGCCGCCACCGTCTGGACGGCCGTCGCCCTGATGATCACCGTCGTCGGCTGGTACAAGACCATCAACCTGCTTGTCCTCGCGGGTTACTTCCTTCTCGCTCTCCTGGCCGTGAATCTGCGGCTGGCCTGGCGTGCTTCGGCTCGCCTGAGCGTGTCGCGTCGGCCGGTGCCGCCGGCGTTCGCCGGGGAGTTGGTGGCGCTCACGGCGGAAATCCGCAACGATGCGTCGCATCCGATCACCACGCTTGTGACCACTGCTTCCGCCGGCAATCGCACGGCATGGATGTTCGCGCCGTTGGCGGCGACGGACCAACGCACGATCACGGCCCGCTGGACGTTCGAGAAGCGCGGCCGGCATCCGCTCGGCTCGATTGTGGTCGATTCGTCCTACCCGTTGGGGTTGGTCCATGTCGTCCGCTCGTTGGGGAGCGATGCGGCGGTGCAGGTGCTTCCCACTCTCGGCCAGGTCAACATGGAGCAGTTTCGCCGCTGGCTGGTGCGGCAGAATGCCGGCGAAGGGGAAACCCGTCGACCCTCCCGGCGGCCTGCGGTCGGCACCGGCGAAGTCCGCGGCCTGCGGCCCTATCGCCCCGGCGACACGCCGCGCGAGATTCACTGGAAGACCTCGGCCCGCCGCAATCAGCTCTGGGTCCGCGAGTACGACCGCACCGAACCGCTCGATCTGATTCTGATCGTCGATCCCTATCTGCCGGACCCGTATGCCGTGTCCGATGTGGTGAACCCGAAGGAATGGGAAACGAAGCGACACGAAAACCGCGAGGCCGAACGCCGTCTGGAATGGGCATTGAGTTTGGTCGTCAGCCTCGGCTTCGCCGCGGCCGAGTCCGACGCACCGCCGCAGTTGACGTTGGTGCTGCCGGGGAACGAGTTGCAGGTCGTGAGTGGTCGCGCCGGTGTGGCCTTCGTGCGTCAAGCCTTCGCGGGACTCGCGGACGTCGTCGGTACGGCGGACCAACTGCGGCTGCCGCTCGATGCCGTGCGGCCGAAGGCGGGGAATGCGGCCCGCGTGATCTTGTCGCCGCGAAGCGGTGGGACCATCGCGGCGCTGCTGCGTGGCCAAGGCATCAGTTATGCTGAAGCGAGTGCCGAGCGCCCGCCGAATTGGTTCACGCCGCCCGAGTTTCTCATGCGCAAACACGACCTCGCGGAACGAAAAGGGTAACGCCATGCCGACGCATTTCGCCTTCCGGCTGAGCACCTACCTGACGCTGGGCTTGGCCTGCGCCTGCCTGTCGTATGCCGAGTGGGATCTCCTGCGTCAGGCGAGTTTCTTCGGCGGCTTGGTGATCGTTTTTCTCGTGATCGCGTTCCTGTGCGACGGCCGTTACGAACTCGATCTGACCAGCGCCAACCGCCTCGGCTTCGGTATCGGCTTGGCGGGTACGGCGTGGTTGGCCTATCAGTTTTTGAACAAAAACAGCCTGATCTATACGTTCCCGTGGCCTGCGAGCCTGCTGCCCTACCTCGGCCCGCTGCTTATGGTGCTGATGCCCGCGAAGCTGTTTCGGCCCAAGCACATCGGCGACTGGTGGGCGATGCAGGGCATCGGCCTGGCCACGGCCTCGCTGGCGGCGGCGATGGAGGACGACGCCATCTTCGGCGTGCTGCTGGCGCTCTATGCGGTTTGCGGCGTCTGGAGTTTGTCGCTCTTCTTCTACCTCCGCGTGGCGGGCCTGTTGCCGCCGGTGCCGCTGAGCGATCCCGGCCCGCCGGTTACGATTCTGGCTTCAACCATCCGCGTCGAAGAGACGCAGTTCGGTCGTGAATTCCTCGGCCGGGCCTTGGGTTGGGTCGCCCTCGCGATCGCGATCGCCGCACCGTTCTTCGTGCTCACGCCGCGTTCGGCCGCGCCGAAGTGGACCTTCGGCCAACAGCGGCTCGAGACCGGCCTGACTCAGGAAAACTTCAGCGACCTCAACCGCACCGGCGAGTTGAAGCCGAGCCGCGAAGCCGCATTCGAGTTGACGATCAACCGGCGCGACGGCACCCCCGTGACCGACTTCAATTTGGAGCAACGCTTCCGAAGTTCGACCTTCAACTCCTACGAAGGCGGTCGCTGGGTCCGCGTCGATACCCAGCCGATCCTGATGAATACGGCCCGCCTGATCCGCGACGACCGCTCCGGTGGAGCGTTGCCGAACTTCGGACCGAACCAGATCGACATCACGTTCGTGCCGAAAATCCGCCTGACGGAGCCGATCTTGGCCGACCCGGTGAACTGGGAAACGGGCAAGGCTTCGCCGATCGTCACACTCTCCGAACTGGAACTTCGTCCGTGGCTGCACGGCAAGGATGGCCTGTTCCGGCCCTTCGGCATCCCGATGACCAAAGGGGGCGTGCTGCCCTACCGTCAGTCGTTCGTGTCGCCCGCGGAAACCGATCTCGGCCCGCCGTGGGAGCCGATGTCCGCCTATCAGCCACTCGGCTCGGCCGGCGATCCGGATTCGCTTTGGTACGTCTTCCGCAACCATCGCCTGACCAAACTGCGGGCCTGGAGTCGGGAACTCGCTGTGCGGTTGGGGAAGAGCAACCCGGCCGTGCAGACGGCACTCGACCGCGCGATCGAGTCGCCTACGTTTCAGTTGATCCCTCAGGACTTCGAAGTCGTCGCCCGGGCCGTGACGGCGTACTTCGCCCAGTCGCCCGAGTACGAATACACGCTGAAGCTCCGCCGGCTCGACGCCGCCGCTGACCCGATCGAGGAGTTCCTTTACCGCTCGAAACAGGGCCATTGCGAACGCTTCGCGGCGGGCACGGCGTTGGTCCTGCGGTCTCTCGGCATCCCCGCCGCCTATGTGCTCGGCTATCGCGGCTGCGAGCCGGACGCCGACACGGCGGGTCTTTATCTCGTCCGCCAGGAGTTGGCCCATGCGTGGGTCGAGATCGCCATCCCGCGACCGGCCCCGGCAGGCTTCGAATTCCGTCGCAGGCCGAACGATCGTCTGGACGGCAAACCGGTGGTCTGGCATTGGTTGTCGCTCGACCCCACACCCGCGGAGGGCACCGAGGATTCGACTGATGGCGCGGGTGATGTGCTGAAGAATCCGTGGGCCCAGTTCGTCAACTTCTTCAGCGACTTCATCATCGGCTACGATCCGGAAAAGCGCCGCGGTGCTTTCGAGGCCGTCAGCCGTTGGTTCCTTGGCCCGTTTGGGCAGGGACTGATCTGGCTGAGCGTCGCGGGACTGGTCGCACTCGTCCTGGCTCGGCGCCATCGCCGTCGCCGACTTGCCGCAATGGCGCCGAGCGGCATCGTGTGGTTCGACCGCTATCGCTCGATCCTGCAGAAGTATGGACGACCCCCGCAAGCAGGCGAAACGCTCGCCGAACAGGCCACGCGATTATCCGTCGAACTCGGCAGCGACGCGCCCAAGCGCATCGTCGCCCTGTATTACGAAGCCCGCTTTGCCGGTCGCACGATCGCGACCGCGGAACTCGATGCCGTTGAAGCCGCGCTGACCGAACTGACGATTCTCATCAGGCAGACGGGGCCGGAATGACGCAGCACCGCATCGACCGGGAAACCACCATCCTCATCGTCGTCGATCTGCAGGAGCGGCTGCTGAATGCGCTGCCGCGATCCGAAGCGATCGTCGAACGCGCGGCCTTCCTCGTTGAGGCTGCCAAGCTGCTCGACGTGCCGGTCCTGGCCACGGAACAATATCCGAAGGGACTCGGGCCGACACTTCCGCGGCTGCGGGAACGACTGCCGAACGCACCGTTCGAGAAGACCGCCTTCAGCATCCTCGGCTGCGGAGACCTGCGGGCGGAACTGGAACGGCTCGCGAAATCGACCGTCGTGCTCATCGGTGCGGAGAGTCATGTCTGCATCATGCAGTCGGCTTTCGATCTGCTCGACCTCGACCACCGCGTGGTCATCGCCGCCGATGCCGTCGGCAGCCGTTTCGAATGCGACTGCAGCACGGCACTGGACCGCATGCGGCAGGCCGGTGCGGTCGTCACGACCGTCGAAGCCATCGCCTTTGAATGGCTCGTCGATGCGAAGCATCCCGCGTTCAAGTCCGTGAGTGCGCTGGTCCGCAGCCTGACGGGGTTTCCTTCCTTTCCACAGTTCTCGGGTGCATCATGACGATTCCCGGCCCGTTGAATCCCAGTCCTCGTCTGCTCCTCGGTCCCGGCCCGAGCGACGTCCATCCGCGCGTGCTCGCCGCGATGACGACGCCGCTGTTGGGCCACTTGGACCCGCAGTTTCTGCAGATCATGGACGAAACCCAAAGCTTGTTGCGGCAAGTCTACCGCACGAGCAACACGCTCACGTTCCCGATCGCCGCGACCGGCATGGCGGGGATGGAGGCGTGTCTGGTCAACCTGCTCGAGCCGGGCGACAAGATGATCGTCTGCGTCAACGGCTTCTTCGGCACGCGGATGCTCGACATCGCGGGCCGCGCCGGTGCGGTGGTCACGCATCTGCCCAAACCTTGGGGCCAAGTCTTCGGTCTCGATCCGATTCGGGAGGCGGTGAAATCCATCCGCCCCAAAGCCCTCGGCATCGTCCAGGCCGAGACCAGCACCGGAGCGCGGCAGAACCTCGAAGGACTCGGCGCAATCTGCCGGGAATTCGACGTCCTGCTGGTCGTCGATGCCGTGACCTCGCTCGGCTGCATTCCCGTGAACGTGGACGACTGGGGCATCGACGCGATCTACAGTTGTTCTCAGAAAGGCCTCGGGTGCCCGCCGGGCTTGTCGCCGGCGAGTTTCTCGGACCGTGCCGTGGCGGCGATCCAGGCGCGCAAGACCAAGGTCCAGAGTTGGTACCTCGACCTCAACATGCTGGCGAACTATTGGGGCGGCGATCGCGTCTACCACCACACGGCACCGATCTCGATGATCTACGCGCTTCGCGAAGGCTTGCGGATCGCACTGGAGGAAGGGCTGGAAGAACGTTTCGCCCGGCACGAACGCAACCACCGCGTCCTGAAAGCCGGGCTGGCGGCGCTTGGGCTGAAGTACATCGCGGTTGAGGGGTCGCAGTTGCCGCAGCTCAACGCGGTCTTCCTTCCCGAAGGCATCGACGATCTCGCCGGCCGAAAGCTGATGCTCAACGACCACGGCATCGAAGTCGGCGGCGGCTTGGGCGAGTTCAAGGGCAAGGCGTGGCGTATCGGTCTGATGGGATACAACAGCACGCCGGAGAACGTGACGCGGGTTCTGACGGCGTTGGAACAGGTCATGGAGACGTTGAAGGCCAAGGCTCAATAGCGCAACTCGAAGCCTAGAATCAGCCCTTGCAGGTAGAAGTCCGTGCGGTTCAGCAAGACGCCGGGCCGCTCCGACGGCAGGCCCGGCGTGTTGCCGATGCCGGGCACCGCAGCCGGGTCGATCGTTCGATCGAGCTGTTCCCCGGGCCGCACGACTTCGGAGAGATAGAGGAAGTTGTAGCCGATGTAGAGGCGCGAATCCGACGTGAAGCGATAGCCGACCTTCAGCCAGCCTTCGGGCAGCACCGCGAACGCCGAGTTGACGATGCGGGTGGAATTCGACGGTTGAGCCAGCACGCCGATCGGGCGAACCATGGCGCTCATTCCCGGTTCGGCCGTCGTGGACTGCCCGGCAACGCGAACCGTCGCCTGCACTTGGCCGATGCCCAGCTTGCCGCTCACTTCCAAAAACATCGAGCCGTGAACCACGTCGGCCTGAAAGCCGATCTGGCCGCCGTGGAAGGAGTTTTGCGCATCGATCTGATCCGCATAGCCGGCGGTGAATGCCGTTCGATTTCCCCCGGCCTGCGATAAGGCGTACTGTTCGAGCCGCAGTCCTTCGTTCAGTTGGAAGTAGCGATAACCCGCCAGGGCATGCACGCGGGCCTGCGGCCCGGCAACGAGATTGACCAGCCCGGTCACCTCCCAACCGTTGATTCGAGTGGAAGTCGTCGCGGAAAACGTCCCACGCTGTTCGCCCGGCACCGCGACCGGCACCGCATCCTCGAAGCCGGTCGCGGCATTGACGATCGGCCTACCCAGCGTGCGCCCGGCATGGTCACCGTCTTGAGCGAAGAGCGTTCGGTTCTGCGCATTCAGAAAAAAGTAGGTGACGCTCACCGCCGTCGTTCCGGCTTCATTCAACCGAAAGCCGTGTGTGAAGCGGCCGCCGGCAGTACTCTCGCTTTCCGCGCTTCGCCCGCCGATGAGGGTGATCGTGTTCGGCCCGCCGAGCCGCGGAACGCTTCCGCCGCGTGCGGACGTCAACAGCGGCGGCAACGGATGGGACTTGGGCCACCAAACGAGATACTCGCCGCCGATCCAGGAATGCGGCAACGCCGATTCGACTTCGATGCCGGGCAACGGGTAAATCGCGTGCACCGGTTGCTCGACCGTCAGCACGGGCTGCAGCGGCTGCGACACGCCGACGCCGCCGGGCATGCCGCTGTTCTCGAACGGCCCCGGCAGGATCAGCGGCGGCAGTTCGACCATCGGTGGTTTCGCAGGGGCGACCGTCACGGTCAGCGGCAAAGGCGGTGCCGCACCGCGCTCCGCGATGGGCGGATCGACGCCGATCGCCGAACCGGCAACGACCATCATCAGGAACACGACCAACACCGGCCGTCCGCAAGCCATACCATGAACCCTCGATGGCACACTCGGCACGGGTATGCCGAAACTTGAATCCTTTGTCCACCCCGACCGGAAAAACCCATGGCCCGTCGCCTGATCCACACCGGCCGAAGAATTCAAGTCTTTCAGGACGATTTTCTCGCGCCGGACGGCTCCATCATTCCCCGGGACCTGATCGCCCACCCCGGTGCCGTCGTGATTCTTCCCGTCATTGACCGCGAGCACGTCTGCCTGCTTCGCAACCATCGCTGGGTGGTCGACGAGGTGCTCTGGGAAATCCCGGCCGGTACGTTGGAACCGCCGGAGGACGTACTCGATGCCGCGAAACGCGAGCTTCAGGAAGAGACCGGCTACACGGCTGCAACGTGGCGCAGCCTCGGCTGGCTGTATGCCTCGCCGGGTGTGCTCAACGAGAAGCTGCACCTGTTTCTTGCAGAGAATCTGACCGCCGGGCCGAGCAGGCTCGAGGCGGACGAAGAGATTCAAGCGATCGCGGTGCCGCTGAGCGAAGCGGTCGACATGTGTCTGGACGGCCGCATCAAAGACGCGAAGACGGTCGCAGCCCTGCTGATGTGGGAGCGGAGTTTACGGTAGCGGATTCGGCGCCCGGAAGGTCTCGGCCGGTTCGGACTTGGGCACGATCACGATGCCCTGCTCGCTGATGGTGAAGCCGCGGCGGCGGTCGAAATCCGCATCGTAGCCGATCACCGTGTACGGCGGAAGTTTCACATCCTTATCGATGATCGTACGGCGGATCCGCGAATAACGGCCGACGTCCACGCCTTCGAGCAGGATCGAATCCTCGACCACGGCATAACTGTTGACCCGCACCCGTGGGGACAGCACACTTCGCCGCACCGTGCCGCCGGAGAGAATGCAGCCCGGCGAAATCAGGCTGTTCTCCGCGGTGCCGCGCCGGGCGGTGCCTGCCTCGCCGAATTCGAAATGCAGAAACTTCGGCGGCGGCACCTGAGGCTGCCACGTGCGGATCGGCCGGTCGTCGTCGTAGAGTTCGAGCTTCGGTTCCGCTTCGATCAGATCCATGTTCGCCTGGTAGTAGGCGTCCAACGTTCCCACGTCGCGCCAGTAGGGCAAGCCGCCGGTGCGCGGATCGGTGTAGCGATGGGAAAAAACCCGATCGCCGGAGACGATCATCTGCGGAATCACGTCCTTGCCGAAATCGTGGGAGCTGTCCGTTCGGGCGGCATCCTCGCAAAGCTGCTCGAACAGTACCCGCGTCTTGAACGCGTAGATCCCCATCGAGCCGAGGCAGTGCCCAGGAACTTCAGGCATCGGCGGGGCCGTCAACGGCTTCTCCAAAAAGTCCAAAACGCGGCCGTCGCGGTCGGTGGTAAGGATGCCGACTTGCCGCGACTCGCTCAGCGGCACCGGGATCGTGCCGATGGTCAGGTCAGCGTCGCGCTCGCGGTGCGTGCGGATCATGTCCGAGTAGTCCATCTTGTAGATGTGGTCCCCGGCGAGAATGAGAATGTCGAGCGGGGCATCCTTCTCGATGGAGTAGATGTTCTGGTACAAGGCATCCGCGGTCCCCTGATACCAGCTTTCGTCGATGCGCTGCTGCGGCGGCAGCACTTCGATCGTGTCGCCGAGTTCGGAGGCGAGGAAGTTCCAGCCGCGGCGGATGTGGCGGTCGAGACTGCGCGACTTGAACTGGGTGAGCACCTGAATCCGCCGCAACCCGGAGTTCAGACAGTTGGATAGGGTGAAGTCGATGATGCGGTAGATGCCGCCGAAGGGCACGGCCGGTTTCGCGCGATCCCGCGTCAGCGGTTCGAGCCGAGTTCCCTTTCCGCCGGCCAGGATGACCGTCAACACATCGTCCGGCATATCACATCACTCGACCACATCGGAAGCATTGCACGCAATGCCATGATAAATCAACGCAACCCGCTTTGCCGGCAGCTTCGCCGAGAACCGCTCTGCCGCCCGCACGCGACCGGCTTCGCCATAGGCTTGGGCCAAGCTCGGGTTCTCCAGCAGCAAATTCGCAGCCGAGGCGATTTGGACCTTGTCCCCCAGAGTGACCAGCGTGCCGGTCACACCATCCACGACGATCTCCGCCAGGTCCGACGTTCGCTGTGCGATAACCGGTTTGCCCGCCGCCATCGCTTCCAGTGCTATGGACGCGCCGCCCTGCTCGTGCGTCACCCAGACGAGTTCCGCAAGGTTCAAAAGTGCGGGCAGATCATCGCGCCGGCCGAGAAAGCGCACGCGATGATCGTCGAATCCCAGAGCCTCGGCAAAGCGGGCCAGCCGCTCCCGTTCCGGCCCGTCGCCGACGAGGATCAAGCAGATGTCCGAGGCGACATATTTTACCACATCGAACGCCCAGACCGCGGACTTCAGAGACGAGACCGAATCGAAGCGACCCGCCGCGAAGATCAGCCGGGCTTCCGGCGGCAAACCATGCTCGGCTCGAAAAGCTGAAGCATTCGGAGCCGGAGGTGCGACCGCTACGGCCGGCGACACGACTATGCTTGCCTGTGGAGTGATGCCGGCCGCGCGATAACGCTCCGCCTCGGCGGCCGTCGGCATCAGGCAGACCGCTCGTCGGCATAGTCGTCGCACCAACCAGCCCGACCCGACCGCGGCCCGATCCGCACCGGAGACGACCCAACGAACAGTCGATGCGATGCCGACACGAGGTAAGGTCAGAAGCCCTCCGACCACCGCAGCCCGGCCGCCCAGGGTATGAATCACATCCGGCTCGAACTCCTTCACGCACCGTCGAACTTCCCGCAAGCCGCGGATATCCGCCCATCCGTTCACCGGCGCGGACCACACCGGCACTTCCAGATCCGCAAGCGTCTGCAGCACGGCGGAGGACGCACGGCCGCGCAGGTCGATCGCGGCCAAGGTGAACTCGCGCCGAAGTTCCGGGACGATGGTCGTGAGAAACTTCGCCGGTGCCGTCGATTCGACTTCGGAAGCCAGGAACAGAATGCGCGGCATGGAGCGAGGTTCCGAAGGACGGTTGTTGACGAGCCGCACGAAGCAACAATCAGAGGGCGACATCGTCCGGCAGCACACCCACAAACGGCAGATGCCGATACTCGTCGTTGAAGTCCAGCCCGTAGCCGATCACGAACTTGTCGGGAATCAGGAAGCCGGTGTGGTCCGGCTCGAACGGCACCGTTTGCCGACCGATTTTGCGGAGCAACACGCACGTCCGAACGCTCGCCGCACCCCGGTTCTGCAGATGCGACACGAGCGTGGCAATGGTGTTGCCGGTGTCCAGAATATCGTCGAGCAGCACGAGGTGTCGGCCTTCCACGTCCGGCAACAGGCCGTCCTGCACGACCAGCGTTCCCGCAGTTGTCGCATTGCCGCGGTAACTGCTGGCCGCAATGAGACCGACCCGCAGAGGCAGGCCGATTTCCCGCACGAGGTCGGCAAGAAAGAAAAGACTGCCGGTGAGGATGCCGACGACCGTAAAGGGCCTGCCGTCGTATTCGTCCCGAAGTTCGGCAGCGATCTCGCGAACGCGTTCGCGGATCTGCTCGGCCGTCAGTAGTACTTCCATCGTGCAGGTCCGGCGGTGGTGCGAAAACGGATTGCTTCGCAGTGCATTCAACCGAAAGCAGCGCGGGCCGGGTAGTGTCGATTTGGGGAAACTCAGCGAACCGCGGTTGAGGACGTGAAGTCGATCGGCACGGCAGCCCGATAGGTCGCTGCGATGTTGGCCTGGGTAAAGACCTCAGCCGTCGGCCCATCCGCGATCTTGCGGACGTTCAAGAGCACCACGCGATCGAAGTACTCCGCCGTCGTCGACAGGTCGTGGTGGACCGCGATCACCGTGCGGCCCGCGTTGCGTTGCGACCGCAACACCTCAACGATCGCAGTCTCGGTCACGGCATCGACGCCCTGAAACGGCTCGTCGAGCACCAGCAAATCGGCATGCTGCACCAAAGCCCGCGCCAGGAAGGTCCGCTGCTGCTGACCGCCGGAGAGTTCCCCAATCTGCCTGCCTGCCAAGTCCGCCAGACCCACATCCGCGAGCGCTGCACGCGCATCGTCGTACTCTTTGCGGCCCGCCCGGCGGAACCAACCGAGTCGACCGTAGGTTCCCATCGTGACGACATCCAGGACGGTTGTCGGGAAGTCCCAATCGACCGTGCCGCGCTGGGGGACGTACGCGATGTGCCGACCGGACTTTTCGGACTGCGCACCGCGGAATCGGACGCTGCCGGCGAGCGGCACCGTCAGCCCGAGCATCGCCTTCAGGAGTGTCGTTTTGCCCGCGCCGTTCGGCCCGAGGATCGCCGTCATCGTCCCGCGCGGCACCGTCAGGTCGACATTCCACAAGACCGGCGTCTCGCGGTAGGCAACCGTAAGCCCGCGAATCTCGACGGCGTCGTTCATGGCTTCAGATACTTCACGAGCACATCGACATCATGACGAACCGTTCCGACATAGGTTCCAGTCGGCGTGCCCACCGCACCGAGTGAATCGGAGTAAAGCGCTTCGTCGCCGGCCACCAGAACCGTCGGCGGGGCGTTCGGGTAGCGGCTGCGGGTCAGGTCCAACACCTTGGCCAAACCTTTCGTCGGCGTGGAGGTTTCCGTGAAGATCGCCCGCACCCGTTTTCGGCCGAGGTAGTCCGCCAAATCGTCCAAGTCCTTGGTACCGACGGCCGAACTGGTGCTCACACCCTGCAAGCCTTTGACTTCCACACCGTAAGCGGAGGCGAAGTAGCCGAAGGCATCGTGCGAGGTCACCAGAATGCGGTTGGCGGGAGGAATGGTCGCGATCTTCGTACGGATTTCCGCGTCGAGTGCCTTCAACTCGGCCAGGTAGGCCGCGCCGCGGGAGCGGTAATCCTCGGCATGTGCGGGAGCCACGCGACAGAGTTCTTCGACCACAACCGTGACGCATTGCGACCAGAGTGGAACATCGAACCAGACGTGCGGATCGTCCGCCGAGTCTTCATCGACGCGACGAATCCTGGCACGGTCCAACCGCTTGCCGACGGCGATCGCGTGTCGGTCTTCGAGCAGATCCACCATTTTGCCTTCGAGGTGCAGCCCGTGGCAGAAAATCAGGTCGGCATCACCCAAGGCGACCGCATCCGAGCTGACCGGCGCATAGTTGTGAGGATCCGTCCCCGGCGGCATCAGCACCGTCAGAACCACCGTGTCCCCACCGATCTGCCGCACGGCATCGCCCAAAATGCTGGTCGTGGTCACGACCCGGACTTTACCGCGATCCGCAGTGGAAACCGTGTCGCAACCGACCGCGACGACGAGCATCAACATGGTCAACAATCGAAACTTCATACACGACACCTTTCGGGAAGACGCGATTGAAGTTTAGGCTAACTCCGGTCATTAGTCCAGACGAATAACGAAGCTACTGGTCTATTTGTCGTCAGATCCGGTCCAGCGAATCGAGCCACCGCTTGAGTTCCTCCAGCGTCGATTCCATCAGATACTCCTTGCCGAAATCCTTGAGTTGTCGGTAAATCGTCGGATACTTTTTCTCGACAAGTTTCGGCTTGGCTTCTGCGATGTCCTTTACGAGTGGATCCTGTTCACCGCAGACGATGTAAAAGCTGATCGGCTGCCCGGGGACCGGCTCCTTGGGGGCCGTGCCCAACACCGCGCCGGTGACGGCGACGCCGCGGATGAGTTCGCGGGCGTTGAACGCGAGGTAGTAGGACATCTGCCCGCCGATACCCATCCCGTGGGCGACCACGCGGGTTTTGTCGATGGTGTACGCCGCCAGGATTGTGTTAAGTTCCTGCACGAGTTCCTCGGTCTCGCTGGGCAGCCAGCCGTCCTCGTTCTTGGACTTGGGGCCGACGAGGATGAAGTGATGCTCGTTGCACCACGTGCCGAAGATTTTCTCGAGATCTTCCCCGTCCTTGGCACCGCCTCGGGCACGATGCAGCCAGATGATCGCACCGTGGGCCACGGCCTTGTCGTAGTTCTCCGGCACGAAGACCCACGACTCCCGGCCCAGCGTCGGATTGGTGCGCCTTCGCAGACCCGTCTCGATCTTGTCCGCCTTCTCGTCCTTCGCTTCGACCGGCTTGGCAGCTTCCTTGGCGGACGACGGCAGCGGCACCGCGGCAGCGACATCCTCGGGAAGTGCGATCAGCTTCACCTTGAGCTTCTCGGTTTTGTCTCCGGCTTTGCGCTTCACTTCGAGTTCGACTTCATCGTCTGCACGGAAGGTCGTCATCAGTTGAATCAGGACATCGCGCTTCATCGGGGGCGACTTCGGCACCATGCCCGGCGGCAACTTCGGCATCGGCATCGGCGGGCCGACGGGGATCGGCGCGACCTTGAGAATGCGGTCGCCGACCTTCAGGCCGATCTCGTCCGCAGGTGACTTCGGATAGACGTATCGAATCTCGACGCCCGGCGTCGGGTCGTCCCGCAGGGGTAGGATGCCGAGAAACGGTGGGGCAAACGAGGTCACCGCGCCGGTCAGCACCACATTCGGGATGTCCATCGTCTTGCCGTCCCGGCTGATTTTCACCGCGACGATGTCGCCGGCATACTTCGGACCGAGAGCATGTTGAATGCCCGAGAAGTTCGCGATCGGCTTGCCGTCGAGTTCCACGACCGTGTCGTTCGCCTTGATCCCCGCCTTCTCCGCAGCCGAGTCGCGGCTCACGGCCCCGATCACGGGTGGGGCGTTATAGTCGTCCCCCTGCACCTTCGCGGAGATGCCCATCAGCCCGCGCCGCAGGGTGTCTCCATTCTTCAACTTCGGCAACACTGCGAAGATGTCGTCCAGCGGCACCGCGAAGCCGATGCCCGAATCGTACCACTCGACGCCGGCAGTCTCCGAGTCGCCGCGCGGCGAAGCGGGCACGAGCACACCGATGACGCGGCCATCGAGCGCGACCAGCGGGCCGCCGTAGTTCACGGGAGAGACCTTCGCGTCCGTCTGCACGCACTTACCGAAGATGCGGCCGGTCGCACTGATGATGCCGAGGCTGATCGACGGCGAGTCGGCCAGGTCCGGATCCAGCGCACGACCGAGCGCGAGCGACCAGCGACCGACTTCGGTCTCGGATTTGGGAAACGCCTTGGGCACGACCAGCCCGGTCGCGTCGATCTTCAGCAGCGTCAACATCCGCGTCGTGTCCGACCCGACGATCTTGGCGACTTTGCGGTCCTTCCCGGGTGCCGTTACGGTGATCGACGACGGCTTATCCGCGAAGTTGAAGGAACTGGAAATGATCCAGCCGTCCTCTCCGACAACCAGGCCCGTGGTCGGCCCCGTGCCCTTGCGTACGCCTCCCTGTCGACCGCCGGGACCGGGCTGGCCGGGAATCACCTCGCGCCCACCGGAGGTTTCAATCTTGACCACGCTCCGCGCGGCCACGGCGACGGCCGCCTTCATGGCCGCTTCGTCCGCCTCGTTGGCGTCCTGAGCTGAGGTAGGAGCCATGGTCCAACTGAAGCAGGCCACGGCCAAGAGGATACGCAGTTTCATGTTCCGTCACTTCCATCGATCAGTAGGCTCGGAAGGATTTCAGGCAGTCTCATCCTGTGCATCAAAACCAGTTAGGATTCACGGGATGAACAGGATTTCAAAGTCAGAAGAGATCGGCATCACTTCTTCGGGACAGTCGGCTTGGGGTAGTCTTCCAGTCTCAACTCGATGGTCTGCAGGCCGTCGCCGCGACGAACTTCGACGCGAAGCACCATGCCGGGCCGCGTCTTTTTGATCGCGTCCTGAAACGCCTTGATGCTGCCGATCGGTTCACCGTCCAGAAATCCGATCAGGTCGCCGGGCAAAAACCCGGCCTTGGCCGCGGGCGAGTTGGGTTCCCATTCCTCGATGTACGGAGGCGTCCGTTCCAGCACGTTCGGCACGAACACGAGACCGTGGTAACCACCCGGCCCGGTTGCGGCGATCGCCTTCGGCCGGGTCTTGTACTCACCCTTTTTCGCGGCGGCGACGAATTCGGGAATGCTTACGCTGGTCGTCTTGTCGCCGTCCTTGATGTCGACGCGGGCATTCACCGGCACAGCGTAGTTGATCCAGGTTTCCGTGAGGCTGTTCCGCAACTCGCGGCCCACCACGGCCAGCAGTTGACCGCGCCGATCGGTCAGCGCTCCGCCGCCGGCGCCGGGATTGTTGGTGATCGCATCGACGACGTATACCTGACCGGTGTAGGCGAAATCGAAGATGCCGCGACGCCCGGTCAGTTTGATGCAGGCCGCGACGACGCCGCGCTGCACACTCACCGGTTCGTCCCGCATTGCGATCTCGAACTGATTCGCAAACGAGAGCACCCAATCCCCCGGCTTCGCGAGTTCGCGCTTCGCAGCCGCGTCGAGGTCGAAGCACGCCAAGTCGAGTCCCGTCGGTTCGTCCAGCTTTTTGCCGTCGAGCTTGATCTTGAGCAAGGCAATATCGAGTTCCGGCTCCTGCCCCAACACGACCGCCTTCATCCGCCGGCCGTCGTAGAGGTGAACGACGAGTTCCGAGGTGTCCAGCATCTGCGAGGCGATGGTGAGGATGTGACCGTCGGGCGAAATCAGAATGCCGGTGCCGAAGTTGGTCACACCCCGAAAACCGCCGGCGCCGAAGAGCTTCACCGTTCTGGTGTTCACGTCCTCGGCAATCTTGTCGAAGGGATCGGCAGCCGTTGCGACGCCGCCGAGGAGACCGACCAGCAGCGTGAAACCGATGCGAAGCGAATTCATGACTTGCCCCCAAGCGTCCACGTCTTCACCACGATGACGGCGTACTTCTTTTCGCCGATGCGGACTTCGATGCGGTGCGGCAGTTCGCGGCCATCGGTCTTTTTGTACTCGCCGAAGAAGAGTTCGCAGGGAAGTTCCTCGCTCGCCGTGACCGCCTCGCAGGCGATCAGCCGATGGTCGCCCGGCGTGTAGTACCACTTGCTTTCCAGCGACGCATGCTTCGCACGGATTACATCCGCATCCATGCGCAGATCCTTCAGCGAGTCCACTGCGGCTCCATCAGCGCGCGGCGGATAAACCGGTTCGGTGCCGCCATGGTCGAAGCCGGCCTCGAAGCCTTTCTCCCAACTCGTCAGCAGCCGGCGGTACTGGTATAGCGCCGTCAACAGCCCACCCGAGCCTTGCGGCAACATCAGTTCCCCGATCGTTGCCCCGGGCTTCAGCGGTATGACGCTGTCCCGAATGCCGTTGCGGATGATGGTGACCGCGGTCAAACCGTCCGCGTCTTCGGCCCACGTCACCTTCACATCGCCGCGCCGGTCAACCAACTCGATGGTGCCGTCGAGCGTCCAAGTTCCTGAGCGGTCCGCGAAGTTGCCCTGCTTCGCCAAGGCGGCCTTGAGTTCGTTCTGCCGCTCGAGGTTGAAGAAGTAGTTGGCGTAACCCTTCTTCGCGGTGAAGAGCTTGTTGGCCGGGGACGCATCCTGCCCCGGCTTCTTCGGTGGGGCCGGCGCGGGCCGGCCGCCGGGAGGTTTGGGTTGCTCGTCGCCGGCCTTCTCGACCGGCCGATCCATGTGCCCCATGAGGCGCACCAAGGTTTCCCGCGTCACGTTGTCGCGGCGGTACGTCAGCGGCAGCCGCCATTCGCGGGGAAAGATGCCCAGGATGTTCTTGTACTGGTTCGCGCTGCTTAAAGTCCGGCCCGCGAACTTCACCAACTGATCGCCGGGCTGGATGCCCTGCTTCACCGCATCGGCATCCTCCAGCATGCTCCGGACCAGCATGCGGCTCAGGTCGCCTTCCTCATTCTCGGTTGCCACGTCAGCACCGAGCGTGGCGTGGTCCGTGTCGAGTCCGGAGCGAAGGTGGCCGAGGAAGTTTTTGATCTGATTGATGCTGATGGCATAGCCGACGCCCGAATTCACCCGGCCGCGCTTCTCGAAGGAGCCGCGACCGTTGATGCCGATGAGTTCGCCCTTCATGTTGAAGAGCGGGCCACCCGAGTTGCCGGGGTTGATCGAGGTTTCAATCTGGATGCAGTCGGTGTATTCAAGCGTTCCCTTGCCTTCGGGCGGCTGATAGCGGTTGGTGCCGCTGACCAAGCCGTACGTCACCGTCGGCGTGAAGTCGAGACTGAGGCCGAAGGGGTTGCCCATCGCCAGCGACCAGTCGCCGGGCCGGACCGTATCGCTGTCCGCGAGTGCAACGAAGGGGAACGGCTTGCCGGGTTCGCGCGGCAGCAGTTTCACCAGCGCGACATCGCCGACCTTGTCCACGCCCACGAGCACGGCATCGTACAGCTTGCCGTCCGCCAGGCCGCATTGGAGCACCGGGCCGGTCGGTTGGACGACGTGGAAGTTGGTGAGGCAATACCCCTGTGCGTCGATGACGACGCCGGAGCCGCAGGCTTCGCCGCCGAAGAAACAGACGGCCGCAACAGCAGGCTTCACCTTCCGGATGACTTCGACCCGAGCCGCTTCCGAACTGCGGACGAGTGGAGACGGATCGGCGGCAGGCAGCGGTGAAACCGATGCGATGAGTCCGATCGAAAGCAGTAGGCGATTCATGGAAAGGTGCCGATCGGTGGTCTTGGGGTCGTTACTTCTGCAATCGGGCATCGACGAGCAGTTGGCGATCGCCGTCGAAGCCGCGGGAGCCGACGACGATCCGGATTTCCTTGGCGTCCTTGACGTTGAACGCCAGTTCGTTGGGGCTGGGGACGTCGTTCGCCGTCACCGCAAAAATCGGCCTATCGTCGACGAGGATCGTCATCGGCAGCAGGAAGTTCGCATTCCGGCCGCGCGGCGGTGCGGCGAGCAGGAATTTGAATTCGCGGTAGCCGGCATCAAGTTTGAACGTGCAGCTCGTGTCCTTGGGGATTGCGATCCCTTTGGCGTACCGCTTGCCGTTGACGATCAGATCCTGCCCGCCGCCGGCTCGATCCATCACGATCTTGCGGGCCAGGCTGAACTCCGGACCTATCGCTTTGGCGTCGTCCCCCTCTGGGTAGACAACCGTCGGCGTCAGGTCAGAAAGATAAATCAGGTTGCCTTTGGCGAAGTCGAGCATCACCAGCACATCCAGCGCGGGATAAGTCACCGTCGCGCCGGCGACCGTGGTCAGCGTCAATCCCTTGCCGACGATTTCGATCTTCGCGGCATTCCAGGCGTTGCCGTATTGATCGACGACTTTGCAGAGTGTCGGCGGCAGCACTTCGCTGTTCGGGTGATAGACGAGGATACCCCCGGTGATGCGGCGGATGGGTAGGTTGCGACGGCCCGCGCCCTCCTGCTCGAAGGCGAAGGCATCCCCTGTTTCGGTCGCATCAAACAGCGATCCGGCGAGTGACTCGAAGCCTTCGCCCTGCCGCAGGAGCACGCGGTCTTTCCGAACGCGATCACCGGCAAGCTTTTTCCACGCCTCGCGAAGCTTGACATCGTCGGCATTCCGCATCCACTGGCTCACCGCCGTCATCGGCAGTTCGACCGCCGGTGCCGCGACCCCGGACGGATGGGTCAGCAGCGTCGGCAGCATCGACTTGCCGCGGAAGGAGACTTGGGACGCGAGGACCGTCGAGCCGTCCGTCAGTTCGATCAGATCGTACTTGGCATCACGCGGCGGTGCGGGCGACTTTTGGATTTGGATCGAGGCGATCCGATTGACGGGCAATGCGGCCGTCTGCATCCCGCCGGCGGGGAGGTATTTCAGGTTGGCAGCATCCAAACCGACAAATTCACCCGTAACGGTCTTACCGTCGGCCGTCACAATAACGACCTCACCGGCGGCAAGAGCCGAGGCGATGCAGGCCGAGCCGATCAGACAGAACACAAGACGCATCACGGGCAAGACTCCGATAGGCACCCGAGACTTTTCAATTTCGACCCGAGCCGCGTACAGGCGGGACGCCCGCACCACAATCGCAAACCGACTCTGCACGGCTTGTGGGGCGGGCGTCCCGACAACACACGGCTCGGGCAACCTAAGGCTTGAAGCCGTTGATGCGGTTGAGGCTTCGGAAGTAGTCTTCGATCATCGGCTCGAACTTCTTCGGCATCGAGCGGACGAAGTCCTGCGTGATCTTCTTGCGTTCCAGTTCCGGCAACTTGGCCCAGACGGCTTCGTAGTTGCGCATCTTCTTGAGATCGACCTGACCCGGACCTGCATTCGTGCCGCCCATGCTGTCTTCCATCGGCGTGCTCGGCGGGCCTTCGCCGGGCTGCTTGCCGCTCTTGCCGCCGGCCTGATCCCCTTTGCCTGCTTGCTTCTTCTTGGCTTCGTTTTCAAGTTGCTTGATCTTCTCGTCGAGGCGGAAGACGATCTTCTTCTGAATCTCCTGCGTCTGCGGTCCGCCGCGGGCGAGGTCCAACCGTCGGCCCGAGTTGTCCATGAGGCGGGTGATGTTGGCCAAGTCCTTGTCGTCCTTGGACCATTGCTGGACATCGAGAAACATCATCGTGCCGACGACCCTGTAGCGGTCCGGCGCGTCCGGCACGTCGTCGAGCAGACGCGAGACACTCAGCACGACAGCATCCCGCTGCATGGTGGCATGCTCGGCCACCGCTTTATGGAAGAAGTAGGAAGCGGGATCGACGAGTAACTCCGGCGTGATGCTTTTGGAAGCGGTCAACGATTCCTCGTAGGCCCGCTTGGATGCCAAGGCCTTGGCATACGCGGCTGCGACATTGGAGCGGACAAACGGGTCGAGTTTGGCGTCGCTCAGCCAAGCCGGCACCGCGGTGGGAGGCGTTCCTGCCCGTTTGGTTTCGGAAATCAGTGCTTCGGATTCCGGCAGGCCCAAGCCGATCGCCTCGAGGACGGCTTCGCCGACACTGCGTGTCGGCGTCCACACACCATTAAACTCGGCCCGATTGAATTTGCCGACGGACTTAAGCCAGGCTTCGAGCTTCGGCTTGGCCTCCGCGACGGTCATCGCTTTGAGGGTACTGAAGCCGTACACGGGCTTCACCGGTGGGACGGGCTGCATCGGCACCGGATCGGCGGCGATGAGAAGTCCGCAGCATGCGAAGGCGAGCGGAACGATCAGGAGCTTTCGGCGCAGCGACATCTGTGTCACCCTCTTCGTGGACAAACCGACTGTCTAATCGTTGGCGCCGGAGGCGATTTTGGCAAGCATATCCTGCAGTTTCGCTTGGCGTGCGGCCAAATCCCGCAGTTCGGCCTGGATGAGCGGATCCGCTGCGGACTCGCCCTTGTATTGCTCGCCGGACACCTTGGTGCGGCCGTTGACCTGCATCTGCAGTGCCCGAATCAGTTTCAGTTCCGAAATCTGCTCGAGCAGTTTCTTGTCGCCGGGCTTCTGTGGAGACTGTTCCTCCGGCGGCTTCTGCTGCTCGTCCTTCTTGTCCTGCTGGGACTTCTTCAAGGCAGCCGCCATCTCCTTGAGCATCGCCAGGATGTTCTCTTCGATCAGCTGGGTGTCCTTGCCGACGTAGGCCTGTTCGAGCCGACGCTGCACCGCCACCATGTCGATGCGGACCTCTTCGAGAACTCGGGCGAAGGCAACGGCCGTCCCTTCGCTCTCCAACAGCTTGAGGGTCTTCTCGGCTTCCGCGATGATTTCGAGTTCCTTGGTGCCCAGGTTCTGGGATTTCTTGGTCCCCTCCGTATCCTTGCTGCCCGCTGCTTTGAGGAAGATGCCGTCGATGAGCTTGGTCGCCTCGTAGACTTCGGACTGCATCGAGATCATCCGGTTGATGCGGGATTCCAGGTCTGCGAGCAGTTTGAGGAGTTCTTCTTCGCGCATCTGCTTGAGGCGCTTCTCCATCTCCTGCACGGCCTTGGTCAGTTCCTCGATGGCTTTGTCCTGCTTTTTCCCGGCCTGATCGCGGTTGTTCTTGTCCAGCTCCTTCTCGGCATTCTGCTGATGGGGAATCGCTTCCTGCACCTGCTTGCGGCCGGGGGGTTGGTCCTTGGGTTCCGATCCGGAATTCGGCGGCGGGCTGCCGGCCGGGGGTTGTCCACCCATCGGCGGCGAGCCGGAGTCGGGTTTGGCATTACCCTGCGGCGGCGGCGGCATTGGCCCGGCATTGGTGCCCTTGGGGTCGCCCGCCTTGGGGTCGCCGGGCTTTTCCTGCCCGCGCTTATTGTCAGTCGGCGGCTTGGGGGGGGCGGGCTTATTCGCACCATCAGTCGGCTTGGCATCGCCCGCCTTCGGATCGCCCGGCTTCATGTCCCCCGGTTTGGCTTCGCCGGGTTTGGCATCGCCGGGCTTCATGTCACCGGGTTTAGACTCGCCGGGCTTCATATCGCCCGGCTTGGCGTCTCCAGGCTTTGTTTCGCCCGGCTCGGTGTCGTCGCCGGGCTTGCCGGGTTCGTCGTCCTTCGGCTCGGGTTTGGTTTCGCCCGCTCGTTCGCCCGGCTTGGCTTCGGGTTTGTTCTCGGCCTTGGCGATTCCCTGCTCCCTGCCCGGCGTCGGTTTGTCGTCCTTGCCCTTCGGATCAATCTTGCCGGCCAGGTCTTTCGTCTGCTCCGTGAGCTTGTTCTGATCCTTCGTGAGTCGATCCTTGTCGACCTTGGGAAGGTCGGTCATGGCGCGGACGTTTTTCTGGTTGCGAAGAATCGCGCGGGCCTCGGCCAGCAGTTTCTCCAACCGGTCGATCTCGTTTTTGCGTTGTGTGGCCGCATCGTCGGTCAGGAGCAGATTCAGAATGTCCTGCAGGGTCTTCTGGAGTTGCTTATCCTTGCCGGCGATCGAGTCGAGTTCCTGCGACAGGCCTCCGGATTTCGCCATCGACTCGATCATCTTGTTGAATTGCGTGCGGGCATCCTGCTTCCGGGAGAAGTCCAACGCCGACCGGATCACCTTGGCGCGTTCGCGTTCCTCGGGTCGATCGCTGCGGTCGAGCTTGTCCGCCAAGGCCGAGAGTTCCTGCTCGAAGCGGACGAAGAGTTCGGAGTTGCGCTGCTGCGGCGAGCGAAGATCGTTCAGCCCGCCGGGCGTTGCGGGTGGCTGGGCCACCAGTGTGAGACAACCGAATGCGAACATGGCGGCAAGTGTAGCGCTGGGCAGCCGGCGGAAATGCATAACCCTGTTCCTCATCGAAGAGTGCGACGCTTAAGAGTAAACGATTTCCGCGAGCGATGTTAACTCAAAAGCCGCGCGGTCACTTGACCACGACCGCGACGACGACCGCCGGCCCGACGGACGGCCTGAGGGTGACCGTGAACGATCCCGGCTTGCGGCCGGCCGTCAGGATCCAGTCGAAATTGTCCCGGTCGTCCTTGACGATCAACTCCGCGGGCACCGAGAGTTCGCTGCCGACGGAGGCTTCGAGGCGGATCTTGAGTTCGCCGTTGGTGAAGAATTTCCAATCGACGGCATGCATGATTTTCAGAGTCGCGCCTCGTTCCAGCATCACCGTGGGTACGCTCTGAATCACCGGCGCATTGAGTTGTTCGCGCCGTCCCTGGATCACGCGTACCAAGGCATCGGAAACGACGCGTTGATTCTCGATGATGCGTCGCAGGTCGTCGCGAAGTTTCCCTTCGCTGACCGTATCGCCGAGTTCGCGGCGGATCTGCTCAAGGCGACGAATCAACGCTTCCAAGGTGACCTTGGCGTTCGCCGTGGTCGAGTCTTCCGGCTTGATGCCGGCGTTGAGAGGTTCGCGGAAGGCGGCCAAGGCGTCGTCTGCAGCTTTGTGCTCCGCGGCAAGGACTTGGTCCAACGGCGTCAGCACCACGCTTTCGTAACGCTTGGAGACGCCGGGGTTGCAGCGGTTGGTTTCGACTTCCCGTTTGAGGCGGGTGTAGTCGGCGATCACGCTTTGCAGCAAGTCGCGGGACTTCGCCGCTTCCTGCACGAGGTCTTCCGCCCGCACCCGTGCCGAGAGCAACGCCTGGGGGTTCAGTGAAGCACTGCTCAGAAGCTGGGCTTGGCCGTTGAGTTTGACTTGGGCTTCCCGCAACCGCTTGAGTGCTTCGTCGAAGCGGGCCGTGATCTTCTCTTCGTCCTTGGTGATTTCCGAAAGGAGGTCCGCTTCGGAAACGATAAAGAGTCGAATGGCTTCGAGATTCCGGCCGACTCGCGGGCCTCGGACCACATTGGTGTCCGCCGCGGCCACGGTTAGGTCGAGGCGGAAGCGCTGCTGGACTTCGCCGGTACTCTCCTTGGCCTGCAAGCGCCGCCCGCGGACTTCCAAGAGACCATCGACGTCGAGGAGATCGAAGACATCCGACTCGAGGCTGAAGCGGACTTCCTTGACGACATTCGGTGATTCTTGGCCGGCTCGCGGCAAGCTTAGAGTCTTCAACAGCCCGGCCGTCGTCGATTTCGGCAGCGTCTCGTAACTGCGTTCGAAGGTCCGTACCGGCAGCGTGCCGAACTGCTTTTGCTCACCCTGCCCCAGTGTTGTCGCCACGTAGTCGACGATCGCGGGAGCGAAGTTGCTGCCGAGGTTCGGCATCAGCGGGGCGAAGGAATATCGGCCCAAATTCGCTTCAAACTGCAGCGCCTGCACAGCCTGCGATTCGAGAAGAGAAATTTGGAACTCGAAGTCGACCCGGCTTAGGCCGACGTCGTCCCGCACGATCGACTCCTTCAAAAACGGCACCATCGCCTTGGGCGTGCAGAGCCAACCGCCGGCGAATTCGCGAAGCACGCTGACGGCGATGCGGACTTCGGGAACCATGTCCTCGACCGCCTGCAACACGACCGTCCGCTTGGAGCGGACGCCGTCCAGATCCACGAGCACCAAATCGAATTCCCGGCCGGCATCGAGTCGATCGGCTCCGCGGAAGGCAAAGCGGAACGATTCGCCTTCGGGCGTCACGCTCACCGCTTCGGTCGCCGTCGTGGCGCCGGGCATGCGGCCGACTTTGGGAATCAGAATCACCTCGGCCAGTTCCTTATCGGCGGTACCGCTGATCTCGACCTCCGAGCCGACGGGGATCGACGCAACCGAACGTTCCCCGGTCAGCGAGAATTCTTTCGGAGCCAAGGTTTGCCGGAGGGATTTGAGCGCCGGCCATTGGGCCGCGCCGCCCTCGACCGGAGCCGGGTGGAGGTGATACGCGGGCACCTCCTCGACGCGTTTCAATTGAGCCAACAACGGCGGCGGAACCAACACGATTCGGCGCGGGTCGGTGCGGAAGTCATTCGCGCGGACCGTGTAGCTGATCGATTCCTTCAGGTTGGCGAGCGTTGCCCCGTAATCCCCGTTCGGCTCGCGGGTGAGTTTCATGGCGCCGCGCGTTCCGCCCGCGACTTTGGTCTCGTTGCCGGAGCCCGTCCCGGCGATGCCGAAGTAGCGCAAGTCGACCGTGTCCGTCGGCGGCAGGCGTCTCAGAATTCGACTCATCGAGAAGCTCGCGGCTTTGGCATCCAGTTCCGCCAGCACCGGCGCGACCTCGGCATGATCCGCCCCGAAGGTCGCGACGATCTCATCGAGCGGCAACGCCGCCAAGGCGATTGTCTTTACGATCGGCCGCTTCTCGATGACGGCGAAAAAAGTTCCGCCCAGCAACGCGCTCACTGCCGTATCCGCGTCCGTCGTCTCAGACTGTTCCGTCATGTCCAAAGTCGCGGCAGCGTCGACGGCCAAGCCTTCCAAGTCGCCCCAAATCAGCGGCCGCCAACCGAGGCGGACGGTCGCATCGGCCACGACCCACTCGTGAGCCCGTACCCGGACCCGCGGGGCTCCGGCATCGCGGCCGATGCGATACTCGGTTTTGGTCGGCTCGAGGATTTCCAGATGGGTGTTCCGCATCCACGGCGTCGGCCGGAGCAGGACATTGCGCTCGGCGAAGATCGTTGCCGAGTCGATGGTTCGCACCAGCACGGGCATCGGATCGATGGTTCCCAATGCCAAGGCGTTGCGGATCAGCAGCGCCGTCGCTCCCATGCCGAGGGTGCCGAGGATCGCCAGCCAAAGCATCGCGAACCGTCCGCGGTTGATGATCGACTCGGGTCGGATCTTCTTGAGCTGTTTGGCCGCATCGTCGATGGTGCGGCGGACCAGGTCCCCGGACGTGCCGGACTTCTCCGCCGCATCGACGTCGGCCAGTTCGACCGCCGTAATCAGCTTCTCGCGAAGGATCGTCGGGAAGCGCTTTTCCAGCAATAGTGCCAGCGAGGCATAGGAGTAATCGCCGCGGCCGGAGAACGCGACGCGATTGAACCACCAGCCGCCGGCGCCGACCACGAACGCACCGAGAGCCGCACCGCGAAGCCACGCGGGGGCATCGAGAACCCAATCGAAGCCGCTGTCCAGGAACAGTTCGTAGTCGAGCACGAAACCTACGGCGGCCCCAACAACGACCGCCAGCAGAAACAGCAAGGTGGATTCCACGACCAAGGCGCGGCGGAGCTTGCGCCGGAGCCGGTCGAGCGGGACGGTGAGGGCTTCGGCGGGGCGGACTACGGTCATGATGTCAACTTCAACGGGGAACAACGGATCAGGACCAACAGCACGACTCAAGCCATCCGCAGCAGTTTGCGGGTCAACCACTCGACGGTCAACAGCGCGGCGATCGTCAACAGCACCCACCCGATTTCGATCCTCGTGGAGCCGATCGTGACCGCAAGAAACGCGAACTTGTAGTCGCCGATCGAAAACGCCAACGGCTTGTCCCACAGATCGCGAACGGGGCCACGATTGCGTTGCTCCATGCTCTCGGTGTCGATGGCCGCCGGGATCAGCTTCAGCCGGTCCTTCTCGCTCAATCGGAATGTCAGCTTCGCCTTCTTCGGGTCGCGTTCCGAACCGCGCAGCTTATCGGTGACCTCAACATCCTTGATGCGGCCGCGGACTTCCTCCACGCTTCCCGCGATCTTCTCCAAAGCGGCATAATCCGGCCGCGTGTTGTCGAACTCGGGGTCACTTCGCTTCAGTGTGAAGTCCCCCGTGAGCTTGTCGCCGGCGCTGTCCGGCACGTCGACCACGATACGGTAGCGCTTGTCCCCCGGCGGCAAGCGGGCGGGGTCGGCGGTCAGCTGGCCGGTGTAGTAACCCTCGAAGTCGTTGCCGCTCTTTCGGGCGCGCATCTCGTAGGGGCCATGTTCCTTTTCCTTCTCGTTGGCCGCGTTGTACTGCTCGATGCGGAACTTCGGTGCCGGGGCGTTCAGGTCGTAGGGCTTACCGGTCGGGGCGAGCAGCCGAGTCTGCACCCGGATCTGCGAGCCGGAGTTGAACTCCTTGCCCACCAGCACTCGGCCGCGGCTCGCCTTCGCGTCGCGATTACCCGCCGCATACCGCGTCAGCTTGACCCAGAAGCGATCGAAGTAGTCTTGGTTGTAGGCCCGCGTCCGCCATATCTCACCGGAAGCGAGAAACACGCTGCGGCCGCGGGCGGGCTGACCGACGACGATCCAAGGTCGCGGTTCGGGGTCACCGCGCTCGTTGATGTCCAGAAACTCGGCCAGCACCGTCGCCCCCGGCTTGACCGCTCTGACGGGGTAATACGAGAAGAAGCCGCGCGTGGGCGTCAGTGCTTCGCGTAGGTTGCCGGCGTTGGTGAACTTGCCGCGACCGGTGAAATAAGGTTCCCAGCCCGAGGCGGGGTCCTCGTTTGCGTCATCCTCAAGCTTCAACACATCGAACTGCGGATTCGGCTTCAGAAGCAATCGCCGGGGCGTCCGCGGCACCGGCCGGGTGCGGACGAGGATAATGTCGTCCGGCACGATCGGCAGCAGGTCGAGCATCGGCCGCAGCCGACCGTCGTCATCGGCGCGCGCGAGTTGGAACAGGTTCAACGGCCCGGCGACGGTGATCAAGCCGCCGCCGAGGTTGTCGACCCAACGCTGCAGGTTGCCGAGCTGATCGGCGGAGAGTTCGGACCAATCCGGGTCAAACGCGACCACCAAGTCGTACTCGTTGAGGTTGTAGAATTTTTCCTCCGGCTTCAAGCTGACCTCGGCCGTGTCCAGCTTGGTGGGGAAGCGCGTCAGCATCCGTTCCGGCGGCACGTCCTGCACGCTCGTGCCGTCCCGGCCGCCGTCGCTCTGCAGACAGATGCTGAGTTCCGCGCGGTTCTGAGCCGTCTCGCGGACGAGCAATGTGCGAAGGGTCTGATACTCGCGGGTCGGCCCGCCGGCAAACAGGAGGATCCGCGTGGGCTTGTCGAGTACCTGAATCGACCGCGGCGGGCTGATGTGTTCCTCTCCCGCGAAGAGTTCGCGCTTGTCCTTGCCGATGCGGGCCACGGCCTTCCATTCGCCCGCCTTCCATTGCCGCTTGTTGCCGACCTTCTTCGATTCCTCGGTCAGGTTCTCCGGCAAGGTCGCCGGGTCGATCGTGAACTCAACGCTGCCGTGCGGGGGTACGGTGTCGCCCGCGAATTTCAGCGACAGCGGCGGCAATTCGAAGTCGGGCTTCGGATTTTCCTTCAGGTCGCGACCGGGCAGGTAGAGGCCGAGCTTCACCTGGACTTCCTTGTCCGCCAGTCCCAAGCCGTCCGCTTCGACGACGATCTTAAAGGCCTCGTCCGGCGGCGTGCGGTCGGGGGCCTGCAGGTCCGTGATGGTGATGCCGATAACGTTGCGCGCCTCGCCCACGGCCACGGTGAAGATCGGCACCTTGTCGCGCTCGGCCCGCTCCCGGAGTTGGCGATAGGCGGAGTCCGACCCGAGGTTGCTTCGACCATCGGAAAAGACGATGACGCCCTGCACCAGATTGCCGCTTTCGCGGTTGACGAGTGCCAGCAACGAATCGGGAACATTGGTGCCGAGCACGATCGAGCGGGCCAAGTCGATCCGTTTCTCCAGCCGACTGCGGTGATCCGCCAGCACCGCGGCATCCGTTTCCGGCAGTGAAGCCGGCAACGCCTCGGCCGCAGGCAGCTTGGCCCAGGTCAGCGCCCACTCCGCCGTGCCGGGTTCGGTGCCGTTCCAAGCCGCGGTCGTCCTCAGCAATTCGATCCCGGCCGGGGAGACGCCGCGCGTGAGCCAGGTTTTGAAGTCGTATTGCACCCAGGCATTCCACTCCGCCGGCGTCCAGGCCGGCGCACCTCGGTCGATCGCCTGCGGTTCGTCGTCGAGCCTGCCGGCGAATCGATACAGGAAGACGGGATTCTTCGTCAGCAGTTCATCGAGCAGTTTCACATCCGGATCGAGGATCGTTTCGATCAGCTTGGCGAAGCGCGTCGGCCCCGGTTTGCCGCCGGAAACCTGCTCGTCGGTCGTCAGCGTCATACTGGGCGACACATCGAGAACCACGACGACACGGCTCCGCTTCTCGGTCACCTCCCAATACTCGCGGGCCGGCAACAGAAAAGCGAACGCCAACAGAGCGAACACGCTTGCCCGCAGGACTGCCAACGGTAATGAGATCCAACCCGCGGTGCGGGCATCGCGGGCATATAGCGCAACCACGAAACTCCAGGCGAACAACAAGACACCGACGACGGCGGGGAGCCAGTTCACGTTCTGCCAACTGCCCACGACCATTTCCGGCACGAGCAGCGATGCGAGAACTGCCGAGACGCCGCAGAGCCGCAGGAAGCCCGTCACGATGGTCCATAAGCCGATTCGCTTCGAATCGAGATACGTGAACGACAGCCCGATCAGCATCAACGCAAGCAGGCCGGCCAAGCTGGGCAGGTGCGACCATGGCGAGTCGAGGCCGAACCAGTCCGTCGGGTACGGCTCGCCGAGGCGGCGGAGGATGAAGTTTGATTCGATTGCGGCGTCCGTCGGATTCATGGCATACTCAACGAGGATGAATCACCGGACGTTAGGCCTTCAGAGCTTCGGCAGCAGTCGGCGTGCCGACGCGAGCTTCGCGGAAGGCGGATGCGGCACTCGGCGCGGTCGTAGTTTCGTCCGCCGTGTTGTAGCTGAGTTTCGTCGACAGATATTGCTCGGCCAGCAGCAGCAGTCCCAGTGCGACGACCAGCCAAATCGAATCGGAGAGGTCGCTCTGCTTCTTGCGAAGTTCCTTGACCCAATCGGTATCGTCCGCTGCCACCAATTGTGCCCCGGACGCAATCTGGGCGATGTCGTCGCGGGAAGCCCGCCTCAGGTCGCCTTCGCGGCCGGCATCCATGTTGGCTGCAAAAGCCCGGTACTCAGCCGCCTCGCCGCCTTCACCTCCGGTTGCTGTTGCGGCCCTGATCTGAGTCAGACGAAACAGGTACGCGCCGGGGTTCTTCGCTTCGCGGAAGCGGAGCAGGAAGTTCCCGGCTTCGGCGGTCAGCGGTTGATCGCCGAGCGGAACCAGCGGAGCCGGGTCGGACTGGATTTGGCCCGGCGTGGGCACATGGGTCAGGAATGCCCGTGTCGCCGTAGGCCGATAGCGGGCCGCTTCCAGCTTCAATTCGATGTCCTGGCCCAGCGCGCGGTTCTCGCCCGTGCCCGCACCGGAGAGGTATGTGCCGAGTTCCTTGATGATCGGCGAAAACGTCGCGTTGCCCGGGCTGGCCGAGGGCCAATCGCTCCAGGTTTCCCCGGCCGTCGTGGTGATCAGCGTCACCCGACCGCGGCCGTACTCGCGTGCGAGATAGAAGGGATCGCCGAACTTGACCGCTTCCCGCAGCCGCACAGCCTGGGCCTTCAGTTCCGCCAACCTCGGCGTGTTCCAGAACTCGCGAAGCAGCGTTTCGTTGCTGTTCCCGGCTCCACGCTGGTCGGCCAAGAGATCATCCAAAATCGCGGCGAGCTTGTAGAGCGGCTCGGACGATACCGCGATCCGGCGCAGGTCGTTGCGGTAACCGGCGAGAATCTCTTTCTGCTTGGCGAACTCGGCGTCGTCGACCGGCAAGGCATCGGAAATCTTACGCACCGCTTCCTCATAGTCCGCCGGGGAACGTTCGTTGGGTAGAGAGTAAAGTTCCGTCACGCTGCGGTCCTCGCGCCAGTTGCCGATGCGCTGCACCGGCCAATACCGACGGATCGACAGGAAGCCGAAAATGCGTTCGAGTTCCTCGGCATCCTTGACCGGCTCGCCGCGTTCGTCGGTATACAACCCCGCGAGTGCCGGGTGCGACCGCCGCGACGGCTCGCGAACGAGCAGCTTCTTCTGGGAGATGCGGAAGCGGCGCGTCTGAATTTCATCCTCGCTCAACTCGGGGCTGGGCTGCTCGGCCAACGGCACCGGAAACAGTCCTTCGCCGTCGCGGTAAAGCAGCTTGTTATAGTCGGCCGAGCGCACGTCCGGCCCCAGGAAGAAGCCGACGCCTCCACCCGCCTTGGCGTAGGCTTCGAGCGACTTCGCCGCGGCGTCGCCGAGGGTGGGGACGTTCAGCAGCAGCACGAAGGCATACTTGTCGAGGTCCGGCTTTTCCAGGTCGGTTGGCGTACCGTTGACCCAGGAGTAACCGCCGAGGACTTGGGTGAACACGGGCCGCAGATAGAAGCCGTCGCCATCCTTGCTGTCCTTCAGGTTCGGCCGGCCTTCGATCGCAAGAATCGGCAGACGGTTCTTGACCTCGACCACCGCATGGCGCAAATTGTCGCTCGACAAGCCGCCCGGTTCGTTGGTTTCCAGATTCACGGTCACGAGGCTGAAGCGGTCCCACGGCTTGTCGTCGGTCGCCAGGCGGTCGAAGGGAAT
>Ga0163144_10003955_pt1 | contig 33637 bp, 41 predicted proteins | sample OliLak19BULKMAT1_FD_123175 | JGI IMG/M metagenome (GOLD analysis project Ga0163144, IMG submission 123175) | Freshwater microbial mat bacterial communities from Lake Vanda, McMurdo Dry Valleys, Antarctica - Oligotrophic Lake LV.19.BULKMAT1 | ecosystem: Environmental > Aquatic > Freshwater >... | reverse complement strand
ACCCTCCTTCCTCCCCTTTTGGCGAAAGCGAAGTAAAACCAAGCTCGCTTCCCGCTTTTTCTGAAGTAATTTTTACTTCCTTATAACTGAGCAAAGAAAGTCCCAGAAAAAGCATGAGAAGCACTAGTACTGGAGTAAGGGAAGAAATAAGGGAAGAAATAAGGGAACGAAAAGAATTCAAATTATTTTCCTGCATAGATTACTTACTATCATATCGTAAGGGAGTGAGACTCTCCTAGTTTTTTTATGCACAGACACTCTCCTGCGCGCGTTGCGCGCGCAGGAGAGTGTCTTTTTTACTTAGCCGTTTTTCTACTTGGACGTTTCGTTTCCAAGTAGTACTTTATGTGATCAACCCTCTGAAGTATGTTAGACAGATGATAGACACCGAGTGTCTATCATCAAGTACTCTAGCTCCTCGAAACTGTACGATATATCGTACAGTTTCGACATGGGCATCTCTACTTGGATGTTTTGTCTCCAAGTACTGCACTTCCAAGGAGAGGGGTATCGTGCTTTGGTTCTCAGTATGTACGGTGTGTAAAAAATTACCTGAACATTTTGTACGATATATCGTACAAAACAGAGAGCGTGCCATTATCACGATGCACTGTTATTCATCATTCGTCACAGATGTACATCTTCACTATCCATCGTGAGCGCTCCCTAAGGATGGTCGAGAAAATTCCTATAATTCTGGCATATGCCAGAATTATAGGAATTTTCCAAGTAGTAATTTTTGAGAGAACGCCATCTCTAAACTACTGATACCTTGTTAATACATCAGCTTCTACTGTGGCTCGCTCCACTCCATACGTAAGATAGGAGAGCTCCTTAAGGGCCCCTACCCCATCATAAGAAAGCTTTGGAAGTCCTGGGGTAGCCACATTAAAGGGTTTTGCGGGGCGGTTTCCTACCAAAAGGCGCATATAGGCATGGTAATTATCAAGATTCATAATGTCTTTGTGAGTAAACGTAGGTCCAAAAGTCTTTTCGAGATACTCCGCATCGTCTGCTCCTACTCTAAAGGTAGCGAGTGATCCCACGTTACCAAAGACTGCATCACGAATACGCTCATCAAGCTGAGCTATAAACTGATGAGCTATGGTGAGAGAAAGTTTATACTTACGCGCTTCTGAGAGAATGGTCGCAATGGAATCAGTAGTGATATTCTGGAACTCGTCTATATAGAAGTAAAAAGGAGGGAGCGTTTTGCCAAACGAGTCCACTCGGGAAAGTGCCGCCATAAGGATTTTCCCCACCAAAATGAGACCGATAAGATTGGCATTGATATCCCCCAAGCGCCCCTTAGAGAGGTTTACTAAGAGAATCTTCTTGTTGTCCATAATGTCACGGAAGTTAAAAGAAGATTTTTGTTGCGAAACTACTGGGCGCATTATGTCGTTTGAGAGAAATGAGTCGAACTTATTGGTAATATAGGGCACGAAGTTAGCCATTGACTGCTCCCCTGTCGTCTTCTCAGCATTACGCCAAAACTGTGTGATAATCGGATTTTTACAATGCGAGAGCTTTAATTCACGGAAAGCTTTGTCGGAAAGTACACGTCCTATCTCAAGAAGTGTGCTTCCTGAAGCGGGGTGCTCCATCACGAGCAGGGCACTGTTGCGGAAGTATTGCTCAAAAGCGGGCCCACCGGAAACTTTCATATCAAAAAGCTTATTGAAGATAGAGAGGAGCTCATTTACTACAAACGTTTTCTGTTCTGGGAAGCGTTCATCGTACTCAAGCATGTTGAGTCCCATAGGGCGGGCCGTATACGCTGGGTCAAAATAGATAACATCATGAAGTCGCTCATGAGGGATACTCGCCAACACGTCTTCGATGTCTGAGCCGTGGGGATCGATCATGCAGACCCCTTCTCCATTTCGGATATCATCGATAATCATGCGCTTTAAGAGCGTAGACTTACCCGTACCGGTTTGCCCCAAACAATAGAAGTGCCGGAGCCTGTCTTCCGGTGCAAAATAAATATCTTGAAGAGTCGTACGATGGCGATTTACCCCAAGAAGGATTCCCATTTTACCCATCTCGTTTGGCGCTGGTGCTGTCGCCGTAAGATGCTGGCGAAGCTCCGAAACAGAAGAAGCACTTTCAGTGGGAAAATGAAATACACCGGTTAGTTCGCGCAAAGAAAGAGGAAGAGACTCTTTGCGATTAAAAAGACGGAAGGTGAAGTCTTTAAGTGCATTACCCAATTCGCGAGTGGAGTAGTCCTTAAACTGTAGGGTATTTCCTGTGGGGACCTCAAACTGATTAAAAGCTGCCTCAATGTCTTCTCGCAACTGTATTGCCCGCTCACGACTCTCCGCTGAGGTAATAATACGAATACTTACTGAAGCAATCGGAGCCTCCATTTTGCGTTTTAGTGCCTCTTTGACCTGAGCCTCCTTCTCCCCTGTTTCTTTAACCTTACTTTTTCCACTGACCAACTCCTTTAATACCCCACCAAAACCTTTCCCCACTTCAAGTAAAATATTCTCTTCTATGTCGATAGCTTTTTTGACCGGAACCCCTTTATCAATATCAAGCAATGCCTTTTTATAACGAGCGATATAATCTATCGAAGGTGGAGCTACAAGAAACTGCACGGCGGCCCCTTCCCCGCTTTCGGCTATTTTAGAAAAAGCATTAAGGAGGACGGTGAGTGGATCATAGTCGAACTCTTGATATTGCTTAAGAGAGTACACTGCATTCTCTTTATAGGTTGCCCGTGAACCCTCAGCAAAACCTTTGTCGGTAAAAATATTATAGTCATTGGGGCTTTCCACTATTTTGGCATGGGGAAAAATAGAAAGTGTTTGTTTTTCAAAAAGATCTCGAATTCGATCGGGTACGGCACAATAGAAAACCACTTCCCGCTTGTCGTTCCCAACTGCTATTTCAAAGGAGAGCCACTCGTCTTTATGCTCCACTCCCCGTGGAAGCACTCCTGCGTAAAACTGCTCCATGGAAGAGAGGATTTCCTTGAGCGACTTTTTCTCCTCTTCTCCGGTAAAAGGGAGTGCTACTTCAAAAAGAGTCATATGAAGTGCGTGGAAGAGGGTACTTTTTTCATTCACCCCCCTTACAGGAAGGTTTTTCTTGATGTACTGGATAAGTACTCGATGAAAATCATCTTCAAGAAGTGCGTCTCCTAAGTGCTGTACAACCGTAAGCGTATTAAGGAGTCCCCGCGTTTCAAGTAGCCCTAGTAACTCTTCTATCTTTGCGTCAGTTCCCTTCGGTGTGAGGTTAAGTACGATAGCACCGTGCTCAGTAATCGTTAATGGTTCCTTGAGGTGCTCACTTGGAGTAAGTTTCGCATGAGCCACAACATGCTCTTTGATAACCTGATCTCGTGAATATGACTCCTTCTTTTCTTCATGAGCTTTTTCTTGTGATAGCACCTTAGAGCGAAGATACTGTATCTCTTCTTCTGGCGTAGAAAATAATAAAGGAGCAGTTTCTTTCTGCATAATACAAAAAGTATAACACGCATGGTGAATTAGATTCACCATGCGTGTTATACAGTTTCTAAAAATTAGAGCAGGGTGATAATTTCTGGACCGTTATCGGTGATCAGTATGGTGTGCTCGAAATGAGCAGAGAGTTTTTTATCAGCAGTACGGAAGGTGTACCCATCGTCTTCAAGAACCACATGCTTCGACCCCTCGTTTACTATCGGCTCTATGGCAAGCACCATACCGGGCTTTAAAACTGGCCCCCTTTCTTTTACAGAAACATTGGCAATATAGGGTGCTTCATGGACCTTATTCCCTACTCCGTGCCCCCCAAGTTCCTCAACAATGGAAAAACCGGAGCCTTTAACACTTTTTTCTATTGCGATACTAATATCATTAATATGGTTCCCCACTTGCGCGGCGTTGATAGCGTCGGAAAGTGCTCTTTTAGTTACTTCAATAAGAAGCGCCGCCTTTTTGCTGATTTCCCCCACCGGTACGGTGAGTGCCATATCAACAAACTTTTTCTCATGGGCAATAACCAAATCTAGTCCAACAATATCCCCTTCTTTTAGTATTTGATCGTTCTCAGTAGGAATACCATGCACCACTTCACTATTTACTGAAATGCAGATTGTCGCAGGATATGGACGGTTTGCACCGTAGGGCTTATACCCCAAAAGAGCAGGGAGGTCTCCCATTTCACGAATCATTTTTTCCGTAACATCATTAAGGTGTTTCGTTGAGACACCCGGCTTCACTTCCTTAATTGTCGCTTTCATCACGCGCGCCAAACGCCTTCCCGCTTCTCGGAGTACCCTCAAATCTTCTTCATCAGTAAAATGTGCCATACACCTATTGTAACCCCGCTTTAGTCAAAAGCTCCTGATGTACCGCTTCAACACTCTGCTCGCCGTTAATATCAAGAAATTCATAGTCTTCCCTGTTGCGGAAAAAATCAATCGCTGGAATGACATCAGTTTCAAACCAATCAAGTCTTTTATCTATATTACTCTCTACATCATCCCCTCGTGCACGTGCCAAGAGTCTTGTTTTAGACCAGTCGCGAGAAACGTTTATATGTACAAACTTTGGCTTTCCACGTTGGTAAAATTTCATAGCTGAATCAAATACCTGTGCCTCATGCAACCTCCGTGGCGTACCGTCGATAATAAGGTGTTCGTCTTCTTTCATACGATCAACCAATAGATGTGACCATGCCCAGACTGCTAAAAATTCTGGCTGTAAATCTCCATTGTCATATGCTACTTTTGAAAGCTTGGCAGAAAGTGTGTTCTCAGTTAAAAAATTACGGAAAGATTGCCCCGTCTCAAGATAATAGATCTCACGCTCCGGATCGGCCTTACGCAAATGCTCTATTAAAAGTTGAGCTTGTGTACCCTTACCACAACCAGATCGGCCAATGAAAATAAATGTTTTTGGAGTCATGAGGGGGTAGATGTAGATAGATGCTAGTAGAAAGTAGAGAGTGTCGGGTAAAGAATGGGGGATACAAAGGGAACTCTATCGCCTCACTATAAACTAAAAACTATCAACTACAAACTTGAGCTCTCGTGTCCGCGTGTGGTCGACGTAGAATTCGCGTAGAGTCCGCATTAGTTAATATTCGCGCATCGAAGTCTGAGCATCAATTTTGCGCACAAGATCAAGTACTACAGAAACCACAATAAGAAGTGAGGTTCCTCCAAGCGCCAATGTTGTAATACCAGTCACTCCTTGCATCACTATCGGAAGTACGGCAATAAGGCCAAGAAATACCGCTCCTACAAGTGTAATACGGAGCACGATACGAGAAAGAAAAAGTGCTGTTGATGTCCCTGGGCGTACTCCGGGAACGAAAGCTCCATTCTTTTGTAAATTTGTTGCTATGGTCTCAGGATCAAATGTGACGGCTGTATAGAAGTAAGTAAACAGGAATACCAAGATAAAGTACGCAGTCCCATAGAACCACGTATTGGCGAGTAATCCACTAAAGAAAACTCCTGCACGATTAATAACATCGTTATGTGCGTAGGAGAGAATATTGAAAATCATTTGTGGGAAAAGAAGAATTGAAAGAGCGAAAATAATCGGTATCACTCCTGCTTGGTTCATACGCAAAGGAAGGTAAGTCGAGATCCCCCCGTAGACCTTAGATCCGCGGACTCGTTTCGCATACGTTACAGGGATTGCACGTTCAGCCTCAGTCACTGCCACAACCGCAGCAATAATGACGAGCGATGCTACTGTAAAAGCAAGGTAGAGAGGAATTTGTGACGCTTCAAATGAGAATGAGAGCTGAGCGATTTGTGTAGGCAACACTGAAACGATACCTGCAAAAATAAGTATCGATATACCATTGCCAATTCCAAACTCGGTAATAAGCTCTCCCAACCACATCAGAAGAAGTGAGCCTGCTGTTATTACCACCAAGTTTATAAGAAATGCAGAAAGCCCGAGGTTCTCCACAATTCCCTGGCGCTGAAGAAGGATAAGAAATCCAGCTCCCTGAGTGAGCGCGAGTGGCACTGAAAGAAGACGTGAGTACTGACCAAAGCGCTTACGTCCCGCCTCACCTTCTTCTTGATACATCGCCTTAAGCTTAGGGACAAGCATTGTCAAAAGCTGCATGATAATGGAAGCGGTGATATACGGACCGACACCGAGCAGTACGATTGAAAGATTTGAAAGTCCTCCTCCTGAGAAAATGTTAAGAAGCCCTAACAGTTGGTTATTTGCTAGAAACTGTTCAAGTCGTACTGTGTCTACTCCGGGAATTGGGATAGTCGCTAAAATACGAAATACCGCAAGGATAGCGAGCAAGAAAAAGAGACGGCCACGAAGCGAGCTGTCTTTTATGACCAGCGCTAATTTTTGAAAAACTGTAGCCATAGTTTATGTAATTAGAAGGTGATAGTACCTCCCGCTTTCTCAATCTTTTCTTTAGCGGTATCTGAAACAAGACACTTCTCGAAACTGAGCTTCTTGGTAAGGTCCCCTGTTGCGAGTACTTTAAGCTTTGAGTTACTTGCAGCAGTAATACGGATAAGCTTTTTCGCGACCAAGGTCTTCATAGAGATAACATCGCCTGCATTGAAATTGCTTTCAATGAGTCCGAGGTTTACTACAATGTTCGGCTCCTTGACTGTCTTGTTGTAGTTTCGCCCGCGTCCACGAAGTTTTGGAAGCTTCTTGATAGTGTCGCGCATTTGGGGGCGAACCTTGTGTCCTGCACGAGCAAGCTGCCCCTTGGTACCACGTCCAGAAGTCTTACCACGCTTACCTCCGCGTCCGACGCGAGGTGGCTTATAGTTCTTTGTATCTCTTTTTAGTTGATGGATCTGCATAGTTTTATTTTGAAGCTACTTCGGTATTCTTGCGAGTGCGAATTGTCTGAAGTGCCTTAAGCGCTGCACGAGCATTGTTGATACCGTTCTTACTGCGAGAAAGGATCTTTCCTGATACATCAGTGATTCCTGCAAGTTCAAGTACGTGACGTACGGCACCTCCCGCAACAAGACCACGGCCACGAGCGGGAGAAAGTGTTGCAACTGAAGCTGAGTATTTAGCCTCTACATCATGAGAGATAGACTTATTCTTGGTAAGCGGAATGGTGAGCATGCGCTTCTTAGCATCACGAAATGCTTTTTCTATTGCAGCAGCAGTGTCCCCCGCCTTACCAGTACCAACACCTACCTTACCATTGCGATTTCCTGCTACCACAGCAACAGCGAAGCTCATACGGCGTCCTCCAGCTACCACACGAGTAACGCGACGCAGAGAAATAATCTTCTGATCAAATTCAGGCTTCGCACGCTCTTCGCGACGAGGACCACGGCGATTTCCACCACGACCTCCCTTACGAGTATCTCTCTGTTCGTTACGCGGGCGATGTTTTGGATCATATGCAGTACGAGAAGGAGTTTCTAGAGCAACAGGAGCTACTAGAGCAGGAACTACCTCAGCAGCTTCTTCAGCGGCCATAGTCTCTGGTTCGACTGCTACAGCTTCTTTTACAATCGCATTTTCAGTTGTGAGAATTTCGTCGTTCATCCCATTAGAAATAGACTGGGTAGCCAAAACATCATCCTCAGTATTATTTTTTATGTCGTTGTGTGGTTGGCTTGTCATACTTTTTTATAATTGTCGTGATTTCTAACGGGGTGATATAGATATTAAAAATTGAGTCCCCCCTTACGAGCCCCTTCTGCTACTGCCTTCACCTGACCCTGGTAGAGAAATCCACCACGATCAAACACTACCTTCTCGATCTTCTTTGAAAGTACCTGCTTTGCGATCTCCTCTCCTACCTTGTGAGCACGTTCAACAGGAGTTCCCTTCTTGTCCTTAAGAGAAGTCACTGCAAGGAGTGTTGTCCCCTTACTATCATCAATAACCTGCGCATACACAAAACGGTTTGAACGAAAAACAGCAAGACGAGGTATCTCGGTAGTTCCTGCAAGATGTGAACGAACACGGTTATGACGACGTGCACGACCCTGGATTTTCTTATTAGTACTGAGTTTTAGATATGCCATAAAAATTCAAATGAAACTATACAGACTTCTTACCTTCCTTACGGCGGATCACCTCGTCACGGTAGTGGAATCCCTTACCCTTGTATGGCTCCGGCTTCTTAAGGGCACGAACAGAGGCAGAAAACGCTCCTACCTCTTCCTTGTTAATACCCGTGATACTGATTACGTTCTTTTCTGCCTTTACCGTAAGAGTACTGGGGATCTCGACCGCAACAGGGTGTGAAAAACCAAGTGCAAGGTTAAGAGTTGTTCCTTTAACATCAGACTTAAAACCAACTCCTTCAAGGATAAGTTCTTTCATATACGGCTTGTTTACCCCTTGCACCATATTCTTGATATGAGAAGCGGTTGTTCCCCAGAGTGAGCGAGTGAATTTATCTTCCTTCTGTGGGATGACCTTTACATGGTCGTTTTCTACCAAAATGTCGACTTCAGGACGAAAATCACGAACGAGTTCTCCTTGAGGTCCCTTCACGCGCACGGTAATACCCGAAACGTGTACTTCCGTTCCTTTTGGGATCTCTATCAGTTGTTTACCTACACGGCTCATAATTATTATTTAGAAATTACCAAATTGAAAACAAAGCTTCACCTCCAAGACGCTCTTTCCGAGCTTCTTTATCGGTCTTAAGCCCTGCGGGGGTTGAAAGAACGAGAATACCTTGACCGTTTTTAACACCATGAATATCTCGCACGCCAAAGTAGGTACGCTTGCCGAGCTTACTGATACGCTTTACTCCACGAACTTCAGGATTAGTCCCGACATACTTAAGAGTAACTTCAAGATACTTCTGTGTCTTTTTACCTTTCTTCTCACTCCCAAGAATAAAACCTTCGCGCATAAGAATATCCGCAATCGCCTGCTTCATCTTAGAGTGAGGGACTACAATACTCGACTTCCCTACCATAGATGCGTTCTTGAGTCGTGTTATGAAATCTGCAATTGGATCGCTTACCATGATGATTTTTTAATACCGGGGATTACTCCTTCGTTAGCAAGTTCGCGGAAACAAATACGACAAAGGGCGAAATCACGCATAAAACCGTGCTTTCGACCACAACGGAAACAACGACGAACCACCCGAGATTTAAACTTCGGTGGGAGCGTTGATCGGTAATTGGTTGATGTTTTTGCCATTTAGTTATCCGCTGGACATGACTTTTAAAAGTGGTGCTCCCCGCACTACCCTCAAAAGTATCGAGAGACTGGGCGGATGGAGTATCTTCCTTTATGAAGACTTTCACCTGCAAACGCTTTAACTCGAGGCCAAAGCGGGAAACTTCTTTAACTTTTTAAAGTAAAAAGGCTTCCTAAAAGCTTGTTGGCTATACTAGCAAGTAAAAAGTGAGGTGTCAAACATCCTTTTATGCGGACTACACGCGGACTTACGCCGACTACATGCGAAACTGTTTTCTATCAGCGGTTCTTCATTTCTCGCTTTAGAATCTCACTTTGCAAACAAAAAACCGAGTTTACTCTCGGTTTTTTGTTTTATTTTTTATCTTTAATTTTTCGGAAGGGGAACTTGAGGAGATCAAAGAATGCCCTAGCTTCTTCTTTGGTTTTTGCCGTCGTTACGAGAGTAACTGCAAGTCCAAACACATCCTTAAGCTCTTCATCAACTACTTCAGGGAAAATCGTATGCTCCTTAATACCGATAGTCATGTTACCAATACTGTCGACCCCTGTTTCGTTGATACCACGGAAGTCCTTAGTACGAGGAAGGGACACGTTGAGTAATTTGTCGACAAAGCTAATCATACGAGCACCACGGAGAGTCACTTGGTAGCCAATAGGGTCGTTTTCACGAGTCTTAAAGTTAGCAATCGCTTGCTTTGCTCCGCGGACAATAGGCTTCTGTCCTGTAATCTTAGTGAGACGATCTGCAATAAGCTCCTGCTTTTTCTTGTCCTTAAGAGAACCAGTTCCGACTGAGATAACTACTTTAAGAAGGCGTGGTGCTTGCATGACATTTTTGTAATCAAAATGCTCCTTCAGTGACTTAAAGGTTTCCTTTTGTATTTCTTTGACTGATTGAGTTTTCATATTTTTACGTTTTGACTTTAGAATTTAATTTGATTTTAAATTGAAAATTTTAAATTCTAAATTTCCCTTATTTACCAATGACTGCCTTGCTCTTCGTTCCGACACGAACACGCTTTCCTTCTTCACGAAGAATCGTGACGCGAGTAGGCTTGCCACTCTTTGGGTCAACGATCATGACGTTTGAAACATTGATCGGCATAGCCTTTTCGATCACCTGCCCCTTCGCTCCGCCACGACGAGCCTTTTGGTGACGCTTTACTACATTTACTCCGTCAATAAGCACCTTACCCAAAAGGGGGAACGCACGGGCAATAACGCCAGTCTTACCCTTGTTCTTTCCTGCGGTTACTATGACGCTATCTCCTTTTTTAATTTTCATATTTTTTGTTTTGATTTTTAGAATTTAATTTTATTTTAAATTGAAAATTTTAAATTCTAAATTTTCTAAACCACCTCAGGTGCGAGGGAAATAATTTTCTGGAAACCCTTTTCACCAAGTTCACGTGGAATCGGACCAAAGACGCGTCCTCCGCGTGGCTCTTTCTTGTTCTTATCGAGAATAACAACTGCATTCTCATCAAAACGAACATAGGATCCATCCTTGCGACGAAAGGCATTCTTGGTACGTACCACAATCGCAGGAAGGATTTCCTTCTTCTTCACTGCCTTACGAGGTTCAGCGATCTGCACTGAGAGAATGACAATGTCGCCGATTGTCGCATAGCGCTTCTTTGATCCACCAAGCACCTTAAAGACACGCCCAATCTTTGCTCCGGAATTATCAGCTACTTTAACTATTGAACGTGGTTGAATCATACAAAAAAATTAATCGGAAACTATGCGAGAATAAAATGCTTATCCTTAGAAATCGGTGGGCACTCAACGATCGTCACCTTATCCCCCACCGCCTTTGTGTTTCCTGCATCATGCGCCTTAAACCGCTTACTCAGGGTCATATACTTCTGATACTTAGGATGCTTTTCATAGCGGTCCACCTGCACCACAATAGTGTCTTTCATCTTCGCTGAAACCACGACACCAACGAGCTTACGTGGAGCCTTCTTTACTATTTCTTGTGTGGTTGTTTTTTTAGTGATAGCCATACGTTTTTAAAACTTTCTTATTTACGCTTCGGAGCATTATCACCCTGGTTAAGAAGGGTAAGGATGTGAGAAATAGTCTCTCTAATGGTGCGCCCTTCGCGAACATTACGAACCTTGCTTCCGACGACTGCGTAGCGGAATACACGAAGAGCTTCGCGCTTATCAGTAAGCATCTTTAGCAATTCTTCGATTGATTTAGTTCGTAATTCTTTCATATATAAAGCAATTCTCTGATATTACCTACTTACCACACTTATGCAAGCTCGCGAGAAACTACCTTGCACTTTACCGGAAGCTTAGCCCCCGCCTTGCGAAGCGCTTCACGAGCCTCTTTCTCGGCAACTCCATCAAGCTCAAAAATTATGCGTCCTGGGCGAACCTCAAACTGATACCCCTGCAAATCTCCCTTACCCTTCCCCATGCCTACTTCAGCTGGTTTTGCCGTATAAGGAAAATCAGGGAAAATACGGATCCACATCTTTCCCGTCTTACCTGCCGCGCGAGAAACTACTTTACGAGCAGCTTCGATCTGATTTGAACGAACACGGAAAGCAGTAATAGCCTTAAGACCAAAAGAACCAAACGCAAGTTTTACTCCACGGGTGTCAGCTGACATACGCTTTGGGTTTCGACGGGTCGTCTGTCGCTTGCGGTATTTAACTTTCTTAGGAGATAACATAGTAGTATTTTAATCTAAAAACTATCGGCCGATTTTCTTATTTTCAGCAAAAATATCACCCTTATAGATCCACACCTTAATACCAAGGTCTCCATAAGGAAGGTGAGCGCGTTCACGAGCAAAACTAATATCCGCACGGAATGTCTGAAGTGGAATACGGCCGCGCTTCAAACCTTCTGAACGAGCGATATCCGTTCCTCCAAGACGTCCGCCGATAACGATACGAACTCCCTTCACGTCGCGGTTTGCTACCACCTTCTCGATAGTCTGCTTCAACACACGGCGGTAGGGGAGACGCTTCTCAAGACCTTCTACAACCATAAAAGCCACGATATGAGCGTCTGATTCTGGAGAGCGGATCTCTTCGATATCCATCTTGAAGTCCTTTGTTTTCTCAAGCTTTTTCTGCTCAATAAACTTCGTGATATCCTTGCGAAGTTTCTCAGATCCTTCTCCTGATCGTCCGATGATCATACCAGGGCGTGAAGTCTTAATGATAAGGCGCATAGTGTCACGGCCGCGCTCGATTTCGATATCACTTACAAAGAAACCACGAAGACGCTTCTCAAGAAAGGCGCGCAAAAGCGTGTCGCTCTTAAGGAACTGCTTGTACTTCTCGCCCACTCCAAACCAACGACTTTTCCAGCCACGGATGATTCCTAGTCTATGTGCGTATGGATGTACTGTGTGACTCATAATAGTTAAAAATTATTTAGCAGCTTTCTTTGCGGCTTTCTTTGCGGCCTTTTCCGCGACCTTTTTGACTGCTCCACTCTTTTTCGAAACAACCTCCTTCTTAGTATCAAGTGTTACTGAAATATGACTTGAGCGACGGCGGATAACAAAGGCTGCTCCACGCGCACGAGGTGACACGCGCTTAAGTACAAGCCCCTTATTGATCTCGACATTCTTTACAATAAGATCCTTAGCCTCAATTCCATCTTTGCTTTTGGCGTTAGCTGCAGCTGAAGCGATAAGCTTTGCTACAGGATGACTTCCACGCTTCACCAAGAATGAAAGTTCCGAGAGTGCTACAGGCACGCTCTTACCCTTTACGAGGTTACCAATGAGGCGAACCTTTCGAGGAGACTGATGATAGTTAGTAAGCATTGCTTTCATAGTAGTATAAAAAATTCCTATTTCTTCTTAGTATCAGCACCTGAAGCGGCCTTCGCAGCTGCGATTTCAGACTCCTTGCGCTTCTGCTCAAGTTCTTTCTGCATCTTACCACCGTGACGGAGGAATTTCTTGGTTGGAGAAAATTCTCCAAGACGATGTCCTACCATATCTTCGGTCACCAATACGGGAAGATGATCCTTGCCATTATGAACCCCAAAGGTGAACCCCACCATCTCAGGAGAGATCTGAGAGCGACGAGCCCATGTCTTAATAGGGCCAGTCGCCTCAGGACGCTTGCCTTCTATTTTCTTCAATAGTTTTGGATCGAGATAAGGGCCTTTTTTAAGGGATCGAGACATAAAAAATTCTAGAATTGGTTGGTTTACGCTTCCTTGGTCTTGCTTTATACAAAACAAAAGAACCTTACTGCTAAGGTCCCCAGAGGCGCCAACCAATGGAAGATATAGTGAGAGCTTATCAAAAAGAAGCGATTTGTCAAACATTCTACTACTTAATTCCTACGATGTTGCAAAGTAACACAATAGAGGTATACGACCTGTGGATTTGGGGTCAATCGGTGTGTAAGTAGTGAGGGGTCCTCACATGATCTAGGAAGCATGTTGCCTAGAATTTTGGAGATATTCCCCCCGATTTTAAGCCAGCCGAATGGGGTATAGGATAATAGCGGCCGACCAAACATGTTTTCTAAGTCAGTTTATGGGCCTATGACGAGGAAGACGTATGAAAACCAGTTCTCACCAAATGGGGTTCCCCTGGAGCAAAAAAGAAAGTTGGGTCGATAAGGTAAATCCCTCCCATCTTTGTTAGTATGCTTCGCTACAACACCTCAAGCGAGGCTCAGAGAGGTGTCCGTCGGACACCCGCCTATTCCAAAGGGCCGGCGACATTTCGCCGGCCCTTTAACTATTTTGTAATATTCTTGTGAGTGACACGGCAAATAATTTTGTAACCTTTTTATAATTGTAACTGTTTGATGAATAAGCGAATCGGAATTTGCTAATTTGAAAAGGAAAAAGAAAAAGTTGTGTTTCGGTGAAGATTGCTGACAACATCGTTTGGCAGTCTCCACCGGGAAAAAACTTTAGAGCATGGAGTGGAAGGCTTAGAACGTAGGGTTAAAATTCGAGCATTAGAAATAAGGGAACCCCGTGCGACAGTAGTCGCGCAGGGTTCCCTTATTTTTGCTATCTTTTTTCTAATATCTTTTAGACTATATTGAGCGTTGGCACCCCCGCCAGAAACGGAGACCACTACGAAGGTCGACACCCAACCTGCCTCACCTCCGCAATACCTCACACCTAAGCAGGAACGAAGCCTCTACCAGGGAAAAGTCCCCAAGGGTATTGGCGTTCTGCCAGACGAAGGCTTTATGGGGGAATATTGTTAAAATATTCCCAACGGCAGAAAACGCCCGACTCTCGCGAGTCGGGCGTTTTCTTTTTTATACTATCGTTTCTTTCCTACCTTTCTTCGTGTCACAATCAAGCGATTGCTGTATTTCTTTGGAGTACGAGTCTTTTGTCCCTTTCCAGTAGGCTTGCCCCACTTACTCTTCGCACGGCGAAGACCGCGTCCTTGCTTGCCTTCACCACCTCCGTGTGGGTGGTCTACTGGGTTCATAGCACTACCACGAACTGTCGGACGGATACCCTTCCAGCGATTTCGTCCAGCCTTACCAATCTTCTCGAGGTGGTGTTCGTCATTTGATACTTCACCAACTGAAGCCCACGCATTGAAGTGTACTTTGCGCACTTCTGTTGAAGGCATCTTTACGAGTGTATAAGGCTCATCCTGAGCGATAACCTGAGCGCAGTTTCCTGCAGAACGGCAAAGCTTTGCACCATTAAGTGGCTTAATCTCGAGGTTGTAAACAAGAGTTCCTACTGGAACGTTTTTCAGCATAAGACGGTTACCCAACGTGATAGGGGCTTTCTCCTGTGTGACTATCTCCTGTCCTACCACAACCCCCTTCGGAGCGAGAATATAACGCTTGTCTCCATCTTTATATCCAACAAGAGCGATGAAGCCAGTGCGGTTTGGATCGTATTCAATAGTCAAAACTTTTCCAGGAACATTGAGCTTGTCCATTTTGAAATCAACATCACGAAACTTACGCTTATGTCCTCCCCCCTTATGACGAGTAGTGATGCGACCAAAGGCGTTACGTCCTGATCCACGGCGAAAACCCTTGAGAAGCGCCTTGTGTGGCTTATCTCCTGAAAGAAGCTCACGGTAAGGGACCGTGGTCATGTTTCGGCGTGATGGTGATGTTGGCTTGTAAGTTTTCATAATTTTTTAAATTTGATTTTAGAATTTAAGTTTGATTTTAAATTCTAAATTTTAGACAAAGTCTATCTTATCTCCTTCCTTGAGGTATACATACGCCTTTACGGTCGCCTTTGTCGATCCACGCTTTCCACGTGCAAGCACCTTCTTTGAAGGAGCCTTGGCGATAGCTACCTTTACTGGCATCACCTTATAGAGTGTCATCATGACGTCTTTCACCGCCCCCTTACTCGTTCCCTTTGGAATATTGAAGGTGTAGACATTACGCTCGGTCAAAATAGTCGCCTTCTCAGTAACGCGAGGAGTGATCATGTAGGAAGCGAGTGCTGCACCAGTATTAAGCTTTGGAGCTCCTCCTGTCACCTCTTCAGTATTCTGCTTTTTAGTAAAAAGTGCCATAAATTTTATTTTGCATTCTTAACATACTCCTCAGGATTGACGATCGCAACGAAACGGTAGTTGAGGAGATCAGCTACGTTAAGCGAGCGAGCCTCAACAAGAGAAATGTTTCCGAAGTTGCGGAATGAGCGCTCTACATTTTCATCCTTCTTAGTTAGTGCAAGCATCAAAGAGTTCTTGCGCTTCGTTGGCATTTCCTCAAATCCCTTGATTGAACCAAACTGGTTGAAGATCGCCTTAGCTTCCTTAGTCTTAGCATCTTTAAGTGAAAGGTCCCTAAGGAAAAGGATTTCGTTATCACGAAGCTTCTGTGAAAGAACGGTGTAGAGTGCCTTCTGACGCATCTTGATGTTTACCTTACGGTAATAGTTCTTCTCATTACTTGGACCAAAGGTAACACCTCCATGGCGCCAAATAGGAGAACGCTTAGAGCCATGACGAGCACGCCCAGTACCCTTCTGCTGCCAAGGCTTTTTGTTGCTTCCAGCAACTTCTCCACGATCCTTCGTGTGAGCAGTACCCTTACGGCGACTTGAGAGCATGGACATTGCCACCTGGTGCACAAGGTCTGCATTCCAAGGGAGATTGAACATGGTCTCAGGAAGAGTAAGTGTTCCTGATTTTTTACCGCCCTGGTTGTAAATAATTGCTTCCATAGTATTTAAAATTAACCCTTGATTTCAAGAAGGGTACCGCGTCGACCAGGGACAGCACCTTTGATAAGCATAGTATTATTCTCAGTATCAACTCCAAGCACGCGAAGGTTAGTAACCGTGGTACGATCACTTCCCATACGTCCGCCCATTCGCATACCCTTTGGTACATGTGTACGAAGACCACCTGAAATAGAACCTGGCTCATTTTCAGCGTGAGCATTACCGTGTGTACGAGGACCTCCGTGGAAACCGTGGCGCTTGATAACACCCTGGAATCCTTTACCTTTTGAAGTACCGGTGACTTCAATTATGTCTCCTACTGCAAAGTTACTGAGGGGGATAGTGTCACCTACCTTAAAATCAGCATTGTTAGAAGTACGAACTTCTTGAATGACCGTAAGATTGCCGAGCTCCTTCAAGTGCCCCATAAGTGGCTTATTAAAATCCTTTTTACGAGGGAACGCTCCTACCTGAATAGAAATATAGCCATCGGTTTCAATATTTTTAATTTGGGTAACCACCACAGGAGAAATAGTCACAATGGTACACGCGTGAACAACCCCCTTCTCATCGAAGATCTGAGTCATTTCTTTCTTTTTACCTAGTGTAAATTTCATTGTTGTCTAAAAAAATTGCTTACCCGCCTTTGTTTTTAGAAAAAAACAAAGGCGGGATCACTCTCGTGTCTCGCCAGTAGAAAGGTCCGGAACCGAACCTTTTGTCTGGCGGAACATAAGGAGGTTTAGCTCCAAAAGTTCACAGAACGCAATAGGAAGTATATTACAGACCTTTAGAAAAATTGCAAGTTTATTTTTATACAGACTTTACGCCGACCTCCGCCGACTAGATGCGGAATAAAAACTACCCCATAGGGTAACCCTATGGGGTAATAACCAGAAGACCATTGCTCCTCGAGTCCAGGATCTTCTCCTAAAGAAGAAGGCATGAATTGTTCTGGCGACTTTGATCCACCAGAGGAGCCATCAGAGGAGAAAAAGGCATCGACATGATTCTTTGCAAGTACCACGCCGCGCGCGTTGCGATATTGTCCATCTGTATCGGATACGCGATACTCAACTCCTCCTCGTACCACTACCTTCCGACGATACTCTGTAGCCATGCAAGTTCTCCTAAGGGATACAGAACTTCTGAAATTGTCCGATAAAACAGCCGTTTTACAAACAATTTTCTTACAAACAATTGACGAGATTCCACAAAGAGGAGTGCGATTAGGGTTGGGTTTTTGTTCGTCGAACTCAGACGGGAGTGAAAATGAACTTGTACGAAATAAATACTGAAGAACTACTTCGACTTTTAATGGTCGATGCACTGCATCAGAATCACCACCGATTCGAGTATCGCGTCCTTCGTTCGACGTACCTTCTCGAAATTGTCAGGCGCATCGAGCGTCGGCCAAACAACGAAACGCTTGTGGAAATCGTCGCATTTCTCGGAGTCAAAAAAAAAGTAGAACAGAGAAGCGACGCACTAAATGCTTGGACGCTCCTCATCAAAAAAATCCTCAAAAACTACGATCGCTTCGACGATTCGGAACCGTGTAGGGCGTTTGAAGAAGCCTTCGAGAAGCTCGCCAACCTCCTCCACGAAAAGACCAAATGATGAGAATCGCCTCCCCCGCCGAAACGGCGGGGATTGTTTTTTATAGACAATACAAAAAACCACTCTTTCGAGTGGTTTTTTGTATTCGGCACACGTCCGCGTTTATTCCGCGTAAGTCTGCGTCTTCGGTTACATCATCTTCACATCAATCGAAACTCCAGAAGGCAGTGAGAGATTCGTGAGAGCCTCCACTATCTTTGCAGTTGGGTTAACGATATCGATCAAACGCTTGTGCACACGCATTTCAAACTGTTCTCGCGCATTTTTGAAAATGAATGACGAACGGTTGACCGTATATTTCTTGATGGTAGTCGGCAATGGCACCGGACCCTCAATCTTTGCATCAAAGCGCATGGCAGTATCCATGATCTGCTTTACTGATGCATCGAGGATCTTGTGCTCGTAGGCCTGTACTCGAAGTCGGAGCTTGCCCATGCCCTCCCCTGCTTCCTTAACAACCTTTGCCTTCTTTGCCACCTTCGGTTTGGGTGTAGTTAGAGCCATAGTATTTAGGTGTTGCCGTTACGCAACTACTGCCTTAGGCAATAATCTTGGTTACCACTCCAGCACCAACCGTTTTACCTCCTTCACGAACAGCAAAACGTTGCTTCTCTTCAAGAGCGATCGGGGATACAAGCTTTACCTTGAAGGTAACAGTATCACCTGGCATAACCATCTCGACACCTTCCTTAAGTGTCACTTCGCCAGTCACGTCAGTAGTACGCACATAGAACTGCGGCTTATATCCAGAGAAGAATGGTGTATGACGCCCTCCTTCATCCTTAGTAAGCACATAGATTTCTGCTTCAAACTCAGTGTGCGGTGTTACAGAACCTGGCTTTGCGAGAACCTGACCACGATGAATATCATCTTTCTTAAGACCACGAACAAGGATACCAGCATTATCTCCAGCGAGACCTTCTGCAAGGCTCTTGTTGAACATTTCAATACCAGTCACCGTAGTCTTCACGGTATCTTTCATACCAATGATTTCGATTTCTTCACCTACCTTAACCTTTCCGCGCTCGATACGACCAGTAACCACAGTACCGCGACCTTCAATAGAGAAGATGTCTTCAACCGGCATAAGGAATGGCTTGTCGAGTTCACGTTCTGGAACAGGGATATAGGTATCGAGAGCCTCGACGAGATCGAGTACTTTCTTAGCCCATTCATCATCAACTGACTTCGCTTCAAGTGCTTTAAGGCCTGAACCACGGATAACAGGAGCATTAACCCCATCAAAACCTTGTTTAGTCAAAAGTTCACGAACTTCTTCCTCAACGAGGTCGAGCATATCCTTATCATCAACCATGTCGCACTTATTCAAAAATACGATTATCTTTGGTACACCCACCTGCTTTGCAAGGAGTACGTGCTCACGAGTCTGAGGCATCACACCGTCAGTTGCCGCAACCACAAGTACTGCTCCGTCCATCTGAGCGGCACCAGTAATCATGTTCTTGATATAGTCCGCGTGCCCAGGAGCGTCAATGTGTGCGTAGTGACGGGCATCACTTGAGTACTCATTGTGCGAGATATTAATAGTAATACCGCGCGCCTTCTCCTCAGGTGCTGAGTCGATATCATCAACTCCCTTCATCTTAACTTCCTTCCCATCAAGGTGAAGGACGTTAAGAATAGCCGCTGTAAGCGTAGTCTTACCGTGGTCAACGTGACCAATGGTACCTACGTTTACGTGAGGCTTACTTCGATCAAAAGCTTCAGCCATAGAAACTTGTATTTAACAAAGACACGGACGACTGTGTCTTTTTTTATTAATTCGCAATGCTTTTTTTCCTGTTTCGTCTCCCTACACAAGAGGTGTGGGGTGATGGTAGAAAACTTTTTTAAGGATTCCTACAAAGAAAAAACGCGTATAGCGGTGTGCCTATACTACGGGGAGAGTCGGATAGAGTCAAGGTAGCAAAAATGAGACTAGGGGAAATTAAAGACCCGGGTTTGTGCCGGAGCATGTAATCCGGTACGACATCACCTACAAGAAGAAATCGATCGCCGATTTCTTCTTGAATCTCCGGAACGGTCGATACTTCGACCACCTGGAAAAAATCTGCTACCTTTTCTTCCAAAAACAAAAAAACTGATTGACGAATTTTTCTTCAAACAAAATAAAGAATTCCCCGGTCGTACCCTCCTTCGGGTACAAAACAGTTTTCAGGGACGACCCCAAATCGGCCAGTTCCTTGAACACCATTTTTGGGTAGCCCTCCATGATGAAGAGCGTTTTACCACTCGGCAACGCCGGGAAAACCTGCGTCACCCAACCTGATACACTATGATTCATGATTCCCCCAACAAAATTAAAAAACGGGTTATTGGTATTTATTATAGCATATATATAGAAAAAGTAAAGTATACCGTAATCCTCCACCAAGTCTCACAAACCAAACCCCCGCAAAGCGAAGCTTTGCGGGGGTTTGGTTTGACTTTTTTCTGTAATCCTACTTACGTGATTCAATAATAGTAGTCGCCACATTGTTCGGTACAATATCATAGTGGTCAAACTCCATCGTTGAAGTTGCGCGTCCTTCAGTGAGTGAGCGGAGTGAGGTGGTGTATCCGAACATTTCAGAAAGTGGCACCTTTGCGGTAATCACCTTTAGCATTCCCCGATCTCCCATTCCTTCAATCTGAGCACGCTTACTTGAGAGGTTTCCTGACACATCTCCCATAAACTTTTCTGGCACTACCACCTCAACTTTCATAATTGGTTCAAGGATAACAGGGCCCGCTTTCTGTGCAGCTTCTTGAAGCGCCTGTGAAGCGGCGATCTTGAAAGCGATTTCAGATGAGTCTACATCATGGTACGAACCATCGTAGAGATCACACGACACGTCTACTAGCTTGAAGTGAGCAAGAATACCGCGTTCCATTCCCTCTTTAAGACCCTTTTCTACCGCAGGAATAAATTCCTGAGGAATCACACCTCCCTTAATACTGTTCACAAACTCAAATCCTTCAGAACGCTTCGTGTTCTTTGGAAGTTCTTCTGGAGCTTCTCCAAGTGGTTTGATCTTAATCTTCACGTGCCCATACTGCCCACGTCCACCAGTTTGCTTCACATACTTCACTTCAGCTTCAGCAGGTCGAGTAATGGTTTCCTTATACGCTACCTGTGGCTTGCCAACATTGGCTTCTACATTAAACTCACGCTTCATACGGTCAACGAGAATTTCAAGGTGAAGTTCTCCCATACCAGCAATGATAGTCTCCATCGTTTCATGATCAGATGACACGCGGAAAGTGGGATCTTCATCAGAGAGTTTGCGCAGTGCAAGACCCATACGTTCCTGGTCAGCCTTTGTCTTTGGTTCGATACGAAGAGAAATAACTGGTTCAGGAAAGACGATTTCTTCTAAGACTATAGGATTGGCTTCTTCACAAAGCGTGTGGGACGTACGAGTATCTTTGAGACCTACCGCTGCAGCGATTTCTCCGGCAAATACCTTCTTTACTTCTTCACGGTCATTTGCTTGGAGTCGGACGATACGACCGAGGCGCTCTTTGGTGCCTGTTGTTGCGTTATAAATATACGAACCTGCTTCGATAGTACCTGAGTACACACGAAAGAAAGTAAGCTGACCGACAAAGGGATCGGCTTGGAGTTTGAAAGCAAGAGCCGAAAAGGGCTCAGAGTCAGAGGGGCCACGGAAAACCTCCTCACCTGTCTTTGGGTTAATACCTTTTACTGGCTTGATATCAATCGGTGAAGGAAGATAATCTACCACCGCATCAAGTATGAGCTGTACTCCCTTATTCTTAAGCGCAGAACCGGCGTACACAGGAAAGATTTCGTTTGTAATAACTGCTTTACGAAGAAGTGCTTTTAAACGATCGAGAGGGATTTCTTTTCCCTCAAGGTACTCAGTCATGGTCGCCTCATCGTGTTCAACAATTCTCTCAATAAGCTCATGACGATATTTTTCTGCATCTGCTTTAAGATTTTCAGGTATTTCGATTTCGATAATTGTGTTACCCATTTCTCCCTCAAAGTGATACCCCTTCATTCTGAGAAGATCGATCACTCCCTCGTGTTGATCCTCTTCTCCGATAGGAATTTGGAGACGAACCGCTTTTTTATTCAAACGATCAAGAATGCTTGCGTATGAGCGCTCAAAAGAAGCGCCGGTACGATCAAGCTTGTTGATAAAACAAATACGAGGCACCGCTGCTTCGTCAGCATAACGCCAGTTAGTTTCTGATTGCGGTTCTACTCCTGCCACACCATCAAACACCACGACAGCTCCGTCCAATACGCGAAGCGAGCGCTTCACTTCCACCGTAAAATCGATGTGTCCGGGAGTATCGATGATGTTGAAGCGATATTTGTTCGCTACATTAGCTTCGTCAGTCTTCTTCCAAAAACAAGTAATAGCCGCCGCGGTAATGGTAATCCCTCGCTCGCGCTCTTGCTCCATCCAGTCGGTAACCGTCGCTCCATCGTGCACCTCACCAATTTTGTGAGTCATGCCCGTATAGTAAAGGATGCGCTCAGACGTGGTGGTCTTACCCGCATCAATGTGGGCAATGATTCCGAAGTTACGTACTTTCTCGAGTGGATAATCTCTGTTCATAATGAATAACTAAACTTAATAATAGATAAAGCTAAAATTGACGACTTCAGCGAGCTTTTCTAAAAGAAAAAGCCCCCGTAAGGTTGAAAGATACAATACCACCAAAGTAGGATAAAGAAAAGAGTCCTAGACGAGTCCGACCGACTTTAAAAACTCATTCCCCCCGACAGAATAGCCTATACCAATAAGGACAAGGAGAAAGAGGAACACCGAAGACGCAATAAGACTTGCCTGCCGTGCCTTCACAGGAAGTTGCTTTTTCCAGCCAAAGTAAAAGATACACCCCGCAAGAATAGGGTCGAAAAAAGAAAGAAGTCCAACAACCACCTTCTGCTGATTCGTCAGCGGTGCTTGATCTGTCTCAGTTAAGCTTTTGAGCTTCGCGCCTTCCGCGCGCATCAGCCAAAACGAAACTACAAGTGTAAAAAGTGATGGAATAAGGTCCATAGAAGATAAGTATACTAGAAAAAAGAATCTGAGCGACCAAACGCCTCTCTGTTTTTTGGACGTAATACGAGGAGGTAAAACAAAAAATTACTCTGCTGTAGAGTGCTCCTGCTTAGGAATTTTTTAATATCAGACGCAAGCTCTGAGTTTTTTTGCTGAAGTTTGAGACGCAAGCCAAAGCTTGGGGCCAAGATGTACAATAGTACTGCGCAAAAGCAAGCGCAGGTCGCAACAAATAAATTTGGTAAAAAGACCAGAGTGATTACCAGGCGAAGTGGGCAAAGGCTTTGTTAGCCTCAGCCATCTTATGAGTATTTTCACGCTTCTTGATAGCCTCCCCCTCACCTTTTGATGCGGCGAGTAACTCATCAGCAAGCTTTTCAGCCATTGGCTTTCCTTTCTTTCCTGCGGCGGCATCAATAATCCAGCGGAATGCAAGAGCCTGCTTTCGTTCTGGGCGAACTTCACGAGGTACCTGGTAGTTAGCACCACCGACACGACGACTGCGCACTTCCATATTTGGAGCAACGTTACGAATAGCAGTTTCAAAAAGTTCGAGTGGGTTTTCTACCTTTGCTTTTTCTTTCATTACAGAAAGCGCACCATACACTACCTTAGTAGCAGTAACCTTCTTACCCTCTTTCATAACATAGTTAATGAACTTGCCTACGACATCAGATTTGTAAGTAAGATCAGGCTGTGCGATATTTCGATTTTTAACTTTTCGGCGCATATTTTATTTCTTATTTTTTCTTAGCAGCAACAGCTCCTTCCTTTGGGCGCTTGTTTCCGTATCGGCTACGAGCTTGGCGACGCTTCTCAACACCTGAGGCGTCGAGTACACCGCGAACAATCGTGTAGCGAACACCAATATCCTTTACACGTCCGCCACGAAGCATAACTACCGAGTGTTCCTGGAGATTGTGTCCTTCTCCGGGGATATAGGCGGTTACTTCCATGCCATTAGTAAGACGAACACGAGCGATCTTACGAATAGCTGAGTTCGGCTTCTTAGGAGTCTTGGTAGTTACCTTGGTGCACACACCACGCTTGAAAGGAGAAGCGTAAAACATCGGCTTGTTCTTCACGAGATTAAAACCGCGTGTCAAAGCCACCGTCTTACTTTTACGGATCGGTGATTTGCGGGATTTCCGCACAAGCTGATTAATGGTAGACATCTAAATTAAAAGAGAGCTACATCGCTCTTAGTGGAAGTACTCTACTATAGCGCCCTACCAAATGCAATAGAGGTAGGGGGCTCTCGAACGGGGATCGTGGAACTAAGAACATACCCCCGCAGGCCTTCCGCGCGAGGATCTAAGGAGCAAGGCCGGTAATAAGATGGGTAAGCGTAGAAACCACCGGAGAAATATACTGCCACCCGAAAAAAACAAAGAAAATAAGAACGAAAAAGCCATACTGCTCAAGTTTTCGCTCCCATTCCTCAAAACGGAACGGCAGAAGATTGAAAACGACTTTTGACCCATCAAGTGGCGGAATCGGTATCATGTTGAAAATCGCGAGTATAAGGTTGATAGTTACCACCACAAGGGCTATATCTAAAAAAGATGCTGAAAACCCTTCTCCAAAAAAACGAATAACGAGGCCGAACGCAAGCGCAATAAGGAAGTTCACTCCAGGACCTGCTGCGGCAACCATCGCCTCACCGTACCTCCCCTTTAAGTTGTAAGGGTTATAGGGTACTGGCTTTGCCCAGCCAAAAATAAATCCAGCGCTCATAAAAGAGAGTACGGGCAAAATAAAAGAACCTACGGGATCAAGGTGTTTTACTGGGTTTATAGTGAGGCGACCCGCCAAACGAGCTGTCGGGTCTCCTAAAAAGTCAGCCGTAAAACCGTGAGCCAACTCATGGACCACTACTGACATAATAAGGATGGCAATCGAGAAAGTGAAAAAAAGAGGGTCTTGCATGGTATTAGGGAAGATAATTAGATATTAGGTATAAGGCGTTAAGGGGAAGATGATTTGGCGTTAAAGAAGGAAGATAAGGAAGGAAGATGAGGAATGAAGAAATGAAGATAGGGAATATATTAAATTACCCTCACGCATCCCCAGATCATGAATCGTGAATCTTATTTCATGAATCTCTCCTAATGCTACTTGCGAGAAAGGTGAGCTAATGATAGCATAGCTCGATTATGGCTAAGAAATGCGCTGTCACCAATAAGGTTTCAATCGTCGGAGGCGGATACTCAAACCGTACTCGTGCGACGCAGTTTAACCCTACCGGGAAACGCCGCCGCCAAGTAAATCTCCAAAAGAAGCGTATTTTTGTACCTGAACTCAACAAGACCTATACACTCACCATCTCAACTCAGGCTATCAAAACCATCAACAAGAATGGTGCCTATGCGACACTGAAGAAAGCGGGATTGCTTTAGAGAAAGGATTTAGATGATTAGGCATTAGGCCTTGGAAGAAAACCCCCAGGAAGTGCTTCGCACTTCCTGGGGGTTTGACATTTTTTTAAGTGAGGCGCAATGTAAATAGTGTCCAACTTTGGACTCTTCTTGGAGACTGCTGCAAAAGGGCCCCCTTTTGAGACTGTTCTTTAAGATCTTTGTAGTGGCAATCGTCGCAATCATCGGGTTCATGGCGTGGCTGATTGGCCCCGGCATCATGCCCGACACGACTTACGCCAAGCACACCATCGACCGGCTCGGCACAGCGACCTTCGCCCTAATCGGCCTTTCGCTCGGCATCGGCCGACTTGGCGCAAGCCCACGCCACAGCTCGCGTTCCTGACTTGGTCGGCTCCGGTGGCAAAATTCCGTGAACTCATCCTGAGTTCACGACAACATCCCCGCCTTGGCGGAGATTCCTTTTCTTATAAATACCCTGGGCTTTTCCATCCTATTTCTATCATCTAAAATTCCCGGTACTCACTATACTCTCTCCTGTTTGTACGATATATCGTACAAACAGGAGTAACTACTGATCCAAAAAAACTACAAGAAAATCATTTTTTACTTTTCCACCTTATCTCTTTACCACCTTACCCCTTTACCCCGTCTCTTTTGTACGATATATCGTACAAATAGCAGTGTTAACTTACGCAGCACGCTAACGACGTAAATTATACATTCAATTTCTTGAACCCTTCTTAACTTTTTTATTTTACAAAGACATTGTTGCCATCTGAATCTATTTCAATTCTTCCATTCTGATCTGTACGTAATACTTTTATCCCAAACCGCTCTAATGTCGCAAGAGTTTCTTTGTGTGGGTGACCATACCGATTATTCTGTCCCGCAGAGATTACCGCATACTCTGGTTTTACAAAACCAACATACTGGACTACTGAGGAAGTGTGCGATCCGTGATGCCCTATTTTTAGCACATTGCTCTCTAAATTTTTACCATCAACCCGCGTGAGGTGAAGCTCCACGCTTCTTGGGGCGTCTCCTGAAAAAATATAATGGGTCTTTCCATAGGTGAGCCTTGCTACAATCGAAGCTTCATTGCTCTCAACTTGAGATACATCTTTGTCGGGGTAGAGAATATCTAAAAACACCCCATATTCTCTATCAAGTACCACGCGCATACCGCGCTGAGCCAGTATTTTTCTTTCTCCCAGTTTATCCGACTCAGATTCTAATCTTTTAAAAGCTTGCGTTGTTTTTGTCTCATTCCCCGAATGCAAAAAAAGTCCGATACTGTAGCGATTGAGCACTTCCGGAAGTCCCCCTACATGGTCGGCATCAGGGTGTGTTGCAAGAACCATATCAATATCCTTATCGAGCGGTGAGAGCACACTACTTAATTCACTTAAGACCTTATTATCGGTGTTGCCGCCGTCTATTAAAACCTGATTACCATTTGGCGCCTCTATCAGAGTTGCATCTCCCTGGCCAACATTAAGGTAATACACCTTCAGTAACGGCACACTTCTCGCTACCACTGTCTCTCGCCAAACAAATATATTGAGTACAAGCAATACTCCAAGTATCGAAGGAAGAATAAAATTTCTAAAATTTTGCATAAGCTACCATCTCCCACTCGAACCTCCTCCACCTGAAGAACCTCCACCAAAGCCTCCAAAGCTACTACTACTGCTACTTCCCCAGCTCCCGCCTCCCCAATTTCCTCCAGCCCACCACAATGGCTTACTCCCCGTACTTACACTTTCTTTATAGGCACGTGATACAAAAAAATCAAAAAGAAGGCCTAACGGTACGAAGACAAAGAACGCAATAATCGAAAGAATGGGCACACCATAAAAAAATATAAGGAGTGCAAGAAACCCTCCCACCACTCCACCAAGCCACCAACTCCTGGTGCGGGCCATAATACTAATGAGACCGAGTCCCAATTGAAAGAAAAAGAAGAGAAAAACAAGTCCCGCACCGAAATAATCGCCATAATCGCCCCCAGTACTTTGGGAAAAAGTTTTTGGCGAATTGTCTTCATATAAAGAAGCAAGGTATGCAGGGTCGTCAGTAAGTGTTCTTAAAATCCCTGCTACACCTTCTTGTATTCCTCCTTCATAATCATTCCTCTTAAAGAGCGGAAGAATCGAGCGATTAATGATCTGCCTCGACCGCGCGTCAGTAAGCACTCCCTCAAGGCCATACCCCACTTCTATACGGACCCGGTGTTCAGTCGGTGCCACCAAAAAAAGAATTCCAGAATCTTTATCTTTCTTTCCTATTCCCCATTCTGCAAAAAGTTTGTTGGCAAAATTCTCTATAGTGTCCTCTCCGAGCGAAGATATCGTCACCACTGATATTTCAACAGTACTACTCGCCTCAAAAAGAGAAAGTGTGGACTCGAGAGAGGCTTTTGTTGCAGGAGTCAAAAGTCCTGCAAAATCACTTACAAAACCTGCTGGCTTCCCCGGAGACTGGTATGCCGCTACACTACTTACCCCGCAAACAAAAAATACCACTGCTCCGAGAAGTATTTTTTGTATCTGTTTCATAAATCCTCTCTTGAGCCTCTAAAGAGAAACCTTGGGAGCGGTCGCCGCACCTTTTTCTGCTTCAAAATACGTGTGTGCTTGAAAAGCGAAGAACCCCGCCAAGACGTTAAGCGGGAAACGTTTGATGTCAATATTATAAAGTTGCACCGCACTGTTATAACGCTCTCGCTCGACAGCAATTCTGTTTTCAGCTCCTTCAAGTTGCGACATTAATACCTGCACCGTGTCCGACGACTTAAGTGTTGGATAATTTTCTACAATAACGAGGAGTCTTCCCAACACTCCTTCAAGTGCATTTGCTGCAGCTACTTTTCCTTCCCCGCTTGTGGCGCTTCCATAGGCAGTACGCGCTCGGGCGAGTTCACCAAAAATGCTCTTCTCTTGAGTGAGTACCCCCTCAACTGAAGCGACGAGATTTGGAACAAGATCAAAACGTCGCTGATATTGTGTCTCAACTTGGCTCCATTGCACCAACACGCGTTCATTACTTCTTACAAGAGAATTGTACGCTGTGTAAACATACCACCCCACCATCGCAAAAAGTGCTGTTACAATAATGAGTATTTTTTTCATAGTATGGTCTAAATTATTACCTATTTGTTCTATGATATCATAGTGAAACTGACAGCAGTATCCTCCTGCTCTCACACTAGTAATCTTTTAAACTAAACACCCTATGAACCATACCTACATCCCCCGTACCTTTAACCTCCCTGCACTCACTGGTATTTCTCCAAAACAGGTTGAAATACATATTAAGCTCTATGAAGGGTATGTAAAGTTTACCAACACCTTACGAGAGCAACTTACTCTTCTGCGCACCGATAGTGAGAAAAACGCCTATGCTATCAGTGAGGTACTTCGACGATTTGGTTTTGAGTTTAATGGTATGCGCATGCACGAATACTATTTTGAACAGTTCGAGGGAGGAGCGACTCCTTTTAATATACAAGGTGAACTTGCGAAAACACTTTCTGCAAAATACGGAGACTGGGATGGTTTCGTAACTCACTTTAAAACAATAGGTCTTACACGTGGTATCGGCTGGACCGTACTTGCGTACGATCCTGTCGGCAAGACTCCGCACATTTACTGGGTGGCAGACCACGAACTTGGACAACTCGCAGGACTCCCCATACTTTTTGCACTCGACATGTGGGAGCATGCTTTTATGATAGATTACGTTCCTGCAGAAAAAGCAAAATACATCGACGCATTTCTTGCTAATATAAACTGGAGCATCCTCGATACTCGATTTGAGGCTCTCCAAAAATAGTAATCTTTTTTAATCTCAAACACCCGGCATTACGGGTGTTTTTGTTTTTAAATAAAACAAATATGCAAAAAACAAAACGTAACATAAAACCATAGCGGAAGCGTTAAATGAAGGTACTGAAAAAGTAGCAAAAGGAAGTGTGCTCATTTTATGAGCCACCACTAAAACATAGTGGAGGAGATAGTAGGTCACAAAAGAGAGAGGTTTTACCAGGAGCACTGAAACAAAACTTATTGACCCAGTAAGAAAACCAAGAAGCATAATGAGCGGAATGAGTGGGAGCACTAAGAGATTTGCGATTAGCGCCACACTGCTAAACATGCCGATCGAGTAGAGGATAAAAGGGAGTACAAAAAGCTGAGTCGCAAGGGTCGCAGTAACGATTTCACGAAAACCAAAACGTTGAGGAAGGGCACTTGTAAAGCGTTCAAGTAACGGTGCGACGTAGATTAACCCGACAGTCGAGAGAAAAGAGAGCTCAAAAGAAAGATCAAAAAAGAGTATCGCAGGATTCACATACACCATCACAACTCCTGCCAATACAAGCGCTCGCGTTATGTTGTACTGACGCCGGAGAAGAGTTGCAAGTAGTGCAATCAGGGCCATCACTGCTGCTCGTACGACCGTCGCCTCTCCCCCAACTAATATCGAGAAAAGAATAATCCCACCTGCTCCCAAAAGAATCCGGTAGAGAAATGGTAAAAAACGAAACACTGCCATTAATGCAACCACCACAATGGTGATGTTGTAACCTGAGAGGACAATAATATGCACAAGACCTGTCTTGCGAAATTCTTCTTGTATTGCTTTTGGCAGTACCTCCCCTCCTCCAAGGAGCGTTCCAATAAGGAGCGCACTCTCAGGGTTCCCGATGTTTTTCTGTATCTCTCGCACAAATCGCTCTTTAATAAAAAAGAGTTTTTGTTTAAGCAAACTCCCTTCATTCTCTCCTATTTTTTCTATATGAGGATTAAGCAGAAGGTATGAAATCCCCTTGGCGCGCAGATAACTTTTATAATCAAACACTCTTCCTGCAGTTGTTTCAAAATTCTCTGGCTCTTTTAATTCTCCAAACAGTCTTAGTTTATCTCCATAAGAAAAACTCTCTCCCGGGAGCACGCGGACCAAAACTTTCTGCTTCGTATCGATAAATACTTCTCCCTCCTTGAACCGTGTAAGTGAAACCTGTAGCTGGGTCATCTTCTCTCTCTGCTCTGGCTCACTCGTGATGATCCCTTCATAAAAAATCATTTCACCAACAGGAAGCATTCCTTCAGTAAGTGGAGCGCTCTTCAATTGGAAGCGGACTACTCCACCTATAAAACTACAGATGAGTACACACATTAAAAGAGTGACCATCACTCTTTCTTGATTACCTGAAAAAGCCCCGAGCCCTAAAAAAAGAAACGCGAGGAAAAATAAAAAGAAAATGAATGAAAAAGAGAAGGTAATGAGTGAGGCGCTTGCCACCCCAAAAAGAAAACCGAATGCAGTGGTAAAAAACAAATATTGCGCCACCTTCTGTGCTAGAGACTTGTATCCCATGAGCGAATAAGTTCATCTTCTTCTTCCTTACTTAACACCTTGCGAAATTTTGCCCCGGTCCGCCCTTCAACTTTTCTCTTACAATCTTCCCATGTTGCGTGTCGAGTAATCACTCCCGCAACCTTACTCACATACGAATACGCCTTACCCGTTCTCTTTGCTCCACTTTTTGTGTCTCTCTTTTCTTTCTCCGATGTCTCAGGAAGAGAATAATTCTTTTTTTCTCCCTTATAAAGTTCGACATTCTTTCCGCGTGCAAAAGAGTTTGCTATTACATCGACCCGCTCATTAAGCTCTATCCCCGCGTGCCCTTTCACATGCACCCACTCCACGTTACGTGTTTCAACTTCCTTCAAAAGTTCTTCCCAAAGGTCTTGGTTTAAGACTGGCTGTTTGAGTGATGTTTTCCAATTATTTTTTATCCAGCCAAAAATCCATTTTGTAATTCCGTGTATCACATACTGCGAATCGGCATGCATCAAAATTTCGCTGTCTTTTGGTGTTTGTTTGAGCCCTTCGATAACTGCCTTCAGCTCCATTCGATTGTTTGTTGAATGAGCCTCGCTTCCTCCAATCTCTAGCACCCTTTTGCCGTCAGAAATATAAGCTCCCCAGCCACCAGGCCCCGGGTTTCCAATTGCCCCACCATCGGTATACAAAGTGAAAATACTCATAGAAGTACTATAGCAGATTGACTTTAGTTTGGGGTATGGGTGACTTGAGGTGGAACTTCGAAAGGGTCTATGAAAAAAGATGACAGAAGAAGTCGAGCGATGGCGATCGTGAGTCCTGGTCGTCGAGCAGAGCTCAACGCAGGTAGTCAGGCCACTTTCGAGTTTGACCGGCACGACATAAAAACTCCTCGCGTAGGAGATGAGGTCCCGCTATTGGTGGAAAAGGGGAGAAGATACACTGTAAAAGCATCAGCGAAAATTACTCATATAAAAAGAACAGTTTACGGCGACTTCGAAATCACGGTCACACGCCAAGGACGCCTTCCTTTCTAACCCGTCAAACGCATATGTTCGACGGGTTTATTTTTATACAATATCAACCACCCGTAATCTCACTTCTGGATATCGTCCAAAAGTAGAATGCTCGAGTGTCGCGACAAGATCTATCGCAAAAGGCTCTTCGAGTAACTTTTCATTTTCCTTCCGCGTACTAAAAAATTCTATTGCTCGTACTGCGTCTCCTCTACTATTTCTAAACGTAAGCTCGAGATGTTCTCCTGTTTTACCGAACATGCGTGCCTTTTCAGGGAGCACTCCTCTCAGTATAAAAAGTGGTTTCTCATTCCCGATCCCAAAGGGAGCAAGAGGCTCCACCTGCCTCCATGTCGCATATGAAATATCATTAAGGGTAAGCTCGTGGTCGAGAAATACTATTTCTGTATTCTCAGAATTTTTTGCTTCTTGATACGCGCGAATAAGCTCGTCTTCAAGTCGATGCGCTTCATCGGGAGAAAGCGCAAACCCGCCCGCCGCACTATGTCCTCCAAATTCAAAAATTACTTCCTTATTCACTTTTTCCATAAGGCGCACAAGATCGACAGTACCGTCTGAACGACACGAGCCCTTAAGTGTCTCCCCTCCTTCGCGACCCCAAAGAAATACTGGCCGATTGTAAGTTTCTGCGAGAGTATTCGCTGACAAGCCTAGGAGTCCTGGTCGCCAGTGAGGGTTGCCGAGTACAATCACACTTTTCAGTTCTCCTTTTTCATCGAGGAGATGTTTCATTTCCTTAGTCATTGAAGCCACCACTCCTTTGCGAGTGTTATTAAGCTTGTCGAGCTCCTTGGCCAACGATTCAACTTTCTCTATTTCAGTTCCTGAGAGAAGATCAAAAGCAAGACGAGGATCTCCCATACGAGAAGCTGCATTAATACGGGGTGCAATCATAAAACCAATATCATCCTCAGTAATACTTTGTTGGTTTACTTTCATAAGACGCAAAAGCTTTTGCAATCCTGCACGGGGAGACTTGCGAAGCACTTTAAGACCATAGTGTGCCAGCACTCTATTTTCTCCCGTGAGCGGTACCATATCAGCAACCGTTGAAATACCGACCAAATCAAGAAGCCACTTCTCCCATCCAGGCGTTATCCCAAAATTTCCTCGAGCGATAAGTGCCTGAACAAGCTTAAAGGCAACAGCTGCACCGCACAGTAAATCATATGCATATTCACAATCTTCTTGTTTGCTGTTTAGAATAGCAAAGGCTTTTGGTAATTCGCCATGTGGTAGATGATGATCAGAAATAATCACGTCGATTCCGAGTTCGTTTGCCCTCTCTACGGGGGTAACGTCGGTGATTCCACAATCTACAGTAATCAAAAGCGTTGTTCCCTCTTCATACAATTTCTCCACTGCCCCACTATTGAGCCCATACCCTTCGATATAACGATGAGGAATGTAATTAGTAAAATTACTGTAACCAATCTTTTTAAAAAAATCATGGAGTATAACCCCACCTGGGATCCCATCGTGGTCGTAGTCACTATAGATAGTAATCTTTTCCTTATTTTTTATAGCTTTCAGAATCCGTTCCACCGCCTTTCCCATCCCCATAATAGAGAGCGGGTCGTGCGTGTGATCGTCATAAGATGGCTTGAGAAATCTTTCAACTGCCTCGAGTGTGGTGTATCCACGAGTGATTAATAAATTCCTCTGTAATACGGGGATATGCGCAAGCTCCTCTACCACTACCGACTCTTTTTCTCGGAGCTTATACTTTTTCATTGGTGAATTCTACCACAGTAGGGAAATGTGTAACCCGCAGAGCTCGTCTGGTAAATTTAAATTTACCAATGAAAAATGTCACGATACTACTGATTACTCGATCAAGAACTTATTTCAAACTTTTAAATTTGCCGTTTAAAGATTGATTGAAAATTGTAAATT
>Ga0163144_10003954_pt1 | contig 33641 bp, 35 predicted proteins | sample OliLak19BULKMAT1_FD_123175 | JGI IMG/M metagenome (GOLD analysis project Ga0163144, IMG submission 123175) | Freshwater microbial mat bacterial communities from Lake Vanda, McMurdo Dry Valleys, Antarctica - Oligotrophic Lake LV.19.BULKMAT1 | ecosystem: Environmental > Aquatic > Freshwater >... | reverse complement strand
ATCTATCAGGTCACGGCGCGAAACGCGGTCAAGGAAGCCACGGCGGATCATCAGCGCAGCAGAATCGCATCACAGCCGATTGGCAAGAGCAATGTGCGGATTGCCGATGAGTCGGGGTATAGCCGGGATCGGCGAGCGCGGCGCGGTTGAAATCGGTCTCGATCGTTCCCGGCGCGATCAGGTTCACGGTCACGCCCGTAGGCGCCAGCTCCAGCGCGAGCGAGCGGCCGACCTGCATCACGCCGGTCTTCGCCGACGCATAGGCGACCAGTCCGGCGCCGGCGTCCATTGATTGACGGACGAGATCATGATGATCCGACCCCAGCCGCGCGCGACCATGCCCCGCGCGGCCTCCTGCGCCGTGGCGAAATACGCTTGGAGATTGACGGCGCGCGCGCCCTGTGCGGTGATCTCACGCGCGGTCGCTTCCGCCTGCTCTCGTTGATCGGGATGATGCAGAGCGTCACATGCAACTCCTGAGATCGGGCTCGAGGTTTCGCCACGGCCATTCCGCCGAAGTCTCCAGGACAGCGAGATCGCCGGCGCACCGACCAGGCCGAAGGGGCGCGTGTAGGGCGCCGTGTCGGGTCGCGTGACCGCGTCATCAGGTGCAAGCGGACCGGCTTCCCCGGGCATCGTCGGCAGACACAGCACGTCGAGATCGCCGAAAGTCGCGGCCATTTCGCGCGTCAGATCGATGCGGAGATGGCGCGCCTTGCGCACATCGTCTTCGTCCAGCAGCGCGCCCATCACGAGGTTGCGCCGCGCGATGGCGCCGATCTTGCCCGCGTGACTCGCCAACCCGGCCTGCCAATACGCGAAGGCCTCGCTGCGTGCGATCAGGAAATAGCACGCACTGAAGCGCGCCGCCGATGGCAACTCGGCATCCACCAAATCGGCGCCAGCGGCGCGCAGATGCCGCAACACATCGGCGAGTCGCGTCGCCATCGTCGCTGTCGGCGGCGTGAGATCGAGGAGCGGGCGCGGCAGCCCGATGCGCAGACCGCGCAGCGTCGCGCCGCGGCAATCGAAGCTCGCGCCGGCGAACTCGCCATGGACAATGGCGGCATCGGCGACATTTCACGCGAATGGTCCGGCGACGTCGAGGGTCGCAGCGAACGGAACCGCGCCAGCCATCGGCACCGCACCGAAGCTCGGCTTGAAGCCCACCACGCCGCATGCGGCTGCGGGCAAGCGGATTGATCCGCCGGTGTCGCCGCCGATCGCAGCGGGGACGAGCGATGCGGCGCCCGCCACGCCGGGACCGCTCGACGCGCCGCCAGGCTCGCGCGTCAGGCTCCACGGATTGCGGGCGCGGGAAGGGTGGCTCGTCGGAAGGTCCGCCGACCGAGAGTTCCCAGCAATGCAGCTTGCCGACGATGATCGCACCCTCGACCGCATCCATGCGTCGCACGGCTGCCACTCCGGCGCAGTCGCCGATGGCGTCGCCGCGGGCGCCTGCACGCACGCTGGCGCAGGCCGTGTCGAGCGCAGGCAAGGTGGAGGCGAGAAACGCCAAATCGCGCGCGGAGTCGCTCGGCGCCGGCGCGAACCGGAAATCCTCCCACGCGGGCTTGCAGCCCCAGTAGGAATCGTTGCGCTTCAGGACCATCGGGCCGCCGGGTTGCCGCGACGTGGCGCGATAAGGGCCCGTGCCGATCGCCGCCTTGCCGCTGTTGAAATCGGCGTTGGATTGCACGCCGTTCTTCCCGGAGATGATGAAGATGTTGGAGAGGTTGGTCGGCAGCAGCGGCGCCGGGCCATTGGTGATCAAGCGCACTGTCAGCGGATCGACGACGACCACGTCTTTGATCTGCCCGATATAGACCGCGTAGGAATTCGTATTGCCGGGGATCGCATTGACGTGCGCGATCGTGAACTTCATTTCCTCGGCGGTGAAGTCGGACCAGTCGTGGAACTTGACGCCGGGGCGGAGCTTTTACTCCCAGGTCGTGTCGTCGATGACACGTCAGGACAACGCGAGGCCGGGTGTGAGTTGCATGTTCTGATCGCGCGCCGACAGGGTTTCGTAGATGTTGCGCATCGCGGACGCATTGATTCCCACGAGGTTCCATTGCGGGTCGAGCGTGTTGGGCTCGCCCTGGATGCCGACGTTGGGCCTCTGAGCACTCGCGCCAATGGCGAGTGCCGTGAGCTGAAGTGGCGCAGAGCAGGCGGATCGTTGCGACGCGCATGACTTTCCCCTCGTGGATATGGTTTCGTGCGGCCAGCTATGGCGGGCATGCCGTCCGTGAACAATCGCCAGGACTCAGGGATCATGATCGAACCGACAGGACAGCTGCGCCTCCACATCCAGAACCCGGCGGATGAGAAGATCTTTCTGATCACCGATGCGATCTGGCAGGCGGCAGCCAACCGCCACCCCGAGGTGGCGAAGCGTCTGGTGGTTTCGAACGGTCGAACCGAAGCGGAGTTCCATGCCGCGATCGGCAGCGCCGATCTTCTGATCAGTTGGACCGGCGTGGTGCGCGCCTTGTTTCCGACGAACGCGCCGAAGTTGAAGATCATCTTCTGCACGTCGGCCGGCCTCGATCGCCTCGCGCCCTTCGATCTGCTGCCGCCAGGCTGCGCGTTGCTGAACAACAGCGGCGTCCACGGACCGAAGGCGGGCGAGTGGGGGCTGATGGCGATTCTGATGCTTGCCAACCACATGCCGCTCTTCGCGACGCAGCAGCGCGAGAGACGCTACGAGAAGCATTTCTCCCGGGTGGTCGCCGGACAGAGTCTGCTCGCGCTCGGGGTCGGCGACATGGCAGGCCATACGCTCGACTACGCGCGCCGTCTCGGCATGAAAGTGATCGGTGTGCGCAACCGCGTGGCGACGCATCCACATTGCGATGAGGTGGTCGGCCTCGCGCAGTTGGACGCGGTTCTGCCGCGCGCGGATTACCTGCTGATCACCTGCCCGCTCACGCCGCAGACGCGTGGATTGCTGGATCGCAGACGTCTCGCTCTGCTCAAGCCGAGTGCCGGCCTGATCAATATGGCGCGCGGCGCGATCGTCGATCAGGATGCGCTCTGCGATCAACTCGATCGCGGCGCACTCGGTGGCGCGGTTCTCGACGTCTTCACGACGGAACCGCTGCCGCCGGACTCCCGTGTCTGGACGACGCGCAACCTCGTGATGGCGCCGCATGTCTCGTCGGACGATCCGGAGAGCTACAATCCACGCTCCCTGGATATCTTCTTCCGGAATTTCGGCATGTGGCTGGACGGGAAGCCGATGCCGAACATGATCGATGTGAAGACCGGATACTGACTCTATCGTGGCAGGCGGGCGCCCATCGCATGGGCAATCGCCCGCATGTCGGGCTCCGATATCTCGAAGAGTCCGAAGCGTAGCTGGTAGCCCCAGCTTTTCTTCGCGCGGGTGAAGTCGAGCCGGTCGAGCAGTGTGCGGATCGACGCTTCCTCGGACGGCAGCCACGCCACGTCGCGCCGATAGGGACAAAACCCGCCGCCCATGTCGGCTTGATAGGGCTCGACGGCCTTCGCGATGCCGATGGCGGTGAAGGCCTGCAGCTTGTCCTCGCCGTGGAACGTGATCGTCGGCGAGTAGTAGACGACGAGATCGCCGGATTTGATGCGACGGAGTGGCGCCGCCTTTCCGTGGCAGACCTGCATGAAGCCAGCCTTGTGGCCGATACGGACATGCTCGGCCGAAGCGACGGCGACCCAGTGGTTTCGCGGCGCAGCGCTGGGGGGGGCGGGGGCTGGAGAGGCGGGGGTGGTCGATGTCGAGCATGGGAGCGTCTCCTCGTTGCCGTGGAACCGGCGGTTCCACGTTGAACAGGGGGAGACAGATAGACGACCGCATTGCCAGATTCTGTCAGGAGCGCGCACGCTTCATTGCGCGGAGATGCCTTCGCTTGCACGCCATTCCCGAAGCAGTGCGGCGCGTCGGCGCGGATAGCGTTGCGCCGTGAGGCTCAGTGCGCCGATGCGATCGGTGCGAAAATGGCGGAAGCCGGCGCGCAGTTCGCACCAGGCGACGACGATGCGCGCGCGATCGAAGAATGCCAGCGCGATCGGCCAGATCGTGCGCCGCGTATCGGCGCCGTCGGCATCGATGTAGCTGATCATCAGCTTGCGCTCGCGGCGGATCGCATCGCGGATCACCGGCAGCCCAGCGTCACCGGCCGAGATCGGCGTGCCCGGACCGACCAGCAGGGTCGATTCATCCAAGCCTTCCCTGAGATCGGCTGGCAGCACGGCGGCGATTTTCGCCATCGCATTGCACGCGGCCTGGCCGAGCGGATCATCGGCGCGCTGCGCGACCCATCGCGATCCCAACATCAACGCCTCGAGCTCGTCCACGGAGAACATGAGCGGCGGCAACACGAATCCCGGCCGCAGCACGTAGCCGACTCCAGGCTCGCCATCGATCTCGGCGCCCTGCGCCTCGAGCGCTTCGATATCGCGATAGAGCGTCCGCAGCGAGATGCCCAATCGCTCGGCCAGCACCGCGCCGCTCACCGGCCGGCGATATCGGCGGAAGGCCTGGATCAAATCGAGGAGGCGCCGCGCACGCGACACGGCGGCGCACCGCGATGCGCGGGCCCTAGAGTGCGACCTCGACGAGATACGGCCCCGGCGTCGCCAGGCCCGTGCGAAACGCTTTCGCAAAGCCTTCCATCGTCGTGACGCGCGAGCCGGGCACGCCCATGCCGCCGGCGATAGCGACCCAATCGATGTCCGGGTTCGCCAGGCTCAGCATGTCCAGCGCCTTGCGGCCAGGGTTGGCGCCGACATTCATCAATTCGTGGCGCAGGATCGCGTAGGCGCGGTTCGACCACAGCAGGGTCATCACCTTCAGATTCTCGCGCGCCTGCGTCCACAGCGCCTGCACGGTGTACATCGCGCTGCCATCGGCCTGCAGGCCGATCACCTGCCGGTCGGGGCAGGCGATGGCGGCACCCGTCGTCAGACACAGGCCTTCACCGATGGCGCCACCCGTCAACGACAGCCAGTCATGCGGCGCAGCGCCGTGCGTCGTCTTGAAGAAATCCCGACCCGTCGTCACGGACTCATCCACGACGATCGCATTCTCGGGAATGAGATGGCCGAGCGCGCGCGCCAGATTTTCGGGGTTGATCGTACCGGTTGGCAGGTCCGGCTTCTCGAGCACCGGGATTGCGATGGTCTTCGGCGCGCCGAGCTCGTCGGCCAGTGCTTCCAACGCACCGACGAGATCCTCGTGATGATCTGCGAGCGGCGTGATGCGGCACGTCTCCGGCGCGAACAGGCTCGGCTTTCCCGGATAGGCGAAGAACGCCGTTGGGGGTTTCGATCCGCAGAGGACGATCGACTTGGTGTCCTGGAAGGTTGCGAGGGCTTGATCGACGACGTAAGGCACGCGCTCGATCGGCAAGCGACCGCGGCCGCGCTGCACGCGGGCGTTCGCGCCCTCGCACATGATGCGGCAGCCTGTCTTCGCCGCGATGCGAGCAGCGGCGCGTTGGCCGGCGTCGCGGAGCGAAACGCCACCGAGCAGAAGCGTCGCGTTTCCATCACGCAGGGCTTCCGCCGCATTGCGCACGGCTTCAGGCGAGACGGGGCTGCGCGATGCGACGGCCGGCAGCTTGGCGATGCCCGCACCCTCGTTCCACGCGGTGTCGGCAGGGAGGATCAATGTAGCGACGTGACCGGGCGGCGCCTTGGCCACCGCAATGGCTTCGGCGCCGTCGGCAGCCACGTCCTGCGCCGACATCGATGTCTTGACCCAGTGCGAGACCGGTCGAGCGATGCCTTCGATGTCGCTGGTCAGCGGCGCGTCGAATTTCCGGTGATACGTCGCGTGTTCGCCGACGATGTTGACCACCGGCGATTTCGCCTTGCGCAGATTGTGCAGGTTGGCGATCGCATTGCCGAGCCCGGGTCCGAGATGGAGCAGGGTGGAGGCCGGCTTGTCGAGCATGCGAGCGTAACCATCGGCCGCACCGCTCGTCACGCCCTCGAACAGGCAGAGCACGCAGCGCATGCCGTCGACGCGATCGAGCGCTGCCACAAAATGCATCTCCGAGGTGCCGGGATTGGTGAAACATACGTCAACGCCACCGGCCACCATGGTTCGCACCAGGCTCTCCGCCCCATTCATCGTCATCGCATCGACCTCATCATCATGTTTCGTCCGGGTGTCGCATCGCCTTCCTGGACGCTCAGGCGACATTTGCTACATTCCTTCGACGACGAAAGCGAGGGGATCGAATGGCGTCAGCAGGAGCGGAGATTGTGCTGCGCGGGGGACGCATCTTCCGCGGACTTGCCGATGGCTCCTGCTCTGCGCTGGCGATTTCGAAGGGACGCGTGCACGCGACCGGCTCGAACGACGAACTCGAGCCGCTGATCGGCTTGGAGACGCGGGTGATCGAGCTCAACGGCCGCGCCGTGATCCCCGGCATCAACGACGCGCATGAGCATCTGCTCTCGCTCGGCCTCGCGCAGATGGAAATCAACCTGCGCGGCGACGAGGTCAAGTCGCTGGACGAGTTGCTGCGCCGCGTGCGCGCGCGCGTGGCTCGCACCAAGCTGGGCGACTGGATCATCGGCGGGCGCTACGACCATTTCGAACTCGATGCGTAGCGTCACCCCTATCGCGAGGAACTCGACGCCGTCGCGCCCGACAATCCGGTCTTCCTCAAGCGGACTTGCGGTCACATGGGTGTGGCGAATTCCTTTGCGCTGAGGCTTGCCGGGGTAACCGAGCGGACACCGCAGCCCGCCGGCGGTGCGATGGAGCGGCAGAACGGACGCTTGACCGGGTTGCTGCAGGAGGCTCTGATTCAAGGTCTCGAGGCCGGTGGCAAATTGCTGCTCAGCCAGGGCATCACCAGCGTCATGGATGCCGGCGTCGGGATCCGGCAAGGCCTCGAGGATCACGACGCCTAAGTCGCCGCCTATCGGCAGCGCAGGCTGCCGGTGCGCGCCTACCTGGCGCTGACTGGCGGACCCACGGGAATTCAGGATCAGGCGTTGGCGCGCGGACTGCGCACCGGGGTCGGCGACGACTGGGTCAAGATCGGTCCGGTGAAGCTGTTCACGGATGGCAGCGCGGGCGGGCTCACCGCGGCGATGAGCGTTCCCTACAAATGCAACTGCGAGAACCGGGGGATCTTCATCTGGACCGATGGTCAGGTCGACGACATGGTCGCGCAGTATCACCGCGAAGGGCTGCAAGTCGCGGTCCACGCCATCGGCGACGCCGCGATCGGTCAGGCGCTTTCGGCGATCGAGAAGGCAAACGCGCGGATCCCCTTGCTCGGGCGGCGGCATCGCATCGAGCATTGCGGCTTCATCACCAAGCCGCAGATCGCCACGATGCGGCGTTTGGGCATGACACTCGCGCCGCAGCCGATCTTTCTCTACGAATTCGGCGATCTCTACGTCGATGTCCTCGGCGACAACCGGCCACACGATTGCTATCCCATGCGCAGCTGGATCGATGCCGGCCTCCATCCCGCGGCCAGCTCGGACGCACCGGTCTCGGAGTCCAATCCGTTCATCAACATGTACGAGATGGTCACGCGGCTCACGAATCGTGGCACGCCGCTCGGTCCGCACGAACGGATCTCGCTCGCGGAGGCGGTGCATTGCCTCACCTACAACGGTGCGCATGCGAGTTTCAGCGAGGGCGAGAAGGGCAGGTTGGTCACTGGGCAGCTCGCCGACCTGGCCGTGCTCGATCGCGATGTCTTCGCCGTGCCCGCCGACGAGCTGCTGGCGACGCGCGCCGAAATGACTCTGATCGACGGCGTCGTCGCCTATGATCGCCATGGCGCCGCAAGCTGAGCGGCAGACCGGAGCAGGACTTGTCGCGTCACATCGCTCATCGTCTGCTGATCTCGATACCCGTGCTGTTCGGCGTCCTGCTGATCGGTTTCTGCCTGCTGCAGGTCGTGCCGACGGATCCCGCGTGAAGGACGGCGGAACGCCTCGTGGCGGTGTTCTACGGCTTCACCGGATACTGGAAGGAACCCGCCGAGGCCGTGCAGGGCGATCTGCGCAAAGTGGGCATCGACTTCCAGCTGCAGCTCTTCGACGCGACGCCTGTGCCCAACCGTGTGAACTGGAAGGATGCCGAGACCGATGCGCTCCTTGCCAAGGGCGCATCCGCGCTCGATCCCAAGGAGCGCTTCGACGCCTATGCGAAGGTCCAATCGAAGGTGGAGGACGCCGCGGTCTGGATCCCGCTCTATCACGAGCCGCTGCATCTGGTGACCGGCGCCAAGCTCAAGCCGTTGAAGGCGCATGGCATCTACGGTGCGGGCCTCTACAAGGGGCTGTCGCTCGAAATGAAGTGATGCAACCAAGGACAGGCCGGGCGTCCCTTCGAAATTCCGGCGAGGAGTGGGCGAGATGACCGAGAAGACAACGCTGATCCGTGGCCTTGACTGGGTCGTGACCTGGGACGCGGCGGCGAAGACGCATGTCTACCTGCGCAATGCGGATCTGGCATTCCGCGGGGAGCGGATCATCCATGTCGGGCCCGGTTTCACCGGCATGGCGGACATGATTCTCGAAGGCGCAGGGCGCATGGCCGCGCCGGGGTTCATCAATGTCCACAGCCATCCGACGTCGGAGCCCGGCAACAAGGGCGCGCTCGAGGAACTCGGCAGTCCACGTCTGGGGCAGAGCTCACTCTACGAATTCATGCCGGTCTTCCGCATGGGGCCCGAGGCGGCGAGCGTCGCGACACAGGTCGCGGTGTGGGAGCTGCTCAAGAGCGGCGTGACGACGATGTGCGATCTTTCCGGCGCACGCGACGGCTGGGCCGATGATCTCGCTGCAACGGGCATCCGCGCGGTGCTCTGCCCGATGTTTCGTGCCGCGAGCTGGTCGACCAGCAATGGCCACTCGGTCGAGTATCAATGGGACGAGGCCGCGGGCGAGCGCGGCTTGAAACAGGCGTTGCAGGTCATCGACGCGGCGGCCAAGCACGCATCTGGGCGCGTCAGCGGGATGATGGGCCCGTCCCAGATCGACACCTGTGGTCCCGGATTGCTGCGCGAGAGTCTCGCGGAGGCGCGCAAGCGCAACATCCCGACGCAGTTGCACGCGGCGCAATCGATCGTCGAGTTCAACGAAATCACCCATCGCCACGGCAAGACGCCGATCGAGTGGCTGGATTCGCTCGGCCTGCTCGGCCCCGATCTCATCATCGGCCACGGCATCTTCCTCAACGACCATCCGCAGCTGCACTGGCCGCACGCAGATGATTTCGCGCGCCTTGCCGGATCGGGCGCCCAGGTCGCGCATTGCCCGACCGTCTTCGCGCGACGCGGCATCGCCCTGAATACGCTGGGCCGTTACATGGATGCGGGGATCACCTGCGGAATCGGCACGGACACGTTTCCGCACAATTACCTCGATGAGTTGAGATTGGCGGCGTACGCGGCGCGCGTTCTCAGCGGCAACTTCAAGGCAGCGAAGACGTTCCATCTTTTCAACGCCGCTACGATTGGCGGCGCCGCCATGATCAGGCGCCCCGATCTCGGCCGTCTCGAGGTCGGGGCGATGGCCGATCGCTTCCTGGCGGACGTCCTGCATCCGACGATGCGCCCGCTGCGCGATCCCTTGCGCAGCCTGATCTACTCGGCCGGCGATCGAGCGGTCCGCGATGTCTTCGTCGCCGGGCGCCAGGTCGTGCGCAACGGCGAAGTCACGACCATCGACATCGAGCGCGCCAGCGCCGAGCTTCAGGCGGCGCAGGATGCGGCACTCGGAACGACGGCGACGCGCGACTGGGCCAAGCGTTCGATCGACGACATGTCGCCGCGCGTTTTTCCGGTGCGCACCGGACCGTGACGGAGGGAACCGCGCCTCAGCTGCGGGTCCGTGATCTCGCCGTCGAGTTCCGCTCGGGCACGGCGACGATACGCGCCATCGATGGCGTGAGCTTCGATCTCGCACCCGGCGAAACGTTGGGAAATGTCGGCGAGTCGTGCTGCGGAAAATCCGTGACGTCGCTGTCGATCATGCGCCAGCGCGTGATGATCGCGATGGCGCAGGCCTGCAACCCGAGGATCCTGATCGCCGACGAACCGACGACCGCCCTCGACGTGACGATCCAGGCGCAGATCTTCGACGATCCGCAGCATCCCTATACGATCGGATTGCTGGGCTCGATCCCGAAGCTTCACGTCGTTTCGGAACGCTTGGCGACGGTGGAAGGGAGCGTGCCGAGCCCGTTCGCGACGCTGCGGGGCTGCCGTTCTCCATCCGCGCTGTCCGTTCGCCGACGATGCGTGCCGGGAGCCGGGTCCGCTGTTGCCCGAGGTGGCGCCGGCGCATCCCGCGGCGCGCCTGAAGGCGCCGCTCGCGATGGGCCAGTCATGAGCGAGGCAGCGCTGCTCAGGGGTCGCGGATTGACGAAGCATTTCCCGGTGAGCCGGGGACTGGTGCTGCGGCATCGCGCGCGCGCTCGCGACCTATCCGAAACTGATCGTCTGCGAAGAGCCCGTCCCCGCGCTATCAAGCCAAGCTCGCCGCGTACCGCCACGCCGCGGCTTCACGCGCCGAGGCTACCTGATCAGACCGGGCTGGATCGGCTCGTCGCGGCGAACATTGCGGTCGCGATCGCCGTAGAAAAGATCGCCATCGCGATCTCGGCTGTAGGGAAACACGTCGCGAATCTCGTCATCGAAAACGGGGGGCAGCGATGGATCGACGGCGCTGCTGCGGCCGGCGCCGCGCCAAGTCTCCTGCGCCGTCTTGTTGACCGAAGCCGCCAGCATGTTCGCCACGCCGAACGCCGCCGGACGCCCTTGCGCGTCGAGAGCCATGACCTCCAAGCGATAGGTAAAGCGCTGGAGCTCTCCGGGACACGGGCCCGAATATCCTGGCAGCGCGCCGATGGGCACCAGCGCGGGCTCCGCTGGCGCCGGGATCGTCCATTCATTCGGCGTCTGCAACATCACACTGATGTTGGACATCCGAACCCGATAGCTGGCCGTACCGGCCGGCACGTTTTGCAACGCGATCGGCGGCGATTGTGATCCGGCACACAAATTCTCCAGGCCGAGGCGTACGCCGACACGCAATTGCGGGAGGTCGCGATAGCTGGTCCTGGTCATCGGTGCGCAAGCGACCAGGGACGAGCCGGACAGGATCATGACCAGCGCGGCCAAGGGGCGAAGTCGGTTCACAGCAGCCATGTCGATGTTCTAGCTTGCGCGCGCAACTCGCGAAACCCCCCGCCGACGGCCAACAGCTTCTCCGATGAGTGATCAGATCGAATGCGCCGTGATCGGCGCCGGAGTCGTGGGATTGGCCGTTGCACGGGCACTGGCGCTCGCGGGCCGTGAGGTCATCGTGCTGGAGGCGGCCGATGCGATCGGGACGGAGACGAGTTCGCGCAACAGCGAGGTCATCCATGCCGGGATCTACTATGCGCCGGGCAGCCTGAAGGCCCGGCTCTGCGTCGCCGGCAAGGCCTTCCTCTATGCCTATTGCGCCGAGCGTGGCATTCCTCATCGTCGTTGCAGCAAGCTGATCGCGGCGACGCGCGGCGATCAGCTTGCGAGCCTCGACAAGATCCAGGCCCAGGCGCGCGCCAACGCGGTCGACGATCTCGCGCTCATCACCGCCACGGCGGCGCGCGAACTCGAACCGGCGCTGCATTGCGTCGCCGCGCTGCTGTCGCCGTCGACCGGCATCATCGACAGTCACGCCTTGATGCTGGCGTATCAGGGCGATGCCGAGGCGCATGGCGCCATGTTCGCATTTCTCAGCCCGGTGCTTGGCGGCGAGGTGCGCAACGATGGCGTCGAACTGAATGTGGGCGGCGCCGAGCCGACGCGCCTCAACGCTAGGCTGGTGGTGAACGCCGCGGGGCTCGGCGCGCAGGGCGTCGCAAACGCGATCGTCGGCGTGCCGGCGGCGCACGTGCCACCGCTGCACCTGGCGAAGGGCAATTACTTTTCCCTTCTCGGCAAGGCGCCGTTCTCTCGACTGGTCTACCCCGTGCCAGAGCCGGGCGGACTCGGCGTGCACATCACGATCGATCTCGGCGGGCAGGCGCGTTTCGGTCCCGACGTCGAGTGGATCGAGCGCCTGGACTACGACGTCGACCCACGGCGTGCCGACAAGTTCTACGCGGAGATTCGCCGCTACTGGCCCGCCTTGCGGGATGGCAGTCTGCAGCCAGCCTATTCGGGGGTGCGGCCCAAGCTGGGGCCGGCGGGCGCGCCGGTCGCGGATTTCGTGGTGCAAGGCCCCGACGATCACGGCGTGCCCGGATTGGTCAATCTCTTCGGCATCGAGTCGCCCGGTCTGACGGCGTCGTCGGCGATTGCAGATCTCGTCGTCGACAAGCTGCGCGACTTCTTCTGACCGGGTTCAGGGCTCGGCGACGCGCTGCAGCGAATAGCCACGCGACTGCAAACAACCCTCGAAGAAGCGGTTGCGATTCATGCCCTCCGACAGATCGAGCTGCTGCAGCCGCGATTGCGCGAACGCACGCTCGCCGGGTGTGCGCGCGCGATAGGCTTCCCAGCTGAGCCGATCACGCTCGAACCCGGTCGCCCGACGGGCGTGGAATGAGGCCTCGTTGCGGCAATTGTTGAAGTCATCATTGCGCTGCCCGAGCGATGCCGACGGATGCACCCAGGCATGCGTCGGCGCGCAGGCGGCGAGGGCGATCGTGGCCAGAAGGCAGATCAGGCGGGGCATCGGGGTCGACACGGTGTTCACGCGATCGCTATGGTAACGCACAACGCGCAGCCGCGCGCCACACTTCCAGGGAAGAAACATTCAGGTCATGGACATTCCGCGCAACGCCTTCAAGCGCGCGCTAGCCGAGGGCCGTCGTCAGATCGGCCTTTGGAGCACGCTCGGCAGCAACGTCGTCGCCGAGATCCTCGCGCCTGCCGGGTATGATTGGATCCTGCTCGACATGGAGCATTCACCCAACGAGATCCCCGGCCTGATCCAGCAGATGCAGGCATTGACCGGTGGCACGGCGACGCCGATCGTCCGTCCCGCGTGGAACGATCCGGTGATCATCAAGCGTGTCCTCGACGCCGGTGCGCAATCGATCCTCGTGCCGTTCATCCAGAATGCCGCCGAGGCGCGCGCAGCCGTCGCCGCCACGCGCTATCCGCCGGAGGGGATCCGCGGCGTGTCCGCCGGCGCACGGGCTGGACGTTATGGCCGCATCGACGGCTATCTCCACAAGGCGAATGCCGAGATGTGCGTCCTCGTGCAGATCGAGACGCCGATGGGCCTCACCAATCTCGAAGCGATCGCGTCGGTGCCCGGGGTCGACGGCGTGTTCATCGGCCCTTCCGATCTGGCGGCGACGCACGGGCATCTCGGCAATCCTGGCCATCCCGATGTCGACAAGCTGATCTTCGAGGCCGGCGCGCGGTTGAAGAAGATCGGCAAGCCCGCCGGCTTTCTGACTCCCAACCAGGATCTCGCACGGCGTGTCATCGATGCGGGATTCACATTCGTCGCCGTCGGCAGCGACTCCGCGCTGCTGGTGCGTAGCGCAGACGCGCTCGTCAAGACTTTCAAGGGTTGAGCCATGAAACCTGATCTGCTTTCGATCGAGCCGTTGCGCCCGCAATCGATGGAGGAGCTGGCGCAGCACTTCACCGTCCACCAGCTCTCGATGGACAAGTCGACTTGGCTCGAGCAAGCCAAGCCGGTGGCCGGGCGCGTGCGCTTCGTCCAGACCACGGGATTCAGCGGTTGCCCCTCGGCGTTGATGGCCGCCTTGCCGAAGCTCGAGATCGTCGGCTGCATGGGTGTCGGCGTCGACGCGATCGATCTCGCTCAGGCCAAGCAGCGCGGCATCGCCGTGACCAATACGCCGGAAGTGCTCAACGACGACGTCGCCGATTTGGCCATCGCTCTCTTGCTGATGACGGCGCGCCATCTCGGCCTGTCCGAGCGCTACGTGCGCGATGGGCGGTGGAAGAAGCTCGGCAACCAGGCGCTCGCGACCAAGGTCTCGGGCAAGCGGCTCGGCATCGTCGGCATGGGACGGATCGGAAAGGTGATCGCCAAGCGTGCGCAGGCCTTCGACATGGACATCAGCTACCATGCCCGCCATCGCGCCGACGTGCCGTTCCGGCACTTCCCAGACATCCTCGCCATGGCGCGTGCGATCGATTTCATGATCGTGATCGTGCCGGGCGGGCCGGCGACCAAGAACCTCATCAACGCGTCGGTGATCGAGGCGCTGGGTCCCAAGGCGATCTTCGTCAATGTCTCGCGCGGCTCGGTCGTCGACGAGCCTGCCCTGGTGACGGCGCTCGTGACCGGCAAGCTTGCGGGCGCCGGGCTCGATGTCTTCGCCGACGAGCCCAACGTGCCGGAGGCTCTGCTCGATCTCGACAATGTCGTCCTCACGCCGCATGTCGGCAGCGGCACGCAGGAGACCCGCGGCGCCATGGCCGATCTCGTCGTCAACAATCTGCGCGCCCATCTCGACGGCAAGCCTTTGCTCACGCGCGTGGGGTGACGCGGAGCAGGCGTTCCAATTCGGCCCGCTGCCAGGCGAGCCAGGCGTAGACCACAGCGCCCGCGAGGCTCAACCACCACAGGCCGAAGACGAGCGGGATGACGAGAAGCTCGGCCAGCATCGGCGTGTAACCGAGGCCGCGCAGGAGCTGACTCGGGTCGACCGACGCGCCAGGACCAGGATCGGCGAAGAGCCGCCACGTCCACTGCCGCCGCTCCCGAAACAGACGCGCCGTTCGGAGCGCAAGCAATGCGATGGCGGCGATCAGCCAACTGTCGTCCAGCTCCGTGTCGGTATCGGTGCGCATGGCCAGGATCGCCAGCCAGATCGCGTGGAACAACGACACCTGGAGATGCAGTTCCTCGCCGTGCTCGACGTCGCCGGCGGCCAATCGCCGCTCGGCATTCAGACGGCTGATCCAGAACTCGACAAGGCGCAGGACCAGCAGCGCGCCGAGGAAGCCGGAACTGATTGAAATGCTGGTCATGGAACGGTTCGCCTCTATCGCCGCCGCGCTGTGGCTTGGGTAATATGAGCATACAACGCTGCGCAGCTAGTCGAACTCGATCTGATCGGAGTCCGTTCTTGCCACACTGTCTTCCAGGCCGTTCGCCATGACGATGACGGCGCGCATTCGGGCCTATCTCTTCGCGGGCATTCTGGTCACGGCGCCGATCGCGATCACAGCCTATCTGGCTTGGCTGGTGGTGAGCTTCGTCGATGAGCGTGTGACGAAACTGCTGCCCTCTGACTACAACCCGAACAGCTATCTGCCGTTTGCCATCCCCGGCTTCGGGCTCGTCCTGATCGCGATCACGCTGGTGTTGATCGGTTGGTTCACTGCGGGATTGCTCGGCCGCCTTGTGGTCCGCATCAGCGAAGCGCTCGTCGCGCGCATGCCCGTCGTCAGCAATGTCTACTCGGCGGTCAAGCAGATCTTCGAGACGGTGATCAAGCAGCGCGCGCAGACTTTTCGCACCGTCGTGCTGGTCGAGTTCCCGCGTCAGGGGCTGTGGCGTATCGGCTTCCTCACGGGCGAGACGCCAGGCCTGGCGCAGACGGCCCATCCCACGCCGCTGGCCAATGTCTTCATTCCCAATACGCCCAACGTGGCGACGGGCTTCCTCGTGCTCGTCCCGCGCGAGGAGCTGATCGTGCTGGAGTTGACGACCGAGGAGGCGCTCAAGGCGATCGTGTCCGCGGGCATCGCCGTGCCGACGGCGGCGCAGCTGGCCGCGCGCACCGATCCTCAGCCCGAGCGGATCAACGAGACCGCCGCATCGCGCTCGAATAGATAGAGCAGCGTTCGCAGGGTCGCGCCGCGCGCGCCCGTCAGCCCGCCATCACGTTCGATCAGCAGTCGCGCCTCGTCGCGTGCGATCTCGACCAGATCGCTGTCGACGACGAGGTCGACCAGTCGGAATTCGGGCAAGCCGCTTTGTCTCGTCCCCAGCAATTCGCCGGCGCCGCGCAGCCGCAGATCCTCTTCAGCGATCCGAAAACCATCCTCGGTCTCGCGCATGATCGCGAGCCGCGCCTTCGCGGTGTCGCTCGGCTTTCCCTGGTAAAGGAGAAGGCACGTCGATTGCTGGTCGCCGCGGCCGACGCGGCCGCGCAGCTGATGCATCTGCGCGAGGCCGAAGCGCTCGGCGTGCTCGACGACCATCACCGTCGCGGCCGGCACATCGACGCCGACCTCGATGACCGTCGTGGCGACGAGGATCGCGGCCTCGCCCTCGGCAAAGCGCGTCATGGCGGCGTCCTTCTCGGCCGGCTTCATGCGTCCATGGATCAGCGCGACGCGCTGCGCGCCGAAGCGCGTCTCGAGCCAGGCCGCGCGTTCCGTCGCGGCGGCGAGATCGACCTCCTCCGACTCTTCGACGAGAGGACAGACCCAGAAGGCCTTGCCGCCATTCGCCGCCAAGCGCGCCAGTCCGTCTGCGACCTCGTCGAGGCGTTCGATCGGCACGATGCGCGTGTCGACGGGCTTGCGGCCCGGCGGCTTCTCGTCGAGTCGCGAGCTGTCCATGTCGCCATATGCGCAAAGCATCAGCGTGCGCGGGATCGGCGTCGCCGTCGTGACCAGGACATGCACGCCCTCGCCCTTGTCGGCGAGCGCGAGACGCTGGTGAACGCCGAAGCGATGCTGTTCGTCGATCACGGCCAGCGCGAGATCCGCAAACGCGACTTCGTCCTGAAATAGCGCATGGGTGCCGACGACGAGCCCGATCTCGCCACTCGCCAGGCGATCGAGAACGGCGCGGCGGGTGCGACCCTTGTCGCGCCCGGTCAGCAACGCGATCTCGACACCGATCGCGGCGGCCAGCGGCGCCATGGTCGCGAAATGCTGACGGGCGAGGATCTCCGTCGGGGCCATCAGGGCGGCTTGGCGCCCGGCCTCGACGGCCACGAGCATGGCGAGGAAGGCGACGATCGTCTTGCCGCTCCCTACATCGCCCTGGACCAGGCGCAGCATGCGCTGCGGCTGCGCAAGATCGGCGAGAATGTCGGCAACCGCGCGCTGCTGGGCGCCCGTCAGCGTGAAGGGCAGGGCCGTGATCGCCTTGGCGCGCAGCTTGCCATCGCCAATCAGCGGCTGACCCGTCTGTCGTCTCTGCTGACGCCGCACCAGGAGAAGGGCGAGTTGGCTCGCCAGCAATTCATCATAGGCGAGACGCCGCCGCGCGACGCGATCGGGCGCGAGATCGCCGAGTTCCTGCGGCGTGTGCAAGGCGTGCAGCGCCTCGCGCCAGCCTGGCCAAGTCTCGCGTTTGATGAGGGCCGGGTCGAGCCATTCCTCGAGCACCGGCGCACGCTCCAGCGCGCTGCGCACCGTCCGCGCCATCACGCGCGCGCTGACGCCAGCGGTGAGTCCGTAGACGGGTTCGACGATGGCGACCGTGGCGAGTTCGGCGAGCGGTACGACATGGTCGGGATGCGTGATCTGGATCTCGTCGCGGAACCGTTCCACCTTGCCGCTGACGACGCGTTGTTCCCCCACGGGCAAGAGCTTGGTCAGCCACTCCGCCTTGGCGCGAAAGAAAACGAGATGGAGAAAACCGGTCTCGTCGCGACAGCGGATCTTGTAGGGCAGAGACGCGGTTCGCGGCGGCTGATGCTGATCGACCGTCACGATGAGCGTGACGATCGTGCCGTCCAGCGCCTGCGCCAGTTTGGGCGTTGTCCGGCGATCGACGATGCCAGTGGGCCGATGCCATATGAGGTCCGCGATCTTGTCGCCGCCCACGGCGCGCGCCACGAGCGGCGCCAGCTTCGGTCCGATGCCCGGCAACGACGACAAGGGCGCGAAGAGGGGGAAGAGGATCTGAGGGCGCATGCAATCGAACTCGGCGGGTCGTGATGGCTGACAGAGTGGAGAGATCGGCCTATATGCATAGCCGAGACTCCCGCCATCCCCCAACTCTGCCCGTTCGTCACGATGTCCGCCGAGCCGATCGATTCTCGTCGCAAGCGACTGATTCACCGCAGCCTATACACGGGCATGAAGGAGACGGATCTCCTGCTCGGTGCGTTCGCGCGCGCGCATGTCGGCGTTTTCGACGTCCCGCAGCTGGATCGCTACGAGCAATTGCTGGCCGCGCCGGATCCGGAGATCTACGCCTGGGCGATCGAACAGAGCCCAGTGCCATCCGAGCATGACAATGACGTGATGCTCCTTCTCCGCCATTTCACACGGGCCTACCGACCTTGATCAAACTCGAGACGCTCAAACCCGGTCAGCGCATCGAACTCTCCGGCGCACCGCCGGGACTCGATGCGCGGGCGCTCGCGACCTTCGCCACGGCGGGGCGCGACGTACTGCACATCGCGCGCGAGGCGAGCCGCACCGCACAGCTCATCGAGTCGCTCGCGTTTTTCGCGCCCGACATACAGGCGCTGGAGTTCCCGGCCTGGGACTGTCTGCCCTACGATCGGGTTTCCCCGGTCGCCGAGATCGTCAGCCGCCGCATCGACACCCTGACCACGCTTGCCGCCGGCGCAGCGCCGAAGGGCGGGCGCATCGTCGTGACCACGATCAACGCGATCCTGCAGCGTGTGCCACCGCGCAGCATGTTCACGACGGCCGGCTTCGCTGCGGAGGTCGGCACCGAGCTCAAGCTCGACGCGCTGACCGCGTTCCTCGCGCACAACGGATATGTGCGCGCCGATACGGTGCGCGAGGCCGGTGAGTATGCGCTGCGCGGCGGCATCGTCGATCTCTTCCCGCCGGGCACCGAGAATCCGCTGCGTCTCGATCTGTTCGGCGACACGCTCGATGCGATCCGCAGCTTCGATCCGACGACCCAGCTCAGCGGCGCGCGACTCAAGCGCTTCGTGCTGCGTCCGGTCAGCGAAGTCCTTCTGGATGCCGCCGCCATCGAGCGCTTCCGCACCGGCTATCGCGAGTTGTTCGGAGCCATCGGAGGCAATGATTCGCTGTACGAGGCGATCAGCGCCGGGCGCCGCTATGGCGGCTTCGAACATTGGCTCCCGCTGTTCCATGAGCGGCTGGAGACGTTGTTCGATCATCTCCCCGGCGCCGTCGTGACGCTCGACCATCAGAGCGAAGAGGCCGTGGTCGCGCGGATCGAGCAGATCAACGAATCCTTCGACTCGCGTACCGAATTCGCCGGGCGCAAGGACAGCGATGGCCCGGTCTATCGGCCGCTGTTGCCCGATCGGCTCTATCTGACGGCGCGCGACTGGCGCACACGCCTCACGGAGCGCGCGATCGGAATTCTGTCGCCGTTCGCACCGCCGCCGGAAGCGACCAACGTGCTCGATCTCGGCGGGCGGCCCGGTCCGAGCTTTGCGCAAGCGCGAACGCAAACCGACGTCAATGTCTTCGATGCCGTGCGCGAGCATATCGACGCCGAGCAGGGGCGTGGCCGCCGTGTGATCGTCGCCGCCTATAGTCTGGGCTCACGCGATCGGTTGCAGACCCTGCTCGCCGAGCATGGCTGTACCGATAGCGTCACGACCGAGACCTGGCGCGACACCGTGGCGATTCCGCGCACTCGGATTGTGCTCACGGTGCTCGGGCTGGAACGCGGCTTCCAGACCGTCGACCTCGCGCTGATCAGCGAGCAGGACATATTGGGCGAGCGCCTGATCCGCGCCGCCAAGCGCCGCGTGCGCGCCGAGAATTTCATCGCCGAGGCGTCGACCCTCAACGAGGGCGATCTGGTCGTTCACGTCGACCACGGCGTCGGACGGTTCGAGGGCCTGGTGACGATCCAGGCCGGCGGCGCGCCGCATGACTGCCTCAAGCTTCTCTATCACGACAACGATCGACTCTTCGTGCCCGTCGAGAACATCGACATGCTCTCGCGCTACGGCTCCGAGGATGGCATGGCAGCCCTCGATCGGCTCGGTGGCGCCGCGTGGCAGCAGCGCAAGGCGCGGGTCAAGAACCGCATCAACGACATCGCAGATGAACTCGTGCGGATCGCAGCGCAGCGCCACCTGAAGGTCGGCGACATCATGGACGCGCCGGAAGGATTGTTCTCCGAGTTCTGCGCACGTTTCCCGTATCCAGAGACGGAAGATCAAGCCAAGGCGATCGACGATGCGGTGACCGATCTCGCCTCCGGCCGGGCGATGGATCGTCTGATCTGCGGAGATGTCGGATTCGGCAAGACCGAAGTCGCCCTGCGTGCGGCTTTCGTCGCCGCGATCTCCGGTCACCAGGTGGCCGTCGTCGTCCCGACCACGCTGTTGAGTCGGCAACATTTCCGGACCTTCACGGAGCGGTTCCAAGGCCTGCCGTTGAAGATCGCGCAGCTCTCGCGCTTCGTGCCGGCGAAGGAAGCTGCGCAGATCAAGACGGCGTTGAGCGAAGGCGACGTGGACATCGTGGTCGGCACGACGGCGATCCTGTCGAAGTCGATGGTGTTCAAGAATCTCGGGCTGCTGATCGTCGACGAGGAACAGCATTTCGGCGTCGGTCAGAAGGAGCGGCTCAAGCAGATCAAGGCCAACGTCCACATCCTCACGCTGACGGCGACCCCGATCCCGCGCACGCTGCAGATGGCGCTGACGGGCGTGCGCGACATGTCGATCATCGCCAGCCCGCCGGTCGATCGGCTCGCCGTGCGCACCTTCGTGCTGCCCTACGATCCCGTCGTGCTGCGCGAGGCGATCATGCGGGAACGCTTCCGTGGCGGACAGATCTTCTATGTCTGTCCGCGCATCGAGGACCTCGATCCGGTCAGGGCGCGACTGCGCGAGATCGTGCCGGAATGCTCCGTCGCCATGGCGCACGGTCAGATGACGCCCGGCGTGCTCGAGGACACGATCAGCGCCTTCACCGACGGCAAGTTCGACATCCTGCTGTCGACCAACATCGTGGAATCCGGGCTCGACATGCCGCGCGTGAACACGATCGTTCTGCACCGCGCCGATCTCTTCGGCCTCTCGCAGCTCTACCAGCTGCGTGGTCGCGTCGGACGCTCGAAGCTGCGCGCCTACGCCTATCTCACCATCCCTCCCGATCGCGTGCTCAATGTGACGGCGCAGAAGCGGCTCGAGGTCATGCAGACGCTCGACTCGCTCGGCGCGGGATTCCAGCTCGCCTCGTACGATCTGGACATTCGCGGCGCCGGCAACATCCTCGGCGAGGCGCAATCCGGACATATCCGCGAAGTCGGCATCGAACTCTACCAGCATATGCTCGAGGAAGCGGTGTTGGCTGCGCGCGCAGCTGGCGAGGGCAAGCCGGTGGCGGACGAATGGTCGCCGCAGATCAATATCGGCACCGCCGTGCTGATCCCGGAAACCTACGTGGCCGACCTTGCCGTTCGCCTCGGCCTCTATCGACGCCTGTCATCCTTCGTCGAGCGCGCCGAGCTCGACGCCTTCGCGGTCGAACTCGTCGACCGCTTCGGCAAGCTGCCGATCGAGGTCGAAAATCTCCTCGAGGTCGTCGCCGTCAAGCAGCTCTGCCGCAAGGCCGGCGTCGAGAAGATCGATGCCGGGCCCAAGGGCGCGGTCGTCGCGTTCCGGCACAACCGTTTCGCCAAGCCGGAGAAGCTCATCGCTTTCATCACGCGTGACGCGGCATCGATGAAAGTGCGTCCGGATCAGAAGCTCGTCCACGTCGCCAAATGGGACGATGCACGCACACGGATGAAAGGTGTCGCCAAGCTGATGGCGGAGTTGGCGAAGATCGCGGCCTAGAGAAGATCGCGGCCTAGAGTCGATAGCGCTCGAGGGTATCGCGGCGAATCTCGATGCCGAGGCCCGGGCCCGTCGGAATCGCCACCTGGCCATCGCGATGATCGATCGGCTGGGTGATCAACTCACGCCGGAATGGATGCGACGAGCGGTCGTATTCGAGGATCGGTTCGGCGGCAAAGAGCGAGTGATGCGCGACCGGCAGCGCGGCGATGAGTTGCAGCGACGCGGCTTGCGCGACCGCCGATCCCCAGACATGCGGGTTCACCTGAATGCCATGAGCGTGGGCGAGCGCGGTGATGTGGCGGCAAGCGGTGAAGCCACCGGCTGAGCCGATATCGGGTTGCGCCACGTCGATCGCGCGCGCGGCAAGCAGATCGCGAAATCCGAACAGCGTGTGCTCGTTCTCGCCGCCCGCGATCGGAATGGCGACACGCGCGCGAACCTCGCCATATCCGGCGAGGTCTTCGGGCGCCACCGGCTCCTCGTACCAGCGCAGATCGAAGCGCTCGAGCGCGCGTCCGAGCCGTATCGCGTCGGCGACGCCGTAGGCGTGGTTCGTATCGATCATCAATCGCACCGGCTTTTCCGCGATCGCCTTGCCGATCGTCTCCATCACCGCGATGTCATCGCTGATGCCGTAGCCCAGCTTCACCTTCATGTGTCGGAAGCCCGCCGCGTGATGCGCCAGCGCTTCATCGCCCAGCCTGCTCGCTTCTCCCTGACCGCGGATGCGATAGAAGCCGGTCGCATAGGCTTCGACCGAATTGCGGAACGCCCCACCGAGCAATCGATGCACGGGAACGCCCATGGCCTTCCCGGCGATGTCCCAGAGCGCGATGTCCACGGCGCTGATCGCCGCGATGATCGAGCCCTTGCGGCCGTAGTCGCGCGTTGCGTGGTACATGCGATGCCAGAGCACTTCGGTCGCGCGGGGATCCTGGCCGATGATCAGCGGCGCGAGGGCGGCTTCGACGGTCTTGGCGGCGATCTCCGGTGGCTCCAATCCTTGCGCGAAGGCTTCGCCCCATCCGGTGAGACCGTCATCGGTCGTGATCTCCACCAGGGTCGCGCTGCGCTGGCGCACCCAGCCTTGGGAGAAGGCGAAGGGCTCGGCCAGCGGGCTCTTCAGGATGTGAACGCGGACGCCGGCGATCTTCATCGCGTCAGACCAGGCCGGGCGTCGGCGCCTCGACTTCGCGCCTTGCCAAATCGAAAACCTCGATGAAGGCTTCCGGCGGCTGGGCGCCGGAGATCGCGAATTTATGATCGATGATGAAGCATGGCACGCCGTTGATGCCTGCCTGGCGCGCGAAGGCGTCCTCGGACCGGATCTGCTCCGCATCCGCATCGCTTGCCAGATAGCTGGCGACCGCGTCGGCGTCGCAGCCCGCGCCATGCGCGATGCGGATCAGCGTCGCATCGTCACTCAGATCCTGGCCTGCCAGGAAATACGCCTGAAACAACGCCTCGACGAGCGCGCCCTGGAAGCCCGCGTTGCCAGCCCACCGGATCAGCCGATGCGGCTTGATGGTGTTCGGCGTCCGCTTGATCAGGTCGAAGGCGAACGCGATGCCGTCCTCGGCGCCCGCCGCGCGGACGCGGTCGTACATCGAGCCACCTTTCGCGGCACCGAACTTGGCGATCAGGTAGGCGCCGCGATCCATGCCCTCGGGCGGCATGTCCGGGTTGAGCTGGAAGGGGCGCCAGGTGATCTGAACGTCCGGCTGCGGTGCCATCGCCAACGCGCGCTCCAGGCGGCGTTTGCCGATGTAGCACCACGGGCAGATCACGTCGGACACGATGTCGATTATCATCGCCCGAAGCTATTCAACTTTCCCCATATCGGGCAACCGCGTTGTCGACGCTCCGGCAACGCTAGGAGCATACTCGGGCTCGAACCCGCGCAGACTGACGGAGCGTCCTCAAGATGGGGAATGACGGCCTGGACCTGGACATCTTCGAGGCCGATCTCGGACCGCGGGCGGCCAATTTCGATGCGCTCTCGCCGGTCGGCTTTCTGGCCCGCGCCGCCGAGATCTTTCCGCAGCGCACGGCGATCATCCATGGCGCGCGGCGCATCAGCTACGGCGCATTCTACGCACGCTGCCGGCAGTTCGCTTCGGCGCTGAAGGCGCGGGGGGTCGGGAAGGGGCACAGCGTGAGTATTCTCGCGCCGAACATCCCTGCGTTGCTCGAGGCGCATTACGCCGTGCCGATGGCCGGCGCGGTGCTCAATGCGCTCAACATCCGTCTCGACGCGGCGTCGATCGCATTCATCCTCACGCATGCGCAGACCCGCCTGCTGCTGGTCGACCGCGAATTTGCGCCGGTCGCCGCCGCCGCATTGGCATTGCTTCGCTCGCCGCCGAGCGTGATCGACATCGACGATCCCATGGCAGACGCCACGGCACGGGTCGGCGAGATCGAGTACGAGGATTTTCTTGCGAAAGGCGACCCGGGTTTCGAGTGGTCCCCCCCGGCCGATGAATGGCAGGCGCTGTCACTCAACTATACCTCCGGTACGACCGGCGATCCGAAGGGCGTGGTCTATCATCACCGCGGCGCGTATCTGGGCGCCCTGGGCAATGCACTGGCCTTCGGCCTCAACGAGAGCAGCGTCTATCTCTGGACGTTGCCGATGTTCCACTGCAATGGCTGGACCTACACATGGGCGGTGACCGCGGCCTGCGGTACGCATGTGTGCCTGCGCAAGGTCGATCCCGCATTGATCTTTGCGGCGATCGCGGAGCATCGCGTCACCCATCTCTGCGCGGCGCCGATCGTCCTGACGCTGCTGATCCATGCGCCGGACGCCGTGAAGCAGCGCTTCGAGCATGTCGTCGAGGTCGCGACCGGCGGCGCCGCGCCGCCATCGGCCGTGATCGCGGCGATGGAGAAGCTCGGGTTCAAGATCACGCATCTCTATGGCCTCACCGAGAGCTACGGCCCAGCGACGGTCTGCGTCGCGCATGCGGATTGGCACACGAAACCTCTGGAGGAGCGCGCCAGATTGATGGCCCGCCAAGGTGTGGCGTACCCGACGCTCGGGGGCTTGCGCGTCGCCGACCCCGAGACCGGCGCCGCCGTGCCGAAGGACGGCGCGACGCTCGGTGAGATCTGGCTGCGAGGCAATACCGTGATGAAAGGCTATCTCAAGAATCCGGGCGCAACCGAGCGCGCGCTCGGTCGGGGATGGTTACAGACCGGCGACCTGGCGGTGTGGCACCCCGACGGCTATGTCGAGATCAGGGATCGCTCGAAGGACGTGATCATTTCCGGCGGCGAAAACATTTCGTCGCTCGAAATCGAGGAGATCCTCTACAGACATGAAGCTGTCGTGGAAGCTGCCGTGGTCGCCAAGGCGGATCAGAAGTGGGGCGAGACGCCATGCGCCTTCGTGACCCTGAAGCCCGGCGCCACCGCGACCTCCGGCGAGATCATCGCCTGGTGTCGCGACCACATGGCGCATTTCAAGGCGCCGCGCTTCGTCGTGTTCGGGCCGTTGCCCAAGACCGCGACGGGCAAGATTCAGAAATTCGTGCTGCGCGAACGCGCCGTGAGCGAAGCATGAGCGGCGATCGCTGCAACCTCGATGGGCGCATGGCGATCGTCACGGGCGCGTCATCGGGGCTCGGCATGCACTTCGCGCGCCGCCTCGCACGATCGGGCGCGCGCGTGGCGCTGGTCGCGCGACGCAAGGACCGCGTCGATGCATTGGCGGATGAATTGCGCGCCGCGGGCCACAGCGCCTTCAGCTGCGCGATGGACGTGACCGATGCGACGAGCATCGCTGCCGCGATGGTCGCGATCGACACGGAACTCGGCCCCCCGGATATCCTGATCAACAACGCCGGCATCTCGGCGACCAAGCCGTTCCTGGAGATCGATGAGCCCGGTTGGAATGCGATCCTCGAGACCAATCTCACCGGGCTGATGCGCGTCGCGCAGAAGGCGGCCCGGCGCATGGTCGCAAGCGGCAAAGGCGGGGCGATCCTGAATGTCGCGTCGATCCTCGGCGTGCGGCCGGCGGCGCAGCTCGCGCCCTATGCCGCGGCGAAGGCCGCCGTGATCAGCCTCACCCAGACCATGGCGCTCGAGCTCGCGCGACACGGCATCCGGGTCAACGCGCTGGCGCCGGGCTACATCGAGACGGAGCTCAATCAGGCTTTCCTGCAGAGCCAGGCGGGCCAGGCATTGGTCAAGCGCGTGCCGATGCGTCGCTTCGGGACTGTCGAAGACCTCGACGGCGCAATGCTCCTCTTGGTATCCGATGCAGGCCGGTTCATCACCGGAGTCACGCTGCCCGTCGACGGCGGCCATTTGCTGAGTTTCATCTGACCCACCGACACCACGCGCACGCAAGGAGACACCATGATCGTCGATGTTCGGACCTACACGCTCAAGCCGGGTGCGCTGGGCGACTATTTCAAGCTCTACGAGAGCGAGGGTTTTCCCGTTCAGACCAAACATCTCGGTCAACCCGTCGGGTTCTACTTCACCGATATCGGGCCCCAGAATCGTGTGGTCCATCTCTGGGGCTACGCGGATATCGCCGACCGCGCCGCGAAGCGCGCGAAGATGGAAGCCGATCCTGAATGGCTCGCCTACCGGACGAAATCCGGCGCGACCGGACGCATGCTGCGCCAGGAAAACAAGATCATGCGCAACGTGCCGTTCTTTCCGGGCAAGACGGGCGCCACGCAGGCCTTTGGCATCGTCGACTACCGCACCTACGCGGCCGAGCCCGGCAAGCTCGGCGCATTCCTCGATGTCTACGCGTCCCACGCGCTGTCGCTGCAGACGAGCCATCTCGGCAATTGCCTCGGCTGGTACATGTCCGACATCGGCCCGCAGAATGAAGTGCTGCACATGTGGGGATATCGCGATCTCGCCGACCGTCAGACACGCCGCAATGCGATGCAGGCGGATCCGGGTTGGGCCGCGTATCTGCCCACGGGCACGGGCCTGCTCAGCAACATGGAGAACTGGATCCTGCGTCCGGCACCGTTCTGGAAACCGGCGGCCTGAGGCGCGGGGAATCCCAGGAATGGATTTCAAACTCGACGGCGCGACAGAAGCCACGCGCGCCAGGACGCGCGCGTTCGTTTCCGAGGCGCTGATCCCGCTGGAGACGGATCCGACGATCTGGGGCGAGGGCGAGAATATCCGCGAGGATCGGCTCGTGGCGTTGCGCATCGAGGCTCGGCGCCGCGGGCTCTGGGCGCCGCAGACGCCGGTCGTCGATGGCGGCATGGGATTGTCGCGTGTCGCGATGGCGGCGATGTACGAGGAGGCTGGCCGTTGTCGCTTCGGGCCAGCCGTCTTCAATTGCTCGGCGCCCGATGATGGCAACATGATGCTGCTGGCGAAGGTCGGCACCGCGGCGCAGAAGGCGCGCTGGCTGGCGCCGATCGTAGAGGGGCGCGTGCGATCGTCCTTCGCGATGACCGAGCCGAGTCCGGGCGGCGGCTCTGACCCCTCGATGATCCGCACGCGCGCCGAGCGCGTCGGCGATGTCTGGCGGATCCACGGCGCCAAATGGTTCATCACCGGCGCCGCGGAGGCGAAACATTTCATCCTCATCGCGCGCACCAGCGACGACCAGCGCAAGGGCCTGAGCGCATTCCTGTTCGATGCGGCGCAACCGGGATGGCGTATCGTCCGGCGCATCGCGATCATGGGGCCCGAGGAACACGGCGGCCATTGCGAAATCGCCTTCGACGGCCTGGAAATCGCCGACGAAAACGTGTTGATGAATGTAGGCGACGGGTTGAAGGCGACTCAGATCCGCCTCGGGCCGGCGCGACTCACGCATTGCATGCGCTGGCTCGGCATGGCCAAGCGCGCCCTGGAGGAATGCTTCACCTATGTGCGCGAGCGGCGCAGCTTCGGCATGACGCTCGCGCAGCATGAAGGCGTGCAATGGCTGCTCGGCGAGTCCGCGATGGATGTCGAGATCGGCCGGCTGCTGACGATGCGTGCCGCATGGAAGCTCGACCAGGGCGAATTCGCGCGCAAGGAGGTGTCGATGGCGAAGATCGCGGTCGCCGACCTGTTGCACAAGGCGATCGACACGAGCATCCAGCTCCTCGGCGCGCGCGGCTATAGCCGGGATACGCCGCTGGAGTGGATGTATCGCTACGCGCGACAGGCTCGGCTCGTCGATGGCGCGTCCGAGGTGCACAAGATGGTGCTGGCGCGCGCGCTGCTCGATGAAGGATTGGATTTCTGGGCGTGGCGATGAAACTCGGATCCGCGGCCACGCTGGATCCGACGCCTGGGGATCAGACGCCTGGGGATCCGACGCCTGGGGATCCGACGCCTGGGGATCCGACGCCTGGCCTCGCCCGATGGTTGATCGGCGCGCTCGGCGGAAATGCCGCGCAAGTCACGCGATTCGAGAAGCTCGGGGGCGGCGCGATCCAGGAGAATTGGGCGCTCGATGTCGTGTTGTCGGGTGGCCCGCGCGCCGGGCGTCACGCGTTGGTCCTGCGCACCGACGCGCCGTCGCTGGTGGCGTCGAGCCACACGCGGGCGCAGGAATACGCGTTGCTCAGGAGCGCCTGGGCGGGCGGCGTCACCGTGCCCGAGCCGCTCGCCCTAGCAAGCGATACCAGCGTGCTGGGCAAGCCCTTCTACGTGATGCGGCGGCTTGCCGGGACCGCAGCCGGGCATCTGCTGGTGCGCGATGATCGCTGGAAAGGCGATCGCTCCGCGCTTGCGCAGCGGCTCGGGCGCGAGCTGGCTCGGATCCACAAGATCGCACCGCCGCAAACCGGGTTGGAATTTCTGACCGTTCCATCGGGGCCCCCGGCCAAGAGCGTCGTCGCCACTTTGCGCCATTGGCTCGATGGCTATCGCATGGCTCGGCCTGCGCTGGAATGGGGCCTGCGCTGGCTCGATCGCGTCGCGCCGCCGCGTGGCGCTGTGCGGCTGCTCCATCGTGATTTCCGCACCGGCAACTACATGGTCGATGACCAGGGGCTGACCGGCATCCTCGACTGGGAATTCGCCGGGTGGGGCGATCCCGACGAAGACATCGGCTGGTTCTGCGCCAAGTGCTGGCGCTTCGGCGCCATTGCCCGCGAAGCGGGTGGCATCGGTGAGCGCCAGGATTTCTATCGCGGTTATGAGGAAGAGAGCGGGCGTCGCATCGATCCCGACAGGATTCGCTATTGGGAGATCCTTGCGCATGCGCGCTGGGCGGTGGTCGCGCTGCAGCAGGGAGAGCGCTACGTCTCAGGCGCGGAGGCATCGTTGGATCTCGCCCTGACCGGTCGGAGGATCGCGGAACTGGAACACGAGATCCTGAAGGCGACACCCCCGTGACCGATATTCCCAGGGACCGACCCGAAGCGGCGGAGCTGATCGCGGTTGCACGCTCGGTTTTCCAGGCGGAGCTGATGCCGTTCCTACGCGACGATCTCCGGGTCATCGGGCTGATGATCGCGAATGCGCTCGCCATCGCGGAGCGCGAGCTGCGCGACCCTGCGGGCGGCATTCTCGACGCCTGGCCGCTGGTCCTCGCCATACGTGCTGGCCGTCACGACACCGACAGGGCGCTGCATGCGCGTCTGCTCTCGGATGCCGTCGATCGCGTCGCGGTCGCCAATCCGAAATTTCTCGATCAAACGTGACGTTGTGGCGTGATTGAATTCTCGCGCTTCGCCTTATGTGAATTCGTCCATCCCACCTCCCATGGAAGAAGAGACTGAACGATGATCAAGACACTGGCACAAGCCGCCTGCCTCACCCTCGGCATGCTGACCCTGGTTGGCGATCGCGCCCATGCGGCAGACGCCGCCGAAGGCAAGAAGGTCTTCACGCGCCAGTGCACGGCCTGCCACATCGACTCCGCAGAAGGCCCGCGTCGGCTCGGCCCGCCAATGTTCGGCGTGGTCGGGCGGAAGACCGGTTCAGTCGAGGGATTCCGCTACACCGAAGCGAACAAATCCGCCGGCTGGATTTGGACCCCAGAGAAGCTCAACGAGTATCTCAAGAATCCACGGGAGGTCATTCCCGGCACGAACATGGCCTTCGCAGGCATCCGGTCCGAAAATGACCGCGAAAATCTGATCGCATATCTTCAGTCGCTGAAGTGAGCGGCGGGCGATTCAATCCTGACTGAACTCTTCCGCCAATTGGCGCCGCACGGCGCGACCTGCGCGCAAGTCCCAGCAATTCACGATCGCCAGTCTGAACCCGCCCGGCGGCATGGCGTGCTGGGCCAGCGGAATCTTCGGATCGAAGGTGATCTGGATGGACGAGATGGCCCGGTTCGACTGCCGTAGCTCGGCGACGCGCCGTGCCGAGGGCGCCCGCCAGTCGCGCCCATGCGGGCCAAACAGAATCACGCTGTAGCCCGTCCTTCGATCCGCATCGTCGAAGCGCCAGCGCCCGTCCTGGTATAGGTCGACGACGGCGTTCAGCCAGCCTTTTCCATTGAGATCAAGCCATTGCTCGGCCATTCGTAGATGGCACTCGATGATCTTGCCCCCGATCGTCTCGAAGTTGAGGACTCCAGTGAACTTGTTGAAGTAACGGCCTATCCAATCGCCGAGATAGCGCTCGAGGCGCGGGTTTTCCTCGGCATGGATCGTCCAGTAATCGAAAGTGCCACGACCTGCTGGGCGCCCCGTCGTGTGACGCCACCATTTGACCGCACCGCGCACGACGATCGCATCACTGCTGACATGCGGCCCCGTGAACAAGGGCATCCACATCTGTCCCGGCGTCAACGCGGCGGCATAGGCGCGACGTGTGCGGATGATCTGACCGCCAATCCCCATGCCTCTGAGATTGAAGATCGGCTTGGAGAAGATTGGAAAGCCGTGGGGTTCGACGCCATGAGGTCCGTGGGGCACGCCTTGGCTCTCGCAAATCCAGAGTTTGTTGTGCACGTGCCGATAAGCCGGAAACATCGCCCAGGCGCTGACTTCATCGACGGGGATGTCGAGACCCGCAGGACAGGGGATCTCCGCGAAGTATTGCCGGCGCCAGACATCAACACCGAGATAGGCCAACGGGGCCTCCGAGAGAGCGATTGCGAGGAGAACAAAAATAGAACATAGTGCAATTCAGCACTACGAAGCGAGGGTGGCGATGGTCAGATTCATCAACGGTCTTCTCCTGGGCATGAGCTGGGGAACTGCAGCCAGCGCGTTGCTCGTCGTCGTCTCCATTGCCCCGTACGCACTACGCTAGACCGACCATTCGACATCCGGCGATGGAGCCAGCCACGCAGGGCGGATCTCTCCCCCGAGCGCCCACACACCCGAGCACCAAAACACCCGAGTACCAAAACAAAAGCACGAGCCGCGCGCGAGAAAAAGTGGCGCGGTGGGACTCTCACGGGTCGGCCAGTCACGAACACGTCAGTCACGAACACGTCAGTCACGAACACGTCAGTCACGAACACGTCAGTGCGGATCCCTGGACGATGACCTTCGCGATGGTCATCTTTCCGGCCGCATGGCCACCGCACACGACGATTTGTCACCCCGTGTCCTGAGAAGAACTCGCCGCGCGCGCCGTCGCCGTGGCTTTCTGACCGCTTTGGCTGTGATCCTGGTCCTGGTCGCGGCTTTGGTGGCGAGTGTCGGGCTTGCCTTCGCGCAGGCTTCCGCGACCGGGACCTCGACGGCCGCCACCGACCAGGTCCGTGTCGAACTCTTTGCTGATCGCAAGATCGTCGGAGTGGGCGAGCGGTTCAACATCGCCCTTCGCCAGACCATTCGTCCGGGCTGGCATACGTATTGGCAGAATCCAGGAGATTCAGGGCTCCCGACGCAGCTCAACTGGGTTGCTCCAGCGGGAATCAGCGCGAGCGGTATCCAATGGCCGCCTCCGAGCCGCTTCATGGTCGGGCCACTCGTCAACTACGGTTATGCGGGTGAGGTCGTTCTGCTGGTGACGATCGAGGCGCCGGCAAGCTTGCGGCCCGGCGACGCGCTCGACCTCGCGGTCGATGCCAATTGGCTGGTCTGCGCGGAGATCTGCATCCCCGAAGAAGCCCGGCTGACGCTGTCGATTCCTGTCGGGGCGACCGGTGTGGCCAGCGACAACGCACGCCTCATCGAACGGTCGCGCCAGGCGCTTCCGCAGCCGAGTCCCTGGCGGGCACAGCTGGCCGTCGATCGCGACCTCATGACCATGCAGATCGATGCCATCGGCCTCGACACATCGAGCCTGCGCGACGCGTATTTCTTCGCGATCGATCCGGGCGCCGTGGAGCACGCTGCGCCTCAGCGGGCCTCGATCACTGCCGACAGCATCATCCTGGATATCAAGCGTGGTGACGCGACGCGCGCCCAAGCCGCGGTGCCGCTGGCTGGAATCCTGTCGCTACGTCAGAAGACCGATGCGGGCGAGATGTCCCGCAGCTACGCGCTGACGGCCATGCCGGGTCCGATCGACCAGCGCGCCGCGTCGCCGCTGCACGACGCGGCAGAGTCGCTCCCGATCTGGCATGTCCTGGTCTTCGCGCTGCTCGGGGGACTGATCCTCAACTTCATGCCCTGTGTATTTCCCGTCCTGTCGATGAAGGCCTTTGCGCTCATCGCGCAATCGGGATCCGACCGCCGCGCGCGGCGCGCTGAAGGCATCGCCTACCTGAGCGGCGTGCTCGTCTGCTTTGGCGCCATCGCGGCGACTTTGCTCGGCTTGCGCGCGAGCGGCGCGGAGCTTGGCTGGGGTTTCCAGTTCCAGTCGCCGATCTTCGTGACCTTGCTCGCCTTCGTCATGCTCGCCGTCGGGCTCAACCTGTCGGGCGTGTTCGCGGTTGAGGCCCACGCCATCGCCAATCTGGGTCTGGCGCGCAGCCGCAATTCCGGCATGCTCGGGGCGTTCATGACCGGGTTGCTCGCCGTCATCGTGGCGACGCCCTGCACGGCGCCCTTCATGGGCGCAGCGCTCGGTGTCGCGCTGAGCGCTGCGCCGTCCACGATGGTGGCAATCCTCTTCGCGCTCGGCGCGGGTTTCGCGCTTCCCTTCGTCGCCGTGACTTTCATTCCCGGTATCGCGCGCGCGCTGCCGCGACCGGGCGCGTGGATGGAGCGTCTCAAGCAGTTCCTCGCCTTTCCCATGTACGCGACCGCGGCATGGCTGGTCTGGGTGGCCAGCCAACAGACCAGCGCCGAAGGTTTTGCGCTCGTACTCGGCGGATTGATCCTCGTGGCTTTCGCCGGCTGGCTCTATGGCTTGACCCAACCGACTGGTGGAAGCTGGCGCGGCGTCGTGACCGGCCTCAGCCTTGCCCTGGCGATCGGCATGGCGATCGGCATCACTGAATCGTCGAGCCAACGCGTCGATGCCGCGGCCGCGAAACATCCGCTGGGCGCCGAAGCTTACTCGGCCGAGCGTCTGGCAGCGCTGCGCGGCGAGGGCCGCATCGTCTTCGTCAACATGACCGCCGCCTGGTGCATCACCTGCCTGTTCAATGAACGCTCGACCCTGGCGGCGGAGACGGTGCGCACCGCGTTCGCGGCCCGGCACGTGGCCTACCTCAAGGGCGACTGGACGCAACGCGATGCCGCGATCACGAACTTCCTGCGCAGCTTCCAGCGCAGCGGCGTCCCGCTCTATGTCGCGTATCCCGGCGATGGTGGACCACCCATCGTGCTGCCGCAGATCCTGACCGAGGCCGCCGTGCTGACGGCGATCGGAGCGACGCATTGACACGCCTCGGCGTCGATTGCACAGGGCATGGCGAGCCACGCTCGATGAAGATGGGCACTATGTCTACGCCGTAGTCCTATGACGAGTCGATCCGTCGGGCGCGGTCGCAGTCCGATGTTGGATATTCCAGCACCACCCAGCCCCGTGGGATAAAGTCCAAGATTGGAGAAAACGGATCAGGGACATGGCCAGAGCGAAACAATGGATGCAAACGACGCGCACGACCCGCCCCGAACCGCCGGACGAGGCGGAGAAGCAGGCGATCGTCGCGGCTTGCGAGGCTTTCATCAACGAGGTT
>Ga0163144_10003951_pt1 | contig 33651 bp, 28 predicted proteins | sample OliLak19BULKMAT1_FD_123175 | JGI IMG/M metagenome (GOLD analysis project Ga0163144, IMG submission 123175) | Freshwater microbial mat bacterial communities from Lake Vanda, McMurdo Dry Valleys, Antarctica - Oligotrophic Lake LV.19.BULKMAT1 | ecosystem: Environmental > Aquatic > Freshwater >... | reverse complement strand
CATCGATGGAGCGTCAAAATGATGCTGCGGGAATTGGTTCTCAGCGCCACCTACCGGCAGGACAACAGGACTTCCCCCGAAAAACTCGACAAGGATCCGCGCAACCGCCTCCTTTCGCGCGGCCCGCGCCAGCGACTCGGCGCCGAGATGGTCCGCGACCAGGCATTGGCCGTTTCAGGACTGCTCAACTCCAAGCTCGCCGGCCCTCCCGTTTTCCCGCCGCTACCCGCCGGAGTTTGGGATCCGTTCATCGGCGGGGAGAAATGGCCGACGCCGAAAGCCGGGGAGCCTGACCGGTATCGCCGCGCACTCTACACCCACGTCAAACGCTCGATCCCCTACCCCGCCGCCGCCACGTTCGACGCGCCGTCACGCGAGGTCTGCACACAACGCCGGATTCTCTCCAACACACCCGTCCAGGCACTGGCCACTTTGAACGATGCGGTCTTCCGCGAAGCCGCCGTGGCGCTTGCCGGGCGGATGACCGCCGCAGATCAGGCGATCCCGGGACAACTAGCCGCCGGCTACAAACTGGTAACCGGCAGACCGGCCGACGCGTCCGTGCTTAAACGTCTAACGGCCCTGCGCGACGGATCCCTGTCCCTGACCCAGGACCCAAGTGCCGCGCTCGAGAACGTGGCCAGTGTGCTGTTGAACCTCGATGAAGTGCTGACCAAATGACGCCCATGAACCTCTCGAACCAACTCAGGCTGGAGCGGGCCAACCTCGTTTCGCGGCGCCACTTCCTCCGGGACTGCACGACCGGCCTCAGCGCGCTCTACTTCGCCGCGAACGGCATGCAGGCCGCATCGGTCCAGGGAATCCGCCATGATCCGGAAAATCCGCTGAACGCCCTTCCGCCGCATTTCACGGCCAAGGCCAAACGCGTCATCTTCCTCCACATGGCCGGGGCTCCCAGCCAGTTGGAGTTGTTCGACTACAAGCCGGAACTGCACCGGCTGGACGGCAAGGATTGCCCGCAGGAATATCTCGCGGGCCAACGTTTCGCGTTCATCCAGGGAACCCCAAAGCTCCTCGGCCCGCAGTTCAAGTTCGCCCAACATGGGCAAAGCGGCGCCTGGGTTTCCGACCGCCTTCCACACTTCAGCAAGGTCGTGGACGACGTGTGCTTCGTGAAGACGATGACCACCGACCAGTTCAACCACGGTCCGGCCGAACTCATGGTCCACACCGGTTTCGCGCGTCTCGGATTTCCCGCGATGGGCTCCTGGGTCACGTGGGGACTTGGCACCGAGAACGCAAACCTCCCGGGCTACATGGTGCTGCTCTCCGGCGGAAGACCTCCGCGTGCGGGCAAAGCGCTTTGGGGAACGGGATTCATTCCCGGCGTGTATCAGGGCGTGCAGTGCCGCAGCGTTGGCAGCCCTGTGTTGAACGTGGAGAATCCCGACGGCGTCTCCCGTGATCTGCGCCGCGTCGCGCTGGATGCCTTGAAGGATCTGAACGAGAAGACCCATTCGGAGTTCGGCGATCCGGAAACGCTCACCCGCATTTCCCAATACGAGATGGCCTTCCGCATGCAGATGGCGGTGCCCGGTGTGATGGACATCTCGAAGGAGCCTCCGCACATCCACGAACTCTACGGAACCAAGCCGGGCAAAGAATCCTTCGGCAACAACTGCCTGCTCGCACGCCGCCTCGCCGAAGCGGGCGTGCGGTTTATCCAGCTCTTCCACTGGGGCTGGGATTCCCACGGCGCGGCCGGGGACGAGGCTTTGAACCAAGGCTTCCAGACACGATGCACCGAGGTCGACCAAGGCATGGCCGCGCTCATCGGCGACCTCAAACAGCGAGGGATGTTGAAGGACACGCTCGTTGTCTGGGGTGGGGAGTTCGGCCGCACTTCCATGCGCGAGAACCGCGGCGGCCAGGAGATGAAGCTCATCGGACGCGACCACAACCCGAACGCCTTCACCTTCTGGATGGCCGGCGGCGGCGTGAAACCGGGCTTCACCTACGGCGAAACTGATCCCATCGGCTACCGCGCCGCGATCAATCCCGTCAGCCTGCACGACTTCCATGCCACCCTGCTCCACCTGATGGGGATGGATCACTTGAAACTCACCTATCCATTCCAGGGGTTGAACCACCGACTGTCCAATGTGACCAAGCACGCGGAGATCGTGAAGGGACTCCTTGCATGAGGACGCCCATGAAATCCCGTCTCGTATTCCTTCTGCTGTTATTGTTTTCCCTCGCTCTCGACGGGGCCGAAACGAGGGCCACCTCCCGGCCGAACATCCTTTGGTTGATCGCCGAGGATTTTGGACCGCATCTCGGCTGCTACGGGGCCGCGCAGGTCAGCACACCGGTTCTGGATCGATTGGCTGCAGAAGGCGTGCGCTACACCCATGCCTACACGACGGCTCAGGTCTGTTCACCGAGCCGAAGCGCGTTCATGACCGGGATGTATGCGACGACCATCGGCGCCCACCATCATCGGACGACGGACAAGAAACCGCTGCCTGAAGGCGTCCGCCTGCTCACCCATTGGATGAAGGATGCCGGATACTTCACGGCCAACGTCGCCCAACTCCCGGCCTCGCTCGGCTTTAAGGGCACGGGCAAGACGGACTGGAACTTCTCCTTCACCGGCGCGGCTTTTGATTCCCGCAATTGGAACGACCTCCGGACCAACCAGCCATTCTTCGCCCAGATCAATTTCAAGGAGACGCATCGGATCTTCAACGCTCCGGCCAAAGCCGATCCCGCAAAGGTCGATCTGCCGCCCTATTACCCGGACCATCCCGTCGCCCGGAAGGACTATGCCGAGTATTTGGACTCAGCGACCGAGCTGGACCGAAAGATTGGAAAGATTCTGGAGCTGTTGAAGGCCGACGGTTTGGCCGACAACACGGTCATCGTGTTCTTCGGCGACAATGGCGAAGCGCACATCCGGGGAAAACAGTTCGGATATGAAGAGGGTTTCCAGGTCCCGTTGATCATCCGCTGGCCGAAGAATTTTCCCGCCCCGAAACAGTTCATCGCCGGCAGCGTGGATAGACAGCTGACCTCGGCCCTGGATTTTGCGCCCACGATGCTGGCCATCGCCGGCCAACACAAGCCCGCCAAGATGCCGGGCCGAGTGCTTTTCGGCGAAGGAGCCACACCTGCTCCCCAGTATGTTTTCGGAGCCCGCGATCGTTGCGACGAGACCGCCATGCGCATCCGGTCCGTCCGCGACTCGCGCCATCGATACATCCGCAACTTCACGCCCGAGATGCCGTTCTTCGCGCCCAACAACTACAAGGAGACCCAGTATCCCATGTGGAACCTGATGAAGGAACTCCACGCCGCCGGGAAGTTGACACCGGTCCAGAAGTTCCTCTGCCAGCCGCGCCAACTCGAGGAGGAGCTTTACGATCTCGAAACGGATCCGCACCAGATCCGAAACCTCGCAACCTCGCAGGCACCCGCGGACATCGCCACGCTCGCCCGGTTCCGGGCGGCGCTTGAGAAATGGATCGTCGATACCGACGACCTGGGACGTTTCCCCGAGAAGGCCGCGATGCCGCAACCCAAGCCGTGATGCATTTCGCCATGAAACCGTCTACCCACCCGATCCCTCCGATGATGTTCAGGGTCGCCACGTTTCTGCTGCTGATCGCCTTCTGGTCCCCGGCTCACGCCGCCGAGAAGCCGCAGGGGCCGAACGTCGTCATCTTTTTGGCCGACGATCAGGGCTGGGGTGATCTGAGCTTCAACGGCAACACGATGCTGCGAACGCCGCACATCGATTCCATTGCCCGCAGCGGCGCCTCGTTTGACCGGTTCTTCGTTTGCCCGGTTTGTTCACCCACCCGCGCCGAATTCTTCACCGGCCGCTACCATCCGCGCACGGGGGTGAGCGGGGTTTCCACCGGACAAGAACGTCTCAACCTCAACGAACGCACCTTGGCCGACGCCTTCAAGGCCGCCGGCTACGCCACCGGCGCGTTCGGCAAATGGCACAACGGCAGCCAATGGCCCTATCACCCGAACGCCCGGGGCTTCGACGAATATTACGGGTTCACGTCAGGACACTGGGGCGAGTATTTCGACCCGCCGCTCGACCACAACGGACACGATGTCCGTGGCAGCGGCTACATCGCCGACGACTTCACCACCCACGCAATCCAGTTCATCGAGACGAACCGCCACCGCCCGTTCCTGTGCTACGTGCCCTTCAATACTCCGCACAGCCCGTGGGGTGTTCCGAAGGAGGATTGGGAACGATTCCGCGGCAGCGAGGTTTCCCAACGGGGCAATGCGCCCGCAGCGGAAAATTTGGACGAAACGCGATGCGTCCTGGCGATGACGGAGAACCTCGACCGAAATGTCGGCCGTGTTCTCGCGCGCCTGGACCAACTCGGCCTCACCACCAACACCATCGTCGTCTACTTCTCAGACAACGGCCCCAACACGGCGCGTTGGAACGGCGGGATGAAGGGCAGGAAGGGCACGACCGACGAAGGCGGAGTGCGGTCGCCGCTGTTCATCCGCTGGCCTGGAAAGATCCCATCAGGCTCCAAGCTCACCGGCATCTCAGGCGCCATCGACCTGATGCCGACGCTGTGCGCGCTGGCCTCCGTTCCCCGGTCGACGGCGTTGCCGATCGACGGACTGGACCTTTCCAAACAACTGCTAGAGGGATCCGGGGCGTTGCCAGATCGCCGGATCTTCTCCCATTGGAACAACAACGTCAGCGTGCGCACGGCCAAGCATCGCATGGACACGAAGGGCGCCCTCTTCGACATGGAGAAGGATCCAAATCAAAAGCACGATGTCTCTGCGGAGAATCACGCCGTGGCCGAAGAGCTCCGCACCGCGATGTCCGATTGGCGGCGCGATGTCCTCGGACCTGCCCGTGTCCAGGACGCGAGGCCGCTGCCGGTCGGATATCGCGAGTTCCCGATCACACCGCTTCCCGCCCGCGACGGCGTTTCGCACGGCACCGTCAGGCGCAGCGCGACCGCACCGAACAGTTCCTATTTCGTCAACTGGACGACGAAGGAGGATTCCATCACGTGGGACATCGAAGTCGCGACGGCCGGCGTCTACGACGTCGTGATCGACTACACCTGCCCGATTGCGGACGCCGGTTCCAGGGTCGAACTGCGCTTCGGTGATTCCGCGATCACCGGAACAGTGGCGCCCGGCTGGGATCCGCCGCTCCACACCAACCAGGATACGATCCCGCGACCGGTTGGCGAATCGCGGATGAAAGACTTCAAGGCCCTCAACTTTGGCGCCATTACCCTCAAGCCCGGCCGGGGTCCACTCACGCTTAAGGCCCTCGAGATTCCCGGAACCAGCGTTATGGATGTGCGTCGGCTCAAGCTGACGCTGCGCTGATCGATCGGGCCCAAACAGATTTCAGCCCCATGAGATTCACGAATTGTTTCCGACTCCTTTTGGGTTTCCTCGTCCTGACATCCACACTTGCGACGGCAGAAGCCGCCACCCGACCGCCGAACATCGTCCTCATCGTCGCCGATGACCTGGGTTACTCGGACCTCGGATGCTACGGGGCTCGGGGTTTCGCCACGCCCAATCTGGACCGGATGGCCGCAGGCGGCATCCGCTTCACCAACTTCATCGTGGCGCAGGCCGTCTGCACCGCGTCGCGGACGGCGTTGCTGTCCGGCTGCTACCCGAACCGCCTTGGACTTTCCGGGGCTCTCAACCACACCAGCACCAACGGTCTCTCGCCGGAAGAAGACTTGTTGCCCAAGCTGCTCAAGCACCGGGGCTACGCGACCGCCGCGTTTGGAAAATGGCATCTCGGGCACCAGCCCAAGTTCATGCCGACCCGGCAAGGGTTCGATGTCTTCGCCGGCATCCCCTATTCCAACGACAACGGTCCGCTCCACCCGTCCGTCCGCGGAATCCCGTCCCTTCCCTGGTATGAGAACGAGCTCGTGACCGAGCTGGACCCCGACCAGTCGAAATTCACCGCGCGCCTCACCGAACGCGCCGTCGGCTTCATCAAGGAGAACCGTTCCCGGCCGTTCTTCCTCTACCTTCCGCATATCATGCCGCATGTGCCCATCGCCGCGTCGGCCGCGTTTCGCGGCGGTTCCCAATCCGGCCTCTACGGCGACACCGTGCAGGAACTCGACGCCTCCATCGGCACCATCCTCGCGACACTCCGTGAAGTCGGCGTCGAACGGGACACGCTGGTGATCTTCCTTTCCGACAACGGCCCATTCCTCAGCTATGGCGACCATGCCGGTTCGGCACGGCCCTTCCGCGAAGGAAAGCTGACCGCGCTCGAAGGCGGTGTCCGTGTTCCGTTCATCGCCTACTGGCCCGGAACGATCCCGGCGAAGCGCACGAGCGGGCAGTTTATCACCGGCCTGGATCTCCTGCCGTCGCTCGGAAAGATCGCGGGCACCGACAACCCCCGTGAACGCATCGATGGCCGCGACCTCTCCGGCGTGCTCCTCGGGAAACGCGGTGCAAAGGAGCGCGACACATTCTTCTACTACTCCGGTCGCGACCTGCACGCCGTGCGTGATGGACGCTGGAAGCTCCACCTCGCTCACGACTACCTGACGGTGAACGGCCCTCCCGGTTCCGGCGGGAAGCCCGCGAACTACGCCAACATGAAGCCCGATTCCATCGAGGAGTCCGGCGTGTTGGGGATCGCGAGCCGCCATGGATACCGCGTCGAGAAGATTGCCCAGAGCCTCTTCGACCTGGAGAAGGATCCGGGTGAAACCACAGACCTCGCGGCGGCGAATCCGGCAGTCGTCCGCCGGCTGCTCAAGCTCGTCGATTCGGCCCGGGCCGACCTCGGCGACTCGTTGACCGGAGCGTCCGGCGCCAACCTGCGGCTCGGCGGCCCGAGCCCTGCCAAACGATGAAACGATTGCCCACACTCGTTGCCCTTGTCCTGTTGGTGACCCTCCTCAGGTCAAACGCAGCGACGGCTCCCTCACGCCCCAACATCCTTTTCGCCATCGCCGACGACTGGGGCCTTCACGCCGGGGCCTACGGCACACGTTGGGTGAAGACTCCGGCGTTTGATCGGGTGGCCCGTGGGGGACTTCTCTTCAACAAGGCCTACACGCCGAACGCCAAGTGCGCGCCTTCACGCGCGTGCATCCTTACCGGTCGCAATTCGTGGCAGCTCAAGGATGCCGCCAACCACATCTGCTATTTCCCGCCCGAGTTCAAGGGATGGGGCGAGGCCCTCGCCGAGAAGGGCTGGTTTGTCGGACACACGACCAAGGGCTGGGGACCGGGCGTCGCGACCAATGCCCTCGGCCAGGCCCGCAAGATGACCGGCACGGCCTTCAACAGCCGGAAGCTGACGCCACCGACCGACTCCATCGGGACCAGCGACTACGCGGGCAACTTCGACACATTCCTCAACGCCGCGCCGACCAACTCGCCGTGGTGCTTCTGGTATGGCGCCATCGAACCCCATCGCGGCTACGAGTTCGGTTCCGGGGTGACCAAGGGCGGCAAGAAGCTTTCGGACATCGACCGCGTTCCCGGTTACTGGCCGGACAATGACACGGTGCGGAACGACATGCTCGACTACGCCCTCGAGGTGGAGCATTTCGACACGCACCTCGGAAGGATGCTCGACAGCCTGTCGCAGCGGGGCCTGCTGTCGAACACCCTCGTCATCGTCACATCCGACCACGCGATGCCGTTCCCCCGCGTGAAAGGGAACGCCTACGAGTTCGCCAACCACATTCCATTCGCAGCGATGTGGCCGGCCGGAATCTCGAAGCCTGGCCGGGTGATCGACGACTTCATCAGCTTTGTGGACATCGCTCCGACCCTTATCGAACTGGCGGGTCTCGGCTGGAAGGAAACGGGAATGGCACCCGCCGCAGGCCGGAGTCTTACCGGGATCTTTCGTTCGGAAAAGTCCGGCCTCCTCGAACCCGCGCGCGACCATGTCCTGATCGGAAAGGAGCGCACGGACATCGGTCGTCCCAACGACGCGGGATATCCGATCCGGGGATTGGTCAAAGACGGCTGGCTCTACCTGAAGAACTACGAGTCTTCGCGCTGGCCGGCGGGCAATCCGGAGACCGGCTACCTCGACTGCGACGCCGGCGCAACAAAGTCGCTCATCCTCGACGCCCGACGGAATTCTGGCACCGACCGTTTCTGGGACTTTTGCTTCGGCAAAAGACCGGAGGCCGAGCTCTACAATCTCCGGAATGATCCCGACTGCCTGACCAACCTCGCCGCAAACGCCACCTCCGTGCCCGTCGCCCAGCGGCTCGCGGCAGCGATGGAAACTGAACTGAAAGCCCAGGGCGATCCGCGCATGGCGGGTCAGGGCGCGGTCTTCGACCAATACCTCCACGCCGCTCCCGCAAACGTCGGTTTCTACGAACGCTTCATGCTTGGCGAACCCGTCAAGGCGGGATGGGTCAGAGAAACCGATTTTGAGAAACCCGGAATCCGCTGATTTACCCGCTGAAACTGCAAACCGTCCCATGAGATTTTCTTTCATGAATCCCACCCCTCTGAGCTCCCTTAGACGCCTCTTGTCACGGGCCGTGTTCGCCGCCGCCGCTCTGCTCCTGGCATTGAGCGTCACCGAGGCGGCTGATCGACCCAACATCGTCCTCGTCATCACCGACGACCAGGGATTCGGTCCCGTCGGACGCCACGGCAACACGTGGCTTCGCACTCCGCACATGGACGCGCTGCATGATTCTAGCGTCCGCTTCACCCGGTTCCTCGTCAGCCCCACGTGCGCGCCCACGCGATCGGCGCTGATGACCGGGCGTCATCCATTCAAGAACGGCATTACGCACACGATCAACGAACGGGAACGCATGGCTTTGGGCGCTTCGACGCTGCCGCAAGCCCTCAAGAAAGCCGGCTACCAATCGGGCATCTTCGGCAAGTGGCACCTCGGCGACGAAGACGCCTACCAGCCGGGGGCGCGCGGATTCGACGAAGTGTTCATCCATGGCGCGGGAGGCATTGGGCAGTTCTACGACAACTCGTGCGCCGACGCGCCGAAGAACACCTATTTCGATCCGGTGATCCGGCACAACGGGAAGTTCGTGAAGACCCGGGGCTTCTGCACCGACGTCTTTTTCACGGCCGCACTCGGCTGGATAAAGGAACGCTCCTCCAAGTCCGAACCCTTCTTCGCCTACATCGCGTCGAACGCACCCCACTCGCCCTACAACGCACCCCAGCCGAACAAGAAGCGTTTCACCGATCTCGGCTTCAAGCCGGGTCCCGCCGGATTCTACGGAATGATCGAGAACATCGACGAGAACGTCGGCCGCCTCATGGCTAAGCTCGCCGAATGGAAACTGATGACCAACACGGTCGTCATCTTTATGTCCGACAACGGATCCGCCGGTGACGGTCTGGGCAACGGTGTCGTGGGCCGCTCGGCGGACGGAACCGAATTCAAGGCGTGGAACGCTGGCATGAAGGGAACGAAGAACTCGGTCGAGGAGGGCGGCGTCCGTGTGCCCTTCTTCGTCCGTTGGGACGGGCATTTCAAGCCCGGCCGCGACATCGATCGCATCGCCGCGCACATCGACCTCTTTCCCACGCTCGCCGAGTTGACCGGAGCCGCGCTGCCCGCGAACCAGGTCGAGGGTCGCAGCCTGCTTCCTCTCATCGGCGATACCCAGGCAGCAGCGACATGGAAGGATCGGATGCTGTTCGACCACGTGGGGCGTTGGCCGCTCGGAGCGGAACCCAACGCGCATCAGTGGACCAACTACTGCGTCCGCAATCAGCAATACCGCCTTGTGAACGGAGCGCTCTTCAACATGCAGGAAGATCCCGGACAGACGACGGACATCGCCGGAACGCATCTAGAAGTTGTCACGGAACTGAAGTCGGCCTACGACCGCTTCTGGAAGGAGGCGAGGCCGTTGATGGTCAATGAAGGCGTGCCGATGTCGAAGACGAGACCGTATTGGGTGGCCCATGAGAAGCAGCTCGCTGATGGCGGAATCCCCGAATGGAAAACACCCGCTCCTTGATTCCAGAATGAAAGCCCGTCGTAGTCTCATCCAGATGAACCGATCCGTTCCCGTTTCCATCGATCCGACCAGAAGACAAAGTCTCGCGCAGGCCGTCCTGTCGCTTGCGGCAGCTCTCGTCTTGTCGGCTTGCGGCGGAAGTGAAAAGGGCGCGGAAAGCGCACCCGCTCCGTCGGCGGGTGCCGCAGCGCCTACCGCCGCCACCGCGCCGGAAGGCATGGCATGGATCCCAGCAGGTGAGTTCTGGATGGGTGGTCCGGCCGAAAGCCCGATCGCAGAACTCCGAAGCAAGCTGCGTCCCGGTGAACCCGTCTGCACCGGACTCAGCGGTGGATTCACCGACTGCGAGCCGGGCCATCAAACTTACGTCGACGGCTTCTGGATGGACGTTACCGAAGTGACGAACGAGCAGTTCGAGAAATTCGTCCGCGCCACGGGCTATGTGACCGTCGCCGAGCGGAAGCCGCGTCCCGAGGATTTCCCCGGAGCCGATCCGGCATTGCTCGTGCCCGGTTCGGTCGTCTTCGCCGCCCCGGATTCGCCGGTGATGTTGGACAACCCGCTGCAATGGTGGCGCTACGTTCCAGGGGCGGGCTGGCGTCATCCAGACGGCCCTCAGAGCTCGATCACTTCGCGGATGAATTTCCCCGTCGTCCATGTGGCTTTCGAGGATGCGGAAGCCTACGCCAAGTGGGCCGGCAAGCGCCTGCCGACCGAGGCCGAATGGGAACGAGCCGCCCGGGGCGGCCTCGAAAAGAAGGCCTATCCTTGGGGCGACGACCTTCTGCTCAACGGCAAGTGGCAGTGCAATGCGTTCCAAGGACGGTTCCCCAATGCAGACGCCGTGGAAGACGGCTTCAAGGGCATCGCGCCCGTGCGCCAGTTCGCGCCGAACGCCTATGGACTCTACGATGTTTCCGGCAACGTGTGGGAATGGTGCAGCGACTGGTTCCGCCCGGATACCTACGGCAAGCTCGGCCCCGGGGTCGCCCGCAACCCGAAAGGTCCCGGCGACAGTTTCGATCCCGATGAACCCGGCATACCCAAGCGGGTCCAACGCGGTGGATCGTTCCTCTGCAGCAACCAATATTGCGCCCGCTACCTGGTCGGAACGCGCGGCAAAGGCGCGATCGACACCGGTAGCGTCCACGTCGGATTCCGCTGCGTTCGAGACGGAAGGAACGCCTCTTCCGCCAAACCCTGATCGCTTCCCGGGTCGAACGGTAACTGCCGCTTGCATCGGCCGTTTCGATGAGCAGATTAGGTAATGCTCTTCATAAAGTGGGCCTTTGTGGGCCTCTGTCTGTTTTCCAGTATCGGCCTGCGAGCGTCGGATTGGGCCCAATGGCGTGGCCCTACGCGCGACGGCATGGTTCCCGCCGGTGCTCTCCCTCCTTCCATCGCCGACGCCACCTTGAAGAAACAGTGGCGCGTCCCGCTGGGCTCCAGCTACTCGGGGCCGATTATCAGCGGCGACCGTGTTTTCGTGACGGAGTCCAGCAACAAGACCCACGAGGTCGCCATCGCGTTGGATCGGGCGTCCGGCAAAATCCTCTGGCGCGCGGAATGGGAGGGATTCCTCAAGGTCCCCTTCTTCGCCAAGGCGAACGGTGATTGGATCCGATCAACTCCGGCCACCGACGGTGAGCGGCTGTATGTCGGTGGAATGCGCGACACACTCGTCTGCCTGGACGTGAGGACAGGTCGTGAGATCTGGAAGAAGGATTTCGTGAAAGAGATGAAGGCACCCGTTCCGGACTTCGGCTTCGTCTGCTCGCCCCTGATCATCGGCGACGCCGTCTACGTCCAAGCCGCCGCCAGCTTTGTGAAAATCGACAAAGCCACCGGCGCAGTCCTGTGGCGTTCGCTCAAGGATGAAGGCGGCATGAACGGCAGCGCCTTCAGTTCGCCGGTCATCGGCATGGTTGGAGGCCGTGAACAACTGCTGGTTCAGGGCCGCCAGAAGCTGTCCGGCGTGGCGCCATCTGACGGAAAGATCCTCTGGGAGCAGGCCATCGAGGCCTTTCGCGGAATGAATATCCTCACGCCGACCGTCTGGAAGGATTCGGTTTTCACCTCGGCCTACGGCGGCAAGACCCAACTGCTCGCAGTTCAGGGCGCCACGGACAACCCCAAAGCCGCCACCGCATGGAGCCTGAAACTGGAAGGCTATATGTCATCGCCGCTGCTGATCGGCGACCATGCCTACCTGCATCTTCGCAACCAAAAGTTCGCCTGCGTGGATCTCTCGACCGGCAAGCTTGCCTGGGAGACGGATCGCAAGTTCGGTAAATACTGGAGCATGATCAGCAACGGAAAGGAGATCCTCGCTCTGGATGAGGACGGAACTCTTCTACGGATTGAAGCGGATCCAAAGGCCTTCAAGCTGATCGAGAAACGGAAGGTGGCCGACGGCGAAAGCTGGGCGCATCTGGGACTTTCCGACAAACAGCTCTTCGTGCGCGACCTGACAGGATTGTCCGTTTTTAGCTGGAACTGAAGCCGGGTTCTGGTGCCATCGCCACCAGCCATGCGGTCCCTTCTTCCAATCTCCCTGCCCGGACTGATCCCGCTGGTCATGGTTTGCTTGGCGGTGCTGTCGGACGCGGCGAGCGCGGCTGAAGGAAGGGCGACTGCTCCCGGAACAACGACCAATGCCCTGACGGCAAGGGCGATCATGGACCGCATGATCGCGTCGTCCGGCAAGACGAACGATCAACTCATCCTGACGAACTACCATTTCGTCCGGTGGGATGTGTCGGAGGAGATCGACAAGAAGGGCGCTGTCACGAAACGCCGGGACAAGATCTACGACCATTCGCCGATCCGCGGTTCCGCGATCCTTCGCGAAGTGCGTGAAGACGGCAAAATCATCCCGAAGTCTGAAACCGACACCCAACGGAAACAGGACGGCGAGGAACGCAAGGCGAGGTCCGAACGCACGGGTGGCGACAACAACCTCACGATTACCGCCGACATGATCAAGCGGTTCGAATTCGAGTTGCTGGGAACGACCAATCTCTCGGGACACATCGTTCACGCGATCCGTTTTGGGCCGGCCGCCAAGCAGGAACCGGCCAAAAACATGAGCGAGCGGGTGATCCAGAAAGTCCGGGGAAAGATCTACATCGACACCGTTGCGTTCCAGATCGTCCGGCTTGAAGCGGAACTGAGCGAAGAGATTGGCTTCTGGGGCGGCATGCTGGGGAAGATCAAAAGCTTCAACATGCTCGTGACCCGGGATCCGGTTGACGGGATCTGGTTCAACAAGAACATCGCCGGAGAGTTCGACGCTCGCGCGATGTTCAGCTCGGTCCACGGAAGGTTCTCGTCGACCAACAGCTCCTTTATTCGGCGCGACGCCGTTCCCCAGATGAAGTCCGGTCCACCGAAGCCGTAGCCCGACCCTTGGGCAGATTGCTTTTCTGCCGAGCACAGCGAGCATACCTCCATGGGAATCTCCGAATCGGTTTCGTGCCCGTTCTGCGGCCAGGAATCGACGCTCGTCATCGACACCAGCGTATCGTCGCAGCGTTTCATCACCGACTGCGAGGTCTGTTGCCGGCCGTTCGAGGTCTGCGCGGAATGCGAGCCCGGCGAGATCGTCAGCCTCGAAGTCATGTCGGGCTGATCGAACGTTAAGCCGCCGCTGGACGCGGATCGCCGATCCACAGCACACTGGCGGCCACATGACACCGACCGTCGTCCTTTGGATCTACATCGTGCTGCTGGAACTCGGCGGCCTCATCGGCTTCTTGAAGGGCAAGAGCAAGGCCTCTCTCATCGCCTCTTCAATCTTCGCCCTGCCCCTCATTCTGACGGCGCTCGGCATCGTGCCTTCGATGGTGGCCGACATCGTGATCGGCATCCTGCTCGTCTACTTCGGGATGAAGCTGACCAAGGGCGCGAAGTTCATGCCGGCCGGAATGATGGTCATCCTGTCGATCGCGGCGTTGGTCCTCCGACTCGTTGTCCTCAAGGGCTGATCGACCGTGCCCGCTCAGACAGAGCTCCCGATCTGGAAGGTTTCGGAACCGATCCTGCGCCAGACGCGCGAGCGGAGCCGACTGGTCCTTGTCGCGCCCACGGGATCGGGCAAGACGACCCAGGTTCCACAGATGATGCTGGACTCCGGAATGGCCGGAGAGAAACGGGTCGTCGTTCTCCAACCACGACGAGTCGCGGCACGCTCGCTGGCGACCCGCGTCGCGTGGGAACGCAATTCGAAGCTTGGCGGCGAGGTCGGTTACCAGGTCCGGTTCGACGATCGGACGGGCGACGGCACGCGTCTCTGTTTCATCACGGAAGGAGTCCTCCTGCGATGGCTGCAGGACGATCCCACCCTCGCCGACATCGGCGTTCTGATCTTCGACGAATTCCATGAGCGCAGTCTCCTGAGCGATGTCTCCTTGGCCCTCGCCAAACGCATCCAGCAAACTGCCCGGCCCGACCTCAAGCTCGTCGTCATGTCGGCCACGCTGGATTCGGAACCGGTCGCAGACTACTTGGCGCATCCGCAGCATGGCGCCTGTCCAATCGTTGTTTCCGAAGGGCAGATGTTCGCCGTCCAAGTCGGTTTCCTGCCGGCTCCCGACGAACGCCCCGCCCCGCAAATCGCCGCCGAGGCCGTGGCCGACCTCATCTTCTCCGGTGAATCGGGAGACATCCTCGTCTTCATGCCTGGCATGGGAGAGATCCAGTCGACCATCACGGAAATCCGCGCCCAGCGAGTCGGTGAGGCGCTTTCGCTGCTCCCCCTGCACGGCGAGCTGAGCCCGGAAGACCAGGACGCCGCCTTTGCGCCGCAATCCGTCCGCAAGGTCGTCATCTCCACGAATGTCGCCGAGACGTCCGTCACCATCGACGGGATCCGGCACGTGGTGGATTCCGGACTGGCCCGCGTCTCCCGCTACGATCCGGAACGCGGCATCCATTCCCTGCTGCTGGAAGGAATCAGCCGCGCCTCGGCCGATCAACGAAAGGGCCGCGCCGGACGAACCGGACCCGGCACATGCCGACGCCTTTGGACCGAGAGCAATCATCTCAACCGCGCGGAGCGCACCACTCCGGAAATCCAACGAGCCGACCTGGCCGAAGTCGTCCTGCTGCTCCACTCGCTGGGCGTGCCCGATGCCGCCAAGTTCGACTGGCTCGACAAACCCGACGCCCAGGGCGTCGCCCGGGCCGAACAGCTTCTCCGGGTGCTTGGAGCCATCGACTCCGCCACAGGTGGGCTCACCGAGACCGGCCGGCAAATGCTCCGTCTGCCCATGCATCCGCGGTTCTCCCGGATGCTGCTGGAGGCGCGAAAACACAACTGCGTGAAGACCGCCGCGCTCTGCGCCGCCCTCGTCAGCGGTCGCGACCTGCTGTTTCGATTATCACGCGACGAGAAACACATCTCCGCGGCCCGCGAAGTCTTCGAGGGCAGCCAGCAGACCGATTTCCACACGCTCATGCGTGCGTGGCAGTTCGCCCGCAACCAGTCGTTCAACGTGGGTTCCTGCCAACGCTACGGGATCAGCGCCAAGGTGGCCCGCGAGGTGGACCAAACCTTCAAACAGATTCTCGGAATCGCCCGGAAGGAAGGCTTCGTGGCCAACGACGGAACCGACGACGTGACCATCGCCCCAGCCGAGAAGAAGGCCCCGATGGACGAGGGGCTGCTCCGGTCCGTTACCGCGGGGTTCGCCGACCAACTCTGCCAGCGGAAGAACATCGGCACGCTCGACTGCATTCTGCCGGGCAATCGCACCGCGACCCTCGTGCGCGAAAGCGTGGTCCAGGAGTCCACCCTGTTCGTCGCCGCCAATCTCAGGGAGATCAGCAGCAGGGGCGGCGAGCTGATGACCTTGGCGTCGTTGGCCACTGCGGTGCGACCCGAGTGGCTTCAGGAGATGTTCCCCCAACTCATCCGGAAGGGCGTTGAGCACGTCTACGACCGCACCCACAAGCGCGTCGACGCGATCCGGCTTGTCCGGTTCATCGACATCACCATCGCCCGCGAGCATCAGCGCGAGGTTGACCCGACGGAGTCGGGCCGGGCGTTGGCCGAGGCGTATGAGCAAGGACTCTTCGACCTTCCCAACCTGACGCACGAAGTTAAACAGCTCATCGCCCGCGTGAACTTTTTAGCCCACGCAGTGCCGGAATTGGAGATGCCAAAGCTCGACGGCGCCACATTGGGCCGATGTCTGGCCCGCGCGTTTCAGGGCCTTCATCTCGCCAAGGACGCGCAGGCCGTCGAACTCAGGCCGGCCTTCCGGGCGTTCCTCGGCAAGGACCAGATCGAATGGCTCGACTCGCTCGCGCCGCTCACCGTCCCGTGGCCGACCGGCAAGCCGTTGAAGCTCCAGTATCCGGCCGAGGCGCTTGATGAAGACGACGTCCTCCAATCGCCCGAGGCCCAGGTCAAACTCCTGGAGTGTTTCGATCTGAACGAGCATCCGAAGGTCGCCGACGGTTTGATTCCAGTCTCGCTGGCACTCGCCACACCCGACGGCAAACGGATCGACGTCACGACCGACTGGCCGAGCTTCAAGGCGACCACCTACGCGAAGCTCCGGGGAACATTGGCCAAGAAGTTTCCCGGGTTCACCTGGCGGTGATAGCCCAGGTCAGCTCACAGGCTAGACGGCTTCTGCATCAGCTCCGCCACGCGGGCGAGCAGACGCCCGGCACCACCGCCGTCGAGGACCCGGTGATCGAAGCTCAAGGTCAGGTTTGCTTCCATCACGGGCAGGAACTGCTTCTTGGTTTCATCCCAATGCGGAGCCTTGCGACCGGCGCCAAGTCCAAGGACGAGCGTCTGTTCCGGTAGCGGGATGGGCGTGGCGAAGGTCAGACCGAAGGTGCCGAAGTTGGTCACGGTCGCGATGGAACCACCGGTGGCGTCGGTCGGTAGTCGGCGCTGACGTGCCAGTTCGACGAGTTCGGTGTAGCGGGCTGTCAATTCGCCCAAGGACTTCTGGTCGACACCACGCAGCACGGGAACAAGCACGCCGTCCTCGACCTCGACGGCGAAGCCGATGTCGATGGACTTGGGATGGACGATGCGATTTCCGACGAGGCGTCCTGCGGGTGCGCTGTTTTCGGAAAGTGCGATGGCGAGGGCACGCAACGCGTAAAGAGCCGGACCGGGTTTCGGATTCTGGGCCTTGCGGTGATCTAGCAGCGACTCGATGGCGACGGGCATGCCGACAGTGGCGATTGGCCGGGTCCAGCTGCGCCGCATGGCATCGGCCACGGCAACACGCATGCTCGAAGCCCCGGTGAGCCGATGCTGCTCCAAATTGGCGAGGAACTGCTCGAAGTCCTGGATGGTCACTCGACCACCGGCTCCGCTGCCGGCCACGCCCGCGAGGTCGGCGGCGTGGATGCCGAGTTCGGCCATGCGCGCCTTCAACCGGGGCGACATGTAGCTCGCGCCGGTCGCGTTTGCCGGAACGGGCAGGCCGCGGACCGTTGGGCTGACCGCCTTGTTGGTGTCGTCCCCCTTCATCGACCCGACGGAGCCGCGCATCGACTCATGTTCGGCCGGTTCAAAGGAATCACCGATGCCGAGGCGGGCCGCTTCGGCGGCGCTGACTTCGAGGACGCCGAGCTTGGCTCCGACGGCGTAGCTTTCCTGCTCGCGGGCGAACCACTCGACCACTTTACCGCTGGCGGGCGCGGCCACGTTCATCGTGGCCTTGCTGGTCTCCACTTCGAGCACGTCCTGGCCGGACACGACATTGTCACCTGGCTTGGCGAGGAAACGGACCACGACCGCCTCGGCGATGGATTCGCCCAACTGCGGCATGACGAACGGGACTTGGGTCAAAGGGGTGAACATGGCGGTCAAAGGCGGAGAAGGCGCAGCATGCTTTGGGCGACGGACTGGGCAGTAGGGCGATGGGCGGCCCAGAGATTTGGATGATAGGGCACCGGAGTGTCCTTGGCGTTGAGACGCTGCGGCGGAGCGTCGAGCAGGTCAAACGCCTCGGCCGTGACACGAGCGATGACTTCGGCGGTGACGCCACCCCAGGGCCAGGCTTCACCCACGCAGAGAAGCCGCCCAGTGCGGGCGACCGACGCGACGACGGTATCGGTGTCGAGCGGCTTGATCGTGCGCAGATCGACGACCTCCACTTCGTAGCCTTCGTCCCGCGCCACTTCGGCGGCGGCGAGACATTCATGAACCATGGCGCTGTAGGTGACCACCGTCAGATCGCGGCCCTGTCGTGCGATTCGCGCCTTGCCGATCGGCAACGACTCCGTCGGAAGCGATGCAGCCTTGAGATGGTAATAGAGATACTTGTGCTCGCAGAAGATGACCGGGTCGTCGATCGCCACGGCGGACAGCAGCATCCCGTAGGCGTCCTCCACCGTGGCGGGCGTCATCACGACGATGCCGGGGAAATGCGCGTAGATGGTTTCGAGGCTCTGGCTGTGGAATGGTCCGCCACCCGACGTGCCGCCTGACGGCAACCTTATCGTGATCGGGCACGGCACGCCTGTGCGCCAATAGAGCGTCGCGGCGTGGTTGACCATCTGGTTGAAACCCACGGTCGAGAAGTCGGCGAACTGCATCTCGATGATCGGCCGCATGCCCTCGATGGCGGCCCCAATAGCCGAACCGACCATGGCGTCTTCCGAGATGGGTGCGTCGATCACGCGGCCGGGATATTTGGCGGAGAGATTCTTGGTGGCCTTGAACGCGCCGCCGAACGCACCGACGTCCTGGCCGTAGATGAAGACGCGGGGGTCGTCCTTCAGCGCGCGGTCCTGCGCCTCGCGAATGGCTTCGAGATAGGTAATGCTCATCAGGCCATTTCCATTCCGGAGCTCATGTCACGCAGGCTGGCCGTGGAAAGCGCCTGCCAGGACTCGGAGGCGGCGTTGGGAGCGGACTCCCGCTGGACGGTGGAGATGGTTTCATCGATCGCCGCCAGCAGATCGGATCGGCTGCGTCCGATCTCCTCCTCCGAAAGCCAGCCTTCCGCAACGAGCCGTTGCTCGGCAACGTCGAGGCAGTCCCGGCCGAGCTCCGAGCGCTTCAGCTTGGGATCGATGTAGCTGGCATCATCGTGTTCCCCGTGTCCGCACAGGCGCAGGAGCGGAGCGACAATCATCTGGGGTCCGCGTCCGCTCCGCGCGTTGTCGACGGCTTTCTGGAGCGTTTCCAGGCATTCGCCGAGATCGGTTCCATCCATCGTATGACCGTCGAAACCATAGCCAGCTGCACGCTCCACCAGGTTCTCACAGGCAAACTGACGGTTGGTCGGCGTGGAATAGGCGTATTGGTTGTTTGCGATGACCACGACCAACGGAAGTCGTTCGATGCCGGCCTGGTTGAGGGCTTCATGGAAGGCTCCGGTGCTGGTCCCGCCTTCACCGAGGCAGGCGGCGCCGACGGATGTGCCGAGGCGCTTCTGCATACGCCGGGCCATCAGCATGCCGTTCACGACCGAAATCATGGCGCCGAGGTGGCTGATCATCGGAAGGAGACCTTCCTTGGGGCGACCACGGTGCACGTTTCCATCACGACTTCTCATCGGTCCCAGCGGCGAGCCGAGGTAGGTCCGGATCGAGTCCACCATCTGTTCGCCAAACGCGAGCCGGCCGGCTGCATCCCGGATCAAAGGTGCAAAAACATCTCCTTGCCTGAGACAGACTCCCAATCCGGCGGACAATGCCTCCTGCCCGCGGCCGAGGAAAACCCCGCCGAAGATCTTTCCCGACCGGTAGAGCGACGCGAGCCGTTCATCGAGGAGGCGGGCATGCAGCATGAACCCGTAGGCACGGATGAACTGGTCGCGAAACTCCGCGACCCCGGCCAAAGGATCATTGCTCACTGCGGTCGGAAGCATGTGCAAAGCGTGGATCTCGACTTGGTGCGAGGCAACGAATTCTTCCAGCCGCTCAGTGGCCGGCCTTGATGACCACGTCGCCCGACTTGATGCGGACACAGCAGGTCAGGCGGTATTTCGACGGGTCCTTGCTCCATTGGTCGAGCACGTCGAGCTCGGCATCGGTAGGCGGTTCGAGGTTCTCCATGCCGCTGACGATCTCCGCCGCACAGGTGCCGCATTCGCAGTTGAAACAGCCCGCCTCCATCTCAACGCCGGCTTTTTCGCCGGCCTCGATGAGCAGCTCACCTTCGGGCACTTCCGCCGACACGTTGGCCGGTATCACGGTAACTTTGGGCATAAAAAACTTAACTAATCGCACCAGATTCCGAATCCCTAGTAAGTGCTCTGCGCAGGCAATGTCAAACTTCCGACCATGGACGGCCGGAACTCTGCCGGAACCACTGCAACTGATCATGTCTGAGCCAATTGGAATGGCGTCTGGTCCCAGGACGGGCCCTGACGCACTCGTGCACTCGCTCGCCCAAAGCCTGCGGGATCCGGTGAACTCGCTGCCGAAGCTCCTCGGGAAGCTCGCGGAGTCCTCCCTCGGCCAGGCCCAGCGCGGCCATATCGAACAGCTGGCCATGCATGCCGGCGAGATCCAGTCCCTCATCGCCGATGCGGAAACCTTCGCGTCGCTGCATTCGGAATCGCCCCAGGGTTGGCAAAGCACTTTCAGCATCCATGACCTGGTTGACGAGGTCATCGAGACGGTCGAAGAACGGGCTCATAAAGGCGGCACGGCCCTTCGCGGCCGGGTGACACTTCCCTCACGGTTCAAGATCCGCGCCGAAGAAAGCCTCCTCAACGCGGCTCTCCTGAAGTTGGTGAACCATTCCGTCGACTTCACCCGCGACGGACAAGTGGTGGTCACCATCGGGTGTGAGAATCCTTCCTCAGGGCAACCGATCCTCGAAATCGAGGTCCGGGACAACGGCCGGCCGGTGTCGGAGACGGCGCAGGCGGACTATTTCCTGCCGGGACATCGGAGCGTCGACGAACGCCATGGCGACAGCGGGTTCGGCCTGGCCCTTGCCCACTCGATCGTCCGCAATCTCGGCGGCGCCCTCACCATCATTCCCCAGCGCCTCGGCGGTGCGGTGTTCCGCTTTACGATCCCGACGGAGCTGCATCCGGTCGACGATTCGACTCCGGAGAATCAGCCGCTTCCCTGTTCCCACACGTGGATCATTCAAGACCGGAACCGCCCAGTCTCCCTGCTGCACTCGAAGCTCGTCGAATGGTGCGGCCATGGCGAAAAGGTTGATGAACCGGCGTTCTGGCCCCTGGTGCAGGAGGCGATCACAGCGGCGGGTCCGAACTCCGGATCCCCCATGCTGATCGTGGTGGACCGCCGGACAATCCCGGACAATCTCGACATGGCCCGGCGAATCCTGAGCCGGTTCAACGGCGCAAACCTTCGGATCGTGATGGTCACGGACGCTTCGCTGCCGCCTTCCTCCTCCACCATGAGCACAAGCGGAATCGACGGCGTGCTGACCCGGCCGATGCGTGTCGCCGAAGTCCGGAAGGTCATCGAATCGGTCCTGACCCATCGCGAGTCGGTGGTTCCCGAGGCCCCGCCCAGCAAGTCGAATCCAGTTGCCGAAACGACGAAAAAGATCCGGGTCCTGCTCGTGGACGACAATCCCATCAACCGCAAGGTGGGCATCCGCCAGCTCGAACGCCTGGGTTATGAGTCGGAATCCGCCACCAACGGTCAGGAGGCGCTGGATGCAGTGGTCCATGGGAAGTGGGACATCGTCCTCATGGATTGCATGATGCCCGTGATGGACGGCTTTGAAGCAACCCGCCAGATACGCCTCCATGAAAAGACCGCGCGCACCGGAGACCGCCGTCGTATCCCCATCATCGCCCTAACCGCCAACGTCAGCGACCGCCACCGGCAGCAGTGCGTCGAGGTCGGGATGGATGATTTCCTTGGAAAGCCGGTTCTCCCTGAAGAACTCCGCACCACGATCGACCGTGTGCTCTCAAACCCCGCCGCTTCAGCTCCCGTCGGGGGTGCCGAAAACGCAGCGACCGAAGGCGACATTGCACCCACGGGCGGCGAAGCCCCGGCGCCAAATCCGGCGTCGATCCCGAAGGTGCCTGCAGGTGTCGACATGGCCAGGCTCAATGAGATGGCCGACGGCGACGCCGCCGTCATCGAGGAACTGCTCCTGATGTATCTGGACCAGACGGAAGAACAGGTCGAACAGCTCAAGGCGGCGTTCGAAAAGAACGACTGCCAGATCGTCCGCCGCATCGCTCATTCAGCCTGCGGCGCCAGCAACTCCATTGGCGTCGGCACATTCACCAAGGAACTTCGCCAACTCGAACACCAGGCCGAACGCGGCTCCCTTGCCGGACTGGAGGCCCCGATGCTGGCCGTGGAACAGGGCTTCATCGAAGTGGCCACATACTTCCGGGAAGGCGTCCTCAAGAAAGCGCCCGCACCGATTCACGAAACCGTGGCCGGATCCGCTTCAGCGGAGCAACCGGGCGAGACCCTCCCCATCCTCAATTCTTCGATGCTCGATGCCATGCGGACGGCGGAAGGCCCGGACTTCGCCACCTTCGTGGGCGAGTTGGAACGCATGTTCCGAGATCAGGCGCAGCGCCACTCCCACGATCTGACAGAAGCCGTCGCCCAGAAACGTCCAGATCTGATCAGCAACGCGGCCCATGCCCTGAAAGCGACCGGACTGAACCTGGGCGCCGAGCGCCTCGCGAACATCTGCCAGAAGATCTATGAAATCGCGCCGGGCGCGGAATGGGAGCAGATTGCCGGTGAAGTCCGCCACCTCGACCTCGAGATCCACATTGTCAGCGATCAACTGAGGCGGGAGGTTGAAGGAATTCGTCCGTCTCAGGCCAACGCATGCAAATGAACCGGCAACTCCGCGTTCTGCTGGTCGAGGATGATGCCACATCACGGCTCATCCTCGGTCGCGTGCTGGCCCAACGCTACGACGAGGTCGCGTCGTTCACCGAGGCGGAGCAGGCGCTTGAATGGTGCCGCCACAACACCCCGAACCTGGTCGTGCTGGATCTGCAGCTTCCCGGCATGGACGGGATGCTATTCAGCCAGTGGATCCGGAGCCAGCCGTGGGGCGACGACGCGTTCATCCTCATCGCCACCGGCAGCAGCGGGCCCTCGGACCTGCGTGCCGTGCTGGCCGCCGGCGCAAACGACTATATTTCCAAGCCGCTGGACCTGAACTCCCTAAAGATCCGGCTGACCGTGGCCGAAGAGCACCTTCGCCAGGTCCAACATCGGCGCGACGCCCAGCAGATCAACCGTCGGATCCTGGATTCGGCGCAAGATGGATTCATCCTGATGACGGGAAACGGCGACATCGTGGACGTCAATCCCGCCTACACGCGGCTGGTGGGTTTCCGGAAAGAGGAACTCATCGGGAAGAACATCTCGATGCTGGAACTGTCGGACTCGCAGACCCTCAGCATCCTCAGAACCATCGCGTCCAACGCCGGATCCGAGCTCGAAGGCCGTCATCGCACCCGTGACGGACGGATTATCGATCTCGACATTTCCGTCACCCGCCTCAGCCAGGAAGACCCGCGAATTTTTGCGTTCGTCCGCGACATCACAAACCGCAAGCACCAGATCGAGGAACGGCTCCGCACGAGCAAACTGGAATCGATCGGCCTGCTGGCGGGAGGCATCGCCCACGAACTCAACAACGCCCTGACCGCGATCATCGGCAACATTTCGCTGGCGCAGGCCGAGGCCATCGGCAACGCCCCGGCGCAGAGCTTTCTCGGCAAGGCCCTCGACGCAACGCAACGCGCGGGTTCCTTGGCGCGGCAACTTCTCACCTTCGCCAAAGGTGGCGAACCGGTGAAGGCGATCACCACGCTCAACCGGGTCCTTGCCGCCATCCAACCCGAACGCATCGGACTGCCGGCGGACCAACTGGAGCGGATCGTCGCTGATGATCTTTGGCTGACAGACGTCGATGAGGTCCAGATCGCCCAAGTCGTCGAGAGCCTGCTCCTCAACGCCCGCGAGGCATCGCCGCCCGGCGAGGTGGTCACGCTCATCGGAAAGAACATCCAAATCGAAGCCGGATCACGGAAGAGGCTCGCTCCCGGCCGCTATGTCATGATCCAGGTGACCGACCAAGGTCCGGGGGTTCCGGCCGAGATCCAGCACAAGATCTTCGACCCGTATTTTTCTACCAAAGGCAGCGGTCGAGGCCTCGGCCTCGCGATCTGCTACTCAATCGTGCGGAGGCACGGTGGACTGATCACGTTGGAAAGCTCGGCAGATGGAACCAGGTTGGAAGTCTACCTCCCTGCATCGGAAGCCAAACAGCGGGCGGCCATCAGCGGAACCGCCGGCACCAGCCGGGAGCCGGTCCGCGTGCTGATAATGGATGACGAACCGACGATCCGCGAACTGCTCTCACTCCTGCTGGAACGGGCCGGTTTCCGCACGATCGCCGCCCAGGATGGCGAGGAGGCGCTGGCTTGTTTCAGCAAGTGCAAGAAGGAGTCCGACCCCGTCGGATTGGCGGTTCTCGACCTGACGATCCCGAACGGCCTCGGGGGAGTCGAGACCACCCGTCGCCTCCTGGAACTTCAGCCGGACCTCCCGATCATCGTCTGCTCCGGCTACTCCAACGACCCTGTCATGGCCAACTTCCAAGAATACGGCTTCGCAGGACGCCTGCATAAGCCGTTCACGAATGACCAGCTCCAGCAGGTCATCCAAACGGTCCTCGGCCGAACCCCGCGCGGGTGAAGCCCTTTGCGGAACTGCCTAAAGAAAGTTAGGGGCTGAACCGATCTCTACACTTGGAGTGTCTCTGCTCCGACCAAAACTTGAACGGACCTGGGATGAAAAAAATTCTGATCATTGAAGACGACAAGGTCACCGCGAACATCTACTGCAACAAGTTTCGCGTTGAGGGCTTCGAGGTCGAGCTCGCCCTGGACGGGATGGAGGGCCTGAAGGCGATCGGCAGCTTCAGTCCGGATATCGTCGTGACCGATCTGATGATGCCAAAGCTGAACGGCATCGAGCTGATCAAGATGATCCGCGCAAACAGCGCGACGGCCGACATCCCGGTAATCGTTTTCACGAATTCATTCCTCAGCACGATGATCCAGGACGCCTGGAAAGCCGGCGCCACCAAGTGCCTGACGAAGACCAACTGCACGCCCCGGCAGTTCATCGAAGTCATCAACGGGATTCTGGCAGGCCAACTGGCCGGTCCTCCGAGCGGATTGACCGCCCACTTCGACACCTCCAAGGCTTCATCCGGGAACACCAAGACATTCAGCCATCCGGCGGGCGCAACCACCGCCATTCCCGCCGCCGCGGATCCGGGCACACAGTTGCTCTCGCTCAACACGAGGCATTTTCAGGGAGAAGGCGGCGACTCCGACGTGCTGGTGCAATCCCTCCTGCGCAAACAGTTTTTCGAGAACGCGCCCAAAGAAGTGTCTTTCGTCCGCCAAGCGACGACCAATCTAAGCCGGCCCGATGAGCTCGGGACCAAGCCGCAGATCATGCTCGATCTGGCGCGCCGCTTAAAGACCCTCGCCAACACGGCCGGCCTTCTTGGACTTCATCCGCTTGCGACCATGACCTCCGCCATGGAGGCTTTCGCTCGTGAATTGGCGGATAGCCCGGCCCACCTCAACTCATCGAGTGTGCGCACGATGGCCCAAGGAGTGGACATGCTGCCGATGCTCCTCGAACAGGCCAAGCACCTGGAATCATCCACTGTGTTTTCCCCGTCTATTCTCGTGGTCGATGACGAGCCGATGTCCCGCCGCGCCGTGACCCAAGCGCTGTCGCGGGCGGATCTCAAGGCGATCCAGTTGGCCGATCCGCAAATGGCGTTCACTCTCCTCGACCTGAATCCCTTCGACCTCGTGTTTCTCGACGTCGAGATGCCCGAATTGAACGGCTACGACCTTTGCACCAAAATCCGCGCGCTCGCCGGACATTCGAAAACTCCGGTCATCTTCGTGACCAGCAATGCCGACTTCGCCTCCCGTGCGCGTTCAACGCTCAGCGGCGGCAGCGACTTCATCAGCAAGCCATTCCTCTTCATGGAGGTCACGGTCAAAGCGTTGGTCCACTATTTCAGGAATCAAGGGCAGGTCCTCCAGGCGGCCTGAGCGGGTCTTTTGACACTGCGCCCGCGGGTCGATAGCGTCCTCACATGGACTCGCTGCATGCGCCTTGGCGCATCGACTACATTCTCTCTCCCAAGGAGCCGAAGCCGGATGGCTCGGTCTTCACCCGAATCGCCCAGTCGTCGGACGACGTCGGCAACTACGTCATCGCCCGGGCCAAGTCCACTTTCGCGGTCCTCAATCTCTATCCCTACAACGGCGGCCACATCCTCGTCCTTCCTTACCGCGAAGTCGCCGATCTAGACGAACTGACCGAGGATGAATTGCTGGAACTCATGGTTCTGCTCCGTCGTTGCAAGCAGGCTTTGACCAAGACGATGAAACCCGACGGATTCAACGTCGGGCTCAACCTCGGCAAAGTCGCGGGAGCCGGGATCCGCGAACACCTCCACTTCCATCTCGTCCCGCGCTGGAACGGCGACACGAACTTCATGCCGGTCACCGGTTCGACCCACGTCCTGCCGGAAGCCCTTGCCGATGTTGCGGCCCGTCTGCGTGCGGCCATCGCGCTCTGAACCCCCTTTGCCATGCCCGAAGAAACGATCCATTTCGAGAACGCCCGCTTTGCCCAGCAGCTCTACAACAGCGACCCGAAGAACCTCACCGCCCTTGAGGCCGGCCTCGGCATCAAGGTCACGAGCCGCGATGCATGGATCAAGCTGGAGGGTGACCAATCCTCGGTAGACCAGGCCAGGCAGTTTCTCCAGGAGCTGGAAGAATCGGTGAAAAGCGGAGCGGTTGTCCGCAACCGGGAGTTCGCACAGGCGCTCTCGGTAGTGAAGGGCGAAGGCGTCGATGCCCTCAGGTCGCTCTACGCAGACCGCATCCAGACGTCGAACAAGAAAGCCACCCTCGTTCCAAAGACGCTTGGTCAGAAGCGTTATCTGGACGCCATCCGGAACCACGACATCACCTTCGGCATCGGCCCCGCAGGCACAGGAAAGACCTACCTCGCGGTCGCGATGGCCCTCGTCGCCCTGAAGGAGGAGCGGGTCTCCCGGATCATCCTGACCCGTCCGGCTGTTGAAGCCGGTGAGGCTCTCGGTTTCCTGCCGGGAGACCTTTACCAGAAGATAGATCCCTATCTGCGGCCGCTGCTCGACGCTCTCCAGGACATGCTTCCAGCGGAAGAGATCGAGCGCTATCGGGAGCGGACCGTCATCGAGATCGCGCCGCTGGCCTACATGCGCGGCCGCACCTTGAACCACGCCTTCATCATCCTCGACGAAGCGCAGAACGCCACCGCCGAGCAGATGTTCATGTTCCTCACCCGCCTCGGTTTCAACTCCAAGGCCGTCATCACCGGTGATCCCACGCAAATCGATCTTCCCCACAATCGCCAATCCGGCCTAACCGAAGCTCAGCGTGCCCTGCAAAAAGTCGAAGGCATTTCGCTGGTCGAATTCACGGCCAAGGACGTCGTCCGTCATCCGCTTGTGCAGCGGATCATCACCGCCTACGAACTGCACCGTGGCAAAGCCCGCTCCGTCGGCGAATGACCCCGACCCTCCGCAGAATCGTCATCGAGGACCGCCAGCGGACGCGGAAGCTCGATCGGCGCGCTTTACGGACGGTCCTGAGCCGCACACTCAAGAACCTTTGGCCCGACGGTTCTTGGGAAGTATGCTTCCACTTTGTCGACTCAAACGAGATGGCCAAACTGAACTGGGAGTTCCTGCGTCACAAGGGTTCCACCGATGTCATTACCTTCGACCACACCGCCGACAATCCGGGTGTGTCCGTGTCGGGAGAGGCGTTCATCAGTGTGGACGACGCGGTCAAACAGACGCGCCGTTTCAAGACGACCTGGCAACAGGAAGTCCTGCGCTACGGCATCCACGCACTACTGCATCTGCACGGCATGACCGACCAAACCGACGCCGGCTTTCGCGCGATGAAGAGTGAAGAAAAACGCCTCCTGGCCGCCTTGAAGGACTGACCGCCCATGGAATCTCAACTGAAGATCGGAATCACCGGCGGCATCGGCTCTGGCAAGTCCATGGCCGGATCCGTCGTGCAGTCGCTGGGCATCGAAGTGCTCGAAACCGATCTCGTGGCCCACTCGCTTCTCCAGTCCGACTCCGAGGTTCAGCGCCGGATCGCCGCTCGTTTTGGCCCGACAGTGGTTGGTCTCGAAGGAATCAACCGCGCTGAGCTTGGTCGAATCGCGTTCGCGGACGAAACTGCCCGCCGCCATCTGGAATCCATCCTGCATCCCCTGATCCGCGCCCAAACAGCATCATGGATGAGTTCCAGGTCGGGCCCGTGCGCGGTGCTGGTTCCCCTGCTATTCGAAGTCGGCTGGCAGTCCGACTTCGATTTCATCGCCTGTGTTGCCTGTTCCCCCTCGATTCAACGTCACCGACTTGAGACCCGCGGCCTTAATGACGCCGCGATCGATCAGCGCCTGAGGTCCCAACTCCCAGTGGCCGAAAAGATGGCGCGATCCCAGGCGGTGATCTGGACCGACGGTCCGCCCGAGCGCCAAGCCGACCAGTGGCGACTCATTTTGCGGCGCCTGAAGCCCTGAGTTTGTCGATGGCGTTCGCCAAAGCGTCGTAGTCGGCGATCGAGTTGTAGAGCTGGGCCGAAATGCGGAAGTGCCGAAGCGGCGGGCGGCCAATCCGGCTGAACGGAACCTCGATTCTGAACTCGTCGAACAACCTCGATTGATCCGCATCGACCTTGTTGCCTCCAGGCGGGATTCCCTGAAGCCGCGCGGGAAGCGGCAGAGTGGCCAGCGTGCCAAGCATGGATTCCGGACAAGGCGGCACGAGATCGAGGCGTTGGCACAGGAGACGTCGCGCTTCGACGACCAGCGTGTGGTTCCTGCGCCGCACTTCGCTCCAACCACCCGGAAGCACCGAGCCCATCCAACGGATCGCTTCCCCTGCGCAGAACCACGCGGTCGGATCGAACGTGCCGCACCAGTCAAACCGGTCCTGGAACTCCGTGAACCCGGGCCGTCTGCGGTTGTTGCCGTGGCTGATCACCGGCGGTTGGATGCCCGCTTGTAAATCTTCACGAACCCACAGAAACGCCGCGCCGCGCGGAGCACAGACCCACTTGTGCAGATTGCCCGTGTAGTAGGCGGGCCGAAGATGGGTCAGGTTCAGGGCAACCATCCCCGGCGCGTGGGCACCATCGACCAGCGTATCGACCCCGCGTGCTTCAAGTTCGCGGACCAAGCGCTCCACCGGCAGGATTATCCCGGTATCGCTGGTCACGTGATCGATCAAGGCCAACCGCGTCTTCTTGGAGACGGCTTTCAACACGGTATCGACAATCTCGTCCTCCGTCCGCACTGGAAACGGCACCGGCGCGACCACCACTTTGGCACCCGAGCGTGCCGCCGTTTCGTTGAGCACATTGCGGCAGGCGTTGTAGTCGAGACTCGTCGTCAGCAGTTCATCGCCGGCTTGGAACTTCAGCGAACGGACGACGGCGTTGACTCCGGTAGTGGCGTTTGTGGTGAAGACGACGTCCTTCGAGCGGGCGCCGAGAAACTTCGCGAGAACGCGGCGTGACGGTTCCAGGCGTTCCTCGAATCGCCGCCAGAGGAACTGCACCGGCTCCGCCTCCATCTCATGACGCAGCTCGGCTTGAAGTTTGAGAATCGGCTTGGGGCACGCGCCGAAGGATCCGTGGTTGAGAAATGTAACCGTCGGATCAAGCGCCCAGAACTCGCGGAAGGGCGAGAAGGCTGATGTCTGTCGGGACTTCGATGGCACGTGCGAGACACTGCTGGGGCCCGTCTTTGACGGGCAAGCAATGATGCAGGCACGCCAACTTTGCCCTCTTGCCGTGAAGGCCGTCTCCATTAACCTCGCCGGACAATGTTTCTGGACCGACATGTCTTCGCCCTCGCCGTGCTCTGCTACGGCGTGAGCATGCTGTATTCGGTCTTTCTCTGGCGGAAAGGTTTCCAGCGGGATAACTGGGTGAACTTCGGAATCCTCGTCGTCGGGTTCCTCCTCAACAGCGTCGCGCTCTTCAAACGCGGCATCCATCTCGACCGCTGCCCCGTGAACAATCTCTACGAGGCGATGGTCTTCCTTAACTGGTCGATCTCGGGCACCGCCGTCGTGATGGGACTGACGCCCAAACTGCGATTTGTAGGAGCCTTCGCCTCTCCCGTGCTGTTCTGCCTCGGAGTGTTCGCCCTGATGCCGTCCCTCGACGTGAAGCACGGCAACGCACCCGACTTCTCGAACGGCCCGACCAGTCTGCACGCCGCTTCGATCATTCTCGCCTACGGAGCCTTCGGCATTTCGTCCATTTCCGGCGCCATGTTCCTGACGCAGGACCGCGACCTGAAGCAGAACAAGCTCCGGGCGATGCTTTCGATCCTGCCGCCTCTCGGGAAGCTGGAGCGCGTCACGGCGCAGCTCATGTGGGCCGGCTTCATCCTGCTGACCATCGGACTCGTCGTCGGCGCGATCTGGGTGCCGCTTCCGGCGGGCAAGTCGTTCTTCAGCGACCTAAAGGTCATCTGGTCGCTCGCGTTGTGGGCCGTCTACCTCGTGCTGCTCGTCCTCCAGATGCGTTCCATGCTCCGGGGACGGCGCTTTGCCTGGGGCGCTGTCGCCACGTTCGCCATTATCCTGCTCACCTTCTGGGGCTCCAACCTCGGTTCCTCGATCCACCAGCCGTGAGCGTCGTCATCGTCGGTCTCAACCACCACAGCGCGCCCGTCCCGGTCCGGGAAAAGTTCGCCTTTGCCGAAATGCAGATCCCGGAGGTGCTGGACCAACTCAGGAACAAGGGCGTGGTCAGCGAAGGCGTGATCCTCTCGACCTGCAACCGCGTGGAGATCTACGCCGCAACGGACCTGCCCGACTCGGAAGCGTGTCTGTTGATCGAGGAATTTCTCGTGGCCAACCGTGGCTACGCGGAGCCCGTCGGCAAGGAACTCTACCGCCTCGGCGAACCCGACAGTCTCCAGCATCTCTTCAAGGTGGCCTGCGGACTCGACTCGATGGTGCTGGGCGAGACCGAGATTCTTGGCCAGCTCAAGAAGGCCTACGAACTGGCCCTCCTGCACAAGCTCACCGGTGGTTGGCTTAACAAGGCGTTCCAGAAGGCGTTCAACGTCGCGAAGTTGGTCCGCTCGGAAACGAACATCCAACGCGGCAGCATCTCCGTCGCGTCCGTGGGCGTCGAACTCGCCGAGAAAATCTTCGGCAGCCTCGATGATCGGCACGTCATGGTGCTCGGCGCAGGCGACACCTCGGAGAAGGCCGCGCGCGCCCTGCTCAGCCGCGGAGCCAAGAGCATCCTCGTCTCGAACCGCTCCTACGACCGCGCCGAAGCGCTCGCAAAGGAACTCGGCGGCCAAGCCATCCATTTCGACCAATGGGCCTCGGTCTTCGACAAGATCGACATCGTCGTCAGCTCCACGGCCGCGCCGCACTACATCCTCGACCGCGCGAGGCTGGAACCGCTGATGCGGGCGCGTCATCAGCGTCCGCTGCTACTGATCGACCTCGCCGTGCCCCGCGACATCGAGCCCGAGGTCAATTTCCTGGAGAACATCTACCTCTACAACGTCGACGACCTCCAGGCCATCGCCGAGAGCTACCTCCAACAGCGCCGGGAGGAGATCACCGCATGCGAAAAGATCATCAACGACAAGACCGCCGAGCTGATTTCCTCCCGTGCCGGCGGGTCGCGCCCGGCTGCTCGCGCCAAGAGGCTTGAAGCGTGAACCGCGAATCCGTGATGCGTGGAGCCGAACCACGGCAGAATCCCCAAGAGCCCGTCGCGGGTAGGGCGCGTCACTCCGTGCGCGCCGCCTCGTGGCTGGGAAGCGATTGTCCTGTCTCCCGCGGAAAACCCGGATCGAGGATCGTCTTTTCGGCGATGCCGTCGAACTCGACTTGGGCTTCGTCGACCAAGCGGCGGTGCGCACGGAGCGACGCGCCCTACCAATTTCATCACCTTGAAAGCTGAAATCATCTTCATCGCCACACGCGGTTCCGCGCTGGCGCTCGCCCAGGCCAACACGGTGCTCAAGCTGTGCCGCGACGCTTTTCCAAGAAAGCAGTTCGAGCTGAAGATCATCAAAACGACCGGCGACAAACTGCAGACCGCCTCGCTGGCCAACCCGGACCAGTCCCTGCCGAAGGGACTTTTCACGAAGGAAATCGAGGACGCCCTGCTCGCAGGCGAAGCGTCGATCGCAGTCCACAGCTTGAAGGATCTTCCCACGGAACTTCCCGCCAAGCTCGCACTCGGCGCGGTCCTCAAACGGGCCGATCCCCGTGACGTCCTGATCTATCGCGACGCCAAGGCAGTCGCCGCGAAGGAGGCCGCCGCGAGCTCCGATGACTGGACACCCGGCCAGGCGAAGGCGCGTGGCTTCAAGGCGAACCTCACCATCCGGGGGCTGCCCGAAGGCGCGACGATCGCGACGAGCAGCACGAGGCGCGCAGCCCAGATCAAGGCGCTGCGCCCGGACATCAACACCGTCCTCATCCGCGGCAATGTTCCAACCCGGATCCAGAAGCTCGCCGACAGCACGGACTTCGACGCCACGATCCTGGCGGCTGCCGGACTGGCGCGGCTGGGTCTGATCATCTGGCGCGATGGATCCTTGCGCTCCGGTCCGCATCGGCCGGCGGGCGTTCCCGAGTTCACCCTCCCGACCGGGGTGCTCGCGTCGCCCGTGGACATCACGGACATGATTCCCTGCGTGGGGCAGGCGGCGATCGGACTCGAAGTGCGTGAAGACGACGCCGCAGGCGTCGAGATCTGCAACGCGTTGAACCACGGCAACACGCTCCGCGCCGTCCTCGCCGAACGCGCTTTTCTCCGTGCCCTTGGCGGCGGTTGCCAGAGCCCGGTCGGAGCCCACGCGGAGATTCTCGGCCATCGGCTTGTGCTCAAGGCGGTGAGTTTCCAAAACGGCCCGGCGCAGTTCGGGGAGCTCAGCGGACTACCCACCGCTCCGCTGCAACTCGGCGAATCCCTGGCGGCGACGATGAAAGGGACCTGATCCGCAAATGCGCGGAGTGCCCCTGCCCTTCCGCCATTCAGGTCCCCGCATCTTCCACATTTGGGTTTTGGACTTTGCGTCCGCTTCTTTAACCTCCCTCAATCTTGAAATCGAAAGGCATTGTTTATCTCGTGGGCGCCGGACCCGGCGACGCCGGATTGTTGACTGTCCGAGGCGCCGAACTCATCGCCCGCGCCGACGTGCTGGTCTATGACGCGCTGGTCAATCCCGACCTCTTGCGCCTGGCTCCCAAGACCGCCGAGATCATCTACGGCGGCAAACGCGCCAAGGAACACGCCATCCCCCAGGGAGAACTAAACCAGCTCCTCGTGACGAAGGCGAAGGAGGGCAAGGTCGTCGTGCGGCTCAAAGGCGGCGATCCCTACATCTTCGGACGCGGCGGCGAGGAGGCGGAAGAGATCCATGATGCGGGCATCGACTTCGAAGTGGTGCCCGGCATCTCGTCGACGTTCGCCGCGCCGAACTACGCCGGCATCCCCGTCACGCATCGCGACTTCTGCTCGTCCTACACGGTCATCACCGGCCACGAAGATCCGACCAAGGAAGAATCCGCCATCGACTGGGCGGCGCT
>Ga0163144_10003950_pt1 | contig 33664 bp, 38 predicted proteins | sample OliLak19BULKMAT1_FD_123175 | JGI IMG/M metagenome (GOLD analysis project Ga0163144, IMG submission 123175) | Freshwater microbial mat bacterial communities from Lake Vanda, McMurdo Dry Valleys, Antarctica - Oligotrophic Lake LV.19.BULKMAT1 | ecosystem: Environmental > Aquatic > Freshwater >... | reverse complement strand
GCCTAAGCCGTCGAATCACCCCCACCGCATATCAAGGTGACTCCTTCTGTCACCCCGGCGAGTCAGGTTGATTTTCTTCTTGCCAAACCTATCCGACTGCGTATTATTTCATACTCATCACGCCCTGGAGAACTCTGATGCAGCCTGTCGCCTCGATCGCCGAACTCCCTTTCGCCCGCGTTTCCGGCGACCGTCCCACCTCATTTTGGAGCGCCGAGGAATCCGGCGCCATGCCGCCATTCAGTTTCGCGCGAGGCTCCGACTATTGGTATCCGACCCGGACGGGGCGTTACACTCAGGACTGCGCCCGTGGACGAGCCTACGCCGACGAGCTTCTGACCTACATCCGGGACACCGGCAGTTCGATCATCCTGGGGCATGTCGCCGCCGCGATGGTCGCCGGCGTGGTATACGGCCCGGTCGAGATTGGTTTCTGGTCGAGGATAAACGTGGCGCTTGTAAGGGTGTCGCGATAATCCACCCTACCCCAGCATTCCGGGCGTAACGGTGTTGCGCGCCACTTCGCCATGCTCCTCGTGGTATGTGATGGCGAGCGCCTGGCGCTCGGTCGTCCAGCCGCCGCGGGCCGCGTAGGCGTCGCGGGCCGCCAGGGTCGAGTGCTGCACGACCTTCATGCCGGGATGCTCTTTCTCGTCGACGTGGTGGCGATGCCCGACATGGACATACCGCTTCGCCGTGGCGCCCCACATCTCGGAGAACTGGGCCGCGAAGAACAGCGGCAGGGCTTCGTTCTTCTTGATGTGACCGTGGTGGAACGCGAGCATCGTCCGGCCGTGCCGGTAGACGTAATAGGGCAGTTCGCTGTCGTTCACCGTGACGCGCGGCTCCCGCTCATAGAGCGCCTTGAACATGTGGCGCAGCCAGAGCGACGACACAATATCGTGATTGCCCTCGGCCAGGATGACGTGAACCTCGTCGTGGGTCTCCAGGGCGCGATCGATCACGCGCCGCAAGATCCGCAGTGCGACCGCGACGATCTTCGAGAACCGGGTGTCGCTGTCCAGGATGTGACCGTGCGTCGGCGTGACCGGCGACATGGAGTCCTGGTGCAGGAAGTCGCCGAGCTGGTTCACCACGGCCACGCGGGCGCGCGGCGCCGCGACGACCATATGCTCAAACGATCGCGTCAGGACGTCCTCGGCGATCTTCAGATCCCAGTCCTCCCCGCCCTCCCGTCTCCAGGCCAGCATGCCGACGTGCGAGTCGGTCAGGGTGAAGAGGTTGCAGAGCGGCGAAGCGAGGGGATCGGGCGCCGCGATAGGCTCCAGCCGCGGCAACTGGTCGGCCATGGCGGCGAAGGCTTCGCGGATGATCTGTTCGCGCGCCTGATCGTCGGCGCGGCTCTTGACCCACTGGCCGGAGAGCTCGCCTTCCTTATTGTAGTAGGACGAGACGCCCCGAACCATGAAGCCGTCCGGCACGGTTTTCGTGTAATCGTGGTCGGGGCTGTAGCCCTGCAGGGCGGCCTTCTTCCGGACTGCGTGGACTGCATTCGTGATAACCTGGTGCGACGTATTCAGTGGCGCCGCGGCCTTGCGTGCGCTGCCGTATTGATTGACTGCGTCGATATACTCGGCCTGCCGGGGCGTCGCGAACCGCTTGAGTTCTTCGTCGATGTGGGTAGTCAGGACGGTCGACTCCCGGACCGAATCTCCTCAAGCGGCCCCAGGCACCACGCCGGCACACCCTTCGACGGATCGTGGTCGGCCTGAAGGCTGAGCAAGAGGCATTGGTTTGTCGTCGCGGTGCCGCGCCACATCCGATTGGCATAGTTCGTGGCGATGATCCAGGTCATCAGCATCACGTAGCCGACGAACATTGCCGTCCCGAGGCCTTCCACGATGCGCTTCCCTAGCGGGGTTGTGATGCCGCGTCCGAAGGCGTTCAGGGCGCTGCGCCGGATTTGCTCGGTCTGTCGATCGTTCTCGCTGTCAAGCGCCACGGGGGAAAATCCTCACTTTTTGCCAGTCTTGCGCGCGAGCCAATCCATGAGCGCCGTCAGGGCGAAATCCCGGAACGGCGCTAGGCCGAAAAAGGTCGCCAAGCCGGTCCCCGCTCCGACCTGGGCATTGGTCAAGTCGAAAAATATAGCGGCCGACCAGGCGCACATCGCGATCAGGCCTACGGCCGATACGTCGACGAGAAAGACCCGCTTCTTAAAGGCTCCGGTCGTCTCGTCGAACCAGTTTGGGGACCGTGCGATCGTGCCGACGATAACCCCGCCAAGAATGACGACCAGCCGAATGATGTCGTTGGTCGGCTCCAGGGGAACCGTCTCGGCGGCGGCGGCGCCCGCCGTCACGGCGGCGACCACGGCCGGAATCAGCGTCGATCCGTTAAAACTCACCGGCAAATCTCCACGATGGGCTCAAGTTCGGAGAGGCGCCCGATGCGGATCTCGCGGCCGGCCAGGATCAGTTGGAAGCGTCGCTCCGGACTTCCGGCGGCCCGCAGGTTCAGGGATGTGTCCGGGTATTCCGGTTCGGCCCGGAGCGACGCAGGGATGCACGACACCGCGACAGGCATATCGACGGGCTTCGTGACGATAATGGGCGTGGCGGTGCAGCCCGCCAGCAGCAGGGACGCGGTGGTGACGAGCGGGCCCCTCACGGCGAACGGGACGAGGGTGCTGCGGCCACTGCGGCTCACGGCAGTCCATCCAGCAGACGGGCGTCCACGTCGCGCAGGCGGGCGCACTCGTCGGCGCCCTTGGGCCGGTAGGCCAGAATCTCGGCCGCTCGGCGCTCGGCCGCCGTGACGCCCGGCTTCGCGGCGGCCATGGCCACCTTCGCCCGTTTCGTGCGGCGTGCGGACTCGGCCGACAGTGCGGCGATGCGATCGTTCTGGGCGGCGATCGCACCGGACAGCGTCGCTTCGTTCGTGCGCGCCTGCGCCAGTGCGAGGGACAGCTCGCTGTTCGCGGCCAGTTCGATGCGGAACAGGACAAACAGCACAACGCAGACGGCCAGCAGGGCCGCCGATGTCAGTTTGAACAGATTGGTTGTCAACCAGATCACGACCACCGGCCGGCCGAGAGGGCGTGTTGCATCTGAATGGCGTAGACGCCGATCTCCTGGGCGCGGTCGGTCCCGTTGACGATGCGCCGGGCCGCCCTGAAGTGCGCCATGTCGGCGAAACCCGTGCGCGGCAGGCCGGACAGGGAGACGCCCGTGAACCACCCCTCTGACATGCCGCGCGTCAGGATCTTGGCGGCGAGTGTGGGGCCGCAGGCCAGTTCGGGATTGACCAACAGGGCGCCGTTCAAGCCGAGCAGCCGGTCGGCCCTGGCGTAGTTGGCCCGGCCGGTGATCTGCACGAAGCCGCGGCCCCTGAAGGTCGCCCCGTCGCCCCGTTTCGTATTGCCCAGTTCGGCGGCCTTGGCCGGGTTGCCGGTCAGGTCGTACCGGCGCATGAAATAATCGACATCGCCGAATTCCGTGAGGGGGCGCATCGTGAAGGCGGTTTCGACCATGGCGGTCGCCAGTTCGTAGGCGACGTGGGCGATCGGTTGCCGCAGCGCGCCGGCCGCGTCGAGGATGGCGTTTATGCCGTTAATTTTCCTCTGGGTGAACGTGGGGCCGAGGCGCGTTTCTCGCAGGCGATCGAAAAACGCGGCGGGATCTCGGAGCGCCAGTCGCGGTGACGGCGCAGGGGTCGCCGGAGAGTGAGCGGCAATCAGCCGCTTGATCCCCTCCAGCATGTTTCCCAGAAACCCTGCGGCCATGGCCGAACTCCCGATTACGCGGCGGCGCGGACCCGGACGGCCAGCGTGGCCGAGGCGAGGTTGACGGCGCCGCCCGTGTTGTTCTGGGCTACGACGGTCACGGTGTTGGCCGCGGAGACGTAGCCCCACAGCAGCAGGTCGGCCGCATCGACGCTGACGGAGACGCCGATCACGAAGTCGCCAAGGGCGGCGCCGGTCACGGTCACGGTCGTCGACTCGCGGCCCGCGTTAGCTAGATCGGCGAAATCGTGGGTCTTCGATCCGTTCAGGACCGTGCCGGCTTCGCCGGCGGCGGCGGCAACGGCCGTGTCGAGCAGCGCCATGGCGGCGCGATAGGACGATTTGAATCGCACATCGCCCAGGGTACCGAGCGGGAGGGAGAGATTGGTCGTGATCGGTGCAGCCATGGTCTGTCAACCTTTGATTGAATTATTACACTTTATGTTGAATAGCTACCACGAAAGCCCCTGCGGCGCAACGTCGCCCTCAGAGCGGCTGGCCGAGGATGTATATGTCGCAAGTCGCGGCGGCGGCCTGATTGGCGTTGCCGTTGAAATATATATTCGTATCCGACCGTTTGCCGTTCGCCAGAACGGTTTTCGTCAGGATGAGGCCGCGAGTGGTCGTCGACAGTGTCGAATACACCTGAGTCGAACCCACCAGGGCGTCGCCGCCTTCGGCCGCCGCGGTATAAATTCCGCCGGTCGCAGTCGTCAGGGAGATCGAGGCGTTAACGGCCCGGATTTCGGTGATCAGGAAGTTGGTGAAGGTGCCGAGCTTCGTGAATGCCTGGTCCAGCGTATTGTCGTTCATGTTGCAGCCGATGAGCTGCCAGAGTACGCGGTTAGACGGCAGGGCAAGCTCGGCGCTATAGGCCTGGACGTTCGTACCGACGACGAGGCTGAGGGCGGTTCGCATCGCGGCATAGTCGGCCGCCGTGATGAGGGACCGCCCGTTCGCCGAGGCGTCGGAAATGTCGGCTGCTGCGACGGCCAGGAGGGTCTTCATCGCGGCATAGTTGGCCGCCGTGATGAGGGACGCCCCGTTTGCCGTGACGCCGCTGGGGGCCAACTGCGCCCAGGCCGAGCCGGTATACCCGACCAGTGCGTTTTCGTCCTTCACCCAGGCGATGAAGCCTTCAGTCGGGACGATGTAGACCCACGCCCCTTCGTCGCGGATGGCGATCTTGTTGGCGTCGCCGCCCGTGGGGACGATGTAGATGTCGCCGTTCGTGGGCGAGCCGGGCAGCGTCGTGACGCGGGAGATCGGGGCGCACTCCACCAGCGCCGAGAGCATGCGCAGATTGACGTCGTTCTCGTCGCCCCAGCCGTCCGTGCCGGCGGGCCAGTAGCCGCGCAGACCGAGACCGGGAAGATTGCGTTCAGCCATGGTGATTGTCTCCTAGAAGAATGGGTTGCCGGCTATCGGCGGGAAGTCGTAGTCGGGCGGCGGTTCGTACAAGCCGCCCGGATCGCCGCCGCCCGGCGTGCCGGGAGGAACGGGAGCGCCGGAGCCGCCGTAATCGTTGCCGTAGTTGTCGCCGTAGCCCCCGGTGCGCCAGCGCACGCGGATCGCGACGCCCTGAAGCGATTCCAGGCTGTCGCGTTCGGAGGTGACGACGAAGTCGCAGGTGGCGTGCGGCCCGAACGACGCGACCGGCACGTCGAAACTGGTGCCGGTCAGGCCGGCGTGGGTGGTGATAATTTCGCCGTCGACGTTCTTGAGTGTGATCGTCGTCGTCTGGCCGACTTCGGGAACGACCGTACCATCGGTCCACTTCAGGACCGTCACGTCCTCCATGAGCCGATTACGGTTCGACCACGTCACGGCGACCGTGGCCGGTGGCGACGACGACAGGTCGATGGCGCCGAACTGCACGCCGCCGGCCGTCACGTTGGCCGGGCGGTTCGGCAGATGCGGCCGGGCGGACATCTCATTGCCGACGACCGGCGCATCGTCTTCGTCCAGCACGCCGTGCGAGGTGCGCGGCAGCAGTTTATAGAGCGCCGTTTCTCCCTCGCTGCGAACGGTGTTGCTGTCGAGGAAATTGCTGGACCGCGTGACGAACCAGGCAGGCGTCCCGGCGTCCCATGCGCGCGGCACCGTGTCGAGGACGCCGCGGTCGAGCACCCATTCGCCGTCGAGGTCTGCAGAGCGCAGCATGGCGATTTCGTTGTAGCCCTCGATCGTGTCGCCGATGAACACGAAGCCCGAGACAATGGGGCCGAGTCCCCCGACGATCGTGCCCCAATCGGTTACGGTCGAGACCGCCTCCTCGACCAGGGCATCCTGGAGCGTCGTGTAACCCAACACTTCCTTGATGCCGAGGATTTCGCCGATCATGTCGCCGGTCGGGATCACCGTCTCGCCGATCAGATCGTAATTGACGATGTCCAGGGCATCGGCCGTCGAGGCGAGGATTGCCGCGATGACTTCGGGATAGGCGAGTTGGGCGGTGTCGGCCGCCCGGAGTTGCGCCGATGTGAAATAGGCCGGCGTCGTGATGATCTTCACCGCGGTCATCGCAGTGGGCTCGGTGGAAGGATCTTCCCAGATCGTGCCGTCCGGCAGCGTGTAGGCGGACACCGGCAGCGAGAAAATATCCTCGATCGCCGAGACCTTGATCTCCCGAGAGTCGGGGCGGCCGTAGTCGATCTTCCCGAGCCGCAGCACCAGGCCTTCGATGTCGTATTCGGGATAGTTCAAAACGATGCAGTCGCCCGGCGAGTAATCCCATGCGGTTCGATTCACGGTCAGTTCGAACTTCGCCAGCGGGGTCGAGGCCGTCGCCAGATCGCGCTGGGCGAGCGCCATCGCCAGATCCTTGTTCCGCACCCCGAAATAGCTGCGGCTGTCCGAAATGACGTTGCCGCCCTGAATCGTGATGTTGCCTAGATCCTGCGCCGAGACGGTTTCTTCCTTCTCGTTTTCGGGGTTCGTCCATGTGACGACGATTTCGTTTGTCGTCTCCTCCCACGCCTTGCGGTCGAACTTCACCGTGTTCACGCTGTTGGCGTCGAGAACGGGAAGGTCTTCGACGTCGTAGTCCGCGCGGATCAGCTTCAGCCGGAATTTGCCCGTGGCCGGATCAAGGAAATGAACGGCCATGATGTGCGTGAGGATGTCTTGCACAAAGGCTTCGATCGTCGCCTGCTGCGCCCAGATCAGGGACATGCCGAAGCCCTCGGCCAGCAGGGTCGTGGCGCAGGCTTCGTAGTCTTCGGTGTGAAACATGGACTCGGGGTAGCCCATGCCCCAGTCGGTATTCGTCAGACACTCATAGATGATTGCGGCCGGATTGGCGTTAGCCCCGATCATCCGCAGAGATATGTCCGCGAAGACCTTGGGGCTGTCTCGAACCGTCACCCATATCGACCGCAGGTATGGATTGTTGGAGCCGAAGGTGAAGCCCTTCTGCTTGATCGACGGATTCCAGACCGTACTCCAGCCGCCGCCGTGGAAGAACAGCGACGTGATGCCGCGATAGGCCGGCGCCGTCGCTGCTGTTCGGCCCATGCGCGCGGCCAGGGGGTCGAAAAGAACCTGATCTGACTGACCGGGCAGGAACGTCACGACGCCGCGACAGCCGCCTTCCTTCGTCGGGCCGCCGAACAGGTCGGGCTTCTTGATCTCGATGTAGAGCGCCGAGGTTTGCTCGCCCTCCCAGGCGATTTTCTCGCCGATCCATATCTTCAGCAGCGCATCGACCGGCCCGATACAGACGCCTGCATGGTAGGAGATGCGGTAGTCCGTCACCTCCATCTTGCCGGCGGCGGACTTACCCATCGAGCGCAGCCTGCTTCAGGGCAATGACGCGGAGGGCATTGGCGTCGCCCGTCGCGGCGAGCGTGTCCGCCTCGATGCCGTTTCGGATGAAATGGCGGAAGTCGAGGCCGTATGTGGCGAACCATCCCCGCGCGCCGGCGGCACAGATGCCCGCACGACGCAGGTCGTCGGGCGTAATCAGCATCACGCCTTGACCTTGTAGGTGTGGTTCGATTTGTCCCAGAATCCCATGCAATTAATACCCTTGATCGTGACGGTGCCCCAGACTTTCGGGACTTCCCGGCCGGCGTCGGCGGTCGGGCTGTCCATGTCCTGCGCCGCAGGGGATTTCGGCGCCTTCGGCTTGGGCGCCAGCACGTAGCTGAAGACGTTCAGCGCGAGCGCGATGAAGAAGAGTGTTAGGGGGTCCATATTCTGTTGAACCTATCACATGTTTGTTGAATTGGAAATCGGCGGGTTCGAAGGGAGGCGCAGGGAGGCGAAGGGATGTCGAGGCGAGGGGTTCAGGTGAAGATGTTCTTCTGGCCGAGCGGATTTTCGGTGGGTATCCATGGCATGCCGCCGAAGTTCTGGATGTTATCGAAGACGTTGCAGCCGTCCTCCAGATGATTGCAGCCGAGCGACAGAGACACCGTGGAGCCGACGATCAGGTCCGGCACGACGCCCGTGACGAGGATTCGATTGAGCGCCTGATCGACCTGCAAAATCGTCCGGTAATGAGTAATTCCGGCGTCCGTGAAGCTGAATAGCCCTTGGGCGAATCGCATCTCGGCGAAGGCGCCGTTCCATCCGTTCGCGAAACCGATGCGGGCGCCCGAGACGTAGGTTGTCACGGGCGTCACCGTGAAATCCTCCCGGACGGCGCGGCACTGGGGACCATAGAGCGCGTGCGAGCAGCCATATTGATAGCGGCGGCGCAGGCCGGGCCGGCGCATCGAGGTACTGGCCGGCTCGCACCGCAGCGTGCCTTCGGAGCGCGACCGGGCGCAGCTCAGCACGCGGCCAATCCACACCGCCAGATATTCCGCTTCTTCCAGGTGGCCCTGGAACACCGTGACCACCACGCGCTCGCTGGGCGGGGCGACCTTGAACAGATCGCAGACGGGATTGTCGTGCGGCAAGGTGATGTTCAGCGCAGCCTTGTCGAGCGACCCGGACGCCGTGATGCTGTCGCGCCGGAGAGGGATTGGCGCATACGTCACGCTATCGTGGACGATCGCGCGCTCGTTGTCGGTATAGGCGTACATCTGGTTCTGATAGGAGAACTTGATCAGGGTCCGCGGCGTGCCGAGCGACCGGCTGGTTTCACGAGCGTCGAACGTCATGGGACAGCCTGCGTGATGAGGGGATAGTGCGTATTGATTTCGTAGTCGATGCCATCGAGTTCGAGGAACACCCAGTCGCCCCAGAGTTCGAGAACAGACTGCGCGGCGCCGTCGTGTCCGGTGATCGGCGACTCGGCGTCGAGGTATTCCAGCGACCGCATCGTGAGTTGGGTCTGGGCGGCGCCTTCGACGAGGTGCTGCATCGTCAACTGGTCGGTGGCGAAACGGAACACCGGCATCCAGCAGACGACGGCGATCTCCGACAGTGCGTAGTCGCCCAGCCACGGCGAAGTGAGCGTGATGACCGAATTGCCCGAGTCGGCGACGATTGACTCGATCTCGCGATAGATGCGCCGACCGTCGTTCATGTAGACCATGAGCGCCCGGTAAATCGGATCGTCGGCGAACTCGTCCACGGTCTCGGTCCCGAGCACGGTCAGCGTCGACTCACCGTCGATGAGAGCCGCGGCCAGGGGCAGATCGTTCATCCAGGTCGGCATGAGGAACTCGCCGCGCTGCCCGCGCTGGCGAACGAAGAACGCCGTCAGATAGCCCTCTCCCGCCCGATCCTGCTCAAGATAAGTCGCCCTGCGCAGCAGCGTCGGGAAGGCAATCGGCTGGTACGTCGCGATCCGGCCGTAGTCGTAATCGACATTCTCCGGTCCCCATTCGAACGTGCTTTCGGGCGAGGCCGACCAGTTCGGCTTTCGAGCCAGGACTTCACGTCCGTCGAGCAGATCGTACCCCGGCCCGGCCGGATCGAACACGTCCGAACCGGGATCGACCGAGAACAAGATCGAGGACTGCACGACATCGCTCGTCGGATGCGAGCCTCGAACGGATGCCGCAAGCCGGCCGACCAGGGCAGGACGCACGATCGTCCCCACCGGCCATGTCGCCCCGAGGTCGTCGCTGAAAACGATGCTGTCGGGATAATCCGTACCGCCATAGTCGTTGCCATAATTTACGCCATAGCCGGCGACCCGGTCGTCGAGCACGCTGTCGATTTCGCACAGCAGCCGACGTTCGCCGTCGATCAGGAAAACGGATTCGCCGGCCGCCATCCATTCGGCCAGATCCGCGACCGGCAGCGAGATCGTCCCGTCCGCCGTCGCGAGCGGCGTCTCGGCGGCCCGGATCGGATCGGCCAGGACCATGAGGCGGTTCTGCCATTTCGCCATCAGACGGGCGAAGGCGCGCATCTCATCGGCGTTCAGGAGGATCGTGAACTCGATCGTGCGCCGCGGCTCGTTGCGCAGGGCGGCTCGTTGCTCGCGACCGGACCTGGAAACGTCGATCTGCGTTCGAAACGACAGACCGCCCGATACCGTCTGCGACCAGTTGGGGCCGTAGTCGAAGGTGCGGTATTCCGAGGGGTCGGGAAGGGCCATGTCAGGTCTGGGCCGCCCGGATGGCGTCGGGATTGTTCGCGATGATGTTCAGCACGGCCTGTTCGCCGACCGCCGTGCCGAGGAGTTGGCTGGCGAGTTCGGCAAGATCGAACAGATTGACGTTCTTCACGACGATGGGCGCCTGACCGCCGCCGCCGCCGTTGGCCGCGTGACGCGGGTCGGCCTTCGTCAGAATTTCCTCGCCGCGCGTCAGGATCGCCGGCACCTCATTGGGCGCCAGGCCGGCGATGCCGCCGCCGTGGTAGCGACGGGCGTTCGCGATCCAGCGTGGGTCGATGAGGCGAGTCGGCGCCGAGGGGTCGCCGGCGATGCCGCCTTTGTGATGCTCGCCGCCGAAGAGTCCTGAGAGGAGCCCACCGAATCCACCACCACCTTCACCCCCGCCGCTCCCACCACCCCCGCCGCTGATCAGGTTGAAGATAAGCTGCTGGAGGATCATCTGCGCGATGTAGCGCAGGAAGTCCGCCGCGAACTGGAGGAAGGCTTCCTTGAGCGACTGGATGACGTTCTTGCCTTCGGCCACCGCTTGCGCGAAGCGGTCGATGGCGCCCGTCGCCATCTGCGCGAACTGCTGATTGATCTGCTTGCCGGTCGCGATGAAATTCGTGCCGAGATTCGTCGCGGAACTGCCAGAGGCGTTCAGCTTGTCGATGATGAGTTGAAGCTGTTCGGCCGTGAGTCCGAGCGCCGCGAGCATGGTCTGGTTGTTCGCGAGCGACTCATAGAACGCGACGGCCTTGGCGATTGCTTGGTCGAGCTGTCCATTGATCGCGGCCAGTTGGGGCGCAAGGCCATCGGCCAGTGCGATTTGTCCCGCTTCCTGGAAGACCTCGATCTGCTGCAACAACTGGTCGCGCTGGGCAGTCAGGTCGTCCACGGGCTGCTGCACCGTGTCGCGCCGGGCGGCCGCGAAGTCCTTGGCATGGGCCAGTTCGAACTCGGCCGCCGTGAGCCGTTCGATCGCTGCGCGCTGTTCCTCGGTGAACTGGATTTCCTGCTGGCCCTTGGCCCGCAGGTCCGCGTTCAGGCTGTCGATCTCCTGCTGCTTCGCGAGCACGGCATCGGCGACGGCCTGGCGCTTCTGTTCGTTCAGCAGGGCTTCCCGGACGAGACCGCTCTGGGCCTCCAGCGACGCGATATTCTGCTGACGCTTCTGGTTCTCCTGGTCGATCCCTTCGATGAAGCCCGCCTGAACCTTGGCGCGCTCTTGCTCCATCTTCAGGAGGCGCTGGGTGATCGCCGAGTCGGCTGAATTCGCTTCGCCGAATTTGCGGCCTATGTTGGCGCGCAAATCGCCGGCCGTCTTGCCTTGCAACATTTTAGCGTTGGCGGCGATCTGATCGGCGCCCAGGATGGCGGACAGTGAGGTGTCCGCCGCGGCCTTGATGACCTTGACCGCGCCGTCCGGGCCGAGGAAATGCGTGAGGTACAGATTGGCTTCCGTGACCGAGAGGCCGGCCTTCTTCAGGATCTCGGCATTCTCACGCGCATAAATCTCGATCATGCGTTTGGACGTCTCGGCGTCCTTGCGCAGTTCGAGGATGGCATCCTTGCCCAGGTTCGCGGCTTCGGCGGGGAAGTGCTTGCGGAATAGGTTCAGCCAAGTGCGTTCGATGAACTGGCCGAGTCCGGTGGCGCTGCTACTCGGGTTCTTCGCATTGGGATCGCCGCCGGATTCGACGCCAACGACTTTGTCCACGTAGCTTTTGACTGCCTGTTCCGACAGCGAAAGCTGCTTCTCCTTCTCGTCGGTGATCTCCTTCTGGACCTTCAGGGCTTCGCGAGACGCCGCTTCGGAGGCGATGCGTTCAGCCACGGCGTCCGAGACGCCCTTATTCTGCTCCTCCAGCAGCGCGGTCTTGTAGGCGAGTTCGATGCGCGCGAGGTTCGACAGTTCCTTCGCGGCGGCCTTCTGGGTCTCCATGCGCCGGAGCGCATCTTCGTCGGCCTTCTTCTGCGCCTCGCTGCCGGCGGATCGTGTGTCGCCGCCGGCGCGATCCAGTTCCTTCACAAGCTTGACAGACTCCTCGCGGAGTTCGACGAGCCGATCTTTCATCTTTTTTAGTTTTTCGGCGGGGTCGCCCTGCAGCCATGACAGTACATCGACGTCACCCTTCGCCAGGGCGGCTTCAAGCGTCTCGATTTCCTTCGCTAGGGCGATCCGTTCGTCCAGGACGGCGTTAAGGTCTTCGGTCCCATTCAAGGCGTCGAGAACCGTCGTGACGCCATCGGCCAAGGCATTCAGGCCAAGGCCGAGACCCTTGACGATCCAACTGTCAGCCAGAATGTCGAGGAAGTTCGACCAGCCTTCGCCTAGTTTGCGTAGCGCCTCGCTCCACGGGCCGCGGGCGTCGTCGGACGCATCCTTCCCCTTCCTTCGGACGAGATCGAACGCTTCGGCGCGAGCCTCCATCGCCCGGTTAGATTCGAACAGTTCCCGAATGTGCGTGCGCTCGGCGGCCGAGAGTTTGTTGAACTCGGCGTCAAATTTCGCGATCGCCTCGTAGCCGCCCGTGAATCCCTTCGAGAGTTTTTCGGTCGCCTCGACGACATCGATACCGAGCGTATCGGCCATGTCCTGCGCAGCTTCGCCGAATTCTCGAATACGGTCGGGATTGACGCCATTGCGCAGGAGAATCTTGACGACATCGACCGCCTTGGCGGCTGACAGGCCGTACACGTCGAGAGCCTTCGCGGTCTCCAGCAGGGCCTTCGCCGAATAGGCGGCGCCGTCCGCCGTGGACCGCAGGATACCTTCGAAGTTGCGAAGTTTCTCCGCTTCGCTTTGCGCTCGAACGAGGGCCGCGATGAAACTTACGACCGCCGCCACCATGAGGAGGATCGGCGGGCTCTTGAACGCGGCTACCAGGGCGTTGCCCATCTTCGGCAAGATCTGGAAAATCTGACCGATCTGCTGCGCGAACGCCTGGCTGACCGACGTACCCGACGCAATCTGCGTAGCGAGGTCGTTGAACTGATAGCCGAGGTTCTGCAGTTCGTAGGGCTTAAGGCCGAACAGCGCGGGGCGCCCCCTGCTGTCGAGTCCCGAACTGCCCTGAATCCGGGCCGCGGCCCGCTGGGCGCTTTCGCCCAGGAGTTTCTGCGCTGCGGCGTATTCGAGGGCGGATATTTTGCCGGCCCGGAACAGGATTTGCGCTTCGGTCAGTTCCCGATTCAGCTTCGCATGGACGGCGGCGACCGGGTCGAGCTGGGCGCGCAACGCGGCGGCGCCCGCCGTCATCTGATCTTCGGCGGCGTCGGCGTGGGCCACAGCCTCCGCGTAGCGCGTGGCGTTCTCGGTATCGGCCTGCGTAAACACGCTCGCCGAGTCCCGTGCCGAGAGACCTGAAAGATTCCGTTCGGTGAAGCCGGTCTCGCGTTTCTGCCGAGCCTGCGCATCGGCCAGGGCGTTCGTCGCCGCCTGCTCGGCCTTCAGCTTCGCGGTGTTCTCTTCGTGCGCCCGCGCTTCGGCCAGGATGACGGCGGCACGGGCAACGCGACTTGCTTCAACCCGGTCGGCGCGGGAGGCCAGGGCTTCCGATACGCGGGCCTCGCCGAGAATATCCTGCTGCCTCGCGAGTTCGATATTGGCCTTGCGGAGCTCGCCTTGCAGTTCGGCCTGCGCCGCCTCGGCGGCGTTGGCGAACGAACCCAATTGCTGCAGAGACGATTTCTGTCCGTCGAGCGCCGCCTGCTGTTGCGCCGAACTGGTGGTCAGACGATGCTGCTCGCCAATCAGCCCTTCGAACGCACGTTCGACCAGCTTGATCTGCTCACGCAGCCGGTTCGCAGCCGTCGCGTCGCCGTTTAGGGCGGACTCGACCAGTGCGGTGCGCAGTTGCTCCAGCGCCCGACCGGCACTTTCGGCCTGCGCCTTGACCGCCGCCAGGCTCGCCCGCGATTCATCCAGGGCGGCCGACTGCCGCGCGAACGCTGAGGTGGCCTTAGTCGCGGCGCCATCGATAACGGCGAACGCTTTATCGACGGTCAGCGCGACATTGGCGAGTTCGGCAAGCCTGCTGCCGAACTCCTGGGCGCTCGTCCCCGCGTTCGACTGCGCGCCCAGCAGATCGCGCAGGGCGCCCGAGATACCTTCGACAGCCTTGGAGGCTTCGTCGCGGGCTCGGATCAGTAGTTGGACGTCGTTTTTCGCCACTTAGCTTTCCGTTCCCAACGCCTTCATCAGTTTGCGGAAGTGACTCGTCGACTCCCGCCCCGCCCCCATTCCCGTCGTCGCCGTGGCCGCCTGGATAATCACGGCCATGCTCACTAACCCGCTGTTCGTCCGATCGACCGCCAGACGGGCCTCATCGAAAACCATCCCGATCGGATAGATGTGGGCCTCGCTGTGTCCGTGGTGCAGCAGCAGACTGACCTGCCGCCGCAACGCCCACAGCCACGCCTTCAGCCCTTCGTCGTGCTCAGTGCGGCCGTGGTGCCCTGCGCCATTGCCATGACCACGGCCAGGAATTTTCCCGGCGGCATCTCCGACGTGAACGTGAGAACGGCGATCTTCTGAAGTGCGTCCATCTGGGCGGCGAGCGGGAAACTCATCGCCATCGCAACGTCGTCCGCGAACTCGTCCGACCGTTCGGGCCGGCTTCCGCTCGCCAGGGCGATGAGTTCTCCCATCAGCACGGGCGTCCCGGCGGCGACATCCCGGCTGATCGCCAGAACGTCCGCCGCCGTCACGTTGCCCCGCTTCTGGGCGCCGGTCACATATTGCTCGAACAACGATGTCATCTCGCCGGCGTGCCTCGAATAGAGGAACACCGCGTCCATGACGGAAACGCCGCGGACGGAGAACTCGACTCCGTCCGCGACCTTCACGTTCGACGTCGGCAGGGTAAGGCTGCGCAGTCCCATCACAACCTCCCTTTACGGCGTATACGGACGACCGTTGCAGTAGATGCGTTCCTGCGTCGGCCGCTTCAGGATCTCCACGGTGAAGGGAAGCTGCATCCACTCGTCGGTCTTCAGCGGAATGTCACCGTTGGGGCCGAGTTTCACATAGGGGAAGTAGTAGTCGAACTTGTCGCCTTCGGCGTTATAACTGATGAAGCGCAGCGCGCCTTCCACCTGCTCGGCGCCCGAGACGACCATGATACGGCTCTTGGCCGTCACGTTGAATTCGACGATCATCTCGTCGTCCTGGACGATGCCGCCGCCGACGACCGGGGTAACGATGCCGAGTTCGGTATCGACCGTGTAGTCCGTGGTGATCGTCTTCGTGGAAACGCCGACCTTCACGACGACGCTCGCGAGCGAGTGGTAGCCGGCGGGGCGGGAGTCGGTGAGGCCGACCTGATAGCCGAGGCCGGGCGTGACGTCGGTGAACGTCTCGGTCAGGCTGGACGCGGCGCTCTGAGCCAGCACAGACGCCGAGCCGAACATCGTCAGCGCCAGGTTGTCGGCCTGAATGTCGTCCATGGTAAGCGACGCCGTGAAGTCGGTCTGCAGGACGACCGACTTGTCCTTCTCGCGAATGCCATGGTCCGAACTGAAATGGTCGAGCTTTTCGAGGTTCGAGGTGTAGCTGAACTCGGGCGTGTTGCCGACATAGCGGAAGCCGTCAGGCGTGTAGCCGGTGCGGAAGAGGGAGAAATGAATCTCGCCACGACCGAGCGTCTGGTTGCCGATGGTCTGGTTGCCGAGAGGCATAGTTGGTCAACTCCGTGTTTTCTCACTCAAGTATAACTTGAACAAGAGGTTAATCATAGGGGTGGGCTGCGGAGTCGATGACGCGCAGCGTGAGCGTCAGCCAGAAGAAGGCCTTGGCTGAAACATCGTCCGCGGGCCGGACCACACCTGGGCCGATCCGCAAAGCGATGATCTTGTTGCGATCCGTGAGCCCGAGGCCCAAAGGATCGAGCGTATTTGTGCCAGCGGCCTTCCGGGTCGCGAGCGCCGCAAGGCGCCTGCGCACGTCGGCCATGAGAACGTAGGCGGGGTCTGTAGGATTCAGCGGGTCGTCGTCCACGAATCCCTGGACCAGCAAATCCCAGTCGTATTCTCCGACCGGCTTGACGAACGACGGCTCGGCCACGTCGTCGGCGGGGTGCGTACCTTCGATGATGCTGACCATCGGCAGGGGGTCGGTGTCGCCGAACCACAGGCGTCCGCGAAACACGGAGTCCGTGAGATCGCTGACGTAATCGTTGTCTGGCGTGATTTCTTCGAGGGCGTCCGTGAGGGCCTTGAGCGCGCGGATCTTGAAGGGGTCCTCGTAGCTCATATTCCCGCCTCCATCAGGCGCAGGAATTCGGCTTCGAGGAAGTCGCCGGCCTCGGGCGCCTCATCCACGGCGACGGTGCGAAACACCTGGTCGACCGAAGGACCGTGCAAGAGATACAGATTGCCCGAGATGCGGGTCATCTTCTTCTTGTTCTGCACCGTTTCGCCGGGCCGCAGACGGATCGCTACGCCCATGTTCAGCAAATCGCCGCCCCGACCGGCCGGAAGCCGGATCAGGAACATGCGTCGCGATCGTCGCGATAGGCCGGGGTTGACCTGCACCGTGATCGGCGAGGCGCGCTTGCCGCCGGCTGCCGGGCGTCCTGACGTCACGAAGCGCGCCAGCATGGTCGGCCGGAACTGCGCCGTGATGGCGCCGGAAAGATTGTCCTCGCTGGCGCGCGAGGAAACGCCGAGACGCGGCTTGCCCTTGCTGTCGACGCCGGAGAGATATTGCGCCTTGAACGCGACTTCCGCCTGCACGGCCTTCCGGCTTCGGGTCGCCGTGCGATCGAGCGTCCGGTTTATGGCGCGGGCCGCGTTGCGGCGGATCTCTTTCGGGATCGTCTCAAGGTCGCGGAGCGCCGAAAGACCCTCGACGGCGACGACGTAGGTATTCTGGCCGACCGCTGCGATCATTCGGGCGCCTCGAATTCGGCAGCCGCCGCGGCCGACAGCCGCGTCACGTCGCAGGGGAAGTCGTCGCAGTCGCGCGGATGGACTACCGACAGACGGTAGGCCTCTCCGACTTCCACCAGGACGACGGCATTGCGCGCGGGGGCGGGTATTTCGTCGGCGTTCAAGATCAGCTTCGGTGTCGTATCCTGGCGCTGGGCGTAGTCGCCGCCGTCCAGGGCGCCGACCGGCGCGAATTTCGTGTGGTCGCGCACCGTGCAGGAAACAGGTTCCTCCTCGACGTCGCCCGCGGGAAAGTAAAACGCGGGAATCGACATCTCCAGATGGAGATCCCCGCGCGCCATCCGCTGTATGTCGCGGATGCTCATCGTTACTTGAACTCGCCCGAGTCGATGGTGGCCGTGTCGTCAGCGGCCTTCTTCCCCCTCGCAGGCGCCTTGACGATCGCGGTAATCTGGGCCTGCTGCTTCTCCCATAGGGCCGCCTCGGCATCCGACAGTTCACGGGCTGCGGCGTGAATCTTGAGTACCGCCGCGCGGTTCTCAGGGGGGACGCTCGTGATCTCGGCCTGCACTGACGCGGGGAGTGCGAGAAGCGCGGTGCGCTCATCGACCGACGTCGGCAGGAAGATTTCGCCGGTTCGAACCTTCAGGCCCAGACCGTAACCGATGCGTCGCATGGCATAGAGCGGTAGCATGCCGGGTTTGGGTTCGAGCGGTCCACCACGGTCGGTGACAGCCTTGACTTTCTCCGCGCGGATCTCACGCAGCATCGTAAGTTTGTTCGTCACGTTTTTGGCTCCCTTCAACAAAATATAGAATCGGCGGACGCCGGAGCGTCCGCCAGACCCCAGTCGGTTAGGTGATCGCCACGACCTTGTAGGTCGCGTCGGGATTGATCGGCACCATGATCGGCGACGATTTGAACGACAGATGCTCGACCTTCACGTCATCCCCGGTCACGTAGTTCTTGGGGAAGATGGGAAGCGCGCGGTACTGCGCGTCCAGGTCGATGATCATGCCGAAGCAGTCGTAGCCCATGATCTGATCGGCGGTGGAGGTGAAAATCACCGTGTTCGCCGCCAGATAACGGGTCGCGGTGCCGGCGTTGTTGTCGTAGGTCTCGTCGTTGACCCACAGTTCGATCTTGGCGCCCGAAGCGCCGCCGATCATCACTTCGCCGAACTTGTAGACCTTGCCGCCGTTCGGCCCGCCCGCGACCACGCCACGCTCGACGGAAACCGACCCGCCGACCATGTTGATGTCCATGTGGGCGAGGATTTCATCGTCCGCACGGACGATCGCCGCAACCGCCGAACTCATGGTCATGCGAGTCGGCATGCCGCCGAATTCCGCATTGTTCATGGTCTCGACGATGGTCTGGATGTGATCCAGGATCGACACGCCCACCTCGCCCCAGCGGTCGCCGCCGGTCAGGGTCTCGGTGTGATCGGCATCGCGGGCGAAATCGACCACGACGGCCGAGCCGTCCTCGTAGGTTATCGTCACGGCAGCATTGATGATGGCCTGACTGCGCAGCCACTCCCAGCGACGGCGAGTCGCCTTCATGGCCTGCTCGGTCTTCTGCATCTTCAGCAGGGCGCGGCGCTGCATGACGTTGAGCTTGTTCGGGCTCAGCATCGACTGGTCGATACCGGCGATCATCGACAGGCCTTCGAGCGGGTCGATGACCTCGTCGATGATGGTGTAGGCCGGCTTGAAGCGGGTCGCACGGGCGCTATCCGTATAGACGCTGCGGCCACGGCCGAGCGGCTTGACGAAGGGCGCCAGTTTGCGGCCGAGGATCGGCAGCTTCTCGAAATCGATCCACTCGTCTTCGGAGAGGATCGTGCGATTGAAGAACTGGCCGAAATACCAGTCCTCAGCCTTCGTGGCGCGCATGACGCCAAGGCTCGTGTGGGTTTCCCACAGTTCGTAGGGAGCAGCCATCGTGATATGATTCCTTGTGCTTAGGCCAGAGCGGCGAGGCGGAAGATGAGGCTCGGCCGACCGACAAGGCCCGCCCACTGGGTCTTCTTCGCTTCGGTGTCGAAGGTGGAATCCCAGACGAGCGGGCTCTCAGCGCCCGCGTTGAAGCAGCCGGTCAGCCAGACTTCGCCGAAGATCGTCGTGTTGGTCGCGCCGCTGACCGCAGCATGCGCAAGCACGCCGATCGGAACGACGCCGCTCGCCACGGTCGCGTTGTAGACGGCCTTCACCACTTTGCCGGCGGTCAGGCCGACGACGGTGAACTGGGCCAGGGTGAGGCTGTCGTCGAGGAGGACGCGCGAGGCGGGCTGCAGAGCGGGTTCCGAACCGGCCAGAAGCGCCTGCTGGAGGTAGGTGTCGAGCGCCGCGAACGCCGGGATACCGTGGGTATCGGCGTTGCGGTACATCGTGTTGACGTTTGCCATGTCGTTTCAGACTCCTGGTTGAATTGTTACTTCGCGGCCGAACGGAAGCCCGGCAGACCATTCGAGGCGGCCAGGGCGAGGAGTTCCGCGCTCTTGTCCGCCTCTGCGTCCTCGTCGAGCTTCTTGCCGCCGGCCGCGCCCAGATCGGGGTTGTCCTTCTTCATGGCGGCGTCGAAAGCCGTGTCTTCCGCGGGCTTCTCGGCCGCGGCCTTCGGGGCCAGGGCCAGGGCCTTCTTCGAGGATTCGAGCGACATGCCCTCTTCCGCGAAATGGGCCGCCAGGGCTTCGCGGCCCTTGGCCTCATCGCAGCCGAGGATGCCGGTCACGCGGGCGCGTTCGGCCTTGACTGCCGTCTCGGTGGCCGCAACTGCCGCGGTCTCGGCTTCACGCTTGCCTTCGGCCTTGGCGGCTTCCAGCGCGGCCGTATCGACGGCCGCCTTGTCCTGGGTGGACATGTTATCATCTCCAATGCTTGCGGATAGATCGGCCGCAAATGCGGCCAGGGCGTCGTCGAGGGCGCCGAAGGCATCGGCGAACCCGTTTTCGACAGCTTGCGAAGCAGTGAATGTCCGCGCCTCCGAATTGAGGAGATCGTCGACACTCAGCCGGCTTCGATTTCGCGCCACGGAGGTCACGAAAACTTCGCGCAATTCGTCCAGGCGGGCCTGGATGCGATCGCGAACTGCATCGGGCAGCGGTTCAGTCGAGTTGCCGTCGACCTTGTGCTTGCCCGAGAAAATGAAGGTGTATTTGACGCCGATGTCGGACAGCATCTTCGACATATCGACGTGACTGGTCAGCACGCCGACCGACCCTACGCCGCCCGTGCGGCTCACGATGATGCGATCCGCGACGCCCGCGCCCACGGCGTAGGCCGCCGAATACATGTTCTCGTGCGCGAACGCCCTGACGGGCTTGTTCTTGGCGGCGTACATGCGATCGACCGCATCGAAGCAGCCCGCCACGGCGCCGCCGGGACTGTCGATGATGAAGGCGATCGCCTTGACACCGGCGTCCTCGATCCCGCGCAGGAAGGCGCGTTCGATATACTGATAGCCGGTCGCCCATGCGCCATCGGCGAACCCGAAATTGTGCAGCAGGACGCCGCGCACGGGGATGTGCAGAATACCGTCCTGCACGGCGTAGGGGCGATAGCGCGCACGCCAGTCGTCGGCGGCCGGCCAGAAATTATCCACGCCCGACAGATCGGGCTCGGCGACCATCTTGGCGAAATCGGGCCGCTGGATGAGCGCATTGATTGACGCCGTGACGAGATCCTGCTTCTCCTGGGCGATCAGGACAGGCTCGTTTGCGAAGGCGGCGAGGAAGGGGTTTCCGGACATGCTTCAGGCGGCCTTCCTCGGGGCAGGTTCGTCGGTCGGCTCGGATGACAGCGAAGCGGCAAGTTGCTGGTCGACGGCGAACTCGACGCCGAGTTTCTTCTTGAGCGCATTGATTCGGGCGATCGTGCGAAGGCGCTTGCGATAGTCGCCGCCGAGCCGCGCGGATTCCTCTTCGAGCGTCGAAAGCCCGTTGTTCATCCGCAGAACAGCCGCCTGGGTTTCCTTGAGTTCGTCGATCTGGCCGCGCGAGGCGCCGATCCAGTCGGCCCGGCTGATCGCGTCGAACTTCAGGTTCAGCGCGGAAATTCCCGTCACGGAGTCGCGCGTGTAGAGTGTCTTGGCGCGGCGCTTGTCGAAGGCGGTGATCTCGCCCTTGTTAATCGCCTCTTCCAGCCACAGCCGGTAGACGATCGAGGCGAAGCGGTCGGCCACGAGTTTCTTGCGCGACTGCATGAACTTCCACGTCTCGGTCATCGCCGCGCGGGCGGACGAGTAGTTCGTGTTCGTGTAGTCCCGGCTCAGTTGTTCGTAGCTGACGCCCATCGACGCCGCGATGTAGCGCAGCAGCGATTGCTCGAACTCCTGGCCGACCCCGACGCCGTTCGTCGGCGACAGCATTTCCATCTTCGTACCGGGAAACAGGTGCGGGATGCGGGCGCCGTCCAGCCGGATCTGCTTGGCGGCGCCCGTGTATTCGTTCACTGCGCCGAGGAACCCGGTCGCATAGGCGGTCACGGCTTCCAGGGTGTTGTCGGAACTGACGCCCGTGCCGCCGAGTTGCGCGAAAACCTGCGCGGTCGGCATTTCCGAGGTGATCGTGGCCGCATAGAGCGACTGCATCACGGCCCGCTGAAGCTGAACGTCGCGGAATTTCTTGGCGAACTTCATCTCGCGCAGAGCGGCGGCCATCTCCGAGATGCCGCGCGACTGGTCGGGGCGGACCTGTTCGAAGATGTGAATGATCTGGAGTCGCCCCCAAGGCTTCTGCCGGGGGATTTCCTTCCACACCGGCAGATCCGTATTCACAAGCGACGACACGTCGTTGGGATGCTCGGTTCGGATGCTATAGGCGATCGGGGCGCCGCGCTTGTCGAAGCGCACGCCGGCTCGGGTATCCTGATTGTTCAGGAAGCCGCGCATCGGATCGTCCGAAAGCCGGTCCAGGTCGATAAACTGAATCGCCGTGCTGAACGGGCGGCCTTCGGGAATCCATTCGACGGCCGCCAGGGCCTCGCCGGCCGCCAGGCTTATGCCGACGAAGAGGCGCACCATCGACGTGAAGGTGTTCGTGCGCTGCGCATCGAGCCAGTTGTCGGGAGACTCGGCGACGAGATCCCACTTCTCCTCGACTTCCTCCTGAAATTCTTCCTCCCAGGTGTCGTCGAGTTTGCCGAAGATCACTTTCGAGGAGGGCCGGGCGTTCAGCGAATAGATCGACCCGACGATGTTGTCCTTGTGCAGGCTGGCGCCGCCCTGGACGAAGGCGTCGTTGCGCAGCATGTCGCGCGCACGAGCGTCCACGATCGGCTTGTCGAACAGGATGTCGAGATCGACCGACTGAAGCTGCGGCGCCCAGCGGGCGAGCGACTGGTCGTACTGATCGGCGGCCTCGTAGCCGCCCATCGCCCGGTCGCCCCCCGCCGTGGCGGGGACTGTCACCGCGGCGGGGGGAACTGCGGACCCGCCGGGAAGGGGGCCGGGCGCCAGCAGGGCTTCGAACTCATCGACAGCGGCCAACGTCACAGCACCAGATACATCGGACCAACGGTCGAACCGGCGATCTGAGCTTCCAGATTTACGATGTAGGCGGCGAGCGCGGCGCGATTGGCCTGCGCATAGCGAACGGTTGCTCCGTTGCTGTCGCGAAATTCGACCGTCGCCCTGCCGGTAAGCAGAGCGTCATACGCCGTCTGGGCCGCAGTCAGCCGTTCAGCGAGGGTCGCCATTGCGCCCGTATGACACAATTTCCGTGGATAATCAATGATTGTTCGAATGTGTCAATAATAGATTGAATAGAGGGCGCCCGCGTGCCCCGTGAAACTACGCCAGGTCTTTCGCCAAGTCGGCCAGCGACCGCTTTATCTTCGCCTCTGGAGCACTGATTCCGCCCGGCATAATCAACATATCATTGACAGCCCAATCGGCGGCCCAGCCGGGCGGCTTCGACCAGTCAAGGGTGTGCAGTTTGATATCGGGATGGCGGCCGAAAGCGACGCAGTACGCCAGAAGATCGAAGGCTTCGTTGCGCCGCTTGCTGGGGTTTTCCCATGCGCCCTTGGCCGTGCGAATTTCCGTCGTAAGCTGCTTGTAGAGCCAGCCTTCCGCCCATTCTGGAAAATGCACCTGGCCGCCGGGATCGCGGCGGTCGAGCATGTTGGCGACCTGATCTTTGACGATGTTCGAATTCACCAGCCACACGGGAACGTCGCCGCGGGCCGCCGACATGGAATCCTTCTGCTGGGCGTCTGGGTAGGTCAGCCGCAGCGGCGCCGTATCGGTTTTCGACGGCGAGCCCTTAAGCAGATGAAACCGCTTGTGCTTGCCCGCGACGCGGAGCCTCCGGTAGAACGCATAGGCGTTCGCCGTGACGCCGGCCTCGCCGCCGGAGTCGCAGGCCGTAAGTTTGATCGGCAGCCGGCGCCCGGAGCCGTCGCCCATGGGATAAGTTCGCTCGATCACCTGTTCGATCAGCAGATCCCAATCCTCAGGATATCCAGCCGGATCGATCAGATAGCGCTCCTCCTCGTCGTCGATGCGGGCGGATTTCAGGATGCGGAACATGTCGATGTGCCACACGTCGCCGCCCGAGGACGTCAGATAGACGTGAACGACGAAAGACTTACGGGCGCCGGCCTGCACGTCGATCGTGGCCGTGAGAAAACCGCCGCCGGCCATCATCGGGACGCAGGGGGTTTCCCGGCTACCACCCCAGTCCAGGGCGCGAGCCTTCAAGGTCTCCGGGAGACGGGACGATTCAAGCTGCTTCGACAGATAGGCTTCGCCCTGGTCGACGTTGACCGTCGTCATCAGCGGGCCTTCGTCGAAGGTTTTCTCATAGACGTCGAGCGCCGTGAGGTAGCGGTAGACGAGGCCCTGCCAATCGCTGAAGCTCGCCGCCGGGCCGAACATCCAGAACGACGCAATGTCGGAGCGGCGCGCGACGCCCGTGATGCTGCCGTCCCGGTTCCAGGTCTGCCCTTCCTTGATCCAGCGCCCCGCAAGATTCAGGGTGCGCTGCATGTTCGGTTCGATCAGCGCCCCGTCCGCCGTGAAACAGTGGGGGCACGCCATGTAGGTCTGCTCGGCGCGCTCCAGCATGTCGGGGCACTCCTCGGCGCTTGGATACTGCAGCAGATTGAACCGGGGTTCGAACGTGCCGCCGCAGTGCGGACAGGGCCAATACCAGCGGCGCCGGTCGCCGCGATTGTACAGCGACAGGATGCCCTCGGTCGGCGGCGCCTCGTGCGGCGTGGCCGGTTGCCAGTTCGCATCGGTGATCGGGAAGCCGGGCGATCCTTCGGCGCCGCACATGGCGTAGTGCCTGAAGGTCTTGCCGCGCGTCCGGGTCGCATCGAAGACGTGCGCCTCCTTGTCGATGATCTGCGGTTTGATGCGGTCGAGATCGAAGATGAACTGGTAGGGAATCGTCTTGCCGGAGAGGTTCTTCATGGTCGGCCATGTGATGACCGCGCGCATGCCCGACAGAAATCGCTTGTCATAGACGTTGTCGTTCTGCCGGCCAGGGACGAGGCGTCGCCGGAGCTCGGGGCTGTTGCGGAGGGCCTTGGCGAGATCCGCCTGGCTCCAGTCGCGCGCCGTATGCTGCGCCATCTGCACGAACAGCATGTCCATCGGATTCGTGATGGCCGTGTGGGCGAGCCAGTTTATGCCCATAGCGGATTTCCCGGTACGAGCGGGGCCGGCGAACGCCATGCCGGTGAATTCCCGGCTCGTCAGCACGTCCATGGGTTCGCGCAGGTAGGGTGTTTTGGCGAGGCTGAAGGCGCCTTCGTGCTGGCCGGGGTTCTTGACGATGTGATAGCGGCCCGCTGCCTCGCTGACGCTCAGACGCTCGGGCGGCCGCACGTCCTCGGCCACGGCGACCACCATCTGTTCGAGGGTGCGATAGCTCACTCGGGCGTCTCGCCGTCCGCCGGAGGCGGCTGGCCTATGTCGATGTCGATCTGGCGGCTATAGGTCTGTCCGCGCTTCGGCATATCGACCAGGGCCGAATGAAGATCGGCGAGGAACTGATCGCAGTATTCTTCGAGTTTCTTTCCCTGGAGGTCGCTGATCCCCTCGTCCTGCATGCCGAGGAGAATCAGCGGCATGCGGTCCCTGATCAGCATGAACACGTTGCCCAGCACGTCCAGCACTCGTTCGGTCGGCCACGCCTCGCCCGTTTCGATCAGCGTCTTGTTCTTGATCCGCTCGGCTTCCCAGAACGTCTTGTTTATGGAGTTCGGCAGGTCGCCCGGATTGAGCGTCTTGATGTAGGTCGAGATGTCCATCTTCGGCTTGACGAAGTACGGCACGGCCTCGTGGAACATGTAGAGCGGATGGCCGCCCTGCCCGTGCCCCACCGGCTTGCAGCCGCCTTCCCTCAGCCGGTCCTTCACGGTGGCGGATTCCATCCGCATCACGCGCGCCAGGAAGCCGAGCGACACGGGCATCAGGAAATCGTCTTCGGGGATCTTGGTATGCCCGCCCGCTGCCGCCCGCACCTCGGCCTTGAGCTGGTGATCGCGCAGGGCCGCCTCTGTGTCCCGGACGGCGCGGCGCGCACGCCGGGAAGTGGGCGTCTCCATCAGGGCTTCGAATTCATCCATGGAGATCGGACCTGCGCGTGGGGCTCATCGCCGACTTTCCGATGTGCCAGAACGCGCAGTGGCGGCAGCGATACGTCTGGAGCCGGCCTTCCCGCTTGTCCGGCCGTATGCGGTCGCGTGACATGGCGCGGTTCGCATGATTCCAGGTCAGATACCCGATCTTCCCCTGGCACACGTAGCCCCGCGATCGTTCGTAGGTCATGCTGAAAGCAGGGCCTCGAATTCCTCGGTTTTCATCGCGAGGCAGTTGCGCTGCCAGGTTTCGATTTCGGCCGACGTCCAGAAAACCCGGACGGAATCCGGGTAGGCGCGGGAGGCTGGAAAGGCGCCCTTGCGCACGCGGCGATAAATTTCGGTCTTGCTTAGGCCCGTCACCTCGACGACCTTGCCGATAGGCCAGAACTGAATTCGTGCGTCGGTCACACCGGCATGGTATTCAATATTATGTTGAACTTCAACATAAAATATGTCCTACTCGGCGGCACCCAACAGGAGATATCCAATGACGACCACGATCAAAGTACATGTGAACGGCAACTACCGCGCGACGGTAACGATCAAGCGGCCCGGCGTAGCCGACGAAGTGCGGCTGGTGGACGGCGACTGGGTCGGCGATGAGGTCCGGAAGAAGGAAATCAGCGTGAGCCCGAACACCCATCCGGCGAACGTCACGGTCGAAGTGACCGATGAGCCGCTGACCGAGGAAATGAAGGCGGCGCGCGAACAGGCCGTCCGCGACGGGTTTGCGGGGCGGCTGTGACGAAGCCCCGCCTTGCGCCGGGGATCATGCTGCGGGTAGATTCAGCGCCTTCAACACCGCCTCGGCCGCCCGCTCTCGTCTGATTATCTTCATCTGCGCCTCGGCTTCAACAGAGGAGCCGACCGCCAGGGTCTCGGTGTAGCCGCCACTGAGATCTCCGGTCATCCGGACGATTTGATAGCCTCGGCCCTCGCGCACGGCGTCGCGCCAGGCCCAGAGCGCCCACTCGGTTTCCCATGCGGTCGTAACGATCTGGCGCGGCGAATCCGTCACACCGTAACAGGCGTGTCGAGGCCCGCGAACCAGGCCTGCACTTCCGCGTAGAACGCCGCAAGCTGCACCTGGCTCATCGTGATCTTCGAGACGAAGATCAGCCCGAGTTCCTGGGCGCCGGTATAGGTGCCGCTCGTCGAGCGGCCGATCCGCACGAGATTCGCGCCTGCGGGGATGTAGCCCGTCGCCGTAACGACCGGAGTCGCAACGCCGGTCGTGTTGTATTTGTAGGCGATGACGGACGTAACGTCTGCCGTCATGGCGAGCATCTCCCAATCGTTAAACGCAGCGTCCACGGGAATCGCCGCGACGACCGCCGCGCCGCCCTCGGCATTGGCGACCATCTGGTACTGTCCGCCCCCGCCTATCAATATCCCCGTGCCATCCTGAGCCGTGCCGTTGTAGTTGCCCACGACACCGCACAGATCGGTGGTCCACTTACCGACCGCGATGAACGTGATCTCGCCGTTCTCGGCGGCCACGTCGTCCACGGAGAACGGCGCCACGAAATAATTCGTACCGTCCACGATGACGCTCGACGGATTGAGCGTCGTCGCGCCGATCTCCGTGAGATATTGCCGGAAGTTCGAATAGTCGCTGAGCGACTGCGGCCGGCTGTCCGTCGAAGGGAAGCCCGAAGGCAACTCGGCGCCGAACAAATATAGGGCGTAAACGCCGGGGCAAACATCGGGCGACAGGGTGGGTCCGCGGAAGCCTCGATGCGACGCCGACACGCCTGAGTCGAGGTTGAAGATGCCGTTCGCCATGGATGGTCCTCAGAATTCGATGAAGAACGGCATGCAGTAGTTCTGCAGCGTGAAGGTGCCGGCGGACGGCCCCGCGTAGACGGTTTCGGTGCAGCTATCGGCGATGCAGCCGCGAGGGCCGGTCAGGCGGTCGGCCGTGGTCGCGTCGCTGGCGTTCACCCACGCATATTCCAGCGAGGCGATCGTGCCGCTGACCGGCGTGATTTTCAGCGTATCGGGCGAGGGGAAGCCGGTCGCCAGTTCCAGTATCTCGACCGTGTCGATCGCCAGGATTGTGCCGACGCTGTCGCGCGCCACGAAGCCGTAGGCGCCTGGGTTCGTAACCCAGCCGGTCGGAAGCGTGAGCGGCGGATAGGGCAGCCTGAAGCGAACGTAGGCCGCGCCAGCATCGTCGAGCCAGTGCTCGATCGGCTTCGTCGGCTGAAACTTCTTGCCGAGAATGTGCCACCAGTGGCTCGCCAGGCCGGTGTACGCATCCCGAATGCGAGTCGACTCGGCGGTCTCGTGGGTCTTGTCTATGAAATTGCAGATGTAGGTGGGGCACGTCGCGATGAACCGCTCGTTCTCTTCGGCGAGTTCGAGGATCGCGAGCGCCAGATACGGCGTCGTCTTGCTGTAGCGCATGTGATGCGACAGCACCGACATCATCATGAGCGGAGCGAGATCGGCGTCGCCCGTCGCAATGCGCGCCCGAGCGACGATCGTATCGTAGTAGAGCCGTACCCAGGCCTTGAAGACGCCGGGCGACGTGTTGTCGATGTAGTCGTTGACGCCGATGACTAGATTGATCCAGGACAGCGTGTAGGTTTTACTGTCCGCCGCAGCCAGCAGCGGCGCGTAGTCGATGTGCTGGTAGAGCCGCGCGAGCTCGGCGGTTTGGAACAGCTCGCCTATCGTGTGGCCGGAATACCCAGCAGTCGAACCGAGAAACTTCGTGTTCGTGACGAGTGGGTCGCCCCACAGCGCATAGGCGACTTCGATCTGAGCGGCGACGCCGGTTTCGCCGCTCGTCGAATGCAGTTCTTCGAACAAATCCTCGAACGCGGAGAAGTTGCCGTTCGCCGCGGGAGCGGCGCCGCCGCCGCCCGCTACAACGCCGCCCGCGTCGAACATGACAGCGTAGGCCAGCGCGATCAGAGTGATAATTTCGTTGTTTACGGCGCCGATGGAGCGACTCTCGCCGACCTGGAGGCCGTGGCAAATCTGGGCCGGATAACCTACGCCATCGCCCGGCAGTTCTGCCGTAAGGACGTTCAGCCGGCGTTCGAGCGACTCCAGGCGATCCAGCAGGGCCGATGAAACGCCCGTGCTGCCGGACGACGTGCTGCCGGCGAACTCGCCGGCGATAATTTCCCCGAAGCATTTCCCCGCCGACGTGCAAAAATACACATCGTCGGGCGGGCCGAGCATCGGCTTGACGATCATGCCCGCCGTCACGCCCAGGAGGGAGTTCGACCGGATGGTATTGATGTCAGGGTGGTCGATCTCGTCGGAATAGATGTCCATGAGGGACGTGCCGTCCGCGTTCAGAATGAACACGGCATCGCCGCCGAGCAGCGGCAGGGATGTCATGGACTGGGAGAGGGCTTCGAGGTGTTCGGTATCGACTGCGTCGATGAATGCGAGCAGCTTGGCGAACGTGGGGACGAAGCCGCCGTCCGTCTCGACCGTCGTATCGGCATCGCCGTTTACGATCGCGTCGAGCCTCGCGAGGTTGACGATAAATTTCGCCACCTTGGTCTGAAATTCGGCAGCAGTTGTCACACGGCATCCCGTTTAGAAACGGGGCACCATGCCTCAATTCAACATTATATTCAATGCTTTTTAGAACAAGTCAACTATTGATTGACTGTGGTCTCTATAGCGGCTTTGTGAATGTCTCGATCCGGCGCAGTTTCTTCTCCAAATCGGCGGGCAAACCCCAGATGCGGCGGCTCGTCAGTTTTTCGGGTCATATCCATCGTATCCGTCAACAATTTGTTGAATGGATATAAATGATGGTGCGTAGGTGTCAAGCGATAGAATGTAGTTAAATCATAGGCTTAACTGTTAATCATAATGTGGAATGTCGTCACTGTTTCAACGCCTTACGAATCTCGGCGACCGCCTCGTCCGGCGACCGTGCCAGGATGTATAGTCCGCCCGCCTTCACCCACGCCCGTTCGAAGTTGCGCTGATTGTCCTGCTGACGACCTGTCGCCGTCTTTGTTTCGACGGCGAGGCCTCGCCCCTGACTGACGCCGATTCCATCGGCCGAACCTTCCACGCCAAAATGAATAGGCCGCGCGTTCGTCAGGATCACCATGTCGGCCGTCACGCGGACGGTCTCTCCCGGCCGGAGGTTTAGCCTGCGGCCTTGCCACGCCATGCCGGTGTTATTTCGGATGATCAGCGTCTCGGGCAGTGCCGACACCGCGACCAGGGTTTCGTTCAGGATGGCTTTCTCGGATTTACTCACGGTGGCACCCTGTAGTGCGCTCGGAATTTCATGCGCGCTCGCGCCCACCCCTTCGGCTTCGCGTAGCCGCGTGCCATCGCCAGGCTGACCAGCTCGCCGAACGTCCTGGCCGCCCGCTCCTGCGCGAGGCGGAGATTCCGCTGGCGCCGCTTCAGGGTCTCGCGCTCCAGCTTCGCCAGTTCGCCGGCCCGCTGCTCGATCTCGCGCACGCTCGCGGGAAACTCTGCGCCGCATGGGCACACGGGCACCGAGGATAGCGAAATCCTGTAGCACATGAGACACGTTCGCACCGGCTCGGCGTCGCTGGCCTTCGGGGTGCCGCGAACGCCGCGCGCCCGGCCTTCCAGCGACCACTCACGCGGATCGTCCGGCAGGCCGTGGCCCTGAGTCGTCGCATTGCCGGCGTGATCGCAGATGATCGCCCGCGTCTTCCCCTCGCAGGGGCGCAACGCACGGCCGGCCTGCTGGAGGAACAGCGACAGGGATTTCGTCGGCCGGGCGAGGCCGCAATACACGATGCCGGGAACGTCAAACCCCTCGCCGAACAGATCGACGTTCGTCATCACGTCCAGAGTGCCCGCCCGGAACGCCCCCACCACCTCGTCGCGGTCCTTACTCTCACCATCGACATGGGCGGCCCTGACGCCCGCCGTCCGGAAGGCCTCGGCCATGTGGCGGCTGTGCTCCCGACTGACGGCGAACACGATGCCCCGCTCGCCGGGCGCCAGGCGCAGGTAGTGCTGCACCACGTCGCCGATGATGGCGGGCTTGTCCATCACGTCGCCCAGGGCGGCCCGATTGAAGTCCCCAGCGGTGATTTCAACCTCGCTCAGGTCGGGCGTGGTGGGGGCATAGTAATCGAACGGCGACAGCCAGCCCGCCGCGATGAGCTCGCCGGTCGAGGGGCCGCAGATCATCGTGTCGAAGTGATCGTCGAGGCCGCGCCCGTCGAGGCGCTGTGGCGTCGCTGTGAGCCCGATCACGAAGGACTCGTCGCTGTGGCCGAGAACCCGGTCCCACGAGCGGGCGGTCGCGTGGTGCGCCTCGTCGCATATGATGAGGTTGCGAGGCAGCAACCCGTCGAGCCGGTTCACGAGCGTCTGCACGCCCGCAATGGTCACATCGGCGTCGAGTGACATCGGATACCCGGCCGCAATGAAGCTGTGCGGGATATCAGCCCGTTCGAACGCCGCCGAGGTCTGGGCGATCAGTTCCTTGCGATGCACGATGAACTGCGACGTGCCCCGCGACGCGGCGAGGATGGCAGCGGCGATCTGCGTCTTGCCGCCGCCGGTCGGCAGCACGACCAGCACGCGCCGGTAGCCTTGGCGCATCGCCGCGGCGACCCTGCGGATCAGGTCGACCTGGTAGTCGCGCAGGGGCACCGTGGCGCCGTCTCGCAGCGGCACAACGGCGTACATCACCTCGGGCGTGAGCGTCGCGACGCTGAACAGGAAGGCTTCGCGGGGGGTCATCAGCCGGCCATCAGCGCCTCGAACTCATCGACGTCATCAGGCAGGGCGTTCGCCAGTTCGGCGAGGATCGCGGCATGCGTTTCGCCCTCGGCGTGGCCGAGGCGCTGCCCCCGCAAGGCCGGCAGTTCTCTCAGCAGCGACGGTTGCTGGGCGATCCAGCGGCGGTAGTCCGCCGTCGGCGAAAACCACATCGACGGCTTCCCGACGTACTGGTCACAGTCGGCGGCACCTACGGCCCGAGCACCCACAGCCCTCATACCGCGAACGCGAACCCTAGAGTCGCGTTGTACTTAAACACCCGGAGCGGCTTCACATCCGGCGGCCGTTCGACCATGCCGACGTCCTTCAGGATTTCCTCGGCCTCGTGGATATACCGCGCGTAATCGATGTCCGGCGGCAGGGCGTTTCCCTCGGGAAGTTCCATGAGCGGCCGGCACGCTTCGGTCTTCGCCACCCGCTTGAAATTGCCCGTCGAGGGGTGGGGTATCTTGTACAGGATCTCCTCGCCGTCCGTGGCCCAATAGTAGCGGACGACCTTGCCCAGGTACTCGCCGCGCCAGGTGGCCCCGCCCTTCACGTTCACCACCGTCACGAAATCCCGGACGTCGGAACACTGCCTAATGTAATCTTCGATCGGCGTGCCTTTCGCGATCAGTGCGACCACGGCGTCGGAGCAGACCACGGCATTCGGATTCTTCATAAGCTGGCCGCGCATGTCGTCGTCCGCGCGAGGGTTCGCCACGGTGCCCTTGCGCTTGACCTTGCCGTCCTCCTTGACGGCGATGTAGGTGTTCACGGACGCCGAGTAGAGCGCCTTGTACGGCGTCGACTCCAGGACGAAGCCTGTCTCGGTTTCCCACTGTTTCGTGATGCGGTTAAGTTCGTCGATCCGGTCGCGCGGGCACCGGAAGACCACGCCGTCAGTGTTGGCGCTGACGCACGGAATCCCGGCGGCCTCGGCCCGTTCGATGAGCATCAGGATACTGAGCTGGCCGGTGAGCGTGACGGCGATCAGCAGATAGGGGGCATAGAGGACGGAATACGGGGAGCCGAGCTTACCAAATACACCGTTCAATTGAATTTTGCCTCCTTCCGCTTTCGTCTTGGCGACCAGGCGGTCATGGTTAGATCGCGTCTTATCGGACGACTGTTCCTTCGCTGCAATCCGCTCATCACGAATCCTGCTGTATATCTCCAAGAACTCCGGCCCGAGCGACTTAGGATACAGCCCCGACCCGAGGATGATGGCCGGATAAAAACTTAACACATCCCAGTCGATCAGCAGATTATCCTCGTCTGAGTAAACCGCCCGGTTCGATTCAGTACTGTGCAGGCCGCCGATACCAACGGCGTAGGTCGTCGTGCCTATCATGAGCGACTTCGACGACAGCCATGCCGGCAGATCGACCTTGCCGTTGTCCTGGACGAAGAACTCCGTGCTGTGCAGCCGCTCCAGAAGGGCCTTCAGTTCGGCAGTTTCGAATTGCATATATACGGGCACTTTGTAGCGGAAGCTGGTGCCCGCCGGCGTCTCGACGCGCTGCACTTTCTCTTTCGTCATGTCCTCGACACGACGCTTGACGATCTGCTCGCCGATCTGGGAATCCGACTTCGACATGAAGTTCTGCCGGTATTCCTTCGACAGGGCTTCCCGCAGCGCGAGAGGTTCGGCCAGGGCGTCGAACAGCCGATGCGTCGCGTCCAGGTCGTTAATGCAGTAGCTCGTCAGCAGGTCCATATCGGCGTGCGTGAGCCGCGCATCCGGGGCGATCGGGAGATCCTGCATCCGGGGGCCGTGAAGCCGGCCGTTCAGCGTCTTCAGGCTGGCGAAGGCGTTCGGCTGCGGCTCGATCAAATCGATGTGGTCCAGACGCGGAATTTGGATGCCGAGCAACTGTTCGACTTCCCAATAGCGCACGTTGCCATTGATGATGCGGTCACTGGCGAGCTTCAGGGCGGCGTTGTCGGCACCCTCCAGATAGTACCAGATGAGAGGCATGTCGTAGGTCATGCCGTTGAAAGTGACGATGCGATTCTGTTTGAGGATCGATCGTAGAACGTCGCGATTGATCGTGGATCGATCCGACAGTTCGAAGGTGCGGATCTTGCCGTCCTCGGCCCGCTTGAAGGCGACCAGGAAAAACCCGTGATAGGTTTCGATGTCGCAGATGAGCGTGCTCATGGGCCCATCAGCGCCTCGAACTCGTC
>Ga0163144_10003947_pt1 | contig 33681 bp, 27 predicted proteins | sample OliLak19BULKMAT1_FD_123175 | JGI IMG/M metagenome (GOLD analysis project Ga0163144, IMG submission 123175) | Freshwater microbial mat bacterial communities from Lake Vanda, McMurdo Dry Valleys, Antarctica - Oligotrophic Lake LV.19.BULKMAT1 | ecosystem: Environmental > Aquatic > Freshwater >... | reverse complement strand
GTCCGCCGCACGCATTGTGGCCACCAGCGGCGTTCCGCTCGACGGAGTCCGCAACAATGTGCGCTCGGTGGAGACGAATCTTGGGAACCTGGTGGCTGACGCGCTGCTCTGGCAGGCGCAGCAACGCGCCGGGATTGTGGCCGCTCCTCAGCCTAACGTGGGACTGCAGAACGGTGGTGGCATTCGGAACGGCTCGGTGCTGCCCGTCGGAGGCATCTCCGAGAAGAACACCTTCGACATCTTCCCGTTCGCAAACTTCGTGTCGATCGTGCCGAACATCCAGGCGGCACAATTCAAGGAACTCCTCGAGAACGCGGTGTCGCGCGTTGAGTTCCTGGACGGACGCTTCCTGCAGGTGGCAGGCTTCACCTTCGAGTGGCAGAGCACCGGTCAGACGGCGCAGATCGTCACCATTGCGGGTGTCGTGACCACGCCAGGCACGCGAGTGCGCCAGGTAAAGCTGAATGACGGCACCGTACTCGTGGACAATGGTGCGGTGGTGCCCGGCGCACCGTCGGTCAATATCGCAACGATCGATTTCCTCGCGAACGGCGGTGACCAATCGCCCTACCGCCGCGCGTCCTATACGTCCGTAGGCATCGTCTACCAGTTGGCGCTGCAGAATTACCTGACCGCGTCCACCAGCATCGGTGGCTTGGGTGGCACCGTGACGGCAGCGCAGTATCCAGCTGGCGGCTCGGGACGCATCAAGCGCCTTCCATAACACATGTCCAGACTCTCACCGGATCTTTCGATGACCATCCGTTCTGCTTTCGTTGCAACCATCGCCGTCGTGCTCGCGGCCAGTGCCGCCAGCGCGCAGGGTACGCGAGTGACAACCGCTGTCGGCACTCCATTTGCCTCGTCCTCGCTCACGATCGACCTCTCCAGCCAAGCCACGGGCGACTACAACCTGACGACCGGCCCGGTACTGCTGCCCGGCGGCATCACCTTCACGGCCTTGCAGCCGAGCGTTCTCGGGCAGGGTACGTACGGTCTTGGTTCCAACGGCCTCTGGGGAGTTGATCCCAACGTTGTGTACGCGGGCACGAACGACGTCACCGGGTGGATGCGTTTCGGGTTTTCCAGCGGCGTGTTCGGCGTGGGCGCGATCGTGAACTACGATCCCGGCGTCGGCTCGAACTTCTTCCTGCGTCTGCTCGGCCAGTCCGGCAATCTGCTGGACGAGTTCGACATTTCCGGGAGCGCTCCCATCGCGGGAGATTTCAGCGACATCGACGTCGGCGAGTTCCGCGGCATCTTCCGCTCCCAAGCGGATGTTTACGCGGTCGAGTTTGATGGCGCGTACGGCGTGGCGCGTGACCTGCGCGTCGTGGTACCCGAGCCGTCCACGCTCATGCTGGTGGGCGCAGGGCTCCTGCTCGCCGTCGGCCTCCGTCGGCGCAGCGCGAACCACGCGTAAGCGGCGCCGCAAAGAAGAGGCGCCCAGCGGTGACCTCCGCGAGCACAACGACGACTTGCTTCAAGACAGGCGCAGGCAGCGGCATGAGGGACCGAACGAAACAGCGGCGGCAGACGTGAATTCGTCCGCCGCCGCTGTTCTGTTCTGAGACGTCTGGTCGCGTGGCGGACGCAATCAAAACGCCTGCGACCGCCAATCGACACGACCCGCGCCTACACCCGCGTACGCTTCCTGAACGCGAGCAACAGCGCGGCACCACCCGCCAGCAAAACGAAGGACGACGGCTCGGGCACCACGTTGGCCACGAACGTTGCCTCGAAGCGGGATTGGAGCTCGGGGAAGGCAGGGTCGCCCGGATAGTCCCACGCCGTCGTGGTGAGATCGCCCAACGAACTGCCGGAGTTCGTGAAAACGAAATACCCGTCGGTGTAGGCCGCTGGCGATCCGGCCACCACTTGAAAGAATGCCGTCGCACCGGACGACGGCACCTGCGTCACGCCCGCCACGGTCAGGAAGGCGATGTATTGCGTGCCAGAGTTCAAGGCCGCGTAGTTGGTCCAGAAGGTGTACTGCTGCGCGGGACCGGTTGGCCCGGAGAACACACTGCTGGAGTACAGCACGTTCGTTGCCTTGCTCCCGTCCCACTCAGCGAGATGCGCCTGAAAGTTCAGTGCAGACGAGTTCGTGGCAAAGGTCCCATCCAGCCAGAACGAGAAGCTCTCGGAAAAGCAGCTGAGGCAGGTCGGGCGAAACGTTTGTCCGAGTGCAACGGAGCCATCGAGCGGTGAGGCGGCCAGCGGGCCGCCATCGATGGCACTCGCCGCATCGCCAATGGTGAGCGTGGTGCGCTGCGCCACGGCCGCGCCGGGGAGCAGTGCGAGCGACAGGAGCGCGATCGCTGCGGGGCCAAGCGTCCGGCGCATCACGCGCCGGACATGCTGAGAAGTCGGGAAGTTCATGGGAGCCTGAAGAGTGAGCATCACGGCACCGTGATGCGGAGGTTCTGCGTGGTGGTCACACCGGCACGATCAGTCACCGACACCACGATCACGTACGAGCCAGCGGCGTAGGTATGCGGACGGTAGATCGGCGTGCGTGGTACGATGGTGGAGACGTACTGCGTGACCGGCGTGTTGTCTCCCCAGTTGATGCGCACGGTGAACGGTGCGCCGCGGGTGCTGCTGAAGAGCACGCCGAGGTTGTTCGGCTGACCAGCGGCCCACGATGTCGGCGGCACGATTGACAGGAGCGGCGCGCTGTTCAACGCGAGGCCGAGCACGACAGGATCGTGGTCGGACACGCGATATCGGTCTGGCGCATACAGCGAAATGATCTGTCCTGGGCTCCGGAAGTCCGTGTTGTAATCGAGCGCCAGCGGCTCGTCGGCATTGATGTGCCACTCGGTCACACCCGTGACCTGCGCATTCATGGACGATGACGCGAGCGCGTAATCGAGGTAGCCCCACTGCCCGCCGAACACATACGAGTACGCCAGCGCCCCGAGGCGAGAATTGACGAGGTCGATGAATCCCCCACTGATCAGCGCGGTGATGGGATCTTCTTTCGCATACGAGTTCAAGTCGCCAAGGATCAGCACATCCGGGTCAACCACACCAGTGGGATTCGACGCCAGCCAGATGCGCAGCTCATTCGCTGCCTGCACGCGTACCGCGTTGCAGTTCCCCTGTCCGTCGCCCGCATCAGCAACGTTGCAGGCGCTCCCCTTGCTCTTGAAGTGGTTGATCACCGCGATGAAGCGACCACCCGTGGCGAGCTGCACAAACCCCTGTGCCAGCGCGGGACGATTGCGCGGCGCTCCATCACCGCCATTCACGAACGCGACGGAGTTGAGTGCGGCCGTGGCACCAACCGGCTGAACGCGGGCGGGCTTGTAAATGACGCCCACCTTGATGCCATCGGTGCCCAGCGCATCCACCTGACCCGTCGCCGCATCGACATCGATGAAGGCGTAGGTACCGGCCCCCACCGCAGTATTGAGACGTGTTACCAGGTCGGCGATCGCGCTGCTCGTGCCGTACCCGTCGTTCTCGAGCTCCACGAGCCCGACAACGTCAGCATCGATGTCGGTGATGGCTGCCACCGTCTTGGGCCACTGGCGGTTGAATTCGACCGTGTTGTCCGCGCCTCGGCAATCCTGATTGGTGCTGCCGGTGAGCCCGTTGCGGCAGGCCGACGAGCCGAAGGTGTTGTAGTAGTTGAGCAGGTTCAGCACGGCGACCTTCATCGTGCCGCCGACGCTCACCGGTGGGGTGGGACGGGGGTTGGCCGCGATGAAGTTCGGTGTGCCGCCACCCAGTGAGTTCAGGGGCTGCAACCGGTAGTTGCTGAAGCCGAAGCCGAGCACGCCGATGACGTTGTCGGCGTAATCGCCGCCGCGGAGCGTGTTGCTGGCCGAGAGCGTGTTACCGCCGCGGCCAAACACGATCGGGTCCGGATTCTGAATGCTCAAGGCGTCGTCAAGAATGATGCGGTTGCGATCGTTCGCGGCCTGCAGCGCCACCGCGGCGGCGCCCGGCGTCGTGACGTTCGTGGGCTGCGAGAGTCGAGCGCCCGACGACACCACCACCTCGCCAAAGCGACCAAGCTGGAAGTGCTCGGTCACGTACAAACGCTGCGCGAAGCGCACCAGCATGCCTTCGTACTGTTCGAGCGTGGTGGCGGTGGCGACTGGCAGTGTGACGTCCACCGGCGCGGGCACAACCGAAGCAGTGCCACACGAGAGCAGCGACGTGACCGTGCCAATCTGGGTCTGGCCGAACGTCTCGGACACCGTCCCACGCACGCGCACGAGCTGTCCGACAGATACCGCGGACGCGCCAGGCGTGAACACGAAGACGCCGTCCGACGTCGCAGCATTGGCGTCACCCGTCGCGTCCTGCAGATAGAAGCCATCCAGGCCGCTGGTGCCTTCGTAGTCGCCCACGACGACCCCCTCCGTGCTCACCACCGTGGCCACGAGCGGCGACGTGAGACCGCTCCCCTGAATGCTGTAGATCGGAGTCGGGATGGGACCCACGCAGCTCAGCGTGCTGTCGATCGTAAAGCTCCAGATGTAGTCTGCGGCCATCTTGATCGACCCATCGGCAACCAAGGCGATCTGCGCCGCCGTCAGAGTCACCGTGCACTGCTCTCCCGAGGCGAAGTCGGCAGCCGGGTCGATGGTGAAGACGACGTTGGCGGCATCGGGTGTCGCGGTTGCCGGGTGGGCGCCGGTGACCGTACAGCTGATGGCAAACCACGAACCGGTCGCGGTCACCGGCGCGCTGAAAGTTACGAGCAGATTCGCGCTGCCTTGCACGCCGGACGCGTTATTGGCGGGTGTCGTGGCCGAAACGACCGGCGGGACGAGCGTCACTGGACCGCACGTGGCGGTGTGCTGACCCAGGTCGGCGCTGTTGTCCGTCGCGAAGCCGTCCCATTCGGTCGCGGGTACGAATACATCGGTACCATTGGGATCGCCCGCGCACACGCTTGCCTGGCGGCGCAGGGTGTTGTCCGCCGTACTCACCAATCCAGTGCCCCATTCGGTGCCCGGGTCGAAACCGATCTGACCAATGACATCGATACTCACGCTATTCTTGCGGAGCGCGATGGCGTCATCTCCGTTGAACCAGCCCGAGCCGTTGGTCTGATCGGCCTGGGCGAGGATCGCGGCATTCGCCGAGGCCTGCGCGAGCACGTACACGCCGCCGTCGGGGATCGAGGCGGTGGGAGTGAGGTTAATTGTTACCGAGGCCGTCGAGTTGCCGTTGGAATGCATGGTGATGCTGTAGCCCGACAGGCTCACCGGCGCGCCAGTCCCGTTATAGATCTCGATCGCCTTGTTGTTTGAGCTGCCTTCGATCATCTCGGAGATGAACAGCTCCGTAGCACTGGAGCTGTTCATGCGCGGACCGGCCGGAACGGGCGAAACCGCCGTGGGCAGCGGGCGATCGGAGCAGGCGGCGGCAAAGACCGCAACGATGGCAAGTGGAAGCGCACGCCACGCGCGCGCGCGCGGAGGGAGGGAAGTCATGGGGCTACCGGATTCGAGTCAGAAAAGGGGCAGGCGCAATCAACCTCCAAGCTCACCGCGATGGGCACGAGGACAACCGGGGTTGCGAGACTGTTGCGTATTCGATGCTAGCCGCGAATCCATATATCTGCCGACGAGCTCGCCGACACCTTTCTGCTCGCGTGGGCGCCGTCTGCGCTACCGGCGACCATCCCCCATGCTCGCCCCATTCGAGCGATACGGCGAGAAGCCACGACCCCAGTCCACGCCGATCACTTCGAGACTGATGTTCGCACCGTCCACGTGGACGACGACATAGTGAAACGGATTGCCGCCAGCGTCGAGAGACGGCTTGGCGAGATGTTGCACCGACACCTTCTCGGCGGCACTCGCCTCTCGATAGGCGCGCAGATCCGGTTCGCCGGTGTACGCGTACAACGGCGCTCCGCCGCCGCCACTCACGATCTGGTCCATGCGATGGGTCCCCGTCGCGTCGGTCCACCGCTCCACCCAGTGTTCATACAAGTGCTCATGCCCGGTGAGCAGCAATCGCACATGATGTTGTCGAAAGAGCGGCATCCACTTGTTGCGAATGGCCAGCGACTGCGGTTCGATATTCGAACCGCCGTGCGGACCCGACGAAAACGCGGGATGATGAAAGAAGAGCGCGATGTGCACGTAGCGACGACGATCAAGGCCGGCGAGTTGCGCCTTCACCCACGCAAACTGCACGGAGTCGTTGGGGATATCGGAGTCGAAGGCAATGAAAAAGGTGTTGCCGTAGCCGAACGCATACGTCGGATATCCGTTGAGTCGACGCGGCGATCCTTCCGGCGGAATGAGTTTCGAGTTCGCGGTGAAGTAGTTGCGCAGTCCGGCCAGGCGTCGCGGGTCGGCGAGATCGGTGGAGTTGCCGACATCGTGGTTGCCAACCGAGAGGAAGTACGGCACACCGCCCTCCTGGGTGAGTCGATTGACGAGCGGTATATAGCTCACGGCGAGCTGGCGTCCAACGCTGCCATTCACCACGGCATCACCGCTCTGCAGCACGAAGCGAATCGGATCGCTGCCGTTCGCCGCGGCCTTGATGGTCTGCAGCATCGACTCCACGACCAGCGCATGCTCGGCTTGCACCTCCACGCCGTCATGCCGTCCGCGCGTGTCGCCGTACGCAATGAACGAGAACTTCGCGACTTTGGCCGTCGCGCTCTCACTCGGCAGCGGCGTAAGCGGTGCCAGCGTTGGTACCACCACGGTGTCGCGAATGATGGCCGGAGCGGCGGCGGCGGCAGCTTGCGCGTGTGCACGATCGGTCACGGCGCCAAGCAAAGCGAAAGCACTCACGGTGATCAGGAGTGCGTGGTCGAACAGGAAACGGCGGGACGATGCGCGTGGGTGCGCACAACGTTGCGCAGCGTCGCAGGGGCGGGATGGAGGAGTCATGCAGAAACATGTGCCGGAGCACTCTACGACACCAATTGTTCTGTTGGCGTGGGCACGCGGGCGGGCACGAAGCGACGCTGGTCGAACTCGCGCTTGAGCAGCCAGAGGCTCGTGGCCATCTGTACCACCACCGTCGTCACCGACAACAACCACAACTGCCGCAGCGCAAACCCCTCGCGCGACGACAACCAGATCGCAGGTAACGCGAAGGTCAGTAACCGCATCGCGCTACTGAGCAGCGCGGGAATCGTGTTGCCGAGCGCCTGGAACATCCCCGAGCAGGTGAAGATGATTCCCGTGGCCACGAAGTTCCACGAGATCACGTGCAGGAACTCCATGCCGACGGTTCTCGCGCCGGCGTCCTGCGCGAACGATCCGACGAGCCAGTCGGCGCGCCACTGCACGAACGCCGTGATGACGAGCATCAGCACCGATCCCATCCACGTCGCGGCGCGGAAGGTCTCGCGCGCGCGGTCCTGCCGACCAGCGCCCACATTCTGTCCGGCGACCGGGGCCGTGGCGAACGCGAGTGCCATCGCCGGCAGGAAGATCGCCTGCATGATGCGCGTTCCCACACCATAGCCCGCCTGCGCGTCCGCACCGAAATCGCGAATGATCCAGTAGATAACGGCTGCGTTCACGAACATCAGACCGAACTCGCCACCGGCTGGCAATCCGATGCGCAGGATCCGCAGCCACGACGCCAGCCGTGGTTTGAGCATCGACGTGTGAAATCCGACAAACTTCTCGAGGCGCAGGAAGTAGCCGAGCAGCAGCAGCACACCCACCAGAATCGCGATCGAGGTGGCGAGCCCCGCGCCGGCAACGCCGAGAGGACGGTTGGTGAGCCAACCGGCAATGAGCACGGGCGCCAGCGCTGCGTTGATGATGACGGTGAGGATCTGCACGACCATGGTGGGCTTGGCGATGCCCGTACCGCGCAGCGCCGATCCCATCGTCACCAACGCAAACTGCAGCGCGAGACCGGGGATGTACGCAAACAGATACGAACGTCCGGCGGCCGCCGTCGCGGCGTCGGCAGCAACGGTGCGCAAATAGGCACCGCTCAGGGTGTACCCTCCGATAATAGTCACGACTGCGCAGGCGAGCGCGAGCAGCACACTCTGGTTGAAGATCAGATTCGCGTCGTCGCGATCCTTGCGCCCTGCCGCATGCGAGATGAGCACCATCGTGCCCACGCCAAGAATCTGCGTGAGCGCCATGATGATGAACTGCACGTTCCCCGCCGCACTTACGCCAGCGATTGCGGTGTCACCCAATCGCGCCACGAAGTACAGGTCAATCAGATAGTACATCGTCTGGAAGATCATCCCCGCAGCCAACGGCACGGCGAGTCGCACCAGATGTTTCGGGATCGAGCCCTCGGTCAGGTCGTGCACGTCACGTCTCCACTGCGTGTGTCTGAAACACGGCAGCGGCCAGCTGCTGTGCGTGGGCTCGCAAATCCGTCGGCCAGTTCAACGCACACGCCTCGAACCGTGCCGCGTCGCCCGCAAAGAGCGCGCGAGTCGCCTCCTCGAAGCCAGCGTGATCGCCGAGCATCGCCGAGATGAATCGATAGGCTGATTCCTGAGCGCGACGACGAGCGTCCCGCTCACTGCTGGCACTGCGCGCGGCGTCCACCAGCCGCCGAATCGTCACCGACGCGCCGCCCGGTTGCTCGCTCAACCACTGCCAGTGCCTCGGCAACAGCGTGATTTCACGGGCCACCACACCCAGACGCGGACGCCCCGGCCCCGACTTCACCGGCGCTGCCAGCGCTCGTGTCGAAACGGCGCGCATCGCTCCGGCGTTGAACTCGTCGGTACGCGCTCCGAGGGGCGCTGCGTCGCGCTCGTCGGGCTCCGGCAGTCGAGCCAGCACGTCCTCCATCGACCCGCGCAGGTCGAGCTCCAACGGCTGGCTGGTGTCGGTATCGAAGAGCAACAGCGGACCCGCGCCCCCCCGCTCCTGCGACCGCTTGGCGGCGCGCGCAATCTCGCGGAGCGACCCGGCACCGATCTGGCGCGGACCGTCGAAGGCGACGAACTGACGCTGCGGTGGTAAATCCATGACAGGAGCTCTCCGGAGTCGGACAAGGACGAGCGCGGCAGCGGCGGTCAGTATTACCCGGGTAATACGACGTGTCAATAGTACCCGGGTGGAATTATCCCGCGGATCACGCTGCTCAGGAGCGTTGCCGCAGGCGACCAAGGAGCCAGGCGCGTGAAGCCGGCGCGTCGTCTACCATTGAGGCTCAATCGTTCCCGTCCGACTGTTCTTTCGCGTTTCGAGACGAGCTTCCAACCAGATGGCGTTGCTGGGTTTGCAGGATGTGCGCGTGGCTTTTGGCGGTCCTCCGGTGCTCGACGCGGCGACATTCAGCATCGAGCGCGGCGAACGCGTGTGTCTGCTGGGCCGAAATGGCGCGGGCAAGAGCACGCTCATGAAGCTGCTGGACGGCACGATCACGCCGGACACGGGCGAGGTGGTGCGGTCGGGCGGCGTGACCGTGGCGCGGCTCGAGCAGGACATTCCGGGCGACGTGGACGGCTCGATCTTTGAGGTCGTCGCGGCGGGGCTCGGTCCGACGGGTGCGCTCCTCGCGCAGTATCACCAGGCAAGTCATCGCGTGGCCACCGATGCCAGTGACGCGGCGCTGCGTGAACTGGACCGGCTGCATCACGCGCTCGATGCGGCTGATGCATGGCAGATTCAGACGCGCGTGGAGACGGTGCTCGAGCATTTGGGCCTCGATGCAGACACCGCGTTCGCGGCGGCGTCGGGCGGTCGCAAACGCCAGACGTTGCTGGCCCGCGCCCTCGTGCGGCAACCCGACATCCTGCTGCTCGACGAACCCACCAACCACCTCGACATCGATGCGGTCGAGTGGATGGAAACGTTCCTCATCGATCGTGGCACGACGCTGCTGTTCGTGACGCACGATCGCGCCTTCCTGCGCCGTGTGGCGACGCGCATCATCGAGCTCGATCGCGGCAAGTTGGTGGACTGGGGGACGGACTACGACACGTATCTGCAACGCAAGGAAGGCGCCCTCGCTGCTGAAGCGCGCGAGTGGGCGGAGTTCGACAAGAAGCTGGCGAAGGAGGAAGTGTGGATTCGTACGGGCATTCAGGCGCGGCGCACGCGCAACGAGGGTCGCGTGCGCAGTCTCGAGGCCTTGCGTGTCGAACGTGCTGCGCGTCGTGAGCGACTGGGCACCGTGCGACTGCAAACGTCCGACGCGGAGCGTTCAGGAAAGCTGGTCTACGAAGCCAAGGGCGTGCGCTTCGCGCGCGGCGAGAAGACGATCGTGCGCGATTTTTCCACCACGATCATGCGTGGTGATCGCGTCGGCTTCATCGGCCCGAACGGTTCCGGCAAGACGACGTTGCTGCGACTGCTGCTTGGGGAAATCGTGCCGGATCTGGGCACGGTGCGCGCAGGCACCAACATCGAGGTCGCGTACTTCGATCAGTTGCGCGAACAGCTCGATCCCGAGCGCAGTGTCTTTGACAGTGTGGCCGACGGCGCTGATTTCGTCACGGTGGGTGGTGCGACGAAACATGTCCATGGCTATCTGCAGGAGTTTCTCTTTCCGACCGATCGCGCGCGCACACCGGTGCGCGCGTTGTCGGGCGGCGAACGCAATCGCCTGCTGCTGGCGCGTCTGTTCACGCGCTCCTTCAACCTGCTCGTGCTCGACGAACCCACCAACGATCTCGACATCGAGACGCTGGACCTGCTAGAAGGGCTGCTCGTGGAGTTCACTGGCACGTTGCTGCTGGTGAGTCACGACCGCGCATTTCTCGACAACGTCGTCACGAGCACACTCGTGCTTGAGGGCGGCGGTCGCGTGGGTGAGTATGCCGGTGGCTATTCGGATTGGGTGCGACAGCGGAAGCCCGCCTCGGTCGACCCCAGTTCCACGAAACGCGCCGCGAATGCGACGGCAGTGACTGCAGCGGCGCAATCAACCATCGGCGCGCCCACCATCGCGCGTTCCGAGAAGAAGCGCAAGTTGAGCTACAAGGAGACGCAAGAACTCGCGGCCCTTCCCGATCGAATCGATGTGCTCGAGCGCGAGCGCAATGGCATCTATGCCACACTTGCCGATCCGACGTTTCTGCGTGACGGCAGTGCAGTGAACGTATCGAATCAGCGTTTGGTGGCGATCGACGCCGAGCTGACCACGTTGACCGAGCGATGGGAACTCCTTGAGACCATCGCCAACGGCTGAACCTGTGTCACTGCGCGCCAGCACCAACGACTGACTATCACGGACAGGAACGGATTTCACGAGGATGTTCGGGGATACAACCGCAGCGACCGCCTGACGCGGATGAACGCGGATGAACGCGGATGAACGCGGATGAACGCGGAAACGACGCGGATTTCGCGCATAGTGATTGAAGCCTGTCGATCGATGTTCGCCGTCGCGTTCGTCCTGTCTCAGCCCGTCGATCACCTGCCCCATCCGCGAGCACAGGCGATGGCGGTCGCACTGGCCGCGGCATCGTTCGGCGCGTAGCGTAGGCGCATGAATCGTCGCGATTTCACCAGACTGGCTGCCGCGGCTGCGGCCATTGCCGCACTTCCGCGTGCTTTGCATGGCGCGGCCGCTTTCGCGCCTCTGCGAGGCGTGGCACCGTCGCCCCGCGTGAACGGCGATCGACTCAACGGCTGGCTTACCGCCATCGGCGAGTTTGGCCGGAACCCACAGGGCGGTGTGACGCGATTGGCGTACACGCAACCCGATCTCGCCGCGCGTGCGTACGTGACGCAGCTCATGCGCGACGCCGGACTCACCGTGCGCGTGGATGCGGCCGGAAACATCTACGGCCGTCGAGCGGGGAGCGATGCGCGCGCATTGCCGATCGTCTTCGGTTCGCACGTCGATTCCGTGCCCGAGGGTGGCAACTACGACGGCAACGTCGGCGTGCTGGGTGCCATCGAAGTGGCGCGCACATTCGCCGAGCGGAAGATCGTCACCACGCATCCCCTCGAGATCGTGGTGTGGCAGAACGAAGAAGGGGGCACCTGGGGCAGTCATCTCATCACCAGCGAGTTCGAGGGTGCCATTCTCGACATGATGTCGCTGAGCGGCAAGACCATTCGCGAGGGGATCGACATCGTGGGTGGCAATGTCGCGATGCTCGCTGGTGCGCGTCGACGGAAAGGTGAGGTGCACGGCTACCTCGAACTGCACATCGAACAGGGCGGCAACCTCGATCGCGAGAAGCTCGAGATCGGCGTGGTGGAGGGCATCGTCGGGCTGCGCGGATGGGATGTCACCATCGATGGCTTTGCCAATCACGCAGGCACCACACCGATGGCCGAGCGTCGTGATGCCATGCTTGCCGCGGCGCGCTTCACCGAGATGGTCAATCGCATCGTGACGAGCGAGGCAGGGCGTCAGGTGGGGACCGTGGGCCGTATGCAGGCGTTTCCCGGCGCGCGAAATGTCGTGCCGGGCAAGGTGGCGTGTACCCTCGAACTGCGTGACCTCGACGATGCCCGGATCCAGCGGCTGTACGACGCCATCGTGCTCGAGTCGCGCAGGATCGGCGACGCCAACGGCACCACGTTCAGCTATCGCGAGACGGTCGCGCACCAATCCGCGCTGTGCGACGATCGCGCGCGTGCCTTCGTCGGCGACTCGGCGAAGTCACTCGGCCTGAGCACCAAGAGCCTGCCGAGTGGCGCCGGGCACGATGCGCAGAATCTCGCGCGCATCTGTCCGATGGGGATGATCTTCATCCCGAGCGTGGGCGGCATCAGTCATGCGCCGAAGGAGTTTTCGCGGCCGCCGGACATCACCAACGGTGCGAATGTGTTGGCGGCGGCGGTCCTGCGCATGGACGAGGCGAAGTTCGCGTAGCGTCGAAGCGCTGTCGCCTTGGACTGGTCGCCGTTGCGCGCATAGCGGCCAGCGCGCGTACGTGGTGGCGAGCGGTCGCGGCAACTCCGTTTGCGCGGCGACGTCGAGAAACGTGCCGGGCCATCCGCCACCTGTCTCATCGGCGCGCCGATATGAAATCGACAAGCTGGCAAAGCCCGCCTGTCGCAACGCTTCAGCCATCGGGCGCATGTAACGCGCGTCGGCGATCTTGGTCAGCCAGCATCCGCCATGCATCGCGATCGCGACCGGATGCGGACCCGCGCCGGAGGGGACGCGCAGCTCCGCCACCAGGTCGCGATCGCCCACGCGCATCGTCACCGAGGTATCGGCGTGCACAGGTACACGCACTCCTTTGACATCAACTGACATCAACCCTACGCTCGCGTGAGGAGTTGTCGGGCGAGCCACCGCGCGTCGCGCGCGCGCTGCGGACCATCGCGCTCGGATGCGGCGACTGCGCCATCGAACAGCACCAGCATGGCGCCCGCCACCTGATCCGGGCGATCTGACGCTGCTGGTCGCTCGGCACGGCGCGCGCGTCGTGCCGCTACAGCTCGACGTCACCGATCCGGCGAGTGTGCTCGCCGCCGCGACCGGCGCCACCGACGTGCAGCTCCTGATCAACAATGCCGGTCTGGCCGCTTTCGCCGGAGGCGCGTTCGACGACCCGCAGTGGCTGAGCGCGGGGGTCGCCTCACTCTCCGGCTTCCCGCTGCGGGCGGCGTACAGCGCCTCGAAGGCGGCTACCCACTCGCTCACGCAAGCGACGCGATGGCGGCGTAAGCAAGCGCCACGATCAGTAACTGGGCAACGGACGCATCACACACGCGTCACCAGCGCCGCCAGCTTCTTCGGCGCGATGAGCAGGTAGCCGACGGTCAGTAATTCGCGAAGACCCACCCAATCGGTGTGTGCATCGAGATACACGCCCACCCATCCGCTGGGGCCGACGTAGGGCGGCACGAAGAATGAATCGGGGTTGTCAGCCACCATCAACTGCTGCAACCCCGCATTTGCCTTGCACCACAGCGATGTGCGACCGGCGCCGTGATGATTGTCTGGCGAGGCGAACATCGCGAACAGTTTGTTCTTCACGCGGAACGTCGGCTCGCCCCACGCCTCCACCTCGTGGGCCTCGGGCAACGACAGACACAACCTGCGAGCGCGGGCGAGTGGAGACGGGGGCATCGGATAACCTCGAGCATGACGTCAACGAAAGCGTGGTCGCGCCCTGTGCGGCATGACGTGCGCGTACACATTTCGCTACGTGTGTCGCGCTCGGAAGCAGCGCATCGCCGTAGAGCCCCATCCATTCCGTCAACGACGGCATCGATCCCATCCGCATTGGCCAGCAGCGCGCGTGCGACGGCCCCACCCTGCGAACCTGTCGCGCCCAGGAACGTACCCAATCGAGCAACGGCACCCTTCAGTGGACACATTGGGTGCCGGATAGGATTATCAATGAGCCGGCGCGTACGGCGCACTTACCCGGAGAACATATGGCTGAGCCGAAGACCAAGCCGACGACAGAGACACTCGAACAGTTTCTCTCGCGCGTGCCCGATCCACAGCGTCGTGCCGACTGCGAGGCAGTCGCGGCGCTCATGCAGCAGTCCACCGGTCAGCCGGCTGTCATCTGGGGCACCGGTGTCGTCGGCTTCGGTCGCTATCGCTACAAGTACGCGAGCGGACACGAAGGCGACTGGCCGGTGATCGGATTTGCTCCTCGCAAGAACGATCTGACGCTGTACATCATGCCGGGTGTGGAGACCTATCCCGACCTCATGGAGAAACTCGGCAAGTTCAAGCATGGCAAGTCGTGCCTGTACGTGAAGAAGCTCAGCGACGTGGATATGTCCACGCTCACCGAGCTGATTGCGCGTGGCGTGGCAGCCATGCAGAAGCAGCGCGTGGACTGACAAACACGTTCAGCGCATTCACGTGCCATTACAACGTCGCGATCAGTTGCGCTCGACCATACGCAGGAACTCCGGCATTCCCTGAAAGTGGTCGACGTGATCGGGTGCCGTATTGCCGGCAAAACCGAGCAAGGCAAACCGGCCGCGCTTCACTTCGCTGAGTTGCTGCGCACCACGCGGTCCCCAACGCAGCACCGGCTTTCGCTCGAGACCAAGCGTGCTGATGAGATAATCGGCTGTTTCCGTGGTGCTCGCAAAGGTGCCGGGAAAGATCTCCGAGTGCGTGACGACGAATCGCTTGTCGCCGCGCACCGCATCCTGCGCGAAGCGCACGAACAGGTCGAGGTTGCGTGTGTCGATCGTGCCGCCCTTGTCCATCACCACGCCTTCGGGGACGTAGCTCGTGTGCATGCCATCCAGCAGCAGCACGGCGTCCACCTGTGCATAGTGTTGCGAGTCGCGCAGGATCGCGCGGATGGCACCGTGCCCGGCGCTGAATCCGGAGAGGGTGACGGAGCGAATGCGCACGCGGTCGCCGAGTGCGGCAGCGGCTTCACGACGAATGGAAGAGAGCAGCGAGTCGTAGGCTGCCGGCGGCGAGAATGTGCGGTCGTAGATGCCACTTCCTGAACCGATGTTCACGACGGCGAGGATGTAGTCCTTGCCGAGTTGCGAGACGGCAAACTGCGGAATGAACGCGGCGCCGAGAAAATGAATGACGAGTCGTTGTGGTCGTGAGGCGCGGCTGCCCGGCGTGATGAACAGTTCGACCGATCGATCGAGCGGTCCGGAAAATGCGCGCGTCGTACCCTCGAGTGGACGCGGCGCGATGCGTTCGTGCAGACGCGTGCGTTCCACCATCGGCGACGGGTTCTGCGGGGTCGGCGCGGGTGCCGCAGGCGGTGGTTGCGCACAAACGCGCGCTGCCCCGAAGAGGACAGCGCACGAACAGATGAAAGTGCAGAGCGTGCTACTCCACTGCATCGGATGGCGCGCGCATGGTGGCCTCGTTCACTACGCGATGCTCGCCCGTGGACCGTCCGAAGAGTGCACGCCCAAGTCGCTTCATCCACGTGCGGGTGCGCGGCGGCTCGAGGGTCGGCGGGAGGAACTGCGGTGGCCGATACGCATCGATCCTTGGCGATGCATGTTCTATGACTGTTCGCACCTGTACTTCGCTCAACGGCTCGAAGGGCTTGAACTGGAACGGATGCTGACGCGCACGTTCAGCGAATGCATAAATGGACGGAAACTCGCGCGACAGCCGCGGCATCAATTCCAGCACGGTCGTCAGTAGTTGCTTCGACGTTGGCGGCTCGCCGTAGGAATAGGTGAGATAGCGATCCTCGGCGAGTCGCCAGAATGCCGTGGTGGCTTCGTTGATGCTCACCGCATCGTACTCGAGCGCGGTGCACATGAGTCCCCACAACACATGCCGTTCGCGACCACTCATATTCCGCGTGGGCGACTCCGGTGCCTTGTGCCAGTGACGCAGGAAGCCGCGATCGAGCACGTAGCCGGTCGGAAATCCGTGTCGCCACATGCGGATGTTGAGCTCGGTCCACTCTCCCCAGAACTCGCGGCGCGGATTGAAGCCACCGATATCCGCGAAAAGGCGTCGGTAGCCCGCCACGAGCATTCCCTGAATGGGCATGTAGCGGATGCCGTCCACGTCGATATGCGGCGTGGAGTCACGCGGCTTGAAACGGGTGTCGGTATTCTCTTCGTACGACGGCAGTCCGACGATGCCGAGCGGCTTCGAACGCAACGTGTCCTCAATCGTACCAAGGACATCACCATGCAGCGTCAGATCGTCGTCGATGAACGCGATGAGCGGCGTGCGACAGACGGAGAGTTGCATGCGCCGTCCGCTGCCAATCGTCGGCTCGGTGTTGTTGACGTACACGCGTAACGACAAGCTCGGCGCAACCTGCCGGATGCGCCGTTCAATAGCCAGCGGCTCGTCCTGAGTGTCGGCGTTGTACACGATCACGACTTCGAAGAGACGCACGTCCGGAAGCTCTTCCAGCGATCGCAGCAATTGCCCCAGATACTCGACGCGCGACGGTATCGTGAGAATGCTGAAGGTCCAGAGCGGCGTGCTCACGCTCGAATCCTGACCACTCACGACATCACATCCGTGCTGACATCCTGCAGATGCGTACGCATTTCCACCCATCCTCCCGTTCCGTCTGATTCGAGCAGGATCGCCCCGGGAAGCGCGGCGAGCGCTGGATGCGGACCCCGTCCCGGATTGCGAATCACGAATCGCCGGTCGGCTGCGCGCAACAACGATACGTCGCTTTCTTCGTTGCCGCTGGCGAGTACAACCGTGCGTGATACTCCGCACCGGCAGTCATTGTGCCGTACCGCACCAATTCTCGTGCCCGTGCCGCCTTCTGACGCGATCGTCAGCCAGCGGCCATTCGTCCCGTGACCGGAATTGCACGTCGGCACGAGCGACGGCGGGCACATCCGCCGGCCCCATATCCACCGGCCAGGAACGCGCAGACTGCACGGCCACGAGATGCGCGCGCAACACTCGCGCCGTGCAGGGAAGAGCACCATGCTCGTCGAGCAAAGTGCCGTCCACATCGGTGACGATCAGCAGCCGGTCAGGCGCCACTGGCTCTCATCGACGCACCGGCAGACTCAATCCGCGCGCTTGTTCTTCGCGGCCAACTCTTCTTCCACGTTTCCAAGTGCACGCTGCGCCTTGCCCTTGATCTGTTCGCCCTTGCCCTTGAGCTGCTGACTCACGTCGCCAGTGAGTTCGCCGCCGGCGCTACGAATACGACCCGTCGCTTCAGTGATCGTGCCATCCACCTTGTTCTTGGCTGCCTTTTTCTTCCAGTCCGACATCTGATGCCTCCATGCAATGAAGTAAGCGCGTTGGAGCAGTGCGGGACCACCATTGATGCCGCACCCAGAGAAGTCGTGGTGCAAGTAGCGGGCCTCATTGCGATCGTTACGTACTACATGAAGTTCCGGGGCGAGTACCGACGCGCCGCTCGGCGCTATCGTTCTGCATCGATGGCGCACCCGCGCAACGCGCGTCGAACCCTGATTTGCGACCTGACTCACGCTCCGGTCCGGCGCAGCCGTCCCCGCAGCAACACCACCCCCAACGCAATCAGAAATAGCGGCAACAGGCCGTTGCTCACTAGAGCAGCAGTTCGCCGATGAACGCACCGACTGCGTTGCCGAGGTAGAGGTTGAGTGCGTCGAAGTTGAGGATCAGCATGCGCTGCGTCGCCGCGTCGGCGGCAGTCCACGCCGAGCCCAATGCCCACATTGCGGTGCTCCACCTTGCGAGCCCTGCCGTCATGCACAGGGCTGCGGCGATCTGCAGTGCCACCGCCAGACGCAGCGTCGTTGCACCACGATCGGGTGCCGTCGCTCCCGGTTGCCAACCGGCGAACGCTGCGACCGCGCCGATCGACGCGGGAATGAGCAGCAATGGCAGCCGCGCGTACACGATCCACACGACGCGTCCGTCGTTGCCCAGCGCGATGAGCTGCGGCAGCACGGTCTCCGCTTTCGCGTCGAGCACGTCGGGATAGCCGAAGTGCGACGCCAACCAACTGAAGACGACGAGGAAGCCAACACTTGCCACGAGGTAGGCGAGTCCCGCCGGACGCGACGCGTCGCGCGTTCGGGCTTGGGTTATCGTGTGCATCAGAAGCGCACTCCCAGGCCGACTGTCGGATTGACGCGGGTCTCACGCGAGATCGGCGCGTAAAGCACCGCCACACCGATCTGCCCGCTGTAACGATCGCCCTGAGCGCCGGCCATCGCTTGCCCGTCCATGCGATGGCGACGTTCTGGCGCGAAGCGGTGGCCGCCACGAGCGACGCGGATCTTGGCTTGCATAAGACCGTCGTCTCGAATCCCGGCGCGCTCGATATCGTGGGCTACGTCATGCTCAGCTCACTCACGGCCGCCGATGCGCTGCGTCGCGGCGCACGGCTCATGCGGCTGCTGAATGACGGACTCGCGATCGAGCTTTCACGCGAGCGCGACACGACGGGCTGCCGCGTCCGCCTGCTCCAGACGCGCGACAACTTCATGGTGGTCGAACCGCGACAGGTGATCGATTCGGTGTTGATGGGAATCGTGCATCAACTGCGACTGCTCACCGCTCGTGCCATCGTGCCACGCGAGATCACGGTGCGGTACGCGACGCCGCCAACGGGCACAGGAGAACACGAGCGACTCTTCGGCGTGCGTCCGCACTTCGGCGCAGACACCGACTCCGTCACCCTCGTCAACGCCGATCTCGACATCGCGCTGCGATCGGCCAATGCTCAGCTGCTTTCGTCATTCGAAGCGCACGCCGATGCTGCGGAACTGCTCGACTACCCCGGCTGCGCCGGCGACCGCCGGCAGTAGCTCGAGCCGCTACAGGTCGCTGGCATGAACAGCTCGGCTTCGAGCAGCCATCGTCCCTCGATCCGACGCCACTTGGCGGTATAGCTGCCGCGGATCACCACCGCACCGTCGGTTTCCTGCCAGCGGCCAACCCAGCTTCCGGTCTCCTCAGCCATCTCCCACGGCGTAAACACGCGCACCGTGGAGGGAGTGCGCACGAACTGCACGTCGGCGCGCGACGTGAACTGCTGGCGCCACTGCGCGCGAGCGCCTTCGCGTCCGCTGGTGTGCACATTCCGCGAGCTGACGGAGTGATACGAATCGCTGACGAGCGACACCAGCATCATCGTATCGCGTTCGGCGATCGCGCGGTTGGAGCTGGCGCGCGCCTCACGCACAGCCGCAGCGGTGAGTGGGGCTACCAATGACGGCGACGGGGCGAGCAATGACAGACGAGGCGCCAGGCGCGGCATCGGCGCTGAAGGCTGTCGTGATTGCGCGTCCGCGACCCCCGCATCGATCGCCCACGCGGGCAGTATCGCGATGGCGACGCACAGCGCAGCGCGCCGACGGCGCGGTGTTGCCCGTCGCATCCATCGAAATAGTGCGACAGTCGCCACCAGGGTATGCCGCGGACAGAACCGGCGCATACTGCCATCGATGACGGCGCGTGTCACCGGACGCGTCTCACCACTGGTGATCGTCGGGTGATCCTGCTCTCTGGACATGGTAGTACTCCGAACCCGAGGAAGTTTGCCCCGATGTTGAGATTGGCCTGCGCGACAAGCCGCCGCCGGCCCGCGTGGCGTGCGTCAGTTCGTTGCTGCAACCTCGGCGCGCGCCGCGCGCTGCGCCCAAAAGTACAACGGCCACCCCGCCGCAATGAGCACCGCGCCCCAGCCGAGTGCTTCCACGCCCGTACCGTACAGCGCCCAGAACGAGAAGATGAACGAAACGCCACCAGCAAGCAGCAGTCCGCGCTGCTTCGGCAGCCGTCCATCACGCGTGAAGCGAAACACCGCGATCGACGCGATCACATAGATCACGAGTCCGGTCGACGCTGCCAACAGGGCAACGAAGTTGTGTGCGGCGACGCCACTGCGCGTGTACGCCATCAGGACGAGCAGCGAGGTCGCTACTGCGCAAACCAGCACCGATCGCACGGGTGCGCCGGCGGCGTTGCGCACACCAAACCACGCCGGCAGTGCGCCCGCATCGGCCATCGCTGCGGGCAGTTCGCCGCCCACCAGAATCCAACCATTCACGCATCCGAAACAGCTCACGATCGCGCACAGCGCCACGAATCCACCCGCCATGCTCCCCCACGAAATGGCGATAAAATCGGAGATCGGAGCTACCGATGCGGTGACAACGGTCAGTGGCAGCATCAGTGCCACGGCGCACGTCGCCACCAGACTGACAACCGCGCTCACACCGGTCCCGATCATCGTCGCGAGTGGCACAACACGCTCCGGGTTCTCGACGGCGTCCGACGGAATGGTGGCCGATTCGAGTCCGAGCATCGCGTACAGCGTAAGTCCGGCCGCGCCCGCCACGCTGCTCAACGACAAATCCTCGGCGCGGAGCGGAGGCATGGTTGCGGTGCCCGTGTCGAACAATCGCCACACGGCCAATCCGATCACCGCCATGAAGGGCAACAGTTTGATCGATGCCGTGACCAGCTGCACCAAGCCCGCCACCTGGAGTCCGCGCAGGTTGATCCACGTGAGCAGCCAAATCGCCGATAACGCGACAATCGGCGTCGCGGCTGGCGTGGTGCTCAATGCCGGCACCAGTCGTGAGAGGTAGCTCATACCGGCAACCGTGATCGCCGCGTTCGCCGCCCAGACCGAGACGACGTAACCCCACGAACCAAGAAACGCTGCGCGATCGCCGACCGCCATTCGCATGATGCCATAGCCGCCGCCGGCATTGGGAAGATGCCGCGCGAGCATCGCGTATACCCACGCGAGACAAAGCACGCCGACAAACGTGATACTCCACGCGACAACGGCGTTCCAGCCGAAGGGCGCGAGTCCGCCCGGCAGCATGAAGATGCCCGAGCCGATGATGTTGCCAACGACCAACGCAGTCGCCAACCAGATGCCGAACTTCTTCTTCACACGTGGCGCACCGATGACGCAAAGAAAGGGGATCGCGACGGTCCTCGCGCGACGAGCGATAGTCAGCGCGCGCGATGCGGTGCACTGTGCAACGCTGCATTGAGCGCGGTCAGTCCACGTGACAACGCGTCGCGCTCCGACTCGGTGAGATGATCGAAGATCTTCGCCGCGTTGGCTTCGTAGGCATCCCACGCGCCGCATGACGCGCGCCGACCGGCGTCGGTGATCTCCACCTGAATCACTCGGCGATCGGTGGGGTCGGGGCGTCGCTGCACCAGCCCATCGGTTTCGAGCGCATCTACCAGTTTGGTGACGTTGGCCGCAGACGAGCCGAGGCAGTCGCGAATCGCGTGGAGCGGCGCGGGAGCGTCTCGCAGATGTGCGAGCACCTGGAGTCGCGCAGGCGAAAGTCCGTCCACCGGAATTGCGTGCTGTGACCAGCGCACGTACGCGGGGCCGATCTGGTGCATGAGCCGCGCCAGCGCGCGTGTCTCGGGAGGGGCCATGAACAGGGAACCGGTAGGCGCGGGGGAGGGCAGGACCTCACCAACCTCGCGCGCCAAACGTCGGGGCGATACCCTGCGTAGCTTTTCGACCATGGCAGCTTTCGAGATTCCGATCGTCGTCCGCCCCGATGACATCGACGACATGGACCACGTCAACAACGTGGTGTATCTGCGCTGGATTCAGGATGTGGCGATCGCGCACTGGATGGCGCGTGCGACGGAGGTGCTGCGCGCGGAGTTTGGCTGGGTCGCGACCCGTCACGAAATCGACTACAAGCAGGCGGCGCGTCTTGGGGATGCCGTCACGGCGCGCACCTGGATCGGCGCGGTGGACTCGCGTCGCTTCGAGCGCTTCACCGTCATCGTGCGCACCGCAGACGGTGTGGTGCTCGCGCGTGGCCGCACACTCTGGTGCCTCATCAACCGCACGACGGGCCGGATCGCGCGCATTCCCCCCGAGCTGCGCGCCTGCTTTCCACAGACGGACGACGGCGAGGCATGACGTTCACTGCACCATTCTCGGCGTTCGGTAACGCCGTCTCGCCGACGCGCCCGCTGGTGAAGGTGTGCTGCATCGCAACCGTCGTCGAGGCTGCCATGGTGGTCGAGGCGGGGGCGTTTGCACTCGGCCTCGTCTCGGCCATGCCGAGTGGCCCCGGAGTGATTGACGAGGCGCTGATCGCGGAAATCGCGGCCTGGGCGCCGCCGACGGTCGAAACGTTTCTGCTCACTTCGCGGCAGGACGCTGCGGGCATCGCCGAACAGCATGCGCGCTGCCGCACCACCACCATTCAACTGGTGGACGCGGTCCCCGAGCGGGAGCTGCGGTCGCTTCGGAGCGCGCTGCCGAGCGTCGCGCTGGTGCAGGTCATCCACGTGATGGATGAAGCGTCGGTGGCCGAAGCGCTGCAGGTCGCGCCGCTGGTGGACGCCTTGCTCCTCGACTCGGGGACTCAGCAGCTCGCCGTGCAGGAGCTGGGCGGCACTGGTCGCACGCACGACTGGACGCTCAGTCGCCGCATACGGGATCAGTCCACCGTGCCGGTGTTTCTGGCGGGCGGACTCCACGACGGCAACGTAGGCGATGCGCTCGCGACCGTGGCACCATTCGGACTCGACCTCTGCAGCGGGGTTCGCACCGACGGCCAGCTCGACCACGGGAAGCTGATCCGCTTCCTGGCCGCCGTGCGCCAGCGGATCGCCGCGGTGCAGTGATGCCAAACGCGGATGAGGGAGCGGCGATGCCGGATGCGCTCAGCAGCGGACCGAGAGACAGCTCAATCCACCATCCATGCGTTCGAACTCGCTCATGTCGAGCACCTCGAGGCTGTAGCCAAGTTCGCGCAGCCGCGCGTGCGTGATCGGAAAACCGGCGGCAACGAAGACCACATCGTTCACGCGCACACAGTTGGCGGCGTACGCTTCGTGCTCCGGCACGCGCACTACGTCGTACTCGAGAAAGGCGTCATGCTCGGCCAGCGCGTCGATGGCGACGAGGCGACGTGTGTCGAGTGCGCACACGCCACTCTTGAGATGGAGGATTCCCGGCGTGTCGCGAATATCCACGGTGCTGGCGGTACAACGATGGCCGGCGAGCCAGTCAACCAGTTGCTGTGCGCCGTGCTCGTTGGTGCGCTGTGAAATGCCGATGAACACATGCGTGCCGACTTCGCACACATCGCCGGCGTCGAGCGTTCCAGGAGCCACCATTTGTGCCGCCTCCGGAAAGAACGCGTGGATGGCATCGCGCATCATCTCCACTTCGCCTTGACGACTCGATGCGCCGGGACGTGTGAGGATCGCGCCCTGACCTGGGAGCACGAACGCGATATCCTCGACAAAGGTGGAGTCAGGGTAACGATCGTCTGCGGGAAGCTCCACGACGCCGCAACCACTTCGCACGAGCGCACGGCAGTACGCTGCGTGCTGCTCGAGCGTGCGTGCGTGGTCGGGTGCGCCAAGACTCGCCGTGGTGAGTCCCTGCGCAAAGGTGTGGGCTGGTGGGCGGACGATGGCGCGCGTGAAGCGGGCGAACGTGTGGTGGGGGCTCATTCTACGGCCGCTTCACCCCATCATGCGTCGTGCTCGCCTTCACGTTGTCCTGCAACGCGTCGTTGTTCACCCAGTAGTACGGACCGAACGGCACCTGCTTGGGCCATACCTGATCGAGACTCATCGCGTCGTACAACGTGCCGCCCTTCATCACCCACTGCATGTCCGTGGTGTTCTTGATGTTGTCGAGCGGATTGGTGTTGAGGATCATGAGGTCCGCGAGCTTGCCCACTTCGATCGATCCGAGGTCCTTGTCCGCACCGAGGAACTTCGCACCGTGCATCGAGGCGACTTCGAGCGCGCCCATGTTGCCGAGTGCACTGGCACCCATCCACACCTCCCAGTGCGGGGCGATGCCGTGTTGCTCCCCATGTGAGCCGAGCGCGCCGTAGCCGCCTTCCTCGATGATGTCGGCCATCGACTGCGCGAGCAGCGGGAAGCTGTAGTCGGTGACCGGGCGCAACATGCGCACACGCAGCTGCGGTGTGAGCGCGCGCCACGGAAACCACCGGCGCTGTTTGGGGTCCTTCCACCAATCGCCGCTCTGGAACCAGTACTCGATGTTCCACGCTTGCGGACCGGCGACGACGAGTGTTGGTGAATAGGTGGCCTTGGCCTGGCCCAGAAACTTTGCGCCGTCGCTGTACATCGGCACTTCGCTGAACGGGTGCTCCCAACCGGTCTGGCCATCCATGATCATGGCGAGATCTTCAAAGAAGAAGCTCCCCTCCGACGTGACGTTGAGTCCCACCTGACGACTCGCTTCCGCGATCCATTGCCGCTGATCACGACGCGGCTGTGCGTACTGCTTGATCTGCGTGGCACCCCATTCGTTCATGCGCCGGACGAGTGCCTGCGCGCCCGCGAGGTTGGTGATGTCATTCGTGCGCGGACCATCGCCAGCGCTGGCGTTGTCGCCTGTACTGAAGGTGCGCGGGCCGATCATCTCGCCTGCTTCGATGAGCTCGGCGGTCGGAAAGACGTTCTGACTCCACGTACTGTTGTCCATCGTGGTGGTGACGCCATACGCGAGATAGATCGCCTGCTCGAAGTCGTGCGGAGGTCGCATGCCACGCCATTCGCGATAGTGATGCGAATGCATGTCCACCCAGCCGGGAATGATCGTCTTGCCGCTGGCATCGATGACACGGTCTGCACCGGCGGTGGAGCAACGTCCCACGCAGGTGATGCGACTGCCCTTCACGAGAATCGTGCCGCTGTTGATGACTTGCCGGTTGTTCAGCGTGATGAGTCGCGCGTTGGTGAGCGCAATGGTGCCCACTGGCACCGCCCGTGGCGCGCTCACGCGCAGGGTCACCGTATCGGTGCGCTTGCTGTCCATGTGATGCGCGAAGAAGCGGTTGCCGCTCCCCCACTCGAGCGTCTTCGCATCGCGCCACCGCGGGAAGATGCCGCCGTCGCGCGAGAGCTGCGTGACGGGGAACGCACCGCGTCGTTTCTCGACCGAGAGTGGATTCGCGCCCAGTCCACCCCACGCCAGCGACGTAACGTACACGTTATCACCCTCCTGGAACGCCACGTACTGACCGTCCGGACTCGGCACCATCTCATCCGCCGACGGAAAGCTGACATGCGTCTGCTTGTCGCGACCGTCTGCGGCGACGCTCACCAGCGCGGTGCCACCGCGTCCGCCCGGTGCACCGCCAACCGCCGGCGTACCGGCACGCTGCTCCGGGTAGAACAGACGCCCCTCCGGACCAAAGCTCGGACGCAGCAACTGCCGACGTGCGTCTCCACCAACCGAGGTCCCAGTGGGACGTGTCACGGTCGTGATCACCACACCGGTATCGTTGCCCGTCGACGCGTAGCGTACGAGATCGTACCACGCGTTGTGCGTGATCGTGCGACCACGCGCCGTCGCGCCTTCACCGCGTGCGACGACCACCGATCGTCCGTCGGGGCTGAACACCGGGTCCACGAAATCCGCTTCCGTCCGGCTCAATCGCGTCGGCATGCCACCGCTCGCGGCCACCGTCCACAAATGGCCGCGTGCCGCATCATCGAACGTGACGAACGCGAGTGACTTGCCATCGGGACTCCACGTCGGTGCGTACTCCAGCGCCTGGAATGACGCTGGCGTGACGCGGCGCGGTGTCCCGGTGGCACCGTTCTGTACGTACACGTGCCCCAACGCCTGAAACGCGATCTGCGAGCCATCCACATTCGCACTGGGCCACCGGACGAACTGCGCCTGCACGTCACCATCGCTGATGCGGAATTCGCGCCGCGCCATCTCGGAGATCGTGCGATGCACCGTGGCCGAGAACGGGATGGTCGTCACCGCACCGGACGCCACGTCGACGCGTCGAAGCTTGCCACCTTGCGCCAGCACGATGCTCTTCCCATCGGACGCCCACTTGTAGCGCGGCAGCACGCCCAGCGTCTTGCCACCGCCGCTCGCGACCATCGGATCGAGCGGATCCATGAGCAGACGCTCCGATCCATTGCTCAAATCGCGCAACCAGAGCGCGGTGCGCGGTCCGTACCTGTGCCCCTTGAACTCCATCAGGCCGTCCGGAATCTGTCGCGCAAAGGCGAGCCAGCGGCCGTTGGGTGAAATCTCGGGCATCGCACCGCCGCCGCTCGAGAAGCGACCCGCGGCTGCACCGACACTCTCGCCGTTGGTGATGTCGAGTATCTCTCCACCCTTGAATTCGAAGCGACGCAACTGCATCGAGCCGGCGAGCGGTTCACCATCCGTGACGTTGGCCATCGTCACCTGATAGTACAAATACTTGCCGTCGCTGCTGAGACTTGGCGCGCTGCCGCCGGTCACCAACGACACGCCGGTGCCCCCATCGCGATGATACATCACCAGTCCGGCGCCGCCTCCGCCTCCGCCGCCCCCACCGCCGCCGCCGCGCGGTGCACGACGCACGATGATGAACTGTCCGTCGGGCGTCCAGGCCGGCTCAGCAGCGGTGAGCGCGCCGTCCGTGAAGACGGGGCGTGGATTGCTGCCATCGGCGTTCATGATCCAGAGATTGTTCTGCCCGCGTCGATCGGAGATGAACGCGATCGTCTGTCCGTCGGGTGAGATGCGCGGCTGATAGTTGAGCGCAACGCCACTGTTCTGCGTCAGACTCTCCGCCTTGCCGCCCGCTGCAGGTACACGATAGATGTGGCCGAGCAGATCGAAGTAGATGTATGCGGCATCGGTCGCGATATCCGCCGACATCCACGTGCCTTCGGTGGTGGTGAAGTCGATGTCGCGCGTCTTGCCGCGTGCAAGCGTGACGTCCCACCGCGCGGAGTCCGCGCCCGCCGCGGCGCCTCCCGCACGTTGTGCCTGCATAGGCGATAACGAGGGTGCGCCGAGAAGCGCGAGCAGGACGGCCTGCATGACGAACCGCATGGCGACGAGACGATTCCGCGACATCCGACGTTTTGACATGGCGATCGATCCGTACATGAAGGAATGGGCGCCTACGGTACGCACCCTGATGACGAGAATGGACGTGCAAGGGACCAGCATCGTAAGTTCGCACTGTTCCGCGTTCCTATATCCCGAACCGACCCCCGAATGTCGCATCTCCGCGTCGCCGCTCGCCAGACCCTGTCCTCCATCCTGCAGTCGGTGCTGCTGATCGGCATCGCCGCCACCTCGCTGCGCGCGCAGCACAGCTACACCGAGGCCGGTCTGGGCACCGCCCGCACGTACGACGCTCGCGTGCCCACGCCGAACGCTGTCCTCGGGTACGAGATCGGTGAGCGCTTCACGACGCATCGGACGATGATGCGCTACATCGAACGCATTGCCGCCGCGTCGAAGCGTGTGAAGGTGGACACGGTCACGCGCTCGTTCGAAGGGCGCGAGATGCTGCTGCTGACGATCACCAGCGAAGCCAATCACGCACGCCTCGCGGAGATCCAGCGCGATGCAAAGCGCATCGCCGATCCGCGTGGCGCTGCCGCAGGGGAAGTGGACGCGGCGATGAAGCGTTTGCCATCCATCGTCTGGCTCGCGCATTCCGTGCATGGGGGTGAAGCCTCCGGTGTCGAAGCAGGGCTCGCGCTGCTCTATCAGCTGGCCGCCGGCACGGACGCGGAAACGATGATGGCGCTCGACAGCACCGTGGTGCTCATCGACCCGAGCCAGAATCCCGATGGACGTGAGCGCTTTACGCACGACCTCGAACGGTCGGCGAGCAGTCAGGGTCGCGCCATCGAACCACAGGCGCTCAACAACGCGGGATCGTGGCCGGGCCCGCGCACGTCGCACTACTACTTCGATCTCAATCGCGACTGGTTCACGCAATCGCACCCCGAGTCGAAGGGACGTGTGAAATCGTATCTCGCCTGGTGGCCGCAGGTGGCGGTCGATCTGCATGAGCAGGGTTCGAGCGCGAGCTTCTACTTCGCACCGCCGCGCGAACCGGACAATCGCAACAACCCCAAGCACCTCGCGAAGTGGTTCGACATCTTCGCGGCGGCGCACGGCGCTGCTTTCGACGAGCACGGCTGGTCCTACTTCCGTCGCGAAGGGTACGACTCGTTCTATCCGGGCTACGGCGAAGGGTGGCCCATGCTCACCGGCAGCATCGGCATGCTCTTCGAATCGGCATCGTCGGCTGGTGGCGCCATCCGGCGCAACGATGGAACGGTGCGTACGCTCAGGCAGGCGGCGTGGGAGCACTACACGGCCGAGTGGATGACGGTGCGCACCTCTGCCCGTCGGCGTACGGAACTGTTGCGCGACTACGCGCAGTCACGCGCCGATGCGATCAGCAGCCACGCCAGGGACGCCATGCGCGCGGTCGTGATTCAGCGCGATGAGCAGGGGCGCGCCGACTCGCTGGCGGTCAAGCTGCGCGAGAACGGCATTGATGTGTGGCGACTCACCGCGGACGCAGATCTCAAGGACGCGACCCCGTACGGCAGCAGTGCGATGGCGCTCTCCACCAGAGTGAAGTCGGGCGCGTACGTGGTGGACTACGCGCAGCCGCAGGGACATCTCGCGAAGGCCCTGCTCGAACCCGACGCCGAACTCGACTCGGCGTTTCTCAAGTTCGAACTCGAACTGCGCCGCACCGGTCAGCGCAATCGCTTTTACGATGTGACCGCGTGGTCGATGCCGATGGCGTGGCGCCTGCAGGCATTCAGCGTGCGTACACTGCCCGCAGGACTGACCGCGGTGACGGATGTTCCGCGCATGGCTGCAGCCACGGTTCCCAACGCGCAATACGGCTACGCATTTGCGCCGGGCAGTGAAGCGAGTATTCGATTGCTGGCCTCGTTGCTGCGCGACTCGGTACGGGTGTGGCACGCACCCAATGCGTTCACGTCCAATGGCGTCAGGTTTGCCAAGGGCGCGTTCCTTGTGCGTGTCGCGCCCAATCGCGCCGACATTCACGCCACGATGAACACGCGTGCGCAGCAGTTTGGCGCGCGCCTCGTTGGCATTCCGTCGGCGGGCGTGACGGAAGGCACAGACCTCGGCAGCAACTCGGTCGTACCGGTCATGCCGCCACATGTGGCGATACTCGGCAACACACCGGTCGGCGGAACGCCGTTCGGCTTCATGTGGTTCGCACTCGATCAGCGCATCGGCTATCCGAGCACGGTGGTCGACGCGGCCTTCATCGCCGGCGGCGATCTCAATCGTTTCACCGTTCTGATAATTCCGTCCACTCCCGGTGCGGCCCTCGATCGGGTGATTGGCGATGCAGGGAAGGCGCGGCTGCAGGAGTGGGTGCGGAGCGGTGGCGTGCTCATCACCGCCGAAGCGGCGACGGCGTGGGCCGCGCAGGATCGCGGCTTCGTGCGCATGCGCGTGCGTCGCGACTCCGTTCGCGCGGACTCGACCGGTGGTGCGCCGCTACCCGGCGGCCTGCCCGGCGTGCTCGCGCGCGCGACCATCGACACGTTGTCGCCGCTGCTGGCCGGTGTCAGCGAGCGCGAAATCCCCGTCTTTGCGAACGCCGATCGCATCTTCACGGTGCCGAAGGATCTGGCCGCGGGCGAGGCGGTGATTCGTTTTGCACCGGCCGATCGCGTGCGTCTCGCCGGCTACTTCTGGCCCGAAGCATCCAGCAAGCTCGGGCTCACGCCATATCTCTGGACCGAACGGGTTGGTCGGGGACGCGTGATCGCCTTCGCGCACGATCCGGTGTATCGCGACATGTTCCGAGGCTTGCTCCCCATCTTCGCCAACGCCGTGCTCCTGGGAGGGACCTTCTGATGCGTAGACGCACATTCCTGCAGTCGCTTGGTGTGGCAACGGCGGCATCATTGGTGCAACCCGCACGCGCCTTCAGTCTGTCCTCCGGCATGCCGTCTGCGCGCACGCGACTGTCGCGCATCGGGCTCGAGCTGTACTCCGTCCGCAAGGCGATGCGCCTCGATCCGGAGCGCACGCTCGCGGCGGTGCGCGCGGCCGGCTACGACGACGTCGAGCTGCTGTGGTCGTTCAAGAACTTTGATCGCACACCGCAGCAAGTGCGCGCGACGCTCGATCAGGAAGGACTGAAGGCGCCATCGGCGCACATGGGCGCGGAGACGATCCTCACGGACTGGGAGCGTCGTCTCGATGACGCGCGCGTGCTTGGTCAGGAGTACGTGATCGTTGCCGGGTTGCCTGCGTCGACGAGCAAGACGCTGGATGACTGGCGCATGTGGGCCGATCGTTTCAACACCGCGGGTGCAACCGCCCGAAAGGCCGGCGTGTGGTTGGCGTTTCACAACGAGCCGGGGTACACGAAGCCGATGGACGGCGGCGTACCATACGATGTCTTCGTTACGCGCACCGATCCGAAGGTGGTGCGACTGCAGCTCGACATCGGCAATATGACGATGGGCGGCGGCGATCCGATGCAGTATCTCAAGCGCTATCGTGAACGTTACTGGAGTTTCCACGTGAAGGATGTCGCTCCCGATCGCAGGAGCGACACCGATCTTGGAACGGGGACGGTGAATCTCAGGCAGCTACTCGCGCAGGTGCCGGAGATCCAGAAGAAGCCGTGCTTCGTCGAACAGGAAGGTCCGTCCGACGAGATGGCGGCGGCGCGTCGCAACAGCGCGTACCTCAGGGCGCTCGAGTTCTGACGGTAGTCCATGGAGCACGAAACGCAGATAGCGATACGCTCGGCACTTCATCGCGCGCCCACGACGCCACCGATTCTCCGATCGCGGCCGAATGTTTGAAGCCATGCCCCGAGCACGGCGACACCACCAGCACCTGCGGCTGTTCAGGAAGCGTATCAATGATGAAATCGAAACCCGGCGTCACCGTGTAGAGGCACGTGGCCGTACGCAGGACCTGGCCGACGACATCAGGAAAGCAGCGGGACACATGCTGCTCGAACAGCTCACGCGTGTACTCGACCGCCACGTCGCGCGAAACGCTGTCCGCGGTCGTCGTCTCGCTGTACTGCTCGTCGGCGATCTTCACACCACCGGCAGCACCATCGACCGCGGGAAATCCGTAGATGTCATGGTTGTTGGCGAGCGACCAGATGTGAACAGGGCAGCGCGCGGGTGTGAATGCGCTGATATCACCACGCACGTCGAACCAGCACAGCACCTGACGCAGGACGGTGAAGTATTTCGCGAGATGAGGCGGCACAGCGCCACCAATCCACGCACCAACGCTGAGTACCAGCCGATCCGCCGTGTACACACCAGCGCTCGTGCGTACATGCACGAGGCCCGATCCGTCCACGTCGTAGCCATCGAAGCGCTCATCCCGATGGATGCCGGCACCAAGGACCTCGGCGAGTGCCAGCTGCTGCCGCACACACGCCTCGGGACGAACAAATCCTGCCGACGGCTCGAAGAGCGCGCGCTCGTGTTCCTGCACGTTGAAGACCGGGAATCGTCTGCGCACCTCACGCGCGTCGAGTTGCTCGATGGGAATGTCGAATGCCCGCGCACTCTCCAGTGTCCGGGTGAGAAATCCGGCGCGTCCGTGCACGGCGGAGTCGTCGGCACTCGGTCCGATGTACAGCGCCCCGCATTGCGTCAACAGCTCCGCACCTGTCTGCGCCTCGAGTTCACGCCAGATCTCGTGCGATCGAATGGCGAACAGCGAGTACTGACTCCCTTCGCCAATGGCCAACCGGGTGATGCGCGTGTCGCCGTGCGTGGAGCCCAGCGCGTGCGGCGGATCGAATCGATCGATGCCGAGCACGCGCGAACCTCTGCGCGCCAGCTGGTACGTGGTGGCAGCGCCCGCAGCACCGAGACCAACAACGATCACCTCGAAGTGAGACATGCCGGAAGCTTGGCCACTATGGCACGGGCGTCGGGTTCGTTGCCAGCAGTTTGGTGAGCCGGTACAGGAACTCCTGCCCTTCGTAGTACGACTGCATGCGCATCCGTTCGTCTCGGCCATGCGCGCGCGCGTCGACACTCGGGTCCATGAAGAGCCCGGAGACGCCATACGACGGCACGCCGAGTGCGAGGAAGAAGCGGGAATCGTTGGCACCGGTGGACATCGTCGGGATCACCGGGATGTCACCGAAGAGCTCCTTCGTCACTTGGGCGACAGGCTGCATGATCTCGGGGAGCATCCTGGCCGGCGGCGACGACGGGCGCTGCGTCTTGATCAGCACCTTCACCGTGGTGTCTGCGACGACGCGCTCGAGGGCCGTGCGCACTTCTGCGGCCGTCTCCGTCGGATAGATGCGGCAGTTGACGTTCGCTTCGGCGAGTTGCGGCAGCGCGTTGGTGGCGTGCCCGCCCGTGAGCATCGTCGCGACGCAGGTGGTGCGCAGCATCGAACTGTATTTCTCATCGGCGGCGACGACCGAGACCGCACCCTTGTCGGCCGGATCGGCGACGAGTGCGCGCATGGCACGTGCCATCGCCGGCTGCTCGAGTGGCGCCGTCTGCGTAAAGAACGCGCGCGTTACTTCACTGAGCTGCACGGGGAACTCGTGGCGACCGACTTTGGCCAGCGCATCGGCCAGCGAGGTGATCGCGTTGTCCTGGCGCGGTACCGATGAATGTCCGCCGCGATTGGTCACCTGCAGCGTGAAGTTCGTGGTGATCTTCTGCGCGAGCTGGATCGTGTTGAAGAGCGGCTTGCCGTCGCGCAGCACACCGCCGCCGCCTTCGTTGATGACGATCCCCGCGTCGACGAGGTTGCGATGATTGGTGACGAGCCAGTCGACGCCGTTGAAGGGGCCACTCTCTTCGTCTGCCGTGAGCGCGATGATGATGTCGCGATCGGGGACATAGCCGTCCTGCTTCATGCGGAATACGTTGGCGACAAAGATCGACGCCATCGATTTGTCGTCCGATGTTCCACGCGCGTAGTAGTAGCCGTCCTTCTCCGTGAACTTGAACGGATCAAACTCGGGCGACCAATCGGCTTTCAATGCCTCCACCACGTCGAGGTGTGCGAGCAGGAGCACCGGCTTGCGCCCTGCCGGATTCCTGCCACGAATGCGGGCGACGACGTTGTGCTTCGTGGGCTGCGGCCCACCGACGAAGATGTCCGAGTCGGGAATGCCCGCGGCACGAAACCGCTTCGCCATGGCGACCGCGCCATCAGTGATGTTGCCGGTCGTGACGCTGGTGTTGATCTCGACCAGCTCCTTGTAGATGTCGTGCGCGACCTGCTGCGCAGGCGTCAGCTTGCCGGCGGTATAGATCGGGGACTTGGGGGCCTGTGCACCGCACAGCGAGGCAGCGAACAGGGCCGCGGTCGCGCACGCGACGCAGGGAGCGGTAAATCGACGGGGCATGAGGCGAGCGTCCGGGGCTGGCGTGAACGAGCGGGCGACCCGGGACAAGATGCCGACGCATCGCGGCTGCGCAACCGGCGCCGCGCCATGTGTATCCTGCGCTCCGGCGTCGGTCCGAAGAGTTCGAGTCCGGATATCGACATCGCGGGCAACGCCCCCTCCGCTGACCATGCGATCGGATCGCCGAGCAGGTCGGGAAACCCGGACGCCTTGGTCC
>Ga0163144_10003946_pt1 | contig 33685 bp, 33 predicted proteins | sample OliLak19BULKMAT1_FD_123175 | JGI IMG/M metagenome (GOLD analysis project Ga0163144, IMG submission 123175) | Freshwater microbial mat bacterial communities from Lake Vanda, McMurdo Dry Valleys, Antarctica - Oligotrophic Lake LV.19.BULKMAT1 | ecosystem: Environmental > Aquatic > Freshwater >... | reverse complement strand
TCGATGGCTCTCCTGCTAACGTACTCCGTAGAAACTCCAACCGAATCCGTATACCGGACCCGCACGGTCTTTGCCTTAGCGCGTGGGCGTGCCATTATAAACTCCGCGTGAGGTGCACACGGCTTTCGAAGGACCCGCCGGACCGTGCTAAGCTTACAACGGACTCCACCGAGAAGTCCACGACCTCACCGCGAATAAGGCTCATGACATCACCCGTCCGTAACAGCGCTGCAAGGTCTTCACAGCCGTCGGGGGTGTCTTCATACTCCAATACATTCGGTTCCCCCGTATGGAGGACTGCGAAGGCATAGAGCTTAGATGACGGAGGTCGCGATAATCGCTTCTCCCCACCGAACCAGCACCTCCCTGTGGGAGTCCCGGTAACCCTGACGTGTAGCTGCATGCGCAAGGTCCTATCTAACTGCAAGTAGGGGGGTGGTCAGTGCGAGTCCAGAGGGACTGCGTATAATGATCCGCTTACCTCCGCCGACGGCGTACGGAAGCAGAAAATAGACGTCGACACCCGTGCGAGAGGTGCCCCACTTAAACGGATCCGCGATCCTGGTTATAGAAGCTTTGACAGACATATCCATCGCTGGGTGGATTTTTCGGGAGAACACGAAGGACTCCATGAACTCACGCGCTGCCTGCTCAAACTCTTTCGGAATGCCTTGAACAACAGACATCCAGGGGTTGGCATCAACAACCGCGTGCTCGAACTTGGCGATGTGCTCAGCGGCTTGATACGTCCGTACGGGAATGGTTTTCTCCGCCGCATGTGCCAGAAGCTGGAAGATGGACTTATCCAGCCCCACTGCGGTGTACAGCAGCGCGGGAAAGAACCACGCCCACTCTGGGTCTAGCTGGTTCGGTGCCGGCAGGAGAGCTTCGGAGGCGGTGGTTGGGACGTCAGCAACATCCTGGTGATCCCGAGGTACTCCTCCCGCCCGCTTTAACAGCTTGGTCGCGCGAAGAGCTTCCTCAGGGTTATCAAACTTTGGCGGGGGGATCACGCTGATATATGCCGGACGTTATCTCGGTGATAGGATGCGCTGCAGCTAGTAAGCTTCTGCGGGCAGCCTTCACAGTAAATGTCCAAAGCCTTGGGACACGCCCATTCCTTGGGGTCCCCCTCTTTGTCAGTCTCATCCAATTCCAGATCCAGCCGATTACGTCGGCGGATGATAATCTGGTTCGCTTTCTTCATCCGGGGATCCATTCCCAACTCTTTGAATAAGAGCTGTTTGGGATCTTCGGGGTCGGGCTGCATGAACGCCCAAAAACGGAGGCCTAGTAATTGTTGGGGAATGTCGGGATAGATCAGCCGGCGATTGTAGCCGACCTTATACGCGAACATTGCCAGCCAGGCTTCCTTCAGCTTCTTCTCAAACACTTTCCCACTCGGTGTTCCATGGAGGGCGTACAGGGAAAGAACCTGGGCAGGATGACCGGACTTCCACACGTCCGGGACGAGCCTCGTAATCTCGTAGGGAACCCATTCAGGCTGACTAAATCCAGCGGACTTCAGGATTGGACCCTGTGTTAACTCCGCCCGGCGTGCTATGAACTGCCGCGCGAGATACGCGATGAGGTCATCGTCTAACTTCTGATTCGTATACTGCGCCAGGGTCTGGGTAATGGCGTCATCCACCCGCCCGACCGATAAACTACCCTCCAGATGAACCGATAGCGTCCGACAGAGCCCGGGGGTGAGTACAAAGCCACACCACCGAGTCAGCGCTTCCCGTATACGTGCGCAATCCACCCCCACTTTATCCAACCGGACTTTGGGGATGGGAAGGTCTACCGAGATCTCATCCGGATTAATCAGGGCGGGGGACGGCATCAACGTCGCTCCCCAGCTCATCTCCGATATTCGCGGACAGTACCGTGAGGGGTTCTGCGAGATCGTGGATGGCTACCTGAATGTTCCGCAGGGACTCATAGAACTTCCGACGCGCTGGATCGCTATCGAATCCCTCACGCGCACGACCACGTACGCTGATAACAACGTCAGGAACAAGGGCCATCACCCGAATAAGGGCTTTGTCCATATCCTTGATCGCACGTTGGGACGTGGGGGAGGCGTCACCCACACCACGGGTAGCAGCTGCTTCCGGAATGTGCGCGTCTGCGGCCCCGGGGGTCTGTAACTCAGGTCCGCCGTCGCCCTGGCCGGTGTCAGGACCGATAACGATGCCTTCATCCTCCGCCGCAGGTACCTGCGCAGGGATGGGGGCGCTGGTGGCGATAGCCGCTTGCGCCTCATCACGAACGGTGTTCGAACATAGTTTCTCAATCGAGGTGACGAACTCCCTGCTGGGGACTACCTTTCCACCGCGTAACAGTAACTGCTCCGCTTGAGGGCGGAGGGTGTCGCTGACGCTTAACAGCGCCTTCAGGTGGGTGACAGTGAGACCTCGTTCTGCGAGCTGGTCCAAAACCGCGGCATCGGGGTACACCCGATACACGCCGCGCGCCCAGTATAACCGACGCCGGCCGTCTTCTCCCTCACGGAAGATCCCGGCTTGGGTCAGGTCCTCGACCAAGTGATCGACCTTGCGCTCGCCATAAGCCGCGCGATCCATCCCTCCGCAGAAGGTGTTAAACAAGTCACCCAGGCCGTGATAACGCCGGATGTTCGCAAACTCCCCATCTTTCCAGACTTTGCCAAACTGACGAAGCAGTTGGCTGTACGCATTATCGGTTGGTGTTAAGCTCACGAGCGTCTCCCGCGACTATACTTAAGTCGACTTAAAGGATTGTCAACTACCTAGGTCCGGCGGGGAATCCCTCAGACCCTCGAAAAAACCACTGAATGGGCTAATATATAGACTGTGCGCATCACCTAGATTCAGCCTGAGCTCGATATCCAGGTCCGTCCGCCAGTAGTTACTAAACACTATCCGGCCGTAAGAGAACACTCGAAATACGAGTGAGAACTTCGGCACCTTACGCTTCGGGTGATCCAACCAAGCCTTTACCAACTCCGATGACCGGGGTTTGAAGAAGAGGTCGGCGAAGTTAAACTTGAACATTCGGGTGCTATCAACTTCTGCAAAAATGAACGCCTGTTCATTGAACCAGTCAAAAGTGAAGCCCTCCCCTAACCGGTGCTGTATGTGCTTTACAGCCGCCGGTGGAGATCCGAGCTGACGTAGGACGAGTGCCAACGTCGAACCTTCGAACGCCTCTAACTTAGCGTCCTCAGACTTCGACGCGAAGTCACCGAATAAGTCCGATTTATCCACGGCCCGGCTTCTTGGTAAGGTCGCCGGCTGTGAAGTCGATGTTCGCATCCTGCACCGAGGGGTAGTGCTCGATGTTCAGATACTCGGACACCTTGGTATGGATCTCGGCGTTCTCCCGAATGGCCTTACCAAACTCAGTGTACGACACCCCGTCTAACCCCAGAGCCTCGCACTTGATCTGATTGGTTTTAGGCTGGGTGAAGAACAAGGCCTCGTTCAACAGATCCTTGTGGTAGCCATAGATCTTCGGGCGGTGCTTCTCGTTGTACTTTATGCTCCATAAGAGCTCGCCCAACGCGCCGTCCCAGTCAAACCACATGTACTGCTGCTGCCGCTTAACCATGACCCCTTCCTCATTGGGGACTTCGATCGGCACGTACTGCCACAGGAGATCCACCTGCAGTCGACGATCATCCGGACCTACGCACCCACGAACGCAGTGCATGTAGAGCGTATGACCCTCAACCGGGATGTTCTTGTCGTAAGCCCCGGGGTGAGTGGCGGCGGTGATGAGCGTGCCCTTGGCAACCCGGATGTGCGCGGAGGAGGCAAACGCCGCGGCCTTAGCACCCTTCTCTACCTTCTGTGGCCCGCCGTACCCAGCCTTAGTCGCGATCTCGTCCTTCATATGCTGCACCCAACCGGCACTAACGGTTGTGCCCATGAGGTTCAGGCCCTGGAGGTAGTTTGTAATCTGGAGATTGGCAATGGGGAATCCGCGTTGGACAGCCATGCCCTCTTTCCGGATATCCGCGTCTGCATCCTCTGTACCACGCCCGTTCAAGGAGTCGATGGTAACCCACACCGGAACGCGTGAGCCTTTCTCCGCACGACCTCGCTCACGCCAGAACAGGATTGCGGTAGTCATCTGCTTCTGCCACTCATCAACGCTGGCGCAGACTTTATAAAACCGGGACTTGGGGTTGATGTCTCGGCCGAAGGACAAAGCCCGCAGCATGGAGGCACTGGTCTTGTTCTCGGTATCGAAGGCAGCATGGAAGCCGCCGTCCATCCGAAACCAGTTTCCAATTTCATAGACGAGTGTGGATTTGAAGCTTTTGGCCTCACCCGACACCCCGATAAACCGCTGGGCAGGTAGCACATCACTACCTCCGATGAAATACTGAAAAGCCAAGTACGGGATCTTAACCCCCCACGTGTTCTCCGCGTGGTCACCTTCAAGGTAACCCTGGGCGGATGTAGCATTTTTGTTCAGTGCGGTTTGAAGATCTGAAACTAAATCGTCAAAACCGGACGTGGTGGAATCAACTCGCTTTGGGCGTGCCATAGGATGTCTTTCTAGTCAGTAACGTGGGTAAAGAAAAGGACTCCCCAAGACCGCCGGTATAGACGGCCTTGGGGAACTCAACCGAGCGCTTACTCGTCACCCTCGTCCGAACCACCGAGAAGCTCACGCATCTGCGCTTCCAGGTCTGCATCCGACGCCGCCGCCACGCTCGGCGCTGACGCCGTTGCCTTGGCCGCCGCGGCTTTTTCAACCTTCGCCAGCGCCAGCGACGGAGCTGGCGGGGGCACTGGTTCTGAAACAGCCTCAGCACCAACCGCTTCCGGCGGGGCTAACAGGTCTTCTTCGGAAATAGACAATTCCATCGCGGGAGCCGATACAGCCGCTGCAGCCGGCGCTGGACGTGAGGCCGCGGGGGCGGGAGCGGCAGCTGCTGGAGCTGCGCCGGCCGGAAGCAGATACTGCGCCACCTCAGTCGGAAACAGGTATTCCATCAACGGACGGCCGTAGGAGGCGACACTGCTCTCCATCAACTGTGCCATGGTGTAACGGCGCAGGCCGGACTGCCAGGGAACCCAGAGTCGGCGGCAGATGTCTTCCTTGAGCGGGAGCGCGCGTCCCACGCTGGTAACAAACGTAGGAGTCATGCGGCCCTCCTCTTTACTGGCAGGAACGCCTGAGAACTTGATCGTCACTCCCTTGTCCGGGGAAAAGACGTCGATGCCTAACGCCTGCTGCTCACGGATGAGCTTGTTCAACGCCGCGACCGCGCTAACCGACAGCGCGACAACCTGCTTCACGGCTGGCTTCGGCAGGGTTTTGTCATTTTCGACAAGAACCACGCACTGCATAAACACAACCCGCTCAGGGCGGGGAAGGGGAGTGACCCCACGCTCGTTCTTCTCCAACATCATGCGGATGTCTTCCCGCATCTGGAGGCTGAGCAGCGCGAGCTTAGGCGGCTTGAGCGCGCTTTTTGCACGAATCCACAACCCGGCAAACGGGAGGCTGCTATCCTTTGGCGGGGGGTTGATGTCGCTGGGGTCTACAATCCCGGTGAACTTCTGGGCCGTGGTACCGGCATTGATTGCGACCATGTAGCTGATGGCATTGGAAACGTCGAGGTCACCTTCGGGTGAGGTACCCATCACCGCCGGCATAATACTGCCGTCGGCATTAACCTCCGGAATAAACCGGACTTCGGTCACGCCCTTCGTTTTTGGGCGGATGGCGTTCAGCTTCGCCGGGTCTACCATGTGGGAGAAGAAGCTCTTATTTTCGCCGCTGTTGGCGGAGCTACTGGTGTTAAGTACGGTCATGTGATCTTTCTGTGTGCTCTGGTGGTGACGATGTGTCGAGTTCGAGCAGCCCGCAGCGTGCTGGGGGGAACTGCGTAGCATAGGAGTCTTTTGCGGCATTCAACAACTAGCTATAACTCATAATAGCGACTGGGGTTAATGCCCACCCCAGCGCTTCATAACAATGATATCGAGCTGTAGCCGGTACTCAGTCCCTGGAATGGTGTTTAGCTTGGACATACAGAGTTGAAGAACGTCCTTGACTATCCCTACGTGATCATCCCGTACTTCCAGGAGGAAGGCGTCGTGGACGGGAAGGATAATTCGGAAGTCCAACGCCTTTCCGCGTTTCGTACGATACTGCAAACGATAGAGGTTGATCCCAGCTCGCGCTAGAAGATCGGCGACACAACCCTGGATCGGGCTGTTCTTCGCCGCGCGTTCAACCGCAGCCTGATCCGAACGCGACATTTTGGATGCGCCGGTAAAATACCGACAACGTCCGAACGCGTTCTCAATAAACTCTTCCTCAACCGCGCGTGCGGCATTATCACAGATCCACGCCCAGGCTACTGCATAGCTGGAAGCAACGCCTTCGATGATAACCTGGCACTGCTCGGCGGTGATGTCCACCCCCTGCTTCTGAATCTCCCGTGCTAATGCTCCAGCACTACGGCCGTACATAATACCAAAGTTTACAGTTTTTGCCGCAATCCGCTCGGATTCATACGTTTCTTTGAACCTGTCGTTCCACGCTTTATACGGAGCTCTGTCTCCGGCCGTAAGATTGGCACTGACCTCATACATTTCTTCCAACATCGGAAGTTTGAACGCGGCGCACGCTACCTCCGAATGGAGGTCTCTGCCGGAGTCACAGATTGCAATAAGCTTGGCATCGCCTGAGCAATACGCCCAGATAAACAATTCCGCGGTCTTGAAGTCGGCCTCGATAAGGGAGTACCCCTCGCGAGCGACGAAGATCGATTTATATGGAATGGCGTGTACCCGGTCCACAACCTCAATACGGTCAGGCCCGTCGTACGCCGGACGGAGGTATGCCCCCGTAACTTTATCCTTTACCCCATCGAACGTCCGGCGTTTGTATTCCGCTGGAGTGACCTGGAACTTATGCCAGATCAAGGCTTCAAGGACTGCGCTCTCCTGCTTCTTCGGACTGGTCTGGAGATTCGCACGTTTTGAGGTGTACCTCCCGGTTTCCGTTAACTGCGAAAGATTCGTACGAACCCGACCATCGGCCCCGATATTGCAGTGAAAGCCTGGTCCATCGACCGGGACTCCGTGCTCGTTCAGGGTGACCGGCGAGAGGTACGTGGATAACAGCTTACCCAATACACTTGCGTGCTTGAGTAGGCGGATGACGAGCTTGTCCGGATGGATCTGCTGTAGCAGTTCCAGCACGTTCGCTTTCGTCGAGGGTCGGTGGTTATGCGACTCCCCCGCCCGTTCTAACTCCGTCCAGAGCTTGGGATACTTCTCCGTATTCGACAACGGCGGGATATTGTAAACCAGCGCATCTTCAGGTGCGGACTTCTTCTCCAGATAGTCAATACCGCTGAAAAGTGCTGACCGAACATCGTGGGAGCTGCCGGGGTTGAAGTCCGGCCAGCGTAGCTCCTCCCGGATCTGACGAACGAGGTCCTCGTACACCGGTTCGTACAGTTCCCGGATCTCCATCCGCCTCTCTTCATCGACAAGGATACCGTGCCGCTGGAGGTCAAGGAGATGTAGGGACGTGGGAGCAACGTGATCCCAGTACAGCCGGTTTAACTTATCGTTCTTCGCTAGCTCAGCCTCCACCGCTTGTCCAACAACCCAGGTCGCGGCTGCGTCATCCATTCCATACGGTATGAGGAGCTCCAGCGGGATATTGCGGTATCCGTACTGGAGAGCCTTCGATCGACCGAGTTTATTCTTACCCCGGCCGCTCCCCTTCGAACCCAACCACTCCTCCAGCTCCGCCCAGTATGCCCCGTACTCCGGCGCGTACTTACGTACGAGATCGTCCAGTCCCTGGTCCTCATCCCCGTGCAACAAGTGGTGAGCGAGCATGGTGTCCATGCCGTCCTCAACCCGGTCATCAATAGGGCAACCTTCTCGTGCAAACTGCTCAACGTCCACCCGAAGGTGGTGAGCTACGAGCTTCCACCGGCGATCGTTGAGGAGTTCCGCAACCGTTCCCCAGATCTCCTTCTCCACCTCCGGAGTATGGATCTGGATACCGCACTGGAGATCGGCGGACATCTCCCGGCTTATGACCTTCGCCCTCCCATCGCCCTTACGTGGCTTTCCCGTGGTATAGACGCGTACGTAGTCCGGCGGCTGGATCTGTGTCCGAAGGAGAATGCATGCGGCCTTGCCTACCCCCCAGGAGAGCTGGATAGAGAGGGTGTACCTGAATTCAGACCGTGCGACGTCATTACCCCACTCGGTATCAAACGCGATCCGAGTTGGGCCGTCTTCCTTAATCTTTTGCATCAGGGCTTGAACTTCTGGCAGCGTGCGGCAGACCGTGTAATCACGAACAGCTGTCTTCGGACGGTACATCCCCGCACCGATCTCACCAGCAACCCGCAGCTCCTGCTGGAAGACATCCAGACCCGCGGTACTCACCATAAACGAGAGGTGACTTACCGTGGGAACGACAACCGCGGTGGTCCCGTCGGAGTAGGTGTACTCCATGAGTGAACCCCGGTGAACGGAGGTCTTGGCTTTCGCACCAAAGATCCCCTTAAACGAGTTCGCACCGAATGTGATGATCACGTCCGGCCGGCAGTTCTCTATATCCAGCCTAAGGTACTCCTCGCACGTACTCCGGTGACGGGAGCTGTACGAGGTCATATGATCGGGCAACGCAAACCGGAGAGCGTGGGTAACCATCACATCTTCCGGACGTATACCTGCGTTCCGTAACTCCTCCCGCAGGAAGCGCCCAGGACGGTGCCGGGATGACAACGGCTGACGTATATTCACGTCCATAGCGGGCACACTTGGAAGTACGATTAAATACTTCGTATTACGCCAACCAAATGGATTGATTGCAGCCGCCTGACCAACTTCTCTTTCGGGACACGCCAACCAGGCGGCGGGCATGTGGAAGACGCCCCCGCTTATCTTATCCTGCGGCAGTATCGCTCCCTGGTTACAGACTCGATTAAGGAAGTCCTCAACCGAGTCATCTGGGAACATCTGCTTACGTGCGATATCATGGACTTCCGGGATCATAGACTCTTCCCAACGAGTTTGCTCATAAACGTGGGGCCGAAGTCCGCAGCATCCGGTACTTTAACGAGCGCCCCATTGTTATGCCGACGCGCGGCTTCAAGAACGACCTCCGGCCACTGTAACAGCCGCACCCGTAGGTGTGGCTCTAAAAACTTGCGCAGGGCGTCCACCACTACCAACCCATTGCGGTTGTTTCGATAGTCCGGGACGAAGGTATCGGCGTCGGTGGCTAGCAGTACCGATGACCACTTGGACTTCAGCTGGTTTAGCAGCTTGTTCGTGATCGAGCTCCCAAAGAGCGCGAGTGCGTTCGGACTCGTCGCTAACGACGACGTAATCCCTTCGCACAGAATCGGGACATCGATCGGGCTTACGCTATCGTAGTTGTATAACGTCTTCTGAAACCCCGGAGGTAGGAACCAGCGCATGCTTGCCGCGGGGTCGATAGACCTCCCCTGCCACGCAACCACTTCTTGTTCGTAGGAGATCGGAAATATCACCCGTCGGTACGCCGATGGACACACCGGATCCCTACTCCCTGCAAAGGCCGCCCCGGCCTCCACAAACAGCTCCCTTGGTAACCTGGGGTACTTCGTTTCAAGGAAGGACCAGGCTTCGTGATCCGGTGGGAGATCCTGTACCGGAATAAGTCCGGTGGGAAGCCGGAGGGCGTTCTTTGGTAGGACGTCATCCAGCGTAGGGACGGGGATGTCATCCCCAGGGTCCAGCCCGAGTTCGAGGGCTTCCAACTTCTCAATCAAGGGATCAACGAACTCCGGCTCCGTCACGCCACAGTCCTCGTTGTAACAATGCGCGAGGGTTTTGTTCCGGTGGACCGTACCCCCGGTACTGAGCCAGCGATAGGACACGGATAGCCGAAACCGATCATCTCCACATACAGGGCAACAGACGCTGTAATGCTCGCCCCGGTCTTCAACCACGTACTTATCTCCAGACCGAGCTTCTACCCGATGGTGTCCTGCGTTGATGAGCTTAACCTGACCGTACTCGCGGGTGAGTAAGCGGTATAATTGGGGATTGAGAACCACTTACTCCTCCGATGGAATGGCGTTAGGTGACTTCCGGGCGACTCCCCGGCGAACAAACTTCTTCCGCTGCTGCTCCCAGTTGTCGGAGACATCGATCAGCTTTGGATACTGCCCCTGAAGGTGAAGTACCCGACTCGAGTTCGGAACGTCATCCCGGGACTTCACTACCTGAAGCAGCGAGAGGTCCGTTGCCTTATCCTTGGGGTTGATCGTAAACACGTACTTCATGGGCTCGGTAAAGCCTTTGCAGTCCGCCGCGCAGTACATGTTATGGGAGGCAAACGGCCCCTTATCCGCCTCCGGTGGCGACATCTGCTGACTAATCGCCACACTGATGTTCTTCCGCTGGGCATACGCCGAAACCTCGTACGAGATATGCTTCAACACAGATTCCTTCGTAGCTCCGTTATGACCCTTCATAGCCAGCATCCGGGCAGCGAGAATGCCTGCCCAGTCGAGGTACATATACGCCAGGTCATGGCCCTGGTCTAACAGCTTATCATTCTCGGTTAAGATCTCCGCCAGTCCGAAATGCTGGTTTGCAACGGCGTCCGTGATCTTCAGGTACTTACGGAGGAACACCATCTTACGGAGAGCTACTTCCGCGGGGATGCCGTTCGCCACCGCTACCTCAACAACTGCCTTCGCCACGCCCTTGGGGTCTGTCTTATGGCGCTCCATCGCGGCATCGATATGGGCGTATTCAACTCCAACCGCTGCCCCCAGGAGCTTACACCGCATGCTTCGGGTAGCACCTTCCTCGACAAGTACGATATGCGCGTGCTTACCAGACAATGCCTGAGCTACCCCGAGCGCGATTCCGAACGTGGTCTTACCACCGCCCTGGTTCGCAATAATGCCGATGGTGGAGCCCTGCACCATACCCCTGCCGGAACCAAACATGGAGTCCAACCATGGGATGAACGTACTCATGCGTTCACCAGATGCGTCGATGGGGGCACCGACGATATCAACCTCTTCCGACCCGGTAAACAGGTCCTGAGTAAGTGCAAGCTGGGCTAACCTATCCTGCAGGCCGGAAAGTGACTTCGTAACGGAAGCCTCTCTGAGAGCCTCATCCATCGCCGGGTGCAGCATCCGCTTACGCGCGATGAACTGAACGATCTCCTGCGCCAGGGGCTTGGATCCGGACGTGACCTGAAACGCTGGCAGTGCTGACCGAACGAACTCATCCTTCAGCTGCTGCTTCCCCTTGGGGACGGTCTGTAGCAGCTTTCGGAACTCAGCTACCAGGACTTGCATATCCGGGAGAACTGAGAACTTGAGGAGATGGCGCTTGATCAGAAGGAACAACACACTCTGTCCACGAGTACCTCCGACCTCAGGGTCCTGGAGCATCTGTGGCTCTAAACGGCTCGCTATCGTTGCGAACCCCGCGTCCTTAAGCATATGCCCAAGTACGAGCGTGACATGGTCGCTATTGTATGTCACTGCAAAAACTCGGGTATCTGATCTGCAAATACTTCACGAGCAACTGGAACGGCTGCGAGTTCAAGCCGGGCGGCGTCTTTATATTTCATCGCCAACTCCTTCGCCCCACTCACATGCCCCATAACACACCGAAAGAGCGGGGTGAACGCTACGGTATCATCCGATAACAGCGGGACGGTGCCGTAGATAGGCGCGCGGGCGTTGAATAGATATACCTGAGACTGGTAATGTGCAAGGTCCCTCTCCCGACGGGTCGCGTCTGGCTCGGAACCCAACTCCAACATCCTGCGTGAGCATATAAGCTTAGGCCAGTACTGACCTACTCTTGCCATCCCCTCAAAGACCCGGTGGATATACACCTCCGGAACCAAACCCAATTCAACGCAGATAGCTGCTGCCCGATAGAAGCAGATCCCGTCTTTGGCTTTCACCGACGGCACCCGCTGGAGGTAGATACCTCCCATAATCGGCCAGAGCTCATATAACTTCACCGCGACCAAACAGATCGCGGGGTTGGGTACATGATAGTTCCCGTCCGCATCTGTTATTTCTAGTCGATCGAAGTTCATATTCCTGCTCTGGTTTCTATGGGCCAACCGCTCTTCCGATACACCGCCATCCGTTTAACGGCTTTGTTCTTCAGCCGTGAAAAGAAGTCGTCACTGAAGTCGATCAGTAACCCGGATTCTTTTACTGTCTTATCTCCTAACCGAGATAGCCGCCCGGGGATCTGGATAGCCCCAATCCCCGACGCTAACCCATCGGCTCTAACCAATACCGCGAGATCTCGGAAGTCAACGCCCTGCTTCCATACCATGGTGGCGATAACCAACTTCAGATCACTGGATTCGAACTCCATCAAGCTCCGTTCGCGATCCTTCACCGAGCACAACTGCTGGTCCGCGGTTATGACTCCCTGACGCTTAAGTCGCTCATACCGATCACCGTCTACCGGGCCTGTAACGATCCGGAAGTCAGGCAATAACTGCCCCAGGAGATATGCGTGCTCAACCTTATCGACCATAATCAGGATCTGACTGTCGGAGCCGACCTCTGCCTGTGTCTGACGTACGACGTCCGCAATCAACTTATTCCGTGACTGATTGCGCCAGACACCGTACCGCAAAATAGAGTTGGGGTCGCTTAACCCATTGAGGTTCGGCCCTGTCGTTACTTTGTACATACGTACTAAGATAGGAACCACGTTTCCTGCGGCCACACCCTCCTGATACCCGACGTCAATCAATACCGGACCGAACACGGCGGTAGCGAAAGCATCGGCCTGATCCGAACGGCCGGAGGGGGATGCGGTAAACCCAAACATGCGCGCACGCAGAAACCGCTGGAGCTGCTTGATATAAGGTACGGTTAACAACTCATGGCACTCGTCGGCGAGCACGAGATTCACATCCGGCGGGCATTTGTGCAGGGACTTAGCCACGCACACGATAATTCTCCGAAGCTGGTAAACTCCGTTGCCTACCATGCCTACCTCGCCTTCAAGCGATACCTCCGAACTCAGGTCTCGGAATACCCTGCGAGCTACGTCCGCGGAAGTCACGGTAAATAATATCCGGGCGGTGGGGTACATCTGAGCAAGGAGCTTGATAAGAAACGTCTTACCAAACCCAGTGGGGCATACGATAACCCCACCGCGGTTGGCCAAAATCTTAGCCACGACCTCTTTCTGCCTAGCCCGCCACTTTACCGCTTTTGTTGGGGAGAAGTCGGGGGGTGGAAGCCCGTCAGACGTCTTAGACGTGACCTCCACGTTTATCCCCCGCTTTTCCAACACCTCTTGAATACGTCGGGCATACCCCGAGTACGCGCAGAAGACTTTCTGGTTGTCCGCCTTCGAGTCCACGTACCAGTACATCGGAATCTTTTCGATATCCCGCTCTTCTACGTATTTCCCGTCCACCCACTGCCGAAGCACGGTGTGACGAGAGACCGTACAGGTATCATGAAGCAACTCCCCGTATTCACCCGGCTTCAGCGCTAACGCCCGCCCCAACAGGATCAACTGTGCCATTTGCGATAAGCTCCATCCCGGTCAGGTTAAACAGAATATCGCGAGCATGTGGTAACCACTGGCCGTGCAAGGCGCAAACAGCTTGTGACACCGCGATACCGGCAATCACTGACGCGCTGTACAGTGTCCCACGCGCGGTACAACCGCCGTCCATACCAGCTTCCTGAGCAAATAACGTACTGAGGTAATACGCAACGTCTTCCGCACTGCCGAGGTTGATCGTCAGAACTCGCAAGTTCGTCCGACCCATGCGGCAATCAATGAACACACGCCGATTAAAGTGGCCAACTTGTGCGGCGTCGAAGATCTGCCGCCGGACCGCCATATCATCCACACAGCTGAACACCACGTGGTTCGCAATGTCTACGCTCCACATCAAGTTCATTGGCGTAAACCGAGCCGCTGAAGTACGGAGTCGGGTTCTTGGCTCCGCGTCTTCCGGTGTCCACGCGTCCGAGATCGAGTCCTTCATGTGCTGAAGCTCACTCGACTGCCGCATCTGCCCGGTAACGTGATCAGCGTCCTCTATATTGTTCCATAAGTCCTGAAACTCGTCCAGCGACACTGCCCGCTGGGCGAGCTCATACAACGCCGCACCAACTTTTGCACGGCCTACCATCATCTGGTGAAACCCCTGGGTAGCGACATTTCGCTCTTCCACGATGTCGGGGTCGACCAGATTCAACATCGTCACGCCAGCTGCGGCGATAAGGCGAACAACATTGTAACCCACCGCGCCCACGCCGATGACGTGGGCAACGGCGTTAGCAATAACTTCAGTTTCTACGAGTCCGGACTGCCGGGAATTGTCTTGGGTCATATCGAATCCTCTCACGACGGGTGTCGGAGTATTGGGTTAGTGGCGACAAACTACCGTATTATGAATATGGGGTTGAGCTTGACCCCATAAGGAGAAAGCGTCGTAACATCCAGCATGCCAAGGCGGCTGGCAAACGTCAGATTTTGAGCTACGATCGCGGGTGACATCCCGCACTCTTCGAACAGTAAACAAATATCCCTGAACTTAATCAAGTTAGATCCACCTAACGCCGCGATCTCACGCTCTAGCAACTGACGACTGCGAGTGAGGTCAGTGAATTGGATAACGTTCGTTATGAGATCATTTACCAACTGGAACAACATAAATACGTAGTCCTCTAACAACGCCGGAACTAAGATATTTAAGGAGTTGATGTCGGCGGGCTTGGTAGGCTTGGTAGGCTTGGTAGGCTTGGTAGGCTTACTCTGCTTACGCGGGGCCTGCTTTTTGAGGAAGACAAATGCCGGAGGGGAATCATTATCAGCGAAGCCAGCTGCGTGAAGGTCTAGTGTTCCGGACTCTCCCGCAAACTCGATCACGGATACCGCGTCCTCCACGTCAAGTCCGTATTCATCCAGTAACCGTTTCAGATTATTGATGAGTGCCTTAGCAACGTAATCTCCCCGCAGCTGAGCACTGAAGTAGAACCGCTGATTAAGCATGGCATCGCGTGTGCCGGGGGTGATCCGACCGAGCGTCTCCAGCCACCACGTACGGATGTACGCAGTTGCTAAAAACTTCAACCTCGTAGGTACTGTCACGAGGTTAATCGGAATAATGCTAGTCGGGGCGCTAGCATCTGACTGCATAGTCCCGGAATCATCCGTCACTGGGAACGGAACAAACGTAACCGGAAACTTTGGATCGGTGAACGTGGAGCTGCTAACATCAACCATCCCCTCCCGCCCTTCGAACTCCAGCCGCTCAGCTATTACCTCAGCGCCAGCGCCGATGTCAGATTCAGCCAGTTTCCCGTCATCCTCCAACAGCTGGAACCAGGTCTCCGCCAGTTCTGGCGTAGATAGGACGTCTTCAAGTAACGACTTATGAGCCCAGTCATCAAACTCATCCTGGGTTATGAGCTCCGCCTCTAGCGCTATCAGTGCGCGTAAGAACGTGATGGTCATATCAAACAACACCGACGGGATAACGAGACGAACAACTGCGTCCTTCGGGATATCGCTGGCGGCCTCACCCCCGTCCTCTTTCAGAAACGGATAGATGATATCCGTAGCCGTCTGATCTGGGTCAGCCCCCGCGGTCTCCCCCAACTTCTTCAACAGGGTCTCGAGCTCGTCCGTTTCCCCATAGCGCTTGCAGTGGTCCAGGCATCCGGCCTCCTCCTTACTGAGGTAGATGATATCGAACTCAAACGTCACCCAGCGATACGCGCACTGGGCGCGCTTGCTTGTGACAACGCACTCCCGCAGGTGAGCATCTGCGAGCGCGCGTTTGCTCGGAAGCACTCGGAGAAAGCGCTTCTCCATCTCTTGAAACTCCTTGGCAAACACGGGCGCGTCCCACTGAGCGAACGTGGGGAGGCGTTCGACCAGCAACGTGCTCAGGCACCGTAGGACCTGATCACCTGGCGGACGAACCCCGTATTTAGGGACCGTAAGCTGGGCGTACTCGCTTATTTCTGCTGGATTATAGACCAGAACCCCTACCCGGCGAAGGCAGGCAGATAACTCGAAGTCAGCAAACACTTCTTCCACACGCATAGCCGGGGGCTTGTTCAGCCGGCTGACTACTTTGAGCGGAAGAAACTGCGTAACCGTGTGACGACGATACGAACTAACGTCGTAAATACGCGAAGGCTGCCGAATGTTAGTCCCGGGCTTGTACATCCCTTCGTAGGGCGGGGTGTAGGGCGGGGTGCCGACCTCACTCACCGTAGTATATGGTCGACTCACCGGGGTATGTACGTACGGGGTTTCTTTCGGACCTACTTCCAACGGGGGTTTGGTGTGTCGGATCCGATAAGGATCCTCTTCCGAAGTCAGGATATTCCCCATCTCCTGTAACCAGGCCGCGTGGTCGGCCGCGGGGAACGGAACGCTGTAATCCACCGTTACCGGGATATCAAACTCGGAGTTGGTATCCCCCGTTTTTAACCGCATGCGGCAGAACGTCCGCAGGTCCTTCGTCAGGATGAACATCACCGCCCATGGGTACTGACCGAACTTGGATGAGAACGTAGTCTCATCATGCCCCGATGGGTGAGCCATACCCGGTGGGTGGGTGTGCACGAAAATCCGATTAAACCGGGTAGGATGCACGGCGTGCTTCCCACGGGGATCGGCCATGTCAAACATCCAGTCCGCGACGGCGTTGTCGTCCAACCGAACGAACGCGGAGGAGGCATACTGCGTCACGAAGCAAACGTCTTCGATAAGCAGGGGGTTGTCTTTGGAAGTAACTACCAACGCCCCTATTTCCGTATTCCGCATTCCCACTGCAAAACACAACTTCGCCCAGGAGTAGGGCGTGAACGAGAGCCCCAGCTTTTTAGGCAGCTGGGGCTCGGGGGCTACCTTATGATATGAAACCTCCTGTGTACTGGGCTCCGTCAGGGGCGGGGCTCCGAATATCTCCTCCGGCGGGATCGGCTCGGACTGGGACAACTCCTTCAGCGAGGCCTCGGGTAACTGGCCCAATGATCCCGCCTGGGGCAATTGCGTCGGCGCGGACACTATCTCGGGGGTTTCGGTCAGGGTTTCGGTCAAGGTTTCGGACGGATTGGGCATTTGAGAGGGCCTCTTGGATAGCGGCAGTGATTTGTTGAACGTACTGTGGCATAAACTGCAGGAGCTCGGCGCGAACGGCTTGCCGAATATCGCCCTCGAATTGACTAACTGGGACCGCTAGCACGTTCTGGGGGAGGTTGGCCCGGAGCGCTTCCATCCCAAAGATCGGGGCGTCGGGACGAAATATAAGTCCCGACATGTCCCGTGGGGCTGCGAGATCAACACCAAAAGTGAACGGCGAAGGCTGTACACTACGGTGGTACTCAAGGACGGTGTGGTCCAGGAGATAAACTTCTCCCACAGTCATGAAACCAAATTGACTGTAGTCGAGGGGTGCGGAATCTTGTAGCGAATCCTCGCCCCAGCCTTCTGACGGCTGCTCGACGAAGTCGCCTCCCTCACTAACAACCGGGTCAGGTGACTGCGGCACTTCCCGAGGTGCGAGCACACCCATAGGGAGGGCTGCGATAACGATATCGGAACGTCCTGTCGGGCCATAAGCCTCCCAGCGAGGGAGGGGGGCCATCCCCATGCGCCGCTCGCGGGTCTCCAGGACAACCGCGTCCAACGCCGTAGGCGCTCTGGCGGGCTCGGCGATATCAACTAACGACAGCCCGGTATGCCGGCAGACCCTCCCGGCGAGTGCGTAGTTGAGAAGTTCGGTTTCGTCCGTCACCGTCGTTTGGAAGCACCGAAATTCCGGACTCTCTTGGTCGGCGAGAAAGATGTAACCAAACCACGCCGAGATTGGCCGACTTTGGGCAGGCGCTGGCTCGGGTTGGGGGGCTGGTGGTGCTTGAACCGGAACTGGTTCAGGCACGGGTTCAGGCACTTGGACGGGTTCAGGCACTGGAGCCGGAACTGGCTCTGGTGGGGTAGTGGTATCGGTCACAGGGACTCCTGCCGGCACGCCGGCTGTTTGGGTTTCATAAACTTGGGCATAATTAAACAACTGCCCAGCATCTATAACTGGACGAAGAGCGGTGGCAAACGACCTGCGAGCTACTTCCCCTGAAATCGGGGCAGCTTTATAGATTCCCATCCGGAGGTTTGTAAACGCCTCCACTAAAAACCCGTGTCGAAGCGGGAGAGCTACAGGGATATTTCCGTGACAAATCAAAGACCGGTGACGTGAGCGCGTAGCGAGACCCGGTCGAGGGTGTAGTGTGACGTACTTATTCATCCCGTGTGGAAAGTTGATCGCGGTAGCCAAGATATCCTGGAAACGTGGCATGGTTCGCCCTCCGTCGCGGAACGCAAAAAAGCTGTAGTCCGGTTCGGCTAAAACAGAATACGACTCCCTTACCAATAGCCGGAGGCTGAAACGCAGAGAGTGGATACCTTCTCGAGCTTGAAAATATAACGAACTAATACCCATCCCAGCGAGGTCTTGCAGCGTGCTCGTGACTAAGTTCCGCCAATTCGTATTGGAGATAGTTACGTTAGTATTTGACTCGGTGCCTATACTCTGAGCAATATCGGACGCGCCGGGATTCCACATGTATCCCAGTGCGTGCAGGAGCTCAGCTTGGCTCATATCCAGCGCCGGGCAATTGAGCCTGATGCTTGGGTCTTCTACTATCTGGGCCTCAATATTCCGATAACTCACCTCAATTTCCGGCATTGTCTCTGAAAGCATGCGGGCGCGAGCGAGAACATCACGTACCGTAGTCCACCACAGGATGTAGTCGCGCGAAACATTTGGAAGACTACCCATAGTCAGAACGGCATCGTGATACCCACCCCTCTTCCACGGCATCATTACATCACCGCGTTCTGGTACCCGGACGCTAATCAAACTGAGAATCAACTCCGCATAGATTCGGTCGTAATTGACTCGAGACTTATTGCCTAACCGACAGAACTGCTCTATGGCGTCCCTCACCGTGCTGCGCTGGTCGCTCAGTCCAGAGCCAGCCCAAAACCACGGACCCAAAATTAACGACACTAATAAGATTTTATCATCTGGTAAATTGTGCATGTTCCTCCAAAGTAAAAGACCGGGGGCGCTTTTACACGCCCCCGGTCATATTCTACAACATAGCCGAATCCGGCGGTTGCCGGATTCAGGCACCCGACAGATTGCTGGGGGTAACGGTGAGGGTATCACCGTCACGCAGCACATACCCCAGGCCGGGGTTGGAAGCCCCGACGGAAGCGCGGGTACGGATACGAACAACCGCCGACTGGACGTCCACGCGACGCTCACGCAGGAACGTGTCGTAGGTGGTGCCTGCATCAACAGTCCGCTCCTCGGCGAAACCGCCGGAGATGGTGTTGAGGTAGGTGAACGTCACCCGGGCGCGAGGAGTCGCGACCGGAGCCTGCCCACGGTGGGCGTCGTGGATGGGCTGGCCGCGGCGAGCGAAAATAACATTCGACCCCTGCGTCAGCTGGTGGTTGGCGCGAACCGGGTTACCATCGACAGTGATGTCGTAGTCATGTGGGTTCCCCTCCGGCAGGATGTGGCCGAAGAAGGTCCCGGCATTGAAATGCGCGGGAACGTCGTGAGGGATAGCAGGACCGGCGCCGTTGGCATTCGTGAAATAGATACGCATGGGGATCACCTGTAGAGGTTGATGGTGTTATCGAAGAAGCCTTCAAGTGAGGCTTCGTGGGTTACGAGCAGAATCTGACGGCTGTTTGCTGACGCCAACTCACGTAGGCGTAGCAGCAGCTGTTGCAGATGATAAATGTTATCTTTGTCCAGATAGTTCGAGGGTTCATCCAGTACAAGGAACCCCAGGTCCCTCGCAAAGGTCTCGACCATAGCCAGTCTAAACGAGGTGCTGGCAACGATTTGTTGCCCGCCACTTAAACGACTAGCTCCGTGCGTCAGTCCGTCTCTGAACTCCGCAACAAAAGCCAGGCCTTCATCTAACTTCATAACAAAGGGAGCTTCCCAAACATCAAGGTAGTACTGCATTCGCCGATTAAGGACGACAGCGTACTCCTTCATCATTAACGTTGGTAAACCGCTGACGTGTACGATGTCTCGTACGCGCCGGCATAGGTCGATCCACTTCCGGGAATGACCTTCGTGAACGTACTGCGCGTTCAACCGCTCGACGGATTCCGTCAGCGACTGCACACGAGCTTGACCAACGCCGACGGTACTCATGAGCTGTTGCTCCTGAGTACGTAGTTGGTTGAACTCAACCGCCTGTAGCTTAACCGCGTCCAACTCCTCCGCCGGGATAGAGCGTAGTGCTCCAAATCCAGCTCGGAGTTCACGCGACTGCGCCAGAGCAACTTCCACGTGCTCCAACTGATCGTGCTTGATCTGCAGCTGGGTCTCGGCCGAGCGTTGCTTACCCTGTGCGGACTCAATAACTGCCAGGATCTTGCGGCACTTCTCCGCTTCCGCCAAATCAACGTCCGCAACCACTCCTAACTCAGACAACTGCGCTCGATATCCTGCGATATCGCGTGCAGCCTGCGCCTCCCGTGAGACAACAGCCTGTGCCGTAGCATGGGTCTGGGTCAGCGATGCAACCTGCGCGATCAACTTCGTTACGGCGTCTTTAAGCACGCCGTTAATCAGAGTCTGGACATCGGTTAACTCCGTGACCTGCTCCGCCCGTTCCGCCGACAACCCCCGAAGAAGCGTTTCCCGGGTAAGCCGGCGCTCCTTCTCCGCGGTAGTAAGCCGCGCTTGGAGGTTGGCGATCTCCTGGGTAACAGCTGCTGGATCGAAGTCATGCACCGCCTGATTACAGGTTGGGCACACTCCGGTAGCGAAGACGTCTAAATCCGACTTCAGCTTTGCCATCTCCAACTTGCAGGAGACTTCCTCCTGCGACGCCTGCTCAGGCTGTTTAAGGACCTTGAGCTCGGCATCCAATTCATGAATACGTGCCTCCAGGGTTGATTCCCGCTCCACTTTCGGACGCGGGATCAGCCCCTGTAGTTGAGGACGACGTACTTCAAGAACTGCAGTGGCTTTGTCCAACTCCAGTCTAACCGCCTCGAGATCTGGCAACGGCCGGGGAATACGTTGGAGAACGTCCTCCGCCGCCGTCAGCTTTGACCGGATACTCGTTAACAACGACTGCTGCCGCTGACTGGCTTCGAAAGCCGCCAGCTTCTCCCTCGAGGATTCAGCCTCGGGGGAATAGTTGGCCAATAGCTTGATCATGGACTCGTATTCGTCTTTCAGGCGGGCGCACTCGCCCGACAACTCTGAAACACGGGAGACCCGGACCTCGATATCGGCTTCAACCTTTAACAGCGCCTCCCGCGATCTTTCAACCGCGAGGAACTCTTCCAGCTGGGCTACAGCTGGACGGAGAACCTCCATCCGGGAGTTCAACAACTGCAGCTGCTCGGTCCCTGCTGAAAGGTCGATTCTGGCAGTAGCTGCCATCGTCGAGACTTCAGAGATCTGAGCAGCGAGACCAACAGTTAGCGGGACTGAATTAATTTCAAGACCTAAGGCCTTTTCAGCCATGGCCAAATTATCCAGACCCACTACTCGTTGGATCTCGCGCAACCGCTGGGTATTCGTCGCAAACAAAATCGCTTCAATCCGGCCCTGTTGAACGAAAACGTTGTTCAGCATCGATTCGAACGTGGTTCCGAATAAGCCTTCCAATTGCGTCTGGATTTCAGACTGTTTCGTAAACTCACCCTCGGGGGTGGTTAAACACTGGGTAGTACTCTTACCCAGTCTGCGCTCGATGGTATAGACGGAGTCACCATGCGAGAACTCTAACCAAACCCGAGCGGTTTTCTCACCCCAAGCGACGTTGTCTTTGAGACTACCGTCTAAAATGCTGGAGCCAGTAACCGCAAACCGAATAGCATCAAGGATCGTCGACTTACCCGAACCGTTGGGGCCGACGATCCCGTTGATACCGGGGGTGAAATTGAGCTCAAGATCTGCGTGGGCAGAGTAATTCTTGAGCACGAGCCTGCGTACGAGCATGTGCGCTACTTGTTAACGCTGGCTGGCTTACTGTCAAGCCCGGAAGAAACGAACGATCCGGGCGAGCGCGCGCGCCAAATTGCCCTTAACCAGGGTAATCCAGGTGAGGACGTCCCCATTCTGCAGTGCCCGAGCGTCGTCACCGGTAACCACGGTGCCGTTCAAGCGGAGCTCGATCGGATTGCCGTTGTTGGTGAAACGCGTGGAGTGCTGGGCCAGCACGTCGCGGATGGTGGCGCCATCGCTGACGCTGACCGCGCTGGCGGACATGATGTTGCCGATCGTGACCTGAATGGCGTTACCCTTGACCAAGGTGATCCAGGTGAGGACGTCACCATTCTGCAACGCCCGAGCGTCTTCACCGGTAACCACGGTGCCGTTCAAGCGGAGCTCGATCGGATTGCCGTTGTTGGTGAAACGCGTGGGATGCTGAGCCAACACGTCGCGGATGGTGGCGCCATCGTTGACCGCGACTGCGCTGGCGGACATGATATTACCGATAGTGATCTGCATGGGATATTCTTTCAAGAAAGTACCGGTGTGGTACTGTGTGTGTGTGTGCGTACAGTGATTCGAAAACTTATTCGAACCTGGTGGAGATAACTATGGGACTGAGGACTCCGAAAATGTATTCGGATGCAGGACGCTCAATCTCCGAGCCCGGGAGCTGGTGTTGCCACCAACGTATAAACGACCACACCGCCTGCCCCGAGACGAGCTCGGCGGTGGGTCCCACTGTGGTACGGCTACCACAAGTGCTTTCAACTGCGACTTCGTCGGCGCACAACGTAGCTTCCCAACGATCGATTTCAACCTGCTGCATGGGGTTGATGGTATAAACCCGACCCTCTGCAACGCCCATACGGGTTTCAACCATAACCCGCACGTGCGGGCGGTAACGAATGGACTTCTCCCAGATCTCTTTACGAGAGCTCATGGTATCGGTGAGCACAAAAACAACTGCTCCCAATACTTGAGTCCCATCAACCCGTTCGTTATGAACGGTCGGAGTTAATCCGGTGTCAGCCTGAATGCGATGCGCGAGGGCTTCGACTTTCGACTGCCCTATGTCCGCGATACCAAAAAGCTGGTTCGCAATGTTATGTCCCTCAACGTGATCGAAATCCCACAAGTGGAGATTCAAAATACCGAGCTTTGCCAGGGACATGGCAATTCGAGAACCCGTCGCACCACACCCAATGACGTCGACACGGGTAGTGCCGAAGTCGATGGAGTTGAACACGGCGATATGACGGATGGTATCAATAGCGGTGACTTCGAGCATTTTAACCCTCGACGCCGTACATACCCATGAAACTCGGCGTGACTTCCCTACGGGTGTGCGGGTTCCAGCCGCCGTACAGGTGATCCGCCCCCGGAATACGTGCCTGGGCGTAATCCACCCTTACGGGGCTGTCAAACCCTTTGACGTTACTCTCAACCAACTCAGCGATTTCCTTCACCCGTTCGCCGTGGGCGTCGACTTTGGTGTCGATCTTCCATTCCACGTCGTTAAACTGGATCCAGGTCTTGTTCTCGCGGTAGTAGAACACGTCATACCGCGAAGATCCGGACTTGTTGTGGATGCTCCGGATCATGAGTTCCACCCCCATGACTCCGAAATCACGCATTTGGTTGTCGTCCTGCCCCGAGGGCGAGACCGGACCATGCACATGGGAGTGTCCCCAACAGCGAACACGATGACGTCGACCTTGGGCGTCGGGGATGCCGGCGGCGGCGTCTTCCGACATCAACTTCGTGAACAACTCACTGATGCCGTCGGTGGTGAGCTCGGTCGTTGCACCGTGACACCGCTGTTTCGGGACCATGATGTCACTGATATAGAGGTTGCCCTCTGGGGTCCAGTGGACGAGGTTAAACCAGCCCACTTCGGTCGCAACTTGGTGGACGAGGATGGAAATATCCCGGTGGGCCTCCTCTGAAATGATGATGGTGGGGTAATTGGTAACCGTGGTTTTCGGATTACCGGGTTTCATGAGCGTGAAGGGGGTTGTCATTGCATCCGGGCTTTTTATGGAGTTGGAAAACGAATTAACGACGCCGGAATACACTTTCCCGCGTTTTAACAACTTGACGTGTTTCTGTTTTGACTTTCGGCTCACTCCGATAACAGCTTTCCACTGTCCGGCAATACCGCAACGTTAGCTTTCGGCTTTCTAATCGGCCACTTATGGACGTGCATACCTGCGCCGTCATCAACATTAACGGATTCGATGAACGCTAGACACACGAGTGCACACGCGTAGTACTTCCGGGTAGCAAGCAGTCGGGGAAGAACCCCGGACACACTTCCTAAGCAAGCCAACCCGTCTGCCCAAACGTGGGGGGCCATCTGCTTCTCCCGCATACCGTGCACCCGGCGGGTGGTGTTGAACCAACGCGGCTGACCGGAGGTGGAGTCCAGTACGATGGTGAACTCCCCGATGGAATGCAGATGCCCAGTTCGGGGGTCGGTAGCGCACAGCTCCCGCGTACGGAAACACAGCGCCGTCCCGCGCCAGTAGACTTCCTTGATCTGCTCCAGTTTGAGGAACTGGGCAAACTCGGTTTCCACCGTCAACGCGTAATTAGCACGGTCGTGCTTCAACATATTCAACCTATTGATTAAGTTGATCTCCGTCGCCACGTGTGCCATGTGTGTGGAATACGTATCCCGAACCTGAATCTGCACACTCGGCAACTCCTTCTCAACCTCCAGCAACTCACGCTCGGCATATTCCAGCGTAGAGCTGACGTACCGCGCACGACTTTGGTCGGTCATATTGTCTGATAACGGGGATTTCCATGCAACCTCCACCGCGTCCAGCGCCGCGCACAGGATATTCGCCATCGTAACCTCTGACACCGGGGTCATGGCGTAGAAATAAACCCCGTTGGTATCATAACAACCGCATTCCTGTCCTGCGGGGTCGAAGAGCGGGCTCAGTTCCAACGACGGAACATACCGCAAGTTCTCACCCCCACGTGGATGGGTAAACCCGAACATTAACGCCGGGGTAGGCCATGGGTTCGCGCTCGTCGGCGTCCGCGACCCATTGATCTCGATTATAAAGTTCTTTTCGTCTACAGGTGTGGCAGTCACCCCTCCAGAATTACAAACTATGATTTTGCGATCCTGAACCCCAATAGCCCGGACAAAGGCTTCAATCTTAGCCACCACCCGAGGATATGGGTCGGTTTGAACAGTCCAGTTTCCGGGATATTTAATATCCAGGAGGTCCAGGGGGTCGGTGTCAGCTCGCGCCGCACTACCGTTTTGGAAATGCAGGACGTAGAACACGAAGGTCTTCCCCGTGCTCGTGGGTTCGGCTTCGGGTGACGTCGGGGGAACGCGGGTGGTAATCCGCAACTTCAGTTCGCGATCGATAACGTACTTCCGCGCTTTCAACCGATCGGACATCCCAACAGGGAATGTCAGGAAGCGCATTTCCGCCGTAGCGCCTCCTGCCAGGGCATTGACAACCGTCAACTCCCCGATCTCGGTTTTCTTCGGCAATAGCTTCTTCAGCGTCTCTCGCGAAACCATCGACTCCAAGACCATCCCCGCGTCGGGATCGCCGGAGGTCTCATACTCGATGGTGACCTCTGGGGCAGTCGGTGTGGCTACCGCTGTGGCTGCAACTGCAACTGCTTCAGCAGTTTCAGCGTCAGCAGCAGCTTCAGCAGCAACTTCATCAGCTGTGGCCTCGGCAATTGCTTGAACAATTTCATCGGTGGCCACCGCCTGGGCCTCGGCTTCGACCGCCCGGTCCTCATACGGCCCGCGGGTATCGTCTTCAATAGGTTCCATACTCACTCCTGTTTGAGGGAAGCATAAAAGCGTTCACGCACGCTCATAAGAATCTCCCCTACGTTTTGGTTTTTGGCGAGCTCCAGCACAAAGGCATAGATCTCTGGTTCGGTCTCGGGATTAGCTAGCTTCGCAATCAACGACTCCTTCGAAAGGAGTTGGTCAACGGTAACAACGACTTCCTCATCCAATATCGTACCTGTCAACTTCGCAGGTTCGATAACAACTATCGCACGACCATCGTAATCATTCGCGAGGGCAGCCAGCGGGGCGGTCGTGTCCACCGTGTGGTAGATCCACGCTACCGGAGGTAGGGGCTGTGGGGTCGCTAGAGCCATTCTCAGCCACTCTGCCGCCTCACCCACACCTTCGGGCGTGAGGATAACAAACTTCGCTATCCGGCGATGCGCAATCGGCACCCGCATGACCTGGAGGTCGCGGTAGACCAACGTCGCACTCTTGTCGCCAATCTGGGAAATGTCGCGCGCGTGCGACGGTCCGGTGTAATACGCCCGCTGATTGGGTCGGATGACGTACGACACCGGGATGTGGATGTCACCCATGAGGATGAGGGGGATCTCTGGAGGGACCCATTCCAAGTCACAGTTCCAGGCACCCTCGAACGATATCGTCTGACGAACACATTGATGGAGGAACACCGCCTGGGGCTTGTTCCGCTTAGCTCCTAAGTCTTCCAACTGCTTTCGAATGACCGTCAGGGGGGCGTAGTCAAACCCGACTACCGATACCCCACCGATCTCAACCTGCACACCATCTCCAATGTGCTGCGGCCAGTTGTGCACGGAGGTGTACCACGGGCTCGGCCGTTTGTCGTGGTTGCCCTGGATGGCATACACCGGGATCTGGTTGTCGCGACAGCGATCCATCTCCTCCCGGAAGTAGCGCACGAGATCCGGCTCTGGATCTACGGAGTCAAACAAGTCCCCCAGGATCACCGCCGGGATACGGAGTCGGATGGCGGTGTTGATGAAGGAGGTAAACCCGACGAAGGCATCCCCCTGGATTTGGCGGTAGCGTCTCCAGATGGTGGAGTCCAAATGGATGTCCCCCAACGCGATGAACGCCAGGGCATCAGATGGCTCTACCTGGGTAGTTGGTAATACGGGAGCGAAATCTGTCATCCGGGGTCTTTCTGTGAGCGGGGGTTAAAATCTGGATACTCAGCTGCGTTCAGCACCGTTGCTAAGGCGACAGCCATATCCGGGGTAACACACGAGCAGATGGTCATGCACCTCCACCCACGTGGGTCGTTGGGGAGGCTGACCGCAATCACCGTGTTCACGTCCGCGAGGTAAGGACCTTTGGGGAAGTCAGTAGGCATTGGCGGAGAGTCTCATTTCGGTGGGGGTCCGTAAAGTGCAAAGGGGAAGAAGAAGTAGAGTAGGACTGCTCCAATAATAATGGCTAGCAAGACTGGGACAGCGAAAAGCGATACCTCCCTTTTCCACCTCGGCATGCTGGCAAGGTAGATGTTCTCAAGTCGCTCGCGTTCTTTGAAGTAAGCCCGCCGTTGCGCCAAGGACATACCCTTAGTCGGTTTAGCACAGTGTGCTGCGAAGGCGAGGTATGGGGGTTTGTCGGTGGGCAGGAAGGGCATCGAGGCCTTTCTAGGGTTGAGGTAGGAGGCGCGAAAGGAAGAACACGCTAGTACCTACGACGATCGCAAACGACGTAACGATGAGCACGGGGGTGGCGTATGCCGCTACCATCCGTTTCCATTTGGGTACGCTGGCAACGTAGGCGTGCTTAAGTCGAATGAGTTCCAAGACGTGAGCAATCCGTTCTTCTAAGGACATGTCCTCCGTAGGTATGGCACAATGCGCTGCCAAGGCGAGGTACTGGGGTGTGTTAGTGGGCATGAAGGGCATTGGGGTCTTCCGGGGTGAAATTGGCTGAATTCCATTTGTACGCGTTATCGCCTAGGTTAGTTCATTAATATTAGAATATACTTGACTATAAAAACGCCTCTATAGAACTGTATCAGGATGTATGAAACCCGTTAAAGACTCTTATCTGTTAGCAAGAGTTTAGAGATTAAACTGATTTTTAGAGTTCTACTTAGATTCATCTAACCGAATGTAAGAAGTTAAAAAGAGTTAGCAGTCTAAAAAGACGGAAGGAGCAAAGAAAAAAGAAGAACTGTATTCTTCGAGGGTCTTGATTTCTGTACCCACGTAAGCCGAAGAAAACAGCACCCTGCTCAGATGTAGGAGCTAGATAACGGTAGGAGATAGCCTGTGAGCTGAACGCAGCCGTCTACAGCCATTATACCACCGCTCCCCCTCTCCCACGAGCTTTGAAGACGATAACGGCTACAGAAGCCTACAATCAACTCAACCATTACCTCCCGGCACTATCCCGGGAGGTCCGAAACCGCAGGCAGTTACTCATACGACCGATGGTGGGTTGTCCGATAACTCTGAAGTACTCTGTAGGTAGTCATCCAACTACGAATGCGCTCGATAACGTACTTCGCATCTGAGCAGTCATATATCTCAGAGGGGTGTATCTGTGATGAGACCCACTTTGGTAGGACTTCAGCAGGTAATCCGAGGAAGGCGTATTGAGTGGCTTCAGTCACATAGTCCGCGGACTTATTGCGGATTACTAACGCTAGGTGACCTATTGATAACGGGGTATTCCCCGAGGCCGAGATCACCTGATTCGGAGGGACGCATCGGAGTGCGGTTCCTATGAGTCGGAATGCGCGTGTACGAGGCCAGGTTTGCTTTGCCACCGCCGGATCGAAGTCCGCCCAATTATTCTCTGGAGGAGAGAAGATATAAGTATCCTTGTCCAGAGGGATATCGCTGGCGAATAACAGGACTTTGGAGGTGTGATCATACCAACACCCAGGACAGAGGGGATGATGGCAGGGAAAGGCTCCTGTGCGGTTCCAGCGGCAGGAGGACTTTGATAGCTTGGCCCAACGTTCGGACTGAGTCATCGACCACTTCCGAAACTCGGCCTCGGGAATGTTAAACTGCCCCGTTAGGTGAAACTTTAACTGCTGCTGGAGAACGATGTATGTATATACCGCCTTCGCATTTTTTGATCCCTTAGTCACGAGCTACTCTTTCTGGAGTTGTACGGGTGAACGCCTTCGAGAAGGCAGGAGATAGCGAACTCCGGCATTCTCCGGCAACAGCCGAGGAATACCTTCCGCTGAATACGGCTGCGTCGGAGGTTATCCACGCGTCGAGTGTATCTGTGAAAATTGATAGAACGGATGCTCCGGAGGGCGTGCTTGAGATGCATTGCGTCCGCAAACACGTGATCCTGCGGGCGGCGGCGGAGGAACAGCGGGTATAATATTAGCATAGTGCTTACACGGGCGTAGTGCCGGCCTCGATAGGGGTTTCGGATTCAGCGGATGGACGAATGACTCGATAACGTAACTTATTAAACTCCCAGGTATCACTTCCGTACCACGTCGGACGGATCCGAATGCGCTGCCACCGTTTGTTCACGAACCTGGCGGACTGCAGGTACCGTGTGTAGCCCCTGCGACCGTGGGGTGTCACCGTACGTCTGGTCGTCTCGGTGGAGGCCGTCTCTGGCTGGACGTAGATCGTCCGGATCTTCTCTGGCTCGATTAAACGGTATTTCGGTATGCGATCATACCTCGGTAACTTTACTCCCGCAGTCTGCCTCCGAATGTCTCTCGGGCTTTGTATCGGGCGTTCCTGGATCACGTGATGCCGAGGAAGGTCGATGTACGCCAACTGCTCCAATCCCGTGGACAGCTCCCGGGAGAGGGTCCGATACAGATTCAGGTAGATCGCCCCAAGATCTGTTTCTTGAACCGGAAGATGTTTTATCCGGTCGTACTCACTGGGGGTGATATCGATTTTCGGTTTATCAAAGGAACCGAGCTCAAACACCAACATCCGGGGGAATGATAAGATCATCTTCCAGAATTTGGAATCAGCGGTGGGGGTAAGTATCGTGAAGTCAGCAACGGCTAAATACGCGCCCGACATCCCGTCTTTGGAGTTGGCCGCGGTAAACGAAGTCACAACCCCCCGGCGGAGTACAAAATTAGTATTCTCCAACTGCTCCGGGAATCCGTGCTGGAGGGCGGAGACTTCCTCCGTGTTCAACCCCTCCACCCCCGCGACGTAATCCTGGACCTGACTGAACCCGACAATACTAAATGGATCTAGTAACAGCGTGGTTTGAAACGGCATAGCCGGGGGGTAGAACCAGTCTGCCGGCCCCAGGTCTTCCACGGCCGAAGCCAATGCCGTGGTGTAGTCCTGCTGGTCAAATGTGAAAACCGCGCCCTCGGTAGCTAGCCGTCGGAGATCTAGCAACAGCTCATGAAACTCGCGGTTGGGGTCGAGCGTTTGGGGATCGAATGTCTCCGCCAGCTTGCAGAAGGTGTTGTACATCTGAGTCTGTCCAACAACGTGGGTGCCGTAATGATCCGCCGCGGGGTCGTCCTGGAGTTGTGTCATTGTGTTCCTAGTGAGGGTGTGCCACGGTCGCAAACTGGAGCATGTCCACCGCCGCGATGATGGTGTTGATCTCGGCGAGTGTCGTTTGTGGGCGCTCGAAATCGAAATCAGACAACCCCGTGGTTTTGTAAACGTACTCAAGAATCTGTGCGCGGGTGAGGGTGCTATATGCTGCCTCTACGGACTTCGAAAACACCTTCCGCTTATCGCGTAATATACTATTAACGGGCAGGTTGCGCTTCCTTGTTTTGACGGTCGACTTCAACTCACCAGCCCCCTCCTTATGCAGCCGCTTTACCGCCGCGATCATCCGCACAATGGTTGGCATATCCGCCCGACTCCCATGGCACATGATTTCGGATAACCCAGTCCATTCTCGTATGCAGGCGTAGACTTGTGTGCGGGTCATCCCCGTGTCCGATTTACACACTACGTCAGCGAGTTCATGAAACTGCCTCCGCCGTGCCCGGAGAGCTTTCCCCGCTGGAAGTGCCGTGGGATTCCCGTGAGCGGGGTTTTGACCCTTCGGATGCCCGGCGTAGGTATCGCACACGGGGAAATGGCTGCATATGATAGACGGCCCGTAGGAGGTACCGTAAATTAACGCGGAGTCACCTATCTGCGTAGGGTTTCCGCATACGGGGCAGGGGTCCCCCACTCGGAAGTAGTTATCTGCCATGACGGCGCAGGAGTTCTAGAACGCCTTCGACCGAGCCACAGACACAGTATACGTCTTTGGGGGTGTGGACATCGCAGGTGATATTCGTACGTAACCGAGCCTCCCCGGCCATACACAGACTTACGTCCGGAACAGATACTTTTCTGACCTCCGACGGGATGACCGAGACAATACTACCGTCTAAACAAATGAGTTCGACCGGACGGGGAGTGCCGAGTTTGGGTACGGCTTCCTCGTTATCTTTCCGAGAGCTAGGCATATGGTCTTTCTAAAAAGCACGTCCCCCGTGGGTTTAGCACGGGGGAAATGGATGGTATTGCTAACGCCTATGCAGGAGGCAGTCGACGATAGCGACTTGAACAAACATCCCGAGGTAGGTTATAAGAAACCCGCTCAGGATGATAGCTGTGGGGGTAGCCCACGTAAACAAAGGGTCATCCACGAGGAAGCCCCTTCCAGAATGCAGCGACTTCATCCGGATCCTTACTAAAGCGCGCTAGCCTCGCATTAATACGACGTGTACGGATAGCCTCACCTACGTAGATCAGGCCTAAAGACGCCCCCAGCGCGAGCGCGGGGAGAAATAGGTAGGCCAGGACCGTGATGACGACGCTGAATAAGAACGTCCCAATCAGTAATACTATGATACCAGCGGCGCAGACCCCGAATACGCCCACAGAAGTGGGACGCCGGTGGGCGCGGATATTCTTAAACAGGGGCATGGTAATGCTCCTCGCCCAACTACAACTCAAACCCCGGAGCGAGTTGGTAACCCCGGGATCGTGCGGAATATCCGCAAATACGCACACAACGCATGTACGATTAAGATTGACTCATGAAGTTGTGTTACTATGGTGTCAACTGTGACAGATGTTACTATTGCTCTAGCGGCCTACCAAAATATGAGGTCCTCGGACGAGCGTCCGATGAGCAACCTCCTGCCATTGATCTTCCGCCTGCGGGGGAAGCCGTACGACCTCGGATGGTCGCATTTCATGTTCGAGCCTATGTTTCGGCTACAGAACTGTCCCCGAGTTATGCTGTGGAAGACCGCCCGCCAAGTTTCTAAATCAACTAGCCTCGCCGCAATGCAGATCATTCGGGCGGCGGCGGAGCCAAATTACAATATCCTGACGGTGATGCCGTTGTTTGAGCAAGTTCGCAAGTTCAGTCAGAACTACGTCCGGCCGTTCCTCGTGACCTCCCCCATCCGCAGTAGTCTGGTGGGGTCGAACAGCATTGACTCAGTCCTTCAGCGGGGGATTGGCTCCCCCGAGCACAATTCCAATTTATTCTACTCCTACTCCCACGGTGACCCCTCCCGTATTCGCGGAATATCGGCATCGGAAGTGAACGTAGACGAAACCCAGGACCTCCCGCTGGACGACCTCCCGGTAGTTGAATCCTGTATGGCGGCCTCCCCCTTTAAGATCCTGAGGTACACCGGAACGCCAAAGACCTTTGACAACACAATCAACGTCCTGTGGGAAGACAGCTCCCAAGCCGTCTGGCATATCCCGTGTGGAGAGACAGGGTGCAAACACTTGAATCGCTGTAGCGCGGGCGGGGATCTCCTGAAGATGTTGGGCGATGTCACGCTTGTATGTAGCGCCTGTGGTAAACCGGTGAACTCCCGCCGGGGATTCTATATCCATGACTTCCCCGAGCGGAGAACCCTCTTCCCAGGCTACCACGTATCCCAGCCTGTGCTGCCGATGCACTATGAGTCGCCCAAGGACTGGTTTGTGCTCAAAGAGATCCAACGTACGAAACCAGCGTATGTCTTCTACAACGAGACCCTAGGCGAAAGCTTTGACTCCGGTGCCAAGCTCCTGACCCAAGAACAACTGAAGGCCGCCGCGGTCGTACCTCCAGCACCCCCGGGAGTGTACAACCCAGATGGTTACGTCGGCTCCATGCTGGGTATCGATTGGGGTGGACGTGGAAAAGAGCGGTCAACCGATTCCGATGACTTCATTAGTAACACTGCCTTCGCCCTCGCCGGCCTGTGTCCGGATGGAACCGTGGATGTCGCGTGGCTGCATAAGATCCCGTATGCGATCGATATCTCGGAAGAGTCTAGGATCGCGGTTGGTACCGCACGCAAGGCCATGGTCTCCCATATCGCCATGGACTACGGCGGCCAGGGAAACGTCCAGGAACAGCGATTGATTGCCGAGGGCTTTCCCCGGGAACGCATCATCCCATTTACATACGCCGGCAACATCCAACCCCGACGTCCGATTGTGTACTACCAACCACCGAAGCATTACGGCGTGCGGTCGTCATATACCCTGGATAAGTCCCGTTCGGTCTTGCTGTTGATCGAACTGATCAAGGTCGGGGCCGTGCGCTTACCATCGGGTGACGAGTATCTCAAAAACCACCTGCGGGACTTCCTGAATATCTTTGAAGAGAGTATTGAGGATCCCCGTGGACCGCGCAAACGATTAGTCCGGAGAATGAGTAAGCGGACGGACGACATCGTTCACGCGATCAACTACGCCGTAATGGGACTCTATCATTTGAACAACGCCTGGCCGAGGTTGGCTGAGGCGTTCATCGAACCAGAAGACTCCTAGTCACGAGCACTTCAGTAACGTCCGGAGTTCGGCGAAGGCCTTCTCCGCCTCCCCCGCGCTATTGGTT
>Ga0163144_10003945_pt1 | contig 33689 bp, 25 predicted proteins | sample OliLak19BULKMAT1_FD_123175 | JGI IMG/M metagenome (GOLD analysis project Ga0163144, IMG submission 123175) | Freshwater microbial mat bacterial communities from Lake Vanda, McMurdo Dry Valleys, Antarctica - Oligotrophic Lake LV.19.BULKMAT1 | ecosystem: Environmental > Aquatic > Freshwater >... | reverse complement strand
CTTCCCCACAATTGCTACCCCAGTTGGCCAACGCGTTTTCGATCCCGCCGGCGGCTCGACAATACCCTCGGCACGCCCCGTTTCGCCGTACCCACGCGCAGCGCCCAAAGCCTGGGCCTCGGTCGCGCCACCAGTACCTAAAATCCCTTCAACTTCGTCGGAGCCAGTCGCCTCGACGATACTGCGCGGATGCTGCAATTCTCGCTCCGCTACACGTTTTAAGGAATGGCGGAGAAAGAGGGATTCGAACCCTCGGTACCCTTTCGAGTACACACGCTTTCCAGGCGTGCGCCTTAAACCACTCGGCCATCTCTCCGCAAATTGAACTCTCAGTTTACCGCGTTCCGATATAAGAAGTCACGCGCCCGCAAGTACCATTCCACCGGCAAATCTTTCTGCCAGCTCTCTACCGAGGCCGCCGCGCACCACCCTTCGGTTCCCAGCGTCACCCCGCCCGCCCGCAAAGCCGCCTCCGCCGAAGCCTTGCCCAGCTTCTTCGCCAGCGCCACATCCTGCAACACGTTCCGGTGCTGCAACAGCCGCACCGTTGGCGCCGTATCCGCCTTAGTCTGCGCCGGCAACTGCCGGCATAAATAATCCCGCCACCCGCTAATCATTACCGCGTCCGCTCGGGTCGCCACATCGGCATGACCCCAGAATCGCGGCATAAAGGCCGGCACCGTCGCCCCCTGCACCCGAAATTCCATCGGGTACACAATCCACCGGTCTCCCATCCACACCTGCGGCTCTACCTTGATCCGGCGCACCGGAGCCGCGGCGTCCAACCATAAGTCCAGCCAGTAACTCCGAACCTCCGCCTTCTCCGCCTTTCCCTTCACCGGCATCTCGATCTTCGTCAATTGGTCCGGCAAACCTGCACCGTCGTAACTTACTTGATATAACACGGCCCGCGCCGCGTTCTCCGGGTTCTGACCAACTTCCAAATACCACTCCACCCCCGCCGGTACACGAACCGTCAGAAAGTACGAGGCATACGCGTTCCGCCCGACCGCAGGAGAAAGAATCTCCCGCGACCGGCCCGACTGGTCGGCCGCGACCACCTCACCATCCACGCCGGGGCGCTGGAACTCACTCCGAACCGTCAGGTCCTGACCAAGTACCAGCGCCGCACAACTAATCGCAACTGCAATTAGCCGATCCATTAGCCCAAATCGTACTTTTCAATGTGGACCGCCGCGTCACCCTTCACGAGCACCGGCCGGCCGAAGATGCCCTCAAGCTCCTCAAGGTACTGGTTCTTGTGCGATTTCAGCACCTTTGCCACCTCGGGATGCACCCGCAGCATCACCTCTTTGCCGTCCACCGCCCGCGCCAGTTTCTGCGACTCGGCCAAAATCTCGCCAATCACCGTCTGCACGCTCTTCACCGTGCCCGCGCCTTCACAGTAAACACACGGCATACACAATGTCCGTTCCAGCGACTGCTTCACCCGTTTCCGGGTAATCGCCACCAGTCCGAAGTCATTGAACTGCAGAATCTTGTACGGCGCCCGATCCACCATCATGGCTTCTTCCAGCACCTGCATCACTTTCTGCCGGTTCTTGCGCTCATCCATGTCGATGAAGTCGACGACGATGATGCCGCCCAAATCGCGCAACCGGATCTGACGAACGATCTCTTTCACGGCTTCCGTATTCGTCTTGACGATCGTATCTTCCAATCGATTCGACTTACCCACGTACTTACCCGTGTTGATATCGATCGCCACCAGCGCCTCGGTCTGGTTGATCACAATGTAACCGCCCGACTTCAGCCATACCTTCGGCCGCAAAGCCTTTTCCAGCTCCGCGGTAATGTTGAAGGTGTCGAAGATCGGCACCGGACGAGTCCACAACTTCACTTTGCTCACGAGCGCCGGCTGGAACCGCTGCACGAAGTTCACCGTGCTCTCGTACAACTCCTCGTTGTCGAGCCAAATCGTCTTGTAATCGGTCGTCAGTTGATCCCGCAGCGTCCGCTGCACGATGTCCAGGTCGTGATGCACGAGCAACGGAGCCGGGCGCTTCTCTGCCTTCGACCGGATGTCCAGCCAAAGGTTGTACAGGAAGTTCATGTCCGCGGCGATCTCTTCCTCGCTTTGACCCTCGCCGGCCGTCCGAATGATGAAACCACCCGGCATTCCCGTGCGATGCGTCTGCAAAATCCGCTTCAAGCGCAACCGCTCTTCGTCCGACGCAATCTTCCGGCTCACTCCGTTGTGATCCGTCGTCGGCATGTACACGCAGAACCGGCCCGGCAAAGCAATGTGCGACGTGATCCGCGCACCCTTGGCGCCGATCGGCTCCTTCGAAATCTGAACCAGAATCTCCTGACCCGGCTTCAGCAAATCGGTAATTTGCGGCAAGGGCGGACGTTCGCGACGCTCCCGCTCCCCTCCACCTTCCGAATTAACCTCAGCACTCCGTTCCCGGTCCCGATCCCGATCGCGGCCACGGTCCCGATCCCGGCCCCGCTCTCTATCCCGATCCGGTGACCGTTCGGTCGACCGCTCCCGCACTTCTGGAGCAGCAGCATTGACGATCGGAGGAGGAGCCGGATCAGCGGTCGCCGCCACCGCCGGCGGCCCATCAATCTCATTGCCCCGCTCCCGCGGACCACGACGCCGGCCCCGCGTGCGCCGGCCTCTAGCCTGGAAACGCGAGTTCCGATCCCGATCCCGCAACGCCGCCGTCAAGCTCTGCGGCTGCCGCGCTGGCTCGGGACCCTCTTCACTCGGCTCCCCACCTTCCTCGTCTTCGCCCTCATCGTCGTCTTCGTCTTCCTCCGACCCCGCCAAAACCTCTTCGCCACTCTCGGCCGCTATCGCTGCTTCCGCCGCCGCCTGCGCCGCGTCAATGACGTCTTCTTCCTGCTCGTGGTCAACGTGCAAGTCGATATCCAGCTCTTCCCGAGCCTCTTCGATCGCTTCCTCTTCGTCCGCCTCTAACTCTTCTTCCACGCTGTGGGCCAGCTCAATAGCCGGCTCAGCAACAGGCCCTGCAATAACCACCGGCTCCGCGACAACCACAGGTTCAGCGGCAACTAAAACAGGCTCCGGCTCCGGTTCCGGCGCCACAACCACCACAAACGGCGGCGGCTCCGGCTCCACAGCGGCTTCCACTTGAGCCAGAACCTGCTCCACCACCGCTTCATTTTCAACTTTGGCCGCGACTGGTTCCACCACCGCTTCATGTTGAATCACCGGGCGCACCGGCTGACGCCGATATTTCGCCAGCGATTCCCCCGGCAGCATGATCGACTCTACAATCGGCGCCGCCCAAATCGATCCGGTCGGCTCCACCCGCACCGGAGCCGCCTCAACCACCACCGGCGGCACCACGGAAACTACCGGCTCCGTCTCCGCCAAACGCTCTTCCCCTTCGCCCTCACCAGCACTCGCGTACTTCGAGTCCGGCAGATTCCCGCCCCCGCGCTCCCGCCGTCCACGACGCCGGCCTCGCCGGCCCCGCCGATCCCGTTCCCGCGCCGCTTCATCACCCGCCAGATTGCCATCGGCCACCGATGCTTCGCCCGCGGCTTCCGTCACGGGCGCTTCTTCACCCATCGGAGCAGCGGCTACCGCCGCCACCGGCGCCGGGGGACGCGGCCCACGGTCCCGATCCCGATCCCGGCCGCCACGTCCACGATCCCGATCCCGATCCCTTCCGGATTCGCTCGATCGCTCAATCCGTGGTTCCGACACCCGTTCCGGCGGTCGCTCGTCGCCACCAACTTTGTCAAGGTCATCGTGATGCTCCTCAAAAAAGTCAGTCACGTATAAAAACGTGTCCCGCTCCAAACCGACGTCCACAAACGCCGATTGCATCCCAGGGAGCACGCGCGTGACCCGGCCTTTATGGATACTTCCAGCCAGCGAATACTCGTTCGCCCGCTGAAAATAAAGTTCTACTAACTGATCGTCCTCTAAAATCGCCACTTTTGTTTCGTGGCGGTTCGACGATATAACTAACTCTTTACTCATCGCCTACTCTCCTCGTGGAGCATGCGGCCTATCGGTACGGCGAAAGAAGGGCAAGAATGTCGCGCGAGCGGCTACTGAGCCGGCCTCGGCGGGAAATCGAATCCCAATTTTGATCTTGATCGGTCCTCTACGCCGGAGCTGCGATTGCCGCTGCTTCCAGTTCGATTCTTCAATTCACAAAACGCCGGAGCCGCACGTTGTGCACGAGCCCCAACATCATAAAAACGCTCAACATGCCGGATCCACCACTACTCATAAACGGCAGCGGAATGCCCGTTACAGGCATCTTCCCCACTACCATCCCGACGTTCACCAGCATGTGAAATAACAACAGGGAGCAGACTCCCATACAGATATACATCCCCGCACGGTCCGGCGAGGTCTGCGCATTCTGCACAATCTGCATCAATAATAAAAAGTACAACCCTAAGACGACGACTACGCCGACGAATCCGTGCTCCTCCGCAAATGCCGAGAAGATGAAATCCGTGTGAGGGACCGGGAGAAACTGCAGCTTTGTCTGCGTCCCCTTGGTCACCCCTCTGCCCCACATGCCGCCGTTCCCAATCGCGATCTTGGACTGGATGATCTGGTAGCCTTCCCCTTTCGGGTCACGGCTCGGATCGAGAAACGTTTCAATACGGCTCTTCTGATAATCCTTTAAAAGAAACCAACTGGAAGGGATCAACAACACCGCGAGCACGCCAATACTCAAAGCGTACTGCCACCGCAATCCCGCCAGGAAGATACCTGTCGCGAGAATCGGTAAATACGTGAGTGAAGTGCCCAAATCCGGCTGTTTCATGACCAAAAACATCGGCAGCCCCACCAAACCAACCAGCTTCAACAGATCACGCCAGTGAATGGCCTCTGTCTTCAGCTCGGTCAGAAATCGAGCCACCATAAGAACTACAACAATCTTAGCGAATTCCGAGACCTGCAGGAGTACACCCCCGGGAAGTGCTATCCAACGCCTCGCCCCAAATATTTTGCTCCCAATCACAAACGTCAGCAACAACAGAACCACCATACCCGCATAAAGCACCGGCACCTGCCCCAACAACGTGTGGTAGTCAATCGAACTGATCAACCACATCAACAGCAACCCCGCCAACACCCACACCACCTGCTTCCACCATGCGTTCTGCCACTTCGTCCCCTGCGTCGCACTGAAGATCTGCAAAACCCCCAATCCGCAAATCAACAGCGACAAAATCAACAACGCCCAATCTAAATCCCGCAGCGTCCGATAAGATCCCATCAGTTCACCGCGAACCCTTTCTGCCCCAACGGAGCCATTGCCAGCGTCGGCGTCCGCGTCACTTTCCGCGCTTTCTTATCGAAATACACTTTCAACACATCCCGCACAATCGGCGCCGCCAGCGGCCCGTGCTCACCGTTTTCAAACAACGCCGCCACCACTATTTCCGGATTCGTCCTTGGCGCAAAACCCACAAACCAAGCGTTGTCACGCAAATCCTTCGCAATCGTCGAACCCCGCGCCTTTGTGTCATATCCGTAAAGCTGCGCCGTGCCCGTCTTCCCGCAAACCTCCACCCCTGGTAACCGCGCCGAACCGCCCGTCCCGCCGAGATTCACGACCCCATACATCCCGTAAATCACGCTCCCGGTATTCACCGGATTAATCTCCAACTTGTGTGTCTCCCGCCGGTTCGGGTCGTTTACCAAATGGGGGCGATTCCAAATCCCGCCGTTCGCAATCCCCCCAATCATCAGGGCCAATTGAATCGGCGTCACGTTCACATAGCCCTGCCCGATCCCTACATTCACCGTATCCCCGCCCATCCACTTCTGCCGCAACGTCCGCGCCTTCCATTTCGAAGACGGCATCAGCCCCTTGCCCTCAAACGGCAGGTCGATCCCCGTCTCTTTTCCCAACCCGAGTTGGTCTCCATACTCAAACAACTTATCGATCCCCAGCAGGTTCGCCGTATTGTAAAAAAAGATGTCGCAACTCTGTTCGAGCGCCCGTTGCAAGTTCACCCGTCCGTGCCCCTTCCGTAGATGACAACCCCAAGGCCGGCCATAAAATGACATGCTGCCCGTGCAGTTAAACGTAGTCTTATCGTCGATCACCCCAGCCTCCAATGCTGCCAGCGCCACGAGCGGCTTAAACGTCGACCCCGGAGCAAAATTCGATTGAATCGCCCGGTTAAACATCGGCTTATCAGGATTTAAGATGATCTCGTCCCAATCCTTCCGCCGAATCCGCCCCGCAAACTTGTTCGGGTCGTACGCCGGCCGACTCACCATCGCCAGCACCTCGCCCGACCGCACATCCAAAGCCACCACCGCTCCCCGCCGCCCTTCCATTGCCAACTCCGCCACAATCTGCAAATCCAAATCCACCGTCAACTGCAAACTCCGACCCGGAATCGCGTCCTTGTAACCAATCACTTCCCGCTCGTTCCCCTTCGAATCCACCACCACCTGCCGCTCGCCATCCCTTCCCATCAAAATGTCGTTGTACTGCCGCTCGATCCCCGTCTTGCCAATCAAGTCCCCTTGGTTGTACTTGGCGAAATCCGGCAGATCCAACTCCGCCTCCGTCACCTCTCCCACATAACCAATCACGTGCGCCATCATATTGTCCTTGGGATACAGCCGATCCTGCATATGCAACAACTCCAACTCCGGAAACGTATCCGGATCGTTATGGCTCTCCACAAACGCAATCTCGGCCGGCGTCAACTCTCCCTTAATGACAATCGCCCGATACTTCGGCACCGATTTCCAGCGCCGCAGACGAGCCAGCAAATCCTCGTGGTCTAAATTCAATCCCTCCGCAATCATCGCTAAATGCTCGTCTTTAAGATTCTCGCGCGATAAAAGCACACTGAATGAGGAATGGTTATCAACAATAACCCGCCCTTCCCGATCAAGGATCTTCCCCCGAGCCGCCGGAATCGGAATAGACTTGATCCGGTTCCGATCGGCCGCTTCGCTGTAGATCAGGTTGTCCTGCACCTGAAGCGTCCAAAAACCCGACAGGATGAACAGGAAAACGCCCACCACTGTGTACTGGAAAAACGCAATGCGCCAAGCCGCAAAATTCGTATCGTCGCGGAGCACCGCCGGGTCTAGTGTTTCGTGCTGCGAGGCGTCGTGCGATAGCGGGGGCAATCTAAGTACTCCACTCTATTCTATCGGGAATCTGTCACGTCCGATCACGAAGCCGGTCCAAAATCAAAAACAATGGCACCGCCACCAACGCGTTGAAGGCACCAAACAACAACGTCTGTAGCAAATCAAAGTTCACGTTCTGGCCCAACAACCCCCGGCTCAGCACCCACGAAAAAAACTGGTGAAAAAAGAAAAAGAAAAAACTCAGCACCAATCGCACCGTCGTATTCTGCACATCAAATCGCAAGCTCACCGACGCCGCAAAATAGCCCACCAACGTCTTCACAATCCCAAATATCCCAATGTAATGGTTCGACATCGAATCCTGCACCAGCCCGATCGCCGCTCCAATCAAGGTGCAAGTCACCGGCTCCCGGCGCATCAACGAAAAATACACCGTCACCAGCAGCGGTAACTCCAAATACGATAAATGCCTAAAGAAAAGTGGAATATTGACCTGGAACAGGATCGCTAGCAACGGCACCACAACCAACCAATAAGGTCGATAACGGGAGATTTTACTCCGCCGCGGATTGTCAATCAGAATCTGGTTACTCAGTTCGGACATACATTAGGGCTGAACACTTGGTTTCACCGGCTCGACCGGCGTCGCCGGCTTAACCTCCGGCGGCTTCTCGGACGGTATATAAACAGGCTGGGTCGGACGCGTCACCTGCGCCGGGTCCATATTGAAATTCGGCAGCCTCGGGCCCGCGGTCCCGAAATGAACACCCTGTAATTCCCCAATCCGGCGGATCTTCTCGCGCAATCTATCCGCATCGGTCGCCAGCACCGGATTGCCGTCCGGTGCCGTTGGATTCTGCAGACTCGTTTTCGTTACGTCCGTCGGAACCGCCGGCATTACAAAAATCGGCCCCTCCGGCGGTAGCACCCCTTCCGGAATCGCTAAATGAATCCCTTCTAATACCACCAACACCTCTTCCAACCCCCGCATCAGCCCACTCGGGTCCAGGTAGATCTCCTTAAACGCCAACCCCGCCTTCACCACCTTCACTTGACCCGCCGGCAGCCCCTTCGGAAACACCCGATCGTCCCCCGAAGTGAAAAACCATTCGCCTTCCTCCACCTTCACCTCGTTCTGTACCCAATCCACCTGCACCTGGCTCCGCCCCAGCCCCTTCAATGTCCCCGGCACCCGATTCTTTTGCGAAATCACCCCCGCCGCAAACGTCGGATCGGTCACCAGCAACACCTGCGCCGCGTTCGGAAACACAAACGTGATCTTGCCCACAATCCCGTCCGGCGTAATCACCGCCATCCCCCGCATCACCCCATCACTCTTACCCCGATCAATAAATACAACCTTCGAGTTCGCCCCCGTCCCCGTACCAATCACCCGCGCCGCCACCGTCCGGCTCCGGCTATGCTCCTGAAACACGCTCAGCGAACGAGCCCGGTCCGCCGTCGACAACTCCGTCTTCAGAAACTGATTCTCCAGCTTAAACCGATCCAACTCCGCCCGCAGCGCCAAGTTCTCCTGATTCACCCCCACTAACAAAAAGTACCGTTCTGCCAGGCCCAGCGTACTGGAACGCAAAACTTCTAATCCCTTGGCCAGCGGCGATACCGCCGTTACCGTCCAAACGCGCAACAGGGTTACATCCTGACTGGTCCGCACCTGGTAGGCCACCAGGATTAGTTGCGCGGCCACGACAAGGACGAGCACGGCCAAATTTCGATACCGGCTGAGCATACGGCAACTACTCTAGAAACTACTCGATAGCGATACGGCGAAGCAGTTTAAAATCGGTCAACATTTTGCCCGTACCCAGCACCACACTGGCCAGCGGGTCTTCCGCAATCGAAACCGGCAACCCGGTCTCTTCCCGAATTCGTTTGTCTAAATTCTTCAGCATCGCCCCACCACCCGTCAACACAATCCCCTTGTCGCTGATGTCAGCCGAAAGCTCTGGCGGAGTCCGCTCCAACGCCACCCGAATGGCATTCATAATCGTCGCCACACATTCGCTCAAGCTCTCCCGAATCTCGGTGTCGTCAATCGTCAAAGTCTTGGGAACCCCTTCTATCAGGTTCCGGCCTTTGATCTCCATCGTCAGCGGCTTATCCAACGGATACGCCGAACCAACCGTCATTTTGATCATCTCGGCCGTCCGCTCGCCGATCAGCAGATTGTATTTGCGCTTCAAATACTGCATGATCGCGTCGTCCATCTCGTTACCCGCCACCCGCACCGAACGCGAGTAGACGATGCCAGACAGCGAAATCACCGCCACGTCCGTAGTCCCGCCGCCAATATCGACCACCATGTTTCCCGACGGCTCCGTAATCGGCAAACCCGCGCCAATCGCCGCCACCATCGCCTGTTCCACCAGAAAAACTTCGCTTGCCTTGGCCCGATAGGCGCTATCAATCACCGCCCGCTTTTCCACCTGCGTGATCTCGCTCGGAACCCCAATCACAATCCGCGGATGCACCAGCATCTTCCGCCCATGCGCCTTCTGAATAAAATAATTCAGCATCCGCTCGGTCACCTTGAAATCGGCGATCACGCCGTCTTTCATGGGCCGGATGGCGACAATATTGCCCGGCGTCCGGCCAAGCATCTCTTTGGCTTCCTTGCCAACGGCCTCCACTTCGCCATTCGTTTTGTTAATGGCGACTATCGATGGTTCATTGACAACAATACCCTTACTCTTGGCAAACACCAGGGTGTTGGCGGTGCCAAGGTCAATTGCAAGGTCGGAGGAGAAAAGGCTAAATAGGGAACGCAGGTTCATGACGGCAGTAGCCTCAGGGTAGCATACGGAGCCTTTTCTTTTCAGTAAATTACAGAGGCACAGACAGCGCTAACCGCTTCATCCGGCCAAACACAAAGGTCAACGCCGCACGGTGACGCCCGACGTCCTCCACCCCGGCCGAACGAAGATACGTCGTGATCTCTTCCGCCGCCGGCACCATCTCCGGAAACCGACGTCGCATCGCCGCCAAAAAATCACCCTGCCTACCCCAGTCCCCCGCCCCCAACGCGACATCGATCCACATCGCCGCCTGGCCCAAACTCTGGCACCGTCCCACGTTCGCCGCCGCCCCCGGTTCGCTCTCCATCTGCGCCAACGCCGCCCCCAACGCCGCATGCCACGGCGCCTTCCACGCGACGCCCCGCCGCTCCATCTCCTCCCGAATCAGGATATGTTGCACCGCATCCAGCGCATGCACACTCAAACACGCCGTATCGCCTCCCGCATACGCCGGGGCCGGATACCGCTGTGCCTTCAACCATATATGCCCGAACTCGTGCGCAATTACCGCCTCCTCCGCCGCCCCCGTCCCCGCATGTTGCGGATTCACCAGCACAAAGCTCACCCGCCCCTTCGGCCCCAAATAATTCACCGTCATCGCCTGGGCCCCGCGATATTGCGAAACGAACCCCGGCTGGTCGGTGTAATTGGCCAGCGCCTCCCGCTCCGGAGTATCCGCCGGCAGCGCCAACGCCACCGTCTGCGCGTTCGCCGGCAACCGCAGCAGCACCACCGCAATCTTCCCCGTCTTCTCAATCGCTTCTCGCCATGTCGCCAGGGAGGGAGAAAGAGAAACCGTCGCCAAGAGGAAAAGTGCCCAGGACATCCTGTCTTTATTACACTACAGACTTGATCTCCCGACGCACACTGCTCGCCTCCACCCTGGCCGTCTCCGCCTGCCGAAAAGAAAGGGCTAAAGGTTTCGAAGGCTACGCCTTTGTCGCCAATCAGGAAGGCCAGGCCATCGCCGCCGTCGACCTCACCGCCTTCGTAGTCGCCAAACACATCCGCATCGACGGACAACCCAAGTCCGTTCTCGCCCACCCCACCCGCGAAGCCATCTACGCCCTTGGCACCGGCAACGGGGCCCTCTACGAGATCGACCCCGCCAAGCTAGCCTTCCGCCGAAAGGTAACCCTTGCCAGCGATCTCGTTGACCTCCAACTTGCCGACAACGGCGAACTCTGGGCCCTCGCCCGCTCCCCCCGCAAGTTGATGCTCCTCGACCCCGACACCCTCAAAGTCACCAGTCAGGTTCCCCTCCCCGCCGAACCCGTCGCCCTCGCCCTCGCCCAACGCGAACCCTGGGCCCTCGTCCTCTACGCCGACGCCCCACCCACCCTCATCGACCGCCGCCAGCCCCGCATCGTCGCGACCGTTGACCTGCCCCACCGGGCCACCATCGCCCGCTTCCAAGGCAACGGCAAAGCGATCCTCTTCGGGGCCAGCCAAGCCCGCATGCTCTCGATCTACGAACTTCCCAGCCGCCAACTCTTAACCCACCTCCCACTCGCCCTGGAACCCGAACGCTTCTGCTTCAAACCCGATGGCGGTCAACTCTTCATCACCGGCAAAGGGCTCGATGCCGTCGTCGTCGTCTACCCCTATCGCGGCGAAGTCGCCGAAACCGTCCTCGCCGGCCACGAACCCGGCGAAATGGCCGCCGCCTCCACCCCCGACGTCGACTACCTCTTTGTCGCCAGCCCCTCCCGCAACGACGTCAGCGTGCTCGACATCGTCACCCACAAAACCGTCGCCGTCGTCTCCGTCGGAAAGGATCCTTCATTCCTCACCATCACCCCCGACAACCAGTACGCCCTCGTCCTGAACCAAGCCAGCGGCGACATGGCCGTTCTCAGAATCAAATCCATCACCCCCAATCGAAACAAAACCGCACCGCTCTTCACTATGATTCCAGTAGGGTCAAAACCGGTTCAAGCCGTCGTGCGGGCCGTCTAGCCGAAATTCCGCGTTAAGGACCAGGGAGACATCATGAAAGCGATCGCGTTGCTGGTAGTTTCCATCGGTTGGCTCTGCGCCCAAACCGGCTATGTCGGCTCCTTCCAAAGCGTCGAAATGCAAGTGCAGCTCCAGGCCGGCACGAACGGCAGCTACACCGGAACCATCGAAATCCAAGGCCAAAAGCTCCCCCTAACCGCCCGCGAACGCGGCACCGAACTGGTCGGCGCATTCGCCACCGGAGGCAAATCGTTTCCCTTCACCGCCACCCTCGCCGGCCCGAAACTGCAACTGGTCAGCGAAGGCCACGCCTACGTCCTCACCCGCGCCGGCGGAGCTTACCGCGCCGCCAATGGTATCTCTCTCTCCCTACCCAGCGGCTGGACCTCCACCGAAACCGATGACGCCGTCCGCCTCCTGCCCCCCACCGCTTCGGCCGACGAAGGCTACTTCGCCACCTCCAAAGAAGGCTATGAGGTCGCCGACGAACCCGCCTTCGTCCGCCAAATGAGCCAAGGCTTCACCCAAAGCGGTGGCCTCATCCGCAAGGGCGGCGAACGCGAATCCTTCCCCACCGGCACCGCCTACCACTGGGAGGTCTCCGACCCCAAAACCGGCCAATTAGGGGCCTTTTCCCTTTACGTAGTACCCGCCGGAACCCGCGCCCACGTCGTCATCGCCGTCGGACCCGCCGAAAAAGTGAGGACTCATAAGCCCACCCTCGCCCAGGTCGCTCAAAGCATCCGCTTCCAAGCCCCGCCCGCCGCCCCTTCCGCCACCAACAGCCCGTGGGACCAAAAACTCCGCGGCAAAGTCATCCGCCAGTTCAACTCGAGCCAAGGCATGTCCAGCGAAAAGAAACATTCGCTCGCCGCCGACGGCACCTACTCCTACTGGAGCTCCAGCATGGTCAGCATCGACGTCCCCGGTGCCAGCGCCAGCAGCATTGGCAAGGACGCGCAAAAAGGACGTTGGAGAATCATCGAAAACGGCGGCCGCGCCTTCCTCGAAGTCACCTATAACTCCGGCCAAACCCGCACGTTCACCCTCACCAAAGACGCTACCAACTGGTACCTGAATGGCGAAAAAGCCTTCGCCGTGGAGCCGTAATGAAAGCCCTCTTCCTCGTTCTCATCCTCGCCGGATCCCTCCTCGCCCAACGGGATCTCAAACTCGAAGGGACCCAAAAACTCGCCCTCGTCGTCGGCAACGGAGCCTACCCCAAGTGGCCCCTCCGTAACCCCGCCAACGACGCCCGCGCCGTCGCCCAAGCCCTCTCGAGCGTCGGCTTCTCCACCACCGCGGCCATTGACGTAACCCTCCAAAATCTCGACCGCGCCGTCAGCGCCTTCGTCGCCAAAGTCAAGCAGGGCGACACCGTCGCCTTCTACTACGCCGGCCACGGCATCCAACTCGAAGGCGAAAACTACCTCGTCCCCGTTGACTTCGACGCCAAGGACGAGGCCGACGCCAAGTACGCCGCCTACGCCGCCTCCCGCGTCCAGGAGCGTATAGAAAAGGCTGGTGCTCGCGTCACCCTCGTCATCCTCGACGCCTGTCGCAACAACCCCTTCGCCGCCACCCGTTCCACTTCCGGAGGTTTGGCCGCCATGGGCACCGGCAAAGGCACCCTCATCGCCTTCGCCACCGCCCCCGGCAAGACCGCCGACGACAATCCCAACGGCAACAACGGCCTCTTCACCACGCATTTCATCACCGCCCTCCAACAACCCGGCCTCACCCTCGACCAAGTCTTCAACCGCGTCCGCGAGCGCGTCCACGACGCCTCCGGCGGCAAGCAAGTCCCCTGGACCGTCTCCAGCGTCATCGGTGAAGTCTACCTCCGCCCCGGCAATGGCCCAGCGCCCGCCGCCTTCGAAGCCGCCGCCCCCGCGCCAGTCTCGAACCCACTCGCCCGCACCGCGTCCAACCCTCTAGTCCCCGCTCCTCAGCCAACCCCAGACCTTTCAGCCAGCGTCTCCGCCTTCCAACGTGGCGATTTCTCCCAGGCCAAAACCATCGCCATGCAAATCCTCCGTCTCGAACCGGCCAACCCCCAGGCGTTGCTCCTTCTCACTTCCATCTACTACAAGCAGGAGCAATGGGACCTTCTCGTCCCCACCGCCGTCCAAGCCATCAAAGCCGGTGCCACCATCCCCTTCGCCGTCGGCCATCACCACACCCTAACGGGCGCTCACGGAGCGCTCCTGTCCATCTCATCCAAGCAAGTTCAGTTTGAGTCGGTAGCCGGATCCGCCTGCGGCCAGAAGAATATGGCGGTCCCCTTTGCCAATCTCGGCCCCGCCCAACAGGCCACCAACGCCCAGGGAATTCTCTTCTTCAACGTGAAAATCACCGACGACAAGGGCAAGGTTCAGAACTTCAACTTCGTCGACCCCAACACCCAGGTCAGAAACAATCCCGATGGCCTACCCATCCTCGTCGCCCCGCCTCGCGCCCCGCAACTCCTTCGCGCCATGGCCGAGATTTTTAATCTCGCGCGACAGCCATAGGCAGGTGCTCCGCTCCGAACCAACCAACGAACGTGCGCTCTCGCTGCTGAGCGCGATCTACTTCACACAGGAGAAATGGGATCTCCTCATGATCACCGCCGTGCAGGCGAAGCTCACCGGTGCCACCATCCCTTCGCCGTCGGGCATCACCGTGCCCTGACCGGCGCCCAAGGAGACCGGCGCCCAAGGAGACCGGTGCCCAAGGAGACCGGTGCCCAAGGAGACCGGTGCCCAAGGAGACCGGCGCTCGCGGAGTCAGCTCCGCCTGCAGCCACAAAATATCACCGTCCCCCTGGCCAATCTCGGCCCCGCCCAGCAAGCCACCAAAACCCAGGTCAGACCAAATCCAGATGGCCTGCCCATCCTCATCGCCCCGCCTCGCGCCCCGCAACTCCTTCGCGCCATGGCCGGGATTTTCAATCAAGCGCGACAGCCGTAGCGAAGTTTGGTATCCTGGCATTTCATGCGGATTCTGCTCCACAGCCAGCATCGTCACCATTCCCATACGGCGGATGGGCGGGCTGTCCTGTAGCTTTCAGACTGATCTGAACCAGCTTCGATGACTTTCTAACCAGCCCGCCGCGAAAACGGCGGGCTTTTTCTATATGGACCTAGACTTCAAAAAATCGGACGGCCTTGTCACTGCCGTCATCCAACACTACGAGACCAAACGCGTCCTGATGGTCGGCTACATGAACGAAGAGTCGTTCCGCCTTACGATCGAAAAGGGCTACGCCGTCTTCTTCTCCCGCAGCCGCCAAAAGCTCTGGCTCAAGGGGGAGTCCTCGGGTCATAAGTTACTCGTCAAAGCCATCGAAACCGACTGCGACCAGGACGCCGTCCTCATCTTCGTCGACCCCGTCGGCCCCGGCGTTTGTCACGAAGGTTACGAAAGCTGCTTCTTCCGCACCCTCACCGGCAACCAATGGCGCATCAGCGAAAAACAGACCTACGACCCGAAGGTAGTTTATGACAAGTAACAAACTGAAGATCGGCATCCCCAAAGGCAGCCTCGAAAACGCGACCATTGACTTATTCCGCCGGGCCGGCTTCAGCATCACCGTCTCCAGCCGCAGTTACTTCCCGTCCATCGATGACCCCGAAATCGAGTGCATGCTCATCCGGGCGCAGGAAATGGCCCGCTACGTCGAAGACGGCATCCTCGACGCCGGCCTCACCGGCCTCGACTGGGTCCTCGAATCAGAAGCCTCCGTCCAAACCGTCGCCGACCTCGTGTATTCGAAGGCGAGCTTCGGCAAAGTCCGTTGGGTCCTGGCCGTCCCGGAGTCCTCCCCCGTCCAGAGCGTTAAGGACCTCGAAGGCAAGGTAATCGCCACCGAACTCGTCCAGTTCACGAAAAACTATCTCAAGCGGAACGGCGTCACCGCCAAAGTCGAATTCTCCTGGGGCGCTACCGAAGTCAAGCCCCCAGTGCTCGCCGACGCCATCGTCGAAGTCACCGAAACCGGCTCCTCCCTGCGCGCCAACAAGCTCCGCATCGTCGAAGAGCTCATGAGCTCAAATACGCAACTGATCGCCAACAACACCTCCTGGGCCGACCCCTGGAAACAGCAAAAGTTGCAGGATATCCGGCTCCTGCTCGACGGCGCCATCGCCGCCCTCGGCAAAGTCGGCCTCATGTTGAACGTTCGCCGAGCCGACCTGGATCGGGTCCTCGCGACCCTGCCCGCCCTCAAAAACCCGACCATCTCCCAACTCAGCGACCCCGAATGGGTCGCCGTCAATACCATCCTCGAAGAGCTAACGGTCCGCAACCTCATTCCCCGCTTGAAGGCCGCCGGCGCCCAGGGCATCGTCGAGTATCCGCTCAACAAGATCGTAATGTAACTGACTTATGATAAAGATCGTCGCCGCCAACCAAATAAGTAAGATCCTCTCCCGCAAGGCCGCCCGCTTCGGCGAGGCCGAAGCCATCGTCAAGCCAATGCTCGAAGCCGTGAAAAAACGCGGCGACGCCGCCGTCATCGAGTACGCCCGCCACTTCGACAAGTTCGACCGCAAAACGCTCCGCGTGCCAGAAACCGAACTCGCCGCCGCCGCCAAGGGCTTGTCCAAAGAGTTCGTCGCCGCCGTCAAAACGGCTTCGACAAACATCCGCGCCTACGCCAAACTACAACTCCCCGTCGCCAAATCCGTCACGGTCTCGTCCGGCCTCAAGCTCGGCCAAATCGTCCGGCCCCTCGAAACCGTCGCCGCCTATATCCCCGCCGGCCGCTATCCCCTCCCCTCGACCCTCCTGATGACCGTCATCCCGGCCCAGGTCGCCGGCGTCCCCAATATCTGCGTCACCTCCCCCCGCGTCGTCCCCGAAATCTTCGGTACCGCCTCCCTGCTCAAAGTCAAAAACGTCTTCCAAATGGGCGGCGCTCAAGCCATCGCGGCCTTCGCCTACGGCACCAAAACCGTGCCCAAGGCAGATCGCATCGTCGGCCCCGGTAACATCTACGTCGCCGCCGCGAAGAAGCTCCTCGCCGGCGAAGTCGGCATCGATTTCATCGCCGGACCCACCGAAATCCTGATGATCGCGACCGACGGCAACCCCGCCTGGATCGCCGCCGACATGCTCGCCCAAGCCGAACACGATACCGACGCCTCCGCCGTCCTCTTAACCACCTCCAAGCAACTCGCTCTCGCCGTCCAAAGCGAAATCGAACGCCAATTGGCGACCCTTCCCACCGCGAAAACAGCTCGCGTCGCCATCGACAAAAACTCCGCCATCATTCTGATGGATTCCATCGACCAAGCCCTCGAAGTCTCCAACCGTTTCGCGCCGGAGCACCTCTCCATCCCATCCGCCAGCCTGCTCAAACACATCCAGCACGCCGGCAGCGTCTTCATCGGCCCGAACAGCCCCGAGGCCGCCGGCGATTACGCTACCGGCCCCAACCACGTCCTGCCCACCAGCGGCGCCGCCCGCGTCCGCGGCGGTCTCTCCTCCGCCGACTACGTCAAGGTCATCTCGACCCAGGAAGTCAGCGGCCCCGCCCTCAAGAAATTGACGCCCGCCGTCACCACCCTCGCCCGCGCCGAAGGCCTCGAAGCGCACGCCCGCTCCGTGGAGGTGCGAAGTGCCAAATAGCTCCAAATTGCGCCCCCGCCCCGCCGTGGAAAAGATGGCGCCGTATCACCCGCCCTCCGGCGGCCGAGGCGACAAACTCCGGCTCGACTTCAACGAAAACACCATCGGCTGTTCGGAAAAGGTCACCCAGTTCCTCGTCGAACACCTCGTCGAAAACGACCTCGCCGTCTACCCGGAATACAGCGCCGCCCGCCGTGAACTCGCCGCCTTCTTCCGCGTCGCCGAAGACGAATTCGCTCTCACGAACGGCACCGACGAAGCCATCCAGGTTCTCATCAACACCTATGTCGACGACGACGACGACGTCCTGATCCTCAAGCCGGCCTACGCCATGTATAAGTTCTACGCCGAAGTCGCCGGCGCTTCGGTCCGCGAAATCGCCTATCGCCCCGGCACGTTGGCCTTCCCGCTCGCCGAACTCCTCGGTGCCATTCGCCCCGAAACCAAAGCCATTCTCATCTCGAATCCGAACAACCCCACCGGCACCGGCGTCGACCACGAAGGCATCATCCGCATCCTAAAACGTGCCCCCCACGCGGCTGTGTTGATCGACGAAGCCTACTACGAGTTCAGCGGAGTCACCGTCCTCGGGATGATCAAGGAATACCCCAACCTATTCGTCTCCCGCACCTTCTCGAAGGTCTACGGCATGGCCGCCCTCCGCATCGGCTGCCTATTCACCCAGGCGTCCAACGTCGAATGGCTGCAAAAGGCCCAAAGCCCCTACTCGGTCAACTCGCTCGCCGTCCTCGCCGCCCGCGCCGCCATTCGCGACACCCAGTACATCGAACGCTACGTCGGCGAAGTCCTCGCCGCCCGCGAACTGCTCTACGTCGGCCTCGAAAAGCTGAACATCCCCTACATCAAAAGCCAAGGCAATTTCGTCCTCACCCAAATGGGCGACCGCGCCATCGAAATCCGCGACGCCCTCCGCGCCCGCGGCGTCCTCGTCCGCGACCGAAGCTACGAGATCGCCGGCTGCGTTCGCATCACCGTTGGCACCCGCGACCAAATGCGACACTTACTCAAAGAGCTGGAGGACTTATGGCGAAAGAAATGATCATTTTCGACATGGATGGCGTCCTGGTCGACGTCACCGAGTCCTACCGCGAAACCATCGTCCGCACCGTCGAACACTTCACCGGCAAGGTCATCGCCCGAGACCTGATCCAGGACTACAAAAACGGCGGCGGTTGGAACAACGATTGGGCCCTCTCCCAGAAGATCGCCGCCGACCTCGGCGTCCCCCTCGACTACGCCGGCGTCGTCACCCACTTCCAGCAAATCTTCTTCGGCCCCAATAACGACGGCCTCATGCAGCGCGAACAGTGGATCGCCGAGCCCGGCAGCCTCGAAAGCCTCGCCGAAAACTTCGACTTCTCCGTCTTCACCGGCCGCGAACGCGCCGAAGCGCAAATGACGCTCGACCGCTTCGCCCAAAACCTCGCCTTCGCCCCCGTCGTCGGAGCCGACGACGTAACCAACGGAAAGCCAGACCCCGAAGGCATGTTACAAATCATGGCCGGCCTGCCCGGCCGTAAGTTCGTCTATATCGGCGACACCGTCGACGACGCCCGCAGCGCCCAGCGCGCCGGCGTCCCCTTCGTAGGTGTCGCCCACCGCGCCAACACCCGCTATCAGGACACCGTAGCCCTCCTCCAAGCCGAGGGCGCCTTTGTCGTCATCGACAACATTAACGAACTCGCAGGAGCCCTCGCGCAACGATGAGAACCGCCACCGTAGAACGAATCACCAAAGAAACCCAAATCCGCGGAAAACTGAAGATCGAAGGCAAGGGGAAGTACCAGATCTCCACCGGCATCCGCTTCTTCGACCACATGCTGGAGCTGTTCACGAAGCACGGCGGCTTCGATCTCGAACTCATCGCCACCGGTGACCTCGACGTCGACCAGCATCACACCGTCGAAGACGTCGGCATCGTCCTCGGCCAACTCTTCGCCAAAGCCCTCGGCGACCGCAAGGGCATCAACCGGGCCGGCTACTTCGTCATGCCGATGGACGAAACGCTCAGCGTCGTCGCCATCGACCTCGGAGGCCGCCCCGCTCTCGTCTATACCGACTTAGTCAAGGTTCGCTTAGTTGGTGATCTCCAAACCGAGCTAGTCCACGACTTCTTCGATGGCTTCGCCGTCCACGCCGGAGCCAATGTCCATTGCAAGGTCCTCTACGGCCGCAGCAATCACCACAAGCTCGAAAGCATCTTCAAATGCTTCGCCCGGGCTATGAAATTTGCGACCTCGAAGGACGCCCGGCTTAAAGACCAACTTCCCTCTACGAAGGGCCTGCTCGAAGGAACCACCGCATGAGTAAAGTAGTCGTCTTCGACTATGGCGCTGGAAACCTGCGCAGTGTGCTGAACACCTTGGGCGCCATCGGCGCGGAGTATGAACTGGTCGACGACGTCGCCGGTCTCGAATCCGCCGAAAAAATCATCCTCCCCGGCGTCGGCCATTTCGGCCAAATGGTCCGCACCCTCGACGCTATGCGCGTCCGCAAGCCGCTCCTCTCCCGCATCACGGCCGGGGTGCCGTTTCTTGGCATCTGCCTGGGCCTGCAAGCACTCTTCGAAGAGAGTGAAGAAGCCCCGGAACTCCAAGGCCTCGGCCTCTTCGCCGGAAAGGTCAAGCGGTTTCCAAACGACGCCCGCGTCCCTCACATGGGCTGGAATGAACTCGAAGTCAAGGCCGGCTCCAAACTCCTCCGGAACCTGCCGGAACGGCCCTACTTATACTTCGCCCATAGCTACTACGTGCCTGCCCACCCGCATGCCGCGGCCACCTGCATTTACTCCGAACCCTTCACCGCCGTGCTTGAGTACGAGAATGTCTACGGCGTCCAATTTCACCCCGAAAAGTCCGGCGCCCTAGGATTACAGATTGTCAAAAACTTCGTGGACCTTTGATACGATGCTCGCCAAACGAATCATCCCCTGCCTGGACGTAACCGCTGGACGGGTCGTCAAAGGCGTCAATTTCGTAAATCTCATCGACGCCGGAGACCCCGTCGAACTCTCCGAACGCTACAACGCCCAAGGTGCCGACGAACTCGTTTTCCTTGACATCACCGCCTCCAGCGACGAACGCAAGACAATGGTCGACGTCGTCGCCCGCACTGCCCAGAAGGTGTTCATCCCGCTCACCGTCGGCGGCGGCCTCCGCTCCATCGTCGACGCCCGCAAAATCCTCATGGCGGGTGCCGACAAGGTAAGCGTCAACACCGCCGCCGTGCGCGAACCGGAACTCATCACCAAACTCTCGAACGAATTCGGAGCCCAAGCCGTGGTCCTGGCCATCGACGCCCGCCGACGCCCCGGCGGTGGCGGCTGGAACGTCTTCACTAAAGGGGGTCGCGTCGACGAAAACATCGACGCTGTCGGCTGGGCCGCCAAAGGCATGGAACTCGGTGCCGGCGAAATCTTGTTGACCTCGATGGATACCGACGGCGTTCAGGACGGCTTCGATTGCGAGTTGACGGCCGCCGTTTCCCGCGCCACCCGCATCCCCGTCATCGCCAGCGGAGGAGCCGGCAAACCCGAACACTTCCTCAAAGTACTAACCGAAGGAGAGGCCGACGCCGCCCTTGCCGCCAGCATCTTCCATTTCGGCACGTACACCGTTGATGACCTCAAAGAATTTCTAGATAAGCGCGGCATCGTCGTGCGGAGAACCAAGTGATCTTACCTTGCATTGATCTGATGGACGGCAAAGTAGTACAGCTGATCCAGGGCAAAGAAAAGGCCCTTGAAGGCGACGCGCCCGAAGTGATGCTCGCCAAGTTCGCCGGCTTCCCGGAAATCCAAGTCATCGACCTCGACGCCGCTCTCGGCAAGGGCGAAAACGATGCGATTGTCGAAGCTCTCTGTGCGAAGGCTCGCTGCCGTGTCGGCGGAGGAGTTCGGACGCCGGAACGCGCCGAAAAACTCGCCGAACAGGGCGCTCACCGCATCATCGTCGGCACCTCTGCCTTCCGCGCGGATGGGCCGAACCACGCTCTATTGAGCGAGATGGTCGCCGCCGTAGGCCCCGAAAAACTTCTGATCGCCCTCGATTCCAAAGGCGGAAAAATCGCGGTGAAGGGCTGGACCGAGTCTTTGAATTTCACAGCCGAAGAGCTGATCAGTGAGTTAGAGCCCTACTGCGCCGGCTTCTTATGCACGTATGTGGATAAGGAGGGAATGATGCAGGGAACCGACCTCGATTGGTTCCGCCGCCTCCGAGCCGCTCTGAGCCCGTCTCATGAACTAACCGCCGCGGGCGGGGTAACGACGTTGGACGATGTCCGGGCGCTCCAAGCGATGAACGTGCACGCAGCGCTCGGAATGGCCATCTACACCGGTCGTTTATCGCTGGACGACCTCCGCAAGATGCTTTAGGAGTACAACCGAAACCATCTCCCGCCCGCCCCGCGACCGCCCCAGCCGGCGTCACGTCCCCATTGACCACCATATGCACATGGTTAGTCCGGACACGGACGGCAAGTCGCTGCCAGTTTCTTCGGCGGGAGACCTCCCGCACGGCGTCAAGCACGACGGCACAAGCCACCGGGTCCCTCTGGAAACCCGCCTGCTTCATCGCCCGTTCCACGGCCTGGAGCAGTGCCGGGTTCGGCTCCGCTAATCGGATCCCCGGAACATTGTGGCAACGGTCAACGCTTCCTTCCTGGCCCGGAAGATGCGAACCGTAGCAAGCAAAAGTGAGCAAACAGGATATATCGAAGAGTGGAGTAGGGAGCTGCTTTTTCTCTCGCGGCTGGTGGATTCGAGGACATGGGTAACGCTCTATTCGGAATGGTGCATCGGATCCGACTACACGACCATACATACATACATACGGCGAAGCACTCCCAATCTAAGCGAGTACTTCAAAACAGCACACACACCAAAAGCACGGCCGGATCAGCGAAGTACTCGCCCATCCGGCCGTGCCCGAGCCTATCGTTCTAAACGCCAGTCCCTTAGAACGACAACTTCAAAGCCAACTGCACCGCCCGGGGGTCAAACGTGCTCGATACCCGCCCGAAAGCCGCCGAAGTAACGTCCACCTGCGGAGCCGAGAAGTTCGTCTTATTCAGCAAATTGAAGAACTCGCTCCGAAACATCAGCTTGAACCGTTCGGTCAAGGCAAAGCTCTTGGCGACCGTGAAATCCACCTGATAGAGCGGGAACCCGTACACAACGTTCCGGCCGAGATTCCCAAACGGCGAATTCGCATTCGGAATCGCCAGGTTCGCCCGGTTGAAGTAGTTCGTGTAATCGCGCACCGAATCGGGCGCCTTCGCGCCCAACGCGGGATCGATCAAATTAGGCCGCAAGGCCACGTTGCCAAGGAAGTCGGCCTGACCATCCGATAACCGCGCGTCGTTATCCGGGTACCGAATGTTCAGCGGCTGACCCGAAGTCAACGTGATAATCGATGCCACGTTCCATCCGCCCAGCAAGTAATTCTTCTTGAAGAACGGAAGATCGTAGCTGAAACTCGTCGTCGAATTAAACCGTTGGTCGAAGCTCGAAGCGCCCCGATCATTCTTCGGATTGCGGATGTCCTGCGGATTCGGCGAACCCCCGTTCGTGCCTTCCAGCACCTGCCCAACGTTGTCGATCGCCTTCGAGTAAGTGAACGAGCTCAGAAACTGCAGGTACTTTCCACGCTGTTCAAACTTCATCTGTAAGCCGTTGTAATTCGAAAATCCAGTCGGCACCACGGAAGTGATGTTCCCAAACCCGGCAAACGGCCGCCGGGCTTGCAAAGTCCCCAGCGTCGTCAGGCCTTGTGCCTGTTCCGCCGCCGTGATCGGGCGAGCCTGGTTGAAGTCCCCGAGCAACGGCAACAGGCTGCCCTTGTTCCCCACATAAGCCACGTCGATCAGCGTGTTCTTCAGCAGGTTGTACTGCAACGAAACGTGCCAATTCTGAATGTACCCGAACGGCATGTCCCGCTGCGTATACAGAATCACATTGCTCGGCAGGTTGGTCGGATAGCCCTGCTCACGAGTCCGGAAGCAGTTGTCAAAGCTATTGCCCCCGCAAAGGTTCCCCAGATTCGCCGCCGAGTTCTGACGCGAAAAACGAGTGACAAAAGGAGCGTTCGTGCTTAACAACTCCGCGCTGGCCATCCGGTTCCAGTAGTTGTAACCCAACCCGTAGCCGCCCCGCATCACCATCTTCGAGTTGATTTTGTATGCCGCCCCGATTCGCGGTGCGAAGTTATTCTTATCCAGGTTGCGCAAAGCACGTTCGGAAATATTCCCGCCCTTCGTCAACTCAATCTGATTCGTCGCCGGGTTCCAATTCGAAAGCTTGTTGTCGCCATCATAGAACGGCGAAGTCAATTCATAGCGAAGACCTAAGTTCAACGTCAACTTATCAGAAACCTTGAAGTCGTCCTGGAAGTACCACCAATGAGCCTGCTGCCGCACCTTGGCTTGCACCTGAGTCGCCAGCTGGTACTGAGCCCGTGCCCCCGTGTAGAAATCGGCTAGCGAGTAGACGGTCGTGTTGGCAGTGCCCCCGGTCGGTCGGCTGAAGAAGCCGCCGTACCCGTCGATGCCATAAAGCGGGTTCGTATCGTCAACCAGGATATTCAACTGCAGAAATTCATATCCCATCTTGAACGAGTGCTTCCCGGCAATTTTACTCAGATTCAAACGCGAATTAATCGTCGTCGGAAACTGTGCCTGCGGGTTGGTCGATTGCCGCCCGATCCGCCCAAAGCCGACGATGTCCTGCGGAGTTACGCCGCCCCGAATCCGCTCACCCGTTGGCAACCCGGAGATGCCGAACAGGTCCTGCATACTTTGCCCGCCAACCTGCGCGGGCAACCGATCCATGCCGAGCCGCGTCACTGAGAACCGGTACTCAATCACTTCGGTGGGCGATTTAGTAAACGTCAAGCCCATGGTGCCCTGTTGGTTATAAGTGTTCAAAAAACCCAGGGAATTACCGCCTGAAAAGCCGGTCACCAAACCGGGCTGTTCAATATCCTGCCGCCGTTGGCTATACCGGAAGAAGGAGTTCAACCGTGCCGAAATCGTATGGTCCAGCTTAATCGCACCCTTGTCATCGAACAGTTGATTCCGAGCGAAACCGCCGAAGTTATTGCCGACGCCGAGCGCTCCACCGCCCACCCGGTTCGGGGCTGGAAGTTCGGCCAACACGCGGCGAGCAAACGCGGTTAACGGCACCGGCTGCCCGGCCGGAATCACCGTCCCGGCGGCCACCTGACGCCCATCCGCGTCCCGATAATTGACCGGAATGCGGACATCATTCGGCAGAATCCCCTGACGCTGCGCCAGACTCGGCAGCGAAGCCAAACCGAACGGAGCTTGAATCCACCGGCCACCCTCGAAGTCAGCGAAGAAAAACGTTCGGTCTTTAACGATCGGGCCACCAAACGTGAAGCCGAACTGGTTGCGATTAGACTGCGGCTTGCGGTTGTCGACAGGCTTAAAGAACCCGGTCGCGTTCATCTTTGTATTCTGCAGGAACTCCCACGCGCTGCCATGAAACTGGTTCGTTCCGGACCGCGTGCTGACGTTCATCACCGCTCCGCCCGTACGCCCATATTCAGCCGTGTAGGCGTTGATCGACATGCGGAACTCGGCCACCGAATCCGGCGAGGGTTGAATCGCCTGATTCGAAAACCCCTGGTTCGTCGTGCCGTAAAAGTTGTTATCCACCCCATCAAGAAGAAAATTGTTGAACACGCTACGCAGTCCGTTCACGTTGTAGGACCCTTCGCGCCGGAACGAAATGTCGCCGGAATTGCCAGACTGGGACTGCCGAACGCCCGGCACAAGCAACGCCAGATTCGCATACGAACGACCCTGCAGCGGCAGGCCGACAATCTGCTGTTGGCCGATGATTTGGCCCTTCGAGCTCGAGTCGGTTTCGAGCAACGGGTTCGTCGCTTCCACCGTAACGGTCTCTGCCACGGCACCAACCGAAAGGAATAAATCAACCCGCTGCCGGGCCTCAACGGTCAACCGAATCTCGTCAACCTGGGTCTTCGAAAACCCAGTCGCCTCGGCGCTGATCTGATAGCTGCCGATTTTCACGGTCGGAAACAGGTAATCGCCTTTTTCATCGGTTTTCGCGACGGCGGTTAACCCGGTCTGATTGTTCTTTGCGGTTACCGTGGCACCGGAGAGGACGCCGCCACGCTGGTCTCGGATCGTACCAAGGATCACTGCCGAATCGAACTGAGCCCAGCACGTAGGAAGCGCCACGGCGAGCAGGAATAGAAATCTCATCTTCCGAACCTAGCAACGCCACGTGAATAACCCATGAATATTGGTTGAACATTAGTTTAGTAGGCACGATTGAAGCTCCCCCTCCTCTCACGGGACCTACTGCAACCTCACAGGGCAAGTACCGAATACGTCGACCGAATTGCCCCCATCTCCGGCTCGACTCCAACAGGACCAATCCTGAATTGCCTTCTTACTGAACGGCAATCCCGACCACACCCATACCCAACCGCCGCGTATCCTGGCCAACCTGCACCGTGTGATTCACCATCAACGCAACGTCCATCGATCTCCTTCCTCTCGTCACCGTCGGCAGCGCCGCCGTGACACGAATCGGCTCGGCGCAATCACGAATCGTCCACGACCCAACCTCCACCTCGTCGATGCGGATCGTCAGGACTAGCGGTCCCCCTTCAATCTGTGCGGCCGTACAAAACCCGGTCAGAGCAAGGCTTTGCTCCTTGCCCGATGGGGCTTTCATCTGAACCATTGCCTGCTTCCCCATCCATCGAAAAGCCGCTTCCGGTTCGTGCCATTCCCCGCTGAGCAAATACGCATATTCCGGAGCACTAATCGGGATTATTCCGGGAACTTCCGCCTCGGCGCCCCCCTCCTGAAGGCCGCGAATCTCCTCTTCCGTAATATTCTGTAACTTACTTGGCAACACCCGATACGCCACCGCCCGGCGCGCGGCAAGCTCTCGCAAGACAATTGGATTCGGCTGCGAGTACGCCGAGAAATCGCTCATCCGCTCGGTCGCCGCCAACTCCCGAGCATTTCCCGGCGTTAAATATACCCGGTTCTGGCCAATCAAATAAAATGGGTAATCGTAAAACCCATTCCAGAACAGCTGATCCGAAACACCGCTCAAGTAAATGGTCTTTCCCGGATTGCGCTTCGTCGCCTCCTTCATCGCATTCACGAGGAACGAAACCTGACGCGAATCGCCGGCGGCCCGCGACGATCGAAGATTCCCCGCCGCGCCCTGCACAGCAATCACGACTCCCACAACGGCCATTAAGGCCAACCGGCCCCACCGCAGTTCATCCCAAGCCGCCATTGCTAATCCCGCCATCGCGATCGAGTAACCGATCAGAGGAACAAACAAATAGTAGTCGGAAACGTGGTTCGGAATCACCAAATAAGGCGACAAAGCGACCCAGTACCAAGCCAAACCCAGCAACACCGCTCGGTTGAATCGATACCCCTGCCAAACAAACCCAGCCGCCAAAACCACGCTCAGCGGTCCAACCAAGCGCTCCAGCGCCGTGGGCCACCAACGGTGCTCTATGAGAAATTGCAGCGGCAGGGTCGCGAATCTCCAATAACTCCACGCCGTTACGGCCAACCGCCCATCTACCGCGATCCCGTAGAGCCCCCCGGAAGTCTTGGGCGAGACAGCATTGTGATATAGCGCGAAAATCCCGCTCCCGATCAACAACCAGCAAGGGATCCGAACCAACGAGCGATGGAAGAGAAACGCGTACAGGATCAGGATCGCCGGCAGCGCCACCACCGCCTCATTCACCCCAAATCCCAATCCGAACACGAGACAAACCACGGCCAGCCATCGGCGCCGGTTCGTCTCGCCATACCGATCAAAAGCGTTCACGCAAGCCAGGAATACAAAAGCGCAAAGTACTTGATTAAAAGCCGCCGCCCAGGTAAGTGGCCAGGCAAGGCAGCTATGCGTCGTCCACAAAACTCCCGTAAGTGCCGCGACTCGGGCGGACCCAGTCATACGAGTTACGATTCGGGCCAGCAAAACTAAATTCGCAATTTGCGTCGCGAAGGTCACCACATGAAACGGGATCGCATTCAAGTCAAAGATAGAGCGCAGGACCATGAAGTACAGCCGCTCACTAATCGTTCGGACCGTGCCTTGCGCCATCGGCGCGAAAAGCGCCTCGGTCAGGCTGACGCCTTCATTGAGTCGCTGGAGCAATCCTAACCACGCGAAATCGTCTTGTTGGAACCAAGCCCCGAGAGCCGGCCAATACACCGTCGCCAAGGCCGCAATCGGAATCGCCGCCGCCCAGAACCGGCCGGACAGCAAGCGCTTCGCAGAAATCGTCATCTGCCTCAGAATAGCGACGGAACAAGCGAATGTCGATACCACCTCGCCCTCTCGTCCTAACTGCCGCCTCGCGATTGCACCCAATAAATGGGAATGACTCCAGGCACATGCTCGCGGAGCCGTACCTTCCGCTTGTGCTCGACCGCCGATCGTGATAGTTATTCGAACCATGCTCAGACTCAGTCTCGTACTCTTGCTGATATCGCTTCCAGGTTTTGCGCAAGTGGAGCGCGCCTCAATCGTCGGATCCATTACCGACAAGTCCGGTGCTCTAATGGCCAATGTCGAAATAGCCGTCACCAACGAAGCAACCAATTCGGTCGTTCGCCTCGCCACCGACGGCGCGGGAACCTTCTCCGCCGTCAACCTTATCCCCGGCAGCTATACCGTCCAAGCGTCGCGGGCCGGCTTTCGGAATGTGGTCTACCGGAACTACGTTTTGCAAGTCAGCCAAGCCGCCCGCCTCGACATCCAGATGGAACTCGGCGATGTCGCCCAGGCAGTGGAAGTCACGGGCGCGGCCCCTCTGTTACAGACTGAGAACGCCTCGGTCGGCCAAGTGATCTCGCGCGAAGCGGTGCAGTCTCTACCCTTGAACGGCCGCAACTTCGTGCAATTGGCCATCCTTGCGCCAGGCGTCACCGGGCTCGACTACGCCCAGCCGAACACCATTAACTCCGGCCGCCGCCCGGATGAGTTGCGCCCCGGCGGCACCGCGCTGGCCGCTAACGGAGCCCGCAGCACTTCCAACCAGGTTTTGATCGATGGTATCGACAATACCGAAATGATCTCCCAAACCTTTGTCGTCCGGCCGGCCGTTGAAGGCATCCAGGAATTCAAGGTGCTCACCAACAACGCCGGGGCCGAGTATGGCCGCTCGGCCGGCGCCGTCGTCGTCATCACCTCAAAGTCGGGAGGAAACGAATTTCACGGCTCGCTCTTTGAATTCCTCCGCAACGACCGCTTGGACGCTCGAAACTTCTTCGCCCGGTCCGACCAAAAAATACCGCCGTTCAAGCTGAACCAGTTCGGCGCGGCCCTGGGCGGGCCAATCAAGAAAAATCGCACCTTCTTCTTTGCCGACTACGAAGCCTACCGGGAAGTCTTCGGCGATAGTCAACTCGTCACCGTGCCCACCGCGGCTATGAAGAATGGCGACTTCCGCGGCGTCACTCCCAACGGAATGTTCGATCCCCTAACTACGCGCGCCAATCCAGCCGGCGGCGCGGCCATCCGCGACCGGTTCCCCAATGACACCATCCCCGCAAGCCGCTTCGACCCCATCGGTTCCGGCCTGGTGCGGATGTGGCCCGATCCTCAGCGCTCTTCCCTCGTCAATAACTACGTCGCCAATCCGGTCAAGCGGTCCAGCCTTCATCGCGCGGATGGCCGCCTCGACCATCAACTCACAAGCAAAGATACTCTCTTTTTTCGCTATTCTATTGACCGCAGTATCATCGTCATGCCCGATACCTTCGACCGCAACATCGGCGGCAACGAAGGCAGCTTCGCCGGTAACAACGACGTGACCGGCCGCAATATCGCGGCTTCCTGGACCCGCGGATTCACGCCGCGCACCATCGGCGACTTCCGCTACGGCTACACCCAGTTCAATAGCGGACTGCTGCCCACTCAGCTAACCAACCCGCTTTGGGCCCGCATCCCGGGCCGTTCCACCAACGATCCGTTCCAGCCCTCGGCACCCATCGTTGGCACCGCCGGTTACGCGGGGCTCGGCAACACCCGCTCCGCTCCACTCATCCGCGACCAGAAAATGCATGAGATCATCGCCAACGTCTCAACCCTGAAAGGAACCCACAGCTTAAAATTCGGTGCCGATCTCCGTTTCCGCACGGCCGGGGAAACAGCCTCCCCTCCCGGAGAAAGCGCTTTCGGCCGTTGGAACTTCGATCCGGCTTATTCCCGCAATCCCGCCTCGCCCGGCGGTACCGGAGACACCGTCGCCACCATGCTGATGGGCTTTCCCATCGCCCTGCGGCGCGACGTCTTCGTCAATGGTTCCGCCACCCTGAATACCAACGAACTAAACTTCTACTTCCGGGATGAATGGCGCGTCAACTCAAAACTCACCTTGAATCTCGGCATGCACTATGAAGTCAACACGCCCTTCGTCGAGCAGAAAGATCAGTGGGTGAACTTCGATCCCGTCTCCGCCCGCCAACTCGTGGCCGGCGTCAACGGCGTGTCTCGATCCGGCAACATCAATACCGACTGGAAAGCCTGGGGACCTCGCGTCAGCTTCGCCTATTCGCTCAACAAGAAAACCGTGTTTCGCGGCGGCTACGGCCTCTTTTACGAACCCCAGGGAAACAACGCCACCAACATCAGGCAGTTCCGCCAGCCCCCATTCGGCTTCGTCATCAATCAGCCTTTCAGCGGTAACGATGTCCCCGCCGTCAACACCTCCCAGGGCTTCCCCACATCCACGGCTGTGCCCAATCTTACCCGTACCCCCACCCTCTACGCCCTCCGGGCCGTTACGCCCAACTTTCGCAATGGGCAAATGCAGCAACTCAACATAAGCGCTCAACGGGAACTCGGAAAAGATATGGTCATGACCGTCGGCTTCGTCGGCTCCGCGGGCGCGCTGCTCAGTTGGGCCCGCAATATCAACCAACCCGACCCCGGCCCCGGGGCGATCGACCCGCGTCGGCCTTTCTTCGGAACCCTGCCCGGCGTCACTAACATCGCGTGGCTGGAAAGTTCCGCCAATTCGGCCTACACTTCCCTCCAAGTAGCCTTCGAGAAACGCTTCTCCAAGGGGCTCTATCTGCTCAGCAATTGGACCTGGGCCCACAGTTTGGATAATGTCGGCGGTGACGGCGGAGCCAACGGCCCCATCCCCCAGGATCCCCGCAACCGCCGTGGCGATTGGGCGAGCTCCAACGCCGACACCCGCCATCGCGTCAACCTTGCCAGCAGTTACCAAATCCCGTTCGGCTCTAAAATGACCTCACCGCTGAAGTACCTCGTCGCCAACTGGGAGTTAGGTGGTCTGCTGGTGGTCCAAAGCGGACTGCCCTTCACCGCCACCGTTCCCGGTTCACCGTCGAATACGGGTGCCGGTTCGCGGGCCAATCCCGTCCCGGGGGCCGACCCCAAGCTCAGCGATCGGTCGATTAACCGGTGGTTCAATACCGCTGCGTTCACAACGCCAGCGGCCTTCACCTGGGGTACGCTCGGGCGGAATACGCTGCGCGGCCCGGGCATCGTCAATGTCGACATGTCCGCTGCCAAGAAGTTCGTTTTCCGCGAGACACGCAGCCTCCAGTTCCGCGCCGAGTTCTTCAACGCGATGAACCATCCCCAATTCGGTCTGCCCGCCGCCACCATCGGAGTAGGCGGCGCAGGAACCATCACATCCACGCAGCGCTCCAACCGCCAGATCCAATTCGCGCTCCGGTTCGGGTTCTGACGGCTGCCCTCATCGTTACCCTCCCATGGAACCAACCCCTCCCGCGGAGGGTAACGTCGATCACATTGTGCCGAAATCGGCCTCTTCACGCTGCTTCCCGCCTTCTATCGCCGGCAGTAGCGTCTCCACCGATTGCCGAACCTCCGCATAAGTTCCTTTTCGGTCGCGTCTCAGCCCCCGCGCTCCGGCAAATGGCAGCCCCGCAAGAGAAGCAATTTCAACCGTCTATAGCGCGGAAGGTACAACAACGATGGGGCGGGACCGCAATAGCCAATTGTCATCCCAAGAACGAAACACATCATGCAAAACAGAGACAATTCGCTCGGGGTGAGCCGAACCTCCATCATCCGAATGCTGCGCCCCGAAAACGTTCTTTGCCTTAGTGGATAACAGCCTCAACATCCGGTTACTCCCGTGATCCTATATCCGGTATCCGGCCTAAGTCCCCTAACATGGCGCATCTGGAGTTCGTGGCTGCCTCACCCGGCGGGTGATGCGAAGCAGTCTAATTGGGGGACTGGAATCAGTAGCCAGCGGCGGGTGGGACCAATGAACTGCCGGATTATTAGTCTCTTCACCGTGACAACACAATGAGGGGCTTTTCACCGTAAGGAGAGTTCGCGTGGGCGAAGAGAAAACAGACCGCGAACAGTCTGCAGGTCTGCAAATGCGCCAGGCGAAGGCGACAAATCGTGACAAATTTTAGTCCACCCCGGTCTTCCTTGCCGCCATCCAGATTTCAGCTCGTTACGCCCACCCGGCATTGACCCCGCTTGGTTGAGTTGTCTAATTGCCTCCGCTACAGTCATGTACATGGACGACCTACTCTGCGATCTACTAAGGCAGGCTCTTCAATCAGACTCTCCTCGTACTTTCGTCCAAACTGCGATCCGGGGCAACCCCGATCTCCCTAAAGCTATCGGCGGATATTGGGCCGGCGGTTTCCACACCGATCTCATTCCGGCGGACATTGCGCGTTTATTGGTGGAATCTGGCGCGCCGCTCAGCGTACATGCCGCGGCCGGGTTCGGCTTTGTCGATAGTTTGGCTGAGCTGCTGCGGGCTGATCCGTCGTTACTCCACGCCAAGGGCGACGACGGTGGCACGCCCCTTCATTTTGCTCGCGATGTTGCCACCGCCCAGTTGCTGCTTGATCACGGCTCGCTGATCGACGCGCGGGATGAGGACCACGATTCCACACCCGCCCAGTGGCGCATCGGTAGCACTCCCGAGGTTTCCCGGTACCTTCTCGAGCGGGGAGCGACCCCAGATCTCTTTCTCGCCGCCGCTCTCGGCGACAGTGCACTCACCGCCAAGCAGATATCCACGAATCCCACATGCGTGGCTCACCGCATTGGCCGCCTACCCGATTTTCCGCCCCTCGGACATGAAGGCCGCGGCGGCACAATCCTTCAATGGACTCTTGCCTTCAATTCTTACCCTCACCAGATCGCGCTTCAGAAAGGCCACGGCCATGTTTTCGATATTTTGTGGGAAAACAGTGATTTACAGACCCGCCTGCTTGTCTGCTGTGTTTTAGCCCGTCGTCAAGACGCGGAGGCCATTGTGAGCCGGCATCCAGACATTGATGCCAACTTGCCCAGCCTCGATCTCGAACTCCTGCCCCGCTACTGCTGGGAGACCAACACCAGTCATGAAGCGGTCCGACTCATGCTCGACCTTGGCTTCCCCGTTGCGCACACGGAGTCCAGCCATGGATATTCGCCGCTTCATAACGCCGCATGGTCCGGCGACGCAGCCCTCGTTGATCTGCTGATTTCGCGCGGCCATCCGGTGGATCTTGTCGACCCCCGCTACAACTCCACCCCCCTCGGCTACGCTATCCACGACTGCCTCATCGAGAAACGTCACCCGGAGGGCGACTTTGCCCGCGTTGTCGAATTGCTTCTTAGGGCTGGCAGCCCGTGCGATCACTCCGTGTATCCAACGGGCGAGCCACAAATTGATGAAGTTATCAGCCGGTATCGTTAGCTAGCTTTAAGTAGCTTGGGGTGGGTTGGACCACTAAACTGCCGGATTTAGACATCTGAGGTGGCTCCGTCAAGTGAAAGGGCTAATAGATTTGCTCATTCCCATTTTCTTTTCCCACTTGATTTCCACAGCTTGGCCCACCTGGTTCCGAGCCTTCTTGTTGGCTGCTGATTTTGTGTACACGACCTCGCTGTAAGCGACGTTGTTTTTCCAGCAGCGGAACAGAATGCGTATCCACTTGAAGGCGAGCGCTCTTAGCGCTGGTGCTCATAATACTCCTTTGGAGCAAGGATAAGGTTCATTATTTATAATTGAGTCGCCGTCCATGGGCGCCCCTCGTAGCAGGCGGAGTGCCACCTCGCTCGCGCTTTCGGGTCACGGTCCGCCGCTGATTCCGGCCGAGGGGCCGACGGCAGTCCATAGCGTCTTTCCAATCTTCTT
>Ga0163144_10003944_pt1 | contig 33700 bp, 24 predicted proteins | sample OliLak19BULKMAT1_FD_123175 | JGI IMG/M metagenome (GOLD analysis project Ga0163144, IMG submission 123175) | Freshwater microbial mat bacterial communities from Lake Vanda, McMurdo Dry Valleys, Antarctica - Oligotrophic Lake LV.19.BULKMAT1 | ecosystem: Environmental > Aquatic > Freshwater >... | reverse complement strand
CGACGTGCGCGACGTGCGCGACGACGCGCTGCTCGTCGGATCCAAGCGCGCGCTGATCGCGGCGGCGTTCCTGGTTCCCGCGGCTGAACGCGATGTGAAAGTGAACGTGGCGCGCCGCGAATCGACCGCCGAACGCGAAGCCGCAATCGTGTCCCCGGCTTCCTGGGCCGCGTCCCACGCAGTGGACAGTGCAGCGCACGACGCCCCCGCGTCGGAACACCCCGCGGCGCTTGTAGCGGCGGCCCCCGAGTGAGAAAATCCCGCGGATGAACGACGCGGGTTCCATGCGCCCGCGCGGCGGACGCGGGAAACTGCGGCTCGGGCTGGCAGGAGGCGGCACGGGCGGGCACGTCGTGCCCGGACTCAACCTGGTCGAGCACCTGGTGGCGACGGGTCGTCTTGAGCACATTTTGTGGCTCGGCTCCGGCCGCCCGGCGGAGGTGCGCGCGCTGGGGGGCCTCGCCCAGGCGGCCCGGGATGTGCCGTTTCGCCGCGTGGTGCTGCCGCTCGAATCACAGGGCGGCGGTGCGCCCGGGCGCTTGACCACCCTGCGCCGTTTGCCGCGCGCCGTGCGGCTCGCGCGCGCGGAACTGCGCGCCAGCGGGTGCGATGCGCTGGTTGGATTGGGTGGATTTGCGAGCGCGTCCGCGGCCCTCGCCGCGAAGAGCCTACGTTTGCCGCTCTTCCTGTTGGAAGTCAACGCGTCCGCGGGCCTGGCGACGCGTGCCCTCGCCCCGCTCGCGTCGCGGGTGTTTCATGCCACCGCCGCGTCCCTGCCGGGCGGCCGCGCGGGCGCGCGCCACCGGGTCGTGGGCCCGATCCTCGCCCCCGCGTTCGAAGGGCCGTTGCCGAGCGCCGAACGTGTGCGTGAGCTGCGCGCCGCGCTGGGCTTTGATCCTGCACGAGCGCTGCTCGTGGTGCTGGGCGGCAGTCAGGGGGCGGGCGCGCTCAACACTTTCATCGCGGCCAACATTGACCCGCTGGTCGCCGGCGGCCTCAGCGTGTTGCACCAGGTTGGACCGGGTCGGTTGGGTGAAGCCCCCGCTGCACGCCCGCACTACCGCGCCGTCGAATACGTCGACGGAGTGATGGCGGCCCTTGATGCCGCGGACCTCGCCATCGTGCGCGCCGGTGCGTCGAGCCTCGCAGAGGTCGCGGCGCGGCGCACCCCTGCGATCGCGGTCCCGTACAGGTTAGCCGCGGGCGACCACCAGCGTTTGAACGCAGAGGCCCTCGGTGCGGGGGTGTTGCTCGTGCCGGAGCGCGATCTGGGACCACCGCTCGCGGAAAAAATCGTCCGGCTCGCGGGTCCGGACGGGGACGCGCAGCGGCGCGGGTTGCGCTCCGCGCTTGAGCGCCTCCCCGCACAACGGGGTGCGGCTGCGGTGGCCGACGCGCTCGAGGGCTGCATACGCGCCGCCGCTGCCTTGGTGGTCGCGCGGCCGAGGCTCGCGGCGGGCGACGGAGGTCCGCGATGACCGGACGGCTGGAACCCTTCGCCACCGCGGCGCGCCTCGAGCACGTCGACGTGCCGAACGGCCTGCCGCGGCGCATCCACCTGCTCGGCATCGGTGGCGCGGGTGTGTCCGGCGCCGCCCGTTTGCTGGTTGCGCGCGGACACGCGGTCAGCGGCCACGACCTTGCTCCGTCGCCCCTCGCGCGGGGCCTCGCGGAACTCCTGATCCCCATCGAAATCGGCCCTTCGCGCGCCCAAAGCCTGCCCTGCGATGCGGAGCTCGTCGTGCGCTCCGCGGCCGTGCCCGCCGACGATCCGCAGGTGTTGGCCGCCCAGGGCCGCGGAATCGCTGTCCTCAAATACGCGCAGCTTCTCGGGCGTCTCGCGCCGCCCGCGCGCACCCTCGCGGTCGCGGGCACACACGGCAAGACCACGACGACGTGGATGCTCTACCGCGCGCTCGCGGCCCTGGCGGCGCGCGGTGAAGGCCTGCCCTTGTACGACGAGCGCGCGCGCCGCGGCCTGCGGGCCGGAGCCCTCGTGGGTGGTTTGGATCGCGAGCTCGGCGTGAACGCCATCCCGCCCAACCCGGACGGTTGGTTCGCGGTAGAGGCGTGTGAGTACGACCGCAGTTTCCTCGAACTCACACCGTTTGCCGCCGCAATCACAAACGTCGACGCAGACCACTTGGACTGTTTTGGCGACCTCGCTGGCGTCACGCGGGCCTTTGTCGAGTTCGCCGGGCGTGTCAACCCGCGCGGGCTGCTCGTCCTCGGACGGGACGTGCCCCAGTCGGTTGAAGCGGCGGCCCATTGCCGTGTTTGGCGCCTTGGCCGCGAGCTTCTGATCGACGACCTTGGGCTCGTCGATGGCCGTGCGGTCTTTTCCCTCGTGGGTCCGCCGCCCTTGGGCCTGCCGCCGGGCAGCACCGGATGGCGTGTGGAGCGGATCGAGCTTTCGGTGCCCGGGCGCTTCAACGCGGAAAACGCCGCGGTTGCGATTGGCCTGTGTCTTGGGGCCGCGGGTGACCAGGGCTTGGGTGAAGCGGCGTCGGCGGCTGCCGCGGTCGCCGCGTACCCCGGCGCCGCGCGCCGCTTCGAGCCCTGGGGCGAAGTGTTTGGCGTGCGGCTCGTCCACGACTACGCCCACCATCCGACCGAAGTGCGCGCCACCCTCGAAGCCGCGCGCGGAGCCGCGCCCGGTGCGCCACTCGCAGTGCTCTTCCAACCGCACCAGGGCACCCGCACCGCGCACTTCCTCGAGGAGTTCGCCGACGCGCTCTGCACCGCGGACTTCATCGTGGTCGCCGACGTGTACGGCGCCCGCCGCGCCGCCGCCGGCGAGCCGCTCGCGGCCGCACCTGAACTTGTCGCCGCGCTCGAGCGCCGCGGGGCGCGCGTGTTGTTCGGCGGTCCGCTGCGCGAGGCCGCGCGCCTGTTCGCGCGGAACGTTCCTATGGGTGCTCTCGCCCTCGTGGTGGGAGCCGGCGACATCGACCGTATCAAGGATGATTTGTGTGATGACTTGGCCCTGCGCAGCCGTCCAGAAAGCGCCTCTCGCCGCTAGGACGACCCTGCGTGTCGGAGGTGTGGCCGAGTGGCTGCTCGAGCCCGCCGATCCGACGGAGCTCGCGGCGGCCGTGCGCGCGGTGCGCGCGCGCGGTTTGCCCCTGTGGCTGCTCGGCGGCGGCGCAAACCTCGTGATCGCCGACGGCGAGCTCGCGGGTGTGGTCATCGCCACCGATCGCGTCAAACGGGTGTGGCGCTGGCACGGCCGCGACGATCCCTTCGGGGTGGACGTGCCGCCCGAACATTTCCCCGAGCGCGAGATCGGCGCGCCCGCGTGGCTGGTTGCATGGGCGGGCGAATCGATGCCGGGGCTCGTCAACCGCTCGAAGGCGCTCGGTTGGACCGGCATTGAGGGCCTCGCCGGCGTACCCGGTAGCCTGGGTGGCGGCGTGGCGATGAACGCGGGGGGCAGTTGGGGCGAGCTGTGGGACAGCGTTGACCGCGTGCGCATCCTCGAACCCGACGGTTCGATCGTCGATCGCGATCGGGACGCGTTTGCTCCCACCTACCGCAACGCACACCTCGGGCCGCGCATCGTCCTCGCGGCGGCGCTGCGCCTCGAACAATCGACAAAACGCCACGTCGAGGAGCGGGTGCGTTCGTATTTGGAGCACAAGCGGCGTGTCCAACCCGTGACCGAATGGTCCGCGGGGTGTGTGTTCAAGAACCCGCCCAAGGACAAGAGCGCGGGGAAGGGCGCGGGCCAACTGATCGACGAAACCGGTTTGAAGGGCTTCGCGAAGGGTGGCGCTCAAGTCAGCCCGCTGCACGGCAACTTCCTCGTCAACACCGGCAACGCGCGGGCGAGCGACGTGCTCGCCCTGATCGCGGAGGTCGAAACGCGCGTTCTGGAGCGCACCGGGGTCGCGCTGGAGCGCGAGGTGAAGGTGTGGCCGGAAGGGGGCCCGCTGCCGAGCGCGTAAAGTGCGAAGAGGGGGTCTGTGGCGGCCCGTTTCCGCGCGGTGCGCACCCGTCCCGGCTCCGGTTCTCACCCTCGGGCCCGCTCCGAAAGGCTCTCAGGGAATCGCGTCTGCGGCCGAATACATGCATTGGCGGCCGGGGCTCTTCCGGCAAGTCGAACCCTCCCCACCCTCCCCTGTCCCCGGATCGTCCCCCAACGATCCTCTCGACTGGCCCTTCGGAGAGTCCCCGGCCGCCGCTATCCTTATCGGGTCCCCTGTCCCCACGGGGCGGGACGGGGGCGCCCGGGCGTCCCAGGTGGGGGCGCTGGGTCACCGCCTAGCCCCGTGGGGATTCTCGTGAACCACTCCTCTTCGGCTTCCGGCGCGGACAGCGCGCGCAATGCCCTTGCGCCTGCCGTTGGCGGCGCCGTCACAAAGGGGCCGTTTCCTCTCACGACCCTGCGTCACTCGGTGTCCCACCTGATGGCCTCGGCCGTCGCGAAGTTGTGGCCGGAGGCTAAGTTCGGCTTCGGACCTTCGATCGAGCACGGCTTCTACTACGACCTCGATCTGCCGGCGCCGCTGGAAGAGGGCGATCTCAAGCGCATCGAGAAAGAGATGCGGCGCATCGCGAAAGCTGCGCCGGAGCTAACCTGCACGGTGGTGTCGCGCGAGGACATCCGCGCACGCCTCGCGGCGCTCGGCCAGATCTACAAGGTCGAAGCGGTCGACCTGATCCCCGCGGGCGAAAAGATCACGCTCTACAGCCACGGGGACTGGTTCGATTTGTGCGAAGGCCCGCACATCGACCGGCTCGACCGGCCGTTCGCGTTCAAGCTGCAAAGTGTCGCCGGTGCCTATTGGCGCGGCGATGAAAAGCGGCCGATGCTGCAGCGCATCTACGGCACGGCGTTTTGGAGCGAAGAAGACCTCGCGCGCCACCTCGAATGGCTCGAGGAAGTCAAAACCCGCGACCACCGCCGGCTCGGCACCGAGCTCGACCTCTTCAGCGTCCACGCGGAAGCGGGCGCGGGTTTTGTGTTCTGGCACCCGCGGCTTGGCATCGTGCGCCACGAGATCGAGGACTTCTGGTGGCGCGAGCACATCGCGCGCGGTTACCAGCCGGTCTACAGCCCGCACGTCGCACGCGAACAGCTCTTTGCGGTCTCCGGTCACCTTGAGAACTACGGCGAGATGATGTACGCGCCGATGGATCTCGACGACGTGCCCTATCGGGTTAAACCGATGAACTGCCCGGGGCATTCGCTGATCTACCGCACCCGCGGCCGCAGCTACCGCGAGCTTCCGCTGCGCTGGGCCGAGCTCGGCACGGTGTACCGTTACGAAAAGTCGGGGGTCGTGCACGGCATGTTGCGTGTGCGCGGCTTCACCCAGGACGACGCGCACATCTTCTGCACGCCGGAACAACTGCCCGAGGAGATCGCGGGTGTGTTGGATCTGATCCACCACGTGCTGTCGACGTTCGGCTTTGAATACACCGCGTACCTCGCGACCCGTCCGGAGCAAAAGTCGATCGGCGAAGACGCCATCTGGGAGCGCGCCACCCGCGCGCTCGCGGATGGCGCCGCGCGTGTTGGCATGCACCTCGAACTGGACGAAGGCGGCGGGGCGTTTTACGGCCCAAAGATCGACTTCAAGGTGCGCGATGCGCTCGGCCGCGAGTGGCAAAACTCCACTGTCCAGTGCGACTTCAACCTGCCCGAGCGGTTCGACCTTGAGTACACCGATTCGAGCGGCAACCGCGTGCGCCCGATCATGTTGCACCGCGCAGTGCTCGGGAGCCTGGAGCGTTTTGTCGGCGGCCTGATCGAGCACTACGGCGGCCGTTTCCCGTTCTGGCTCGCGCCCGAGCAGGTTGCCGTCATCCCGATCCGCGAAGAGCACGCGCCCTATGCGCGCGCTGTTGCGAAGGAGCTGTTTGCCGAGCAATTCCGCGTGCGCTGCATGGACGAGCCGACCCACATGAACAAACGCATCAAAACGGCGCAGCACGACCGCGTGCCGTTCCTTTTGGTGGTCGGCGGGCGCGAGGCCGAGGACGGCACGGTCGCCGTGCGCCCGCGCGGCGAGCGCGGCCAACGCACCATGCCCAGCGCGGAGTTTGCCCAGCTCGCACGTCAGTTGCGCGCGACGCGTGCGCTGGACGTGCCCGACTGGTCGGAAGCCGCGCCGTGAGCGGGTCGGTCGCGCGGTTGTTGCCTTTTGCGCTCGGACTCGCCGTCGTGGTGATGGCCGCGTGTGGCGGGTCCGGGACGAGCGCCGCCCGGCCGCCCGACCTCCTGCTCGTCAGCCTCGACACCCTGCGCGCCGACCACCTGGGAAGTTACGGGTACGCGCGCGACACGTCGCCGTTCCTCGACGGATTGGCCGCGCGCGGAACACGCTTCGCACGCTGCATCGCGCCCGCTCCCCACACGGCGCCGAGCCACATGAGCGCGTTCACGGGCCTCGATCCCGCGGCGCACGGTGTGATCAATGCACGTGCGGACGCAGCGCGGGTGACGCGTGTGTCCGACCGCGCGCCGCTCCTTGCGGAGCAACTCGCGCGCGCCGGGTACTTCAACGCGCTCGTCAGCGAGGGGGGCAACGTGCGCCCCGAAATGGGCTTTGGCCGCGGGTTTCACGCGCGGGGTTTTGCGCTGGCTCCGATCGATTACAAGCTCGACGAAGTCAGCGCGGTGCTCGATCAAGCCGCGCCGGACCGGCCGCTGTTCCTTTTTTTTCACACGTACCTTGTCCACTCGCCCTACGTGCCGCCGGCGCCTTTTTTTGGGCGCTTCACGGACCCCGATTACCGTGGTGTGTTCCGCGCGCGCTACGACAAGCTCGCGTCGGCGCCGCTCCTGACGCAGTGGGGTGAGGCGGCGGGGTTCCTCGACACGGACTCGGCACCCACCGAAGCGGACTTGGCGTTCCTCGTGGGCCTCTACGATGAAGGCATTCAGCACGCGGACCATCAGGTCGAGCGGTTATTTGCCCGTTGGAGCGCGCGCCGGGACGCCGCGAACACGCTCTTCGCGGTGTTTTCCGACCACGGCGAAGAGTTTTTCGAGCACGGGCGACTGGGCCACCGCTGGGGGCTCTTTGGTCCGCTCGTCCACGTGCCGCTGATCGTCGTCGGTCCCGGAATTCCCGCGGGCCGCGTGGTGCCGCAAACCGCATCGCTGTCGGCCCTGGGTGCGACGCTCCTCGACGCGCTCGGGCTCGATCCCACGCCGCTGGCTTCCGCGGGAGTGCTGCCCCTCGTGCGCGCTGCACCGAGCGCTGCACCGGCTTTTGGACAAAGCGGGCCTTTCAAAGGCAACGGCCGCGTGGAGCTCGTCGAAGCGGGCGATCGGCGGTTGCTGCGGACGTGGGGGACGGGCGTGGCCCGGGTGGGGTTGTTCGATCCCGCCGCGGACCCGTTCGACCGCGTGGATCTTGCGTCCGCCGAGCCCGAGCGTGCGAATGCCCTGATCGCGCTCCTCGACGAACGCCTGGTTCTCAATCTGGACCGCGCGACGGTGTTGCCGCCGGCACTACGCGGGGAATTGGATCCGAATGCGGCGCGCGAACTCGCCGCGCTGGGCTACACCGGCGATTGACCCCGGCGCCCCGCGACCAGGTTTCGTCGATTTTGCAGGATCCCGCACACGCGCGTCGGCGCCGCGCGTAACCACGGCGCGTCCTGGCGGAAAGCTGCGACCCCACGGCTTACGTAACTAGCCCGGATGATTCAGTGCGCTTTCCAACCCAACGGCCCACCCGGAGGCCCACGGCCGCCTTTCGCCCTCTGGCGGCACTTTGCGACCACGGGCGTCCTCGTTGACCCGTTCAAGGCCGACTGTGGATCCCGCGGCCGCAAAGCACTGCCAGACGCCGACTTGAGCTCGTCTGCTCGAAAACCTGATGATTAACCCGGGGTAGCTCGGGTTCACCTTCGTCACCGAGCCCGCCGTTCAGAGTCCTTCGACGTTCCTCGGGGTCCGCGTGGCCTCTCTCAAATCCCGCCTTTCAACAAAAATCCCATGTCGCACTCCCTGGCACACCCGTCTCCCGATCGCCGCAGGCTTCTGACTGGAGCCGCGGCCCTCGTCGCCACCGCGGGCCTTTCGAGCTCCGCATCCGCGCGTGAACCCCGTCGCGGGCCTTTCACTTCGCAAGACAACGGCGAGCGCAGCGGACCGATCACGCTGATGGACCTGCCCTATCCGGACAACGCCCTTGAACCCGTGGTCTCCGCCGCGACCCTCTCGTTCCACCACGGCAAACACCACAAGGCCTACGTCGACAACACCAACGCGGCGATCAAGGGCACCGACCGGGAAGCACAACCCCTCGAGGAAATCGTCAAGCTCGCCGCCGCGGGCTCCGACGAGAAGTCGCGCAAGCTGTTCAACAACGCCGCGCAGGTCTGGAACCACGACTTCTATTGGAAGTCGATGTCCGCGGACGGCGGCGGCAAGCCCAAGGGCGATCTTTTGGCCGCGATCGAGCGCGATTTTGGCTCCTTCGAGAAGTTCGCCGAGGAGTTCGCGAAGACCGCCACCGGGCAGTTTGCGTCCGGTTGGGGCTGGTTGGTCCAGGAGGATGGGGGCAAGCTCGCCGTGATGGCGACGTCGAACGCCGATCTGCCGCTCGTCCACGGCAAGCGCGCGCTCCTTACCGTCGACGTCTGGGAGCACGCTTATTACCTCGACCATCAAAACCGCCGCGCCGACTACGTGCGCGAATGGATCGACAAGCTTGCGAACTGGCGTTTTGCGGCCGCGAACCTCGCGGGTTGATCCGCGGTCGCGAGCGCGCGATCAGGGGTTTCGCTGTGGCGCAAAACGCCGCGTGAGGTCCGCGATCGTGCGCTCGGTCGCTTCCGCGAGGCCAACCCGCTCTTCGTAACCCAGGTCGCGCCGCGCGGGCCCGAGGTCGTAGGTGTGCGTCGAGCCCAGTTGCTGCGCCACAAAGCGTGTCATCGGCGGTTCGCCTGCAAGGCGCAAGACACTCCAAACGCGCTCGAGCGCCGCACCGGCGGCAAAGGCCGCGCGCGACGACAGGCGCCGCGTGGGGCGTGGGACACCGAGCGCATCGAGGATCCCGAAGATCCACGGCCAAAGCTCGACCGACTCCGCTTGGTTGACGAAATAAACGCGCCCCGCGGCGACTTCGGAGCGCACGAGGCTCTTCGCTGCGGCGATGTGCGCGTGCGCGCCGTTGTCGACGTAGGTCAACGACACGCGGTTCTTGCCCGATCCGACGATGGGCAGTCGCCCCGCGCGCGCGCGCTCGATGACCCGCGGCAACAGATGCGGATCCCCGGGTCCAAACACCAGGTGTGGGCGCAGCGCGACGGTCAGAAGCTTCCCATTGGGCGTTTCGAGCCCATTCGCGGCGCGCACGAGCCGTTCGGCCTCCGCCTTCGACGCGGGATAATGGGCGCGGTGGCGCGCGGGATAAGGAAGCTCCGGACCCGCGTCGAGATGGTCCGTGCCGTCGAACACGACGCTGGGTGAACTCGTGTGGACAAAGCGCGCGCAACCCTCGTCGACGGCGGCGTCCAAGAGCACCTGTGTGCCACGCACGTTGGTGCGCCAGTAGGACTCGCGCGGGCCCCACACACCGGTCAGCGCTGCGACGTGGAACACTGTCGGATGGCCCGCGACGGCGCGGCGCACCGCATCAAACGTGGCGGTGCCAAGGTCGAGCTCGACTTGGCTCACTCCCAAGACGTCGAGCGCGGGATAACGCCCGCGGCTCACACTCGTAACGCGATAACCCTGCTCACGTAGCCGCCGCACGAGCGCGCCGCCGAGAAAACCTCCGCCGCCGGTGACCAGACAGGCCCCTAGATCGTCGAACACAGCCATCGCCGTGAAGCGTAACGCAAGGCGCGCCCCACTTTCACATCCGCGCGCGCAGCATGCGTGTCGCCCACTTCGCGAGCGTTAGCCGGTGGATCTTCGCGTTGTGGCGCACGTCGACGGGGAAACCGCGGTGGAAGACGATGTGCGCGGGCTGTGGTAGGTGGGGGGCCGCGTGTTCGAGGTGCGCCGTGATGCGGGCGCGCTCCATCGCAGCCTGGTTTCCTCGCGGAATCCGGCCGCCTTCGAGTTCGACGACGAGGCACAAAATCTGCTCACCCGATGGGCCGATACCCACCAGCGCGGTGCGATGGACTCCGCTCAGCGTGTCGGCCACCGCTTCGACGGGGGTGGTCGGAACCAGCCCGGCTGGCGTCCGCAGGGCTTCGGCGTGGCGGCCGCAAAACCACAGGCGCCCGTCGGCGTCCTTGCGCCCGAGATCTCCCATGCGGTGCCACAGGCCAGCCGTGCCGTCGACCTTGGCGCGTTGAGTGGCGCTCACATCCAAGAGGTAGCTCGGAGTGACCTGCGGCCCGCGTGCGAGCACTTCGCCGAGTGCGCCCGGTGCGGCATCGACGAGGTCGCGCTCGTGCCCAATCGGCCCGTCGACCGGCACGACGATCCGCACGTCCGTGCCGGGTGCGGGGCGGCCGATGTTCGTGCCTCCGCCGTTGGCAGCCGTTGGCGCTTCGGACAACGTGCGTGTTGCGAGCAACTCCGCTCCGCTCACGGATGACACGGGCAAACACTCCGTCGCGCCAAAGGGTGTGAAGACGTCGCCGCCGGGCGCCAGCAGCGGCACGAGCCGCGCGACGAGGGCGGGGGGCACCGGCGCGCCGGCGATCAGAACGCGCGCAAGCGGTTGCAGCGTGCGTCCCGTGCGTTCGCAGTAGGGCGCGATGCGCCGCCAGATGGCGGGGGAGCCGAACGCGACGGTGGGGCGCCCGCGTTCGATCGTGTCGACCACACGCGCGGCGTTGCAGCGTGCGGGCCGCGTGGGATCGATGGGCGGAAACAGGCTCGTCAAACCCAGAGCCGTGTCGAACAGCGCAAACAGCGGAAAGCACGCGAGGTTGATCTCGCCGGGTTTGAGGTCGTAGAGGCTTTGCAGCGCCGCACGCTGCGCATCGAGGTTGCGGTGCGTCGCGACGACACCCTTGGGTGGGCCAGTGCTGCCGCTCGTGAAAAGCACGGCGGCGGGGTCGTCGGGCGCGGATTGGAAAGGCTCGCGGCCAGAGCGCGCACCGCGGCTCTCGACCGCGCGCAACGACAGCGCACCCAGCCGCGGCCCCGGCCCCGCGGCGACCGCAAGACGCAGCGACTTAAACGCGCTGGGGAAAAGGCGGCGTGCGAGCTGCGCGCGGGCGACACCGACCATTGCGACGGGTGCAACACGCTCGATGGCCGCGAGCAGCCGCGTGCGTCCCATGCCCGGATCAATCAGCACGGGCACGGCGCCCAAATGCAGCAGGCCGTAGGTCATCGCGATCAGGTCGATCCCCGGACGCACAAACAGTGCGACACGCTCACCCGGCATCAAGCCTTCGCCCGCAAGGCCCGCCGCAATCGCCGCGGCGCGCTCCGCGAGGGTGCCGTAGCTGATCCCGTCGAACCGCCCTCCACGCATCACCCGCACGGCATCCCGCGCCGGGTGCTCCAACGCCCGCCGCGCCAACGCTTGCGCGAAGGTCAGCACGGGTGGACCTGTGGGTAGGGTCGCGGACGGAACTCAGGGGCCGCCCTCGGGGCCCCAAGCACGTTCTCCCGCAGGGCGCCGTGCCCGCGGCCAAGCCTCCGCAACGGGACATCGCCCGCGCGACCATGGCCTCCACCTCGCCATCCAATAGGAACTCCGAAAACCTCCCCCGGTACCCCCCGTACGCGCACCGCTGCGTAAGGGCCCAATCCCCCGGTGTCAGCGTAGTTGCCGCCTGGACCCGCCCGCCCGCCGCCCGCGTCGACGTCGGCAGACCGCTGCGGGCAGGAACCTAGAAGCGGCCAGAGGACGAGATCAGCAAGCATGGCGGACGGTCGGCGCATGAGCGAACGGGGCGGTGGGGGCGCTGCGCAGCAAGCGCGTCGCCGCCTCGGTAGCTGGGCTCATACTATCGCCGACCCAGCCGACCCAGCCGCCCGAGCACCCCTCCACGCAGCCTTGGACGCGCGATTGCGGCGCCCGATCCTGAACGACTAGCCTGAGGCGACCCCGCGCCCCGACCGGTGCGCAGATACTTTCTTTCGAGGACCAAGATGACCCACAAGATCTGGATGATGTCCCTGTTCGCCCTTTCCGTCGCCGGCGCCGCGGTCGCCTTCGCGGTGCAAGGCGACACGCCAAGCGCCGAGCGCGGAGCGCCGCAGGAGGGCACGATGCCCGACATGATGGGCGCCAAGCCGACCGAGCACCACAAGGTGCTCGCGCAGATGAGCGGCACTTGGACCGCGACCCTGGAGTTCCCCGGCATGGAGCCGCAACAAGGCGTCGAGAACAACCAGATGGCCATGGGTGGGCTGTGGCTCGTCGGCGACTTCGAGATCGCGGACTTTATGGGCGCGCCCTTCCGCGGCCACTCGGTGATGGGCTACGACTCAACAAAGGGCAAGTACGTGGGCATGTGGGTCGATTCCATGACCGATCGCATCGTCCACAGCGAAGGCGAGTACGACAGCGCGACGAAGCAACTCGTCATGCACGCCGAGAACCTCGACCCCATGACCGGCGAGCCGCGCAAAGAGGTGCACGTGACCCTGCTGCGCGGCCCCGACTCGCGTCTCTTCAAGATGACCCCGGAGGGCAGCGACGAGCCCACGATGGTCATCGAGTACGCGCGCAAGAAGTAGCCGAACAGCGGCCGGGCGCGTCCCAGTGCGCGCCCGGCGCCGCGCTCGCACGTCCGTTCGGCCGGCAGGCGAGACGCCCGCCGCATGCCCTTCCGACGTGGGCCTCGACGTCGAGACGGACGTCGAGACGGACGTCGCGCGGAACATGTCACGCCCCAAGGCTGCTGATCGGGGCAGCCAGCAGCCGGTCGCCGAGCGTGTAGCTGTGGGGGCCGGTGTGGAGCACGGCACCCCAGATGAATCGCTCGCCCAGTTGTTCGCGGAGCCAGACGAGATGCTTAGCGTCGGCGGCGCCCGGTGCAGCGGAGGCCTTGATCTCGACGCCGATCACGGAACCGGCGCCGACCTCGATCAAGAGGCCGACTTCTTGGCGCCCTTGTTCCGTGCGCAGGTGGTAGAAGCGAGGACTCGTTTCCGCGAAGGCGGCCTCGGTGCGGATCTGCTGCACCACGAACGTCTCGAGCACCCGACCGAGCAGCCCGCCCTCGCGCAGGACCGCTGCGGCGTCGACGCCTAGCGCGCCGACGAGGAGGCTCGGGTCACAAAGGTGACGCTTCGGCGTGCGCACGCGACGCTTCAAACGATTCGAAGACCAGGCCGGCAGTGTCTCGACCACCCGCAGGTTCGCGAGCAAGCGCTCGTAGGCCGCTGCGGTGCGTCGGTCGATCCTTGCGGCCTCGAGCAAGGTGGCGTCGTTCACCGCTTTGGCCGACGACAGTGCATAGGCCTCGAAGTATCGGCGCAGGCGCGCGGGATCGCGCCCGGGCTCGAGCGTTTGTGCATCTTGGGTCAGCAGTTGATCGACGTAGCTTTCGAGCCAGCGTTGGCGCACCGAATCGATTGTTACGGGGTTACTTTGCGCAGGAAGTTGGTCAGCGCGCTGCAGCCTTTTGCGGGCTCGTCCTCGGGCCACCAGTGGCCCGCGTTGTCCAACGTCACGACCTGGGCGCGTGGCATGCGCGCTTCGAAGGCACGCCGGAAGCCGGGGTGGAAACACCAGTCGCGCTCGCCCCACAGCAGCATCACGGGGCGCTGGTCGAGGGTCGGGAGCGCCGCTTCGATTGCGGCCAGTTCGGGCCACGAAGGGTGCGTCGGGTGAAGGGGAATGTCTTCGACGAACGCGCGGATGGATGCGCGGCGATCCGCTTCGCGGTGCGGCCACCGGTAGCCGTCGCGCACGGCCCGCGACAGCGGCTGATGGGTACAGCGGCGCACCGCGACACCCAAGAAGGCGTTCAGCGGTTCGAGCAGCAGACGACCGATGAGCGGAGCGCGGCACAGGCGGATGCTGGGGGGCAGTGCGATGCCGGCGAAACCCGCCGTGTTCGAGAGCGAAAGGGCCCGCACGCGCGCGGGATCGCGGCGCGCGAGTCCGAGGGCGATCGCGCCGCCCCAATCGTGCCCGACCAGCGCCACGTCCTGGATGCCGAGCTCGGTCAATACAGCCTGTGCGTCTTCGATGCGTTCGACCAGGGTGTACGGGCCCTTGGGCAGCGGGCCCGAAAGTCCGCAGCCTGCATGGTCGAGCGCGAGCACGCGGTGCGTGGCCGCAAGCGCGCGGATGGGCTCGCGCCACAAAAACGACCAGGACGGGTTGCCGTGCAGGAACAGCACCGCCGGCGCGTCCTTGGGACCCTCGTCGACCACGTGCAACCACCCCCGTGGCCCGCGCACGAAGCGGCCTTCGAAGGGGTAGAGCGCGCCGAGGTCGTGGCGTGCGCGAGCGGCGCGGGCCAGAAGCTCCGCAGGAACGGGGTTGCCGTGGGACGACGTCGCGCTACCGGCGTCGACCCGCGCGGCCGCGTGAGGCGGGGAGAGTGTTTCTTTCACGGCTGGGGTGGGCGCGTCGCGCGCTCGACTATTTCCTTGTCGAAGTGGTTCCACTCCATGCCCGCGTCGACGACGAGGCCCTGGCCGTTGATGCCGCTAGAGCGCGGAGAAAGCAGGAATAGCGCGACGTCGGCGGCCTCGCGGGTCTCGAGGCCGCGCTTGCGCGGGATGACCTGCTCGGCGAACAGGTAACTTTCCAGGTACCCCGGAATGCCCGCCGACGAGGCCGTTTTTAGGAGCCCCGCTTTCACGCCGTTCACGCGCACTTCGCCCCGACTGCCGAGGCTTTTTGCGAGGAAGATGACGGCGGAATCGAGCGCGGCTTTGATCGGCGCCATGTAGCCGTAGTTTTCGGCCGCCATGCGCGTCGTCGAGATCGAAATGGCGACGACGCTGGCGTCCGGTTCGAAGTGGGGTTCGAGCGCTCCACACAGCGCCACAAGGCTGAAACAACTGACGTCGACCGCCGCGAGGAAGTCGGACTTCACCGTGCGGTGGAACGGTTGCGCACCGCGGCTGTAGTTGCCGTGGGCGATGGAGTGCACAAAACCGTGCAGCGTGCCAAAACCCGCGCGAATTTCGACGCCCAGACGCTCGACCGCCGCTTCATCGGCCACGTCGCACACAAACACGGGGCCACCGCCGGGGAGCTTGGCGCCGATCTGAACGCGGCGCTCCTTTGTGTGCACGACCCACGCAACCGCTGCGCCCTCGGCGACGAGGCGCTCGCCGATGTGCCAGCCGACACTCTTGCGATTGGAAACGCCCGCGACGAGCACGCGCCTTCCGGCGAGTTCGAATCCGCTCACGGAGCCACCCCACCGTCCGCGGCGCGGGCGAGCGCCAGCGATGCGGACAGGACACACACGAGGTCGAGCACTCGCTGCCCATCCGCGCGGACCGACGCTTCCATGCGCCAAGCGGGTCCAAAACGCTCGATCAGCTTCACTTTTGTGATCAGCTGGTCACCCGGCGCCACCATCCGGCGAAAACGCGCGTTTTCGAGGCGCGTGACGACCGGCACGCCATCGGCGGATTGGAAGCCGCCGAGCAACAACGCAACCAGAATGGCGGCGGCTTGCATCCCGTGCTCGCAGGTCAGGACCCCGGGCAACACGGGTTGGCCGGGATAGTGGCCACGGAACCAGTCGGCATCCTTGGGCACATGCCAGTGTGCAATGAGGGACTCGTCCGATTCGCGCTCGAAACGGTCGACGAAGAGGAACGGGTCGCGGTGCGGCAATAAAGCCATCACCGCGGCGCGGGATTCGGGGGAGCTCATCAACTGACGGTGCCGTGCGGAGCGCCGGCTTCGAGTGCCGCGCGGGAGAGGGTGTGCAAGAGGTCGTCGGCGCGGTTTGCGACGATGGCGCCGTAGTTCGCGGCACCCAGCCAGCCGGACATGATGATGCCGACACTGCCCGCGTGGTAGAGCCCGCGGATTTCGCTCGGCAGTCGTTGGGACACGTCGAGGCCCTCGAACTTCGTTCCGAAGGACGTGCCGCTGGGGTGCTGGGTGTAAAACGCGAACGTGCGCGGTGTCGCGACTTCGACGTGGTCGATGCGCGCCCGCGCGTCAGGCAAGTGGCGTTCGAGGGCGGCGATCGTGTGGTCGGCAAGCTGCGTCTTGCGCGCTTCGTAGTCAGGTTGCGAGAGCGCAGCCCACTCGTCGTAACGCGCGTTGAGCGACGCGACGATGGCGTGGCGCGGGGGGGCGTCGGGACGCACGGCGGGATAGTAGAAGCTGAATGTGCGGCTTTGGCCGGGGAAATCGCGCAGGGATTCGGACTCGAACGTCGGGGCCGTCGAATCCAGCAACAGGTCCGTGATCCAGGGCAGCGGCGTGTCCGGGCGGATGCCGAGGTACACCTGGCAGCTCGCGGTGTTGAGGCGCACGGCCTTGGCCGCCGCCAAAAACTCGGGCGCAAAGTGCTCCGCGCCCACCAACTTTGAGATGGTGCTCAGGACGTTGGCGTTCGAGATCACCGCGCGCGCGCGCACTTCCCGACCGCCGACGAGGATGCCGCGTACGCGGCGGCCACAAAGATCGTTGTCCACGAGGATGCGCTCCACCTGTGCATCGTGGAACAGCGCAACACCGTGGCGTTGGAGTTCCGCCTTCATCGTGCGCACCAACCAGTCGGTGCCGCCGCGGAAGGTGTAGATGCCCGCGCTCATGAAGTTCGTGAAGACGATCCCGTAGGCAATCGCGGGGTCGGACAGTGCGGAGCCGTTGGCGTAGCTGATGGCCTCGAGGAGCAGGCGATGCACGTCGTTGCGACCGGGGAAATGCTCTTCGAAAAGCTCGCCGATGGTGGATTTGGGCGGCGCGAAGAAGTCCATGGCGCCGAGCACGTCGTAGAACCGCACAACACGCGCTTGCTCGATGCCAAAACGTTCGATCAGCAGGCGCGTGAAGTCGGCGCGGGTGAAGTCCGTGTCGAGCTCGAACTGCGGGTTCGAAAAGCGCACACCGTCCAGGCGGTGGATCGCGGCTTCGAGCTCGCGCGTCCAGTACTTGCGGCACGTCTTGCGCATCCCGACCGGGAAGCCGTGCAGCGAAACGTCGAACACGTGGCCGGCGCCCGCGGCTGCGCCACTTTCGCCGTCGCTTCCCGCGCGGCGCCCGGAGCGTTTGAACCAGGTCGCAAGGCCGCCAAAGTTGTAGTGCTGCTCGAACAGCGCGACTCTGTGGCCCGCGCGGGCGAGCACGTTGGCGGCGGTCATTCCGCCAAGGCCGCTGCCGATGATGGCGACGTCGTACTCCGCGGCCACATCCGCGAGGGGATCGCGCACGACGGGGCGTTTGCCGTCGCTGCTGCCGCGGTAATAACGGCGCGCGCTCACGACGGGATTTCCCGACTCGCACCCAGCACGTGGCGATTGGCCATGGCGATGCCCGAAAGGCCCGCGCCGACGATGCCCGACATGCCCTGGTCGGCGCCGATCAGCACGAGGTTTTCAATCGGCGTGGTTCCGTCGCGCCACTTGCGCGGCCCGCCGTAGATCGCGCCGCCCGTGTGGCCCGTATATTTGGTGATCGTGCGTGGAGTGAACACGTCGCGGAAAACCTCGTGGGGGCGCGGGTCGCTGTAGAGCCGCGCGGTCAGCGCGAGGGCGGCGTCGCTTGCCGCGCGCTTGTTCTGCGTGTATTCCGCGGAGGGCAGTTGGTGCCACTTGTCGGGATGCGCGAAGAGCGTCACGCGCAGGATGGGCTCGTGGCCGACCCAGTCGCTCGGCGTTCCAAAGTTCTGCGGAATGCTGATGACGCCGTGGTGGGGGTCCACCAGGTCTTCGGGGGTTTTGAAGGCAAAACGCTCCGTGTCCGCGAAGAAGACGGTGGAGCAGTCGAGTGGGCGCGGGCCCGCGATCCGTTCGCAGGGTGTGTCGAGCACGCTGATCGTCTCGAGAACGGTAATGCGTGTGCGGTCGCGGGTGTCGACGTGTTGCACGCTCCATGCGGGACCGGCGAGAGCCATCGTGGCGGGCCATCCGGCCGAGGACAGCACGTGGTCCGCTGCGATGATTTGGCCGTCTTCGAGCTCAACACCGCACGCACGGTCACGCTCCACGAGGATGCGCACCACGGGTGCCTTGCGGCGCAACTCGCCTCCGACTTCGATCAAGCGATCGACGAAGAGCTTGAGCAGCGGTCGGATTCCGCCCCGCGGCTGCGCCATCCCTTCGCAAAAAATCGCCTGATAGAGCATCACGAACTGGTCCCAATCAAGGTCACCCTCACGCGCGCTTGAGTAGTACGCCGTCGGCATCAAAAGAAAATCGACGAGCGGGCCGTCCCCCAAACGCTCGGTTAGGAGTTTGCGCGCCGAGCGGTCCGGCGCGCCGACTCGATCGAGATCCGCCGCGGCAAGCTCGGCGTGCAGCGTGGTGAACCGGTCCGCGTCGTTTGGGAAAAGCTCCGCAATGGCGCTCGTCCACTGCACGGGGTCATTGGAGAACCGCACACGACGTTCGCCGAGGACGATCTCCGACACACGCTGCGGCAGTAGCTCGAGCGTGTCGAACGGGATGCGCAACTGGCGCAGCAAACGGCCCAGGGGTGTGCCCTTCGGACCGCGCTGCCCACAGTTGGTGAGGGCGTGCAGGCCCGTGTCGAACAACCGCCCGCCGCGCTTGTAGAACGAGTTCAGACCGCCCCACAGGTAGTGGCGCTCGAGCACCAGTACCCGCCGGCCGAACATGGCCGCGCGGATCCCTGCGGCGAGGCCGCTGAAACCCGCGCCGATCACCAACGTGTCGTAGCGCATGGATCCATCCTTGTGGTGCTCGGTGTTGCCGCGCACCCAACCACAGGTCCCGGCGTCCTCACGCATTCGAAGCGCAGTGCAGTTCCTTGTCCGCAAGGTGCGACTCGAGGTAATTCGCGCAGCCTTCCAGCGTCGCGAGTTCCTTGTAGTCGGCCTCGGGCACCTGGACGCCGTACAGCTTGCGCAGCTCCATCACGATGTCGAGGAAGTCCATGGAATCGAGCTCGATCTGGTCGCGCAGACGCACGCCTTTGTCCAAGCTCGATAGGTCTTCGTCGGGCGCGATCTGCTGGATGATGTCCTTGATGGCGATGACGATCTCGTCGCGGGTCATGGCAGTAGGGGAGGTGAAGGGACGTGTGGGTCGGTGAGACGGGGATGTGGGTTAGAGCGAAGGGCGCTCCACGATCACGGCCGAGTTGATGCCGAGCATGCCGAAGGACATGTTCAGGATGCGCCGTTGGCTCGCCGCTGCGCGCGGCGTGTTGAGTACGAGTCCGGGGATTTCGCACTCGGGGTCGAGGTGATCCACGTTGATCGTGGGGTGCACAAAGCCGTCCTCGAAACCGGGGATGTTGCCGGCGAGCTCGAGCGCACCCGCGGCTCCCATCGTGTGGCCGATGAAACTCTTCGTGTTGTTGACGAGCACCTTGTCCGCGCTCGCGAACACCCGGCGGATCGCCGCGCACTCGACAACGTCGCCCGAGGGCGTCGACGTCGCATGGGTGTTGACGACGTCGATCTCGCCGGGCTCGAGGCCCGCGTGTGCGAGGGCGAGGCGCATGCAGCGCTCCTGACCGTCGCTGTCGGGCAGCACGAAGTCCGCCGCGTCGGAGTTGACCGCGTACCCCGAAACGATGGCGAGGATGCGCGCGCCGCGGCGTTTGGCGTCGCTCACGCGTTCGAGGGTGTAGAGGCAACCGCCCTCCGAAACGACGATGCCATTGCGCGCGCGGTCGAACGGGCGCGAAGCCTTCGTCGGATCGGCGTGGGTGGCAAGGGCCCCCTGGGCGTGGAACGACGCAAAGATGCCGAAGGCACGTGGGCTTTCCGAAACACCTCCCGCGATCGCGCAGTCGACGATGCCGAGCTGCAGCATCTGGACACCCTGGATGAGCCCGAGGTTGCCCGCGGCGCACGCTCCACCCATGCAGTAGGCCGGCCCGGTGATGCCCAGCGATAGTGTGACTTCGCCCGCCGGGTTGTTCGCGACCGTGCGCGGGTTGTGGTGGTGGGACCAATACCGCACGTCGTCGCCGTATTGGCGCAGGTTGAGGACTTCCGTCTCGGTCTCGACGTTGCCGTGTTCCGTGGTGCCGATGTAGATGCCGACACGCCCGCGGTCGAGGCCCTCGAGCGCGATGCCGGCGTCCGCCAACGCCTCGTGCGCGCACCAAACCGAGATCGATCCCGCGCGCGTGCCGCGCCGCAGTTCTTTCTTCGATTGGTGGCGCAGGGGATCAAAGCCGCAGATGCCCGCGAGCGTGTCCCCGAATATCGGGATCGTCCAGGGGCGCACGCCGCTCTTGCCCGTCAGCAAGTTGGCGCGGAACTCTTTCAACGAGAGTCCGTTCGGGCTCGCGAGCCCAACACCCGTGATCGCGATCGGCTCAAGCGCCATCACGGTTGGTCTCCGCGCATCGTGCCGCGAGTTTCGTCCACGGCCCCTTCGCCCAATGCGCCTTCGCCCGCGGGGGCATGGAACTCCGTCCCGGTGGCGGACTGGTGGAACAACGCCCGCGGCGCGCCGAGGCCGACTTTCAGCGCCGCTTGGATGGCGCGCGAGAGGATGCTTTGGCTGTCGCCGAGGGCGTTGGCCACCGCGCTGACGAGGAGCTTCATCAACGCGTCGGCGATCTCGCAGGCGGAGATGATGGAGCGCAGCGTGAGGACGCGTGGATCGCGGTCGCCGTGGCGGCTGCGGATGTAGTTGAGCGCGCGATCCGCCGTTTGGCGGAACTGCTGGAACGCGACCTGCTCGCGGCGGCGCAGGATCGTGGCCGCGATGCTGAGCGCGTTGCCCACGGGCGCGTGCAGGTGGCAGCGGCGCTGGCTGTCGAAGTGGCTCGTGATGGCGCCCCACTCAAGGAGCTCAGACAACGTCGTGCTCGTTGCACCCTGGGAGATCTCGAGGGTGCCCGAGATCTCGCGGCTCGACAGCGGCCTCTCGGAGAGCACCAGAAGGCCCCAAATGCGGCCCTGGATCCGCTTGAAACCGAAGGTTTTGAAGAACTGCTCGAACGTCGGGAGCTCCGCCGCCAGGGCCGGATCCAGCGGCTGGAGTTCACCTTCGGCGGGCTCGATCGGGGTCGGGAGGGAGGGCGGCATGGCGCGAGGTCTGTAGTACAGATATCAGAGATTTCAGATATCCCCGGCCCCCTTCATGCCACAGCCGGGCCCTCGAAGTCCAGCGGAGGCCCGAGAAACGGCCTTTTTTGCGCGGGCCGTACAACGTGCACGGGTCGCGCGCGGAGCGGGGATTGGCCGCCCGCGGCGGCAAGCGGACAAAAAAAGCGGCGGGCGGATCGGCTTTTGTGCCGATCCGCCCGCTGCGAAGGCTCCGGGAGGAAACCTTGTCTACGCCCGGGCCGAAGCCCTGGCGCAGGGTTGTTTACATCACTGAACGGTGATGTTCCCGTTCAGCTCCTCGGTCAGCGAGAGGCCCGTGTCGAAGCGTTGGACACGCAGGTTCGACGTGAAGCCGATGATCGGGAAGAAGTTGTCGATCCCGCCGCCGTCCGCCATCACGTAGTCCACCGTCTGGGTGAACTGCACGGGCGTGTAGGTGAACGGGTGCCAAATGTTCACGTTCACGTAGCCGGTGAACGGGTTCAGGATGAACCAGCCGTTCGGCGGGATGATGAAGCCAAGCTCGATGATCAGGTCGGAGGAGTTGTTCATGATCATCAACAGGCCGTTGTCCCACTGGGTGCGGATCACCGGCTTAGTGAAGTCGAAACCGCCTTGCTTGAGCTTCGTGTCGAGGTTGCCCCAGGGCGAGCCGAACGCGCCCGCACGGTAGGAGACGACGGCGCCCGTGGCGGCGTTCATCTCATCGTGCAGGCCGCGCATCGTGTAGTACTCCTTAATCTGCTGCGCCCAGGTCAAGAAGTCGAGTCCGTTCTGATCGGCCGAGACGGTCATCAGGTAACCGTTGTGGCCGTAGCTCATCTGCGTTGCGCGCAGTTCATCGACCGCCTCGTCCGAGATTGGGAAGCCGACCCCGATCGGATCCTGGGGGAAGAAGCGTGTGTACTGACCCATGCCGAAGAGGCCGGGCATCTTCGGGCGGACGACGTTGATTTCGAAGTCCGGGATGATCGCGGCGTTGGAGCCCGCGAACTGAGGATCGACCGGAGGCCCGCCGGTCGCCAGGGTGCGCCAAATGCCGTCGACGTAACCCATGTAGTAGGTGTCGAAGCGCAACTTCGGATCGAAGAAGCTGCCCTCGCTCACGACCGGACCGTCGACGATCTCGGAGGCGCGCCGGAACAGGTTTTTGTAGCTGTTGATCGCCTCACCCACCGTGCGGTCGTTGACCGAACGCGCGTCCTGGGAGATCACACCCTTGTTCTGGTTGCCCGCCGTGTTGACGAGGTCCGGGGGTGCAATCGTCATCACGTCGAAGTAGTTCGCGTTGACGAGGTAGCGGCTCACCATTTCCTCACCTTCGCGCTCGAAGTGCAGGATCGAGCGCTTCGGCGAGAGGAGGCGGGTGTTGTAGAGACCGGCCGACTGGTTCAAGAGGTCGATCGCGATGCCGAAGCCCAGCCGGTACGCGTTGTTCGCGAGCTTCACGCCGTCGCCGAAGTTCTTCTCGTTGCCCGGAGTTTCCGAGTACTGGGGGTTGTTGTCGAACCCCTGCGCCTGGTCCAGGCTGAAGAAGTCGGTGTACAGCGCGGCGCGCCAACCGTTGATCACCATCGAGCGGATGGCGAAGAAAAACTGGCTGTCCGTGCCGCCGTTCGGGTTGGCCGGCACGTGCGTCGTCGCGCGGCGGTTCTGGCCGAAGTTCATCCAGTGGACTTTCCAGGCCAGCACGTCCTGGAAGCCCCAGCCGACCAAGCGCTCGACGTTGGCGCGGTCGCGGGCATACGCGTCCGTGGTGGTCGCTTCGCCGGAGAACGCGATGCCGATCAGGTCCTTGAACGCGTCCGCCTGAGGTGAGCGGCCCGCCGAGCTGTCGACGAAACAGTCGCGCACGGTGCTCGAGAGGGTGACCCAGCCGGTCTCGTTGATCGGCACGGTCGTGCCGTCGCTGAGGGCCTCCTTGGCCATGATCTCTGTGTACTGGAAGTTCGTCCCGTTGATCGGATTGAAGCTGGCCGGCGAGTGCGTTTGCGCGCTCGAGCGGAACAGGTCGATGAACGTCGACACGAACAACTGGTTGTTCAGCAGCGTGACGCCGATCTGATCCATGTACGGGATGCGGATTGGCTGCCGGGACGTACCCGACGGCGTTTGCACGATCCCCAGCACGAAGCCGGCGTACGTGTTCTCGACGGTTTCGACCGCCTGCAGGCTGCGGGCGTGGACCTGAAGGGAGCGGCCGACCAGGGTGTACTCGTGGCGACGGCGCAGCGTGACGTTTCCGCCACCGGTCACAGGCATCACGTCTTGGAACTCCATCCACACTGTACCGCCGGTGATCCCGTGGCCCGTGAGGGTGTGGGTGCCGAGGTTTTGGAAGACCGACGGCCCGAGCACCGTCGGGTTACCGCCCTGCTTGTAGGTGAAACCACCCTGGCGCACCGGCCAGTAGCCCGACTGGGTTTCGCGGATCTCGATCACACCGCGCTGCACGGCGGTCAGGTTGAGCGGGATCTCGTACTCGGTGACGTCCGGACCGGTTTGATGCCGGAACAGGTAGCGGTTGCCGACCGCATCGAAGGTCGTGCTGGTCGAGCCCGGGACGGTCGACCCGAGTGGCAGCATGATGTCGTCGTACACGATCGGCGGACGCCGGAAGAGCATGCGGTGCAGATCCGAGCCGTACACCGTGAACAGCGGGTCGAGCAGGTCGACCGTGATCACTTGCATCGGCAGCGTGAGCGTGTCGACCGACGGCGAGCTGGGCAGAGCGAGCACACCGGGGACCTTCAGCGTGTTCGGCACCGGGAAGACCACGCTCGTGCTCGGATCAAGCCACAGAGGCAGGGTGGGCGAGAGGGGAATCGGGCCCGGGAGTGAGCTCGCCGCGAACGCGAAGTATGTGAGCTTCGTGGCCGCGAGCGGGAGGCTCTGCGCGTGGGTCAGTCCCGGGTGGTTGAACTCGAGGACAAACGGTGTGCCGAAGTACGTTTCGAAGATCTTCGACGCGGGTCCACTGGGGGTGTTGGACGGGACTGGGACAAGGCCCTGGGCCCAGACCGCGGCGGGCGCGAGTCCGGCGAGCAGGGCGGCGGCGACCAGGGCGCGCGCAAATCGCGCGGGTCCGGACGGAGCGGGAATGAGGGGTAGCGACATGGGGCGGATCGGGGAAAAAGAGGGGACTGCCGCGCAGCGGGGCCTAGGGGGAGAGGAGCGCGGAGGTGCGACGGGGTTCACGCAGCGTGCCGAGCAAGGCACCGGCGCCGGGGGTGTCCCGACGCCGGTCTCACACTACGATAGAGCATTCGCCGGGGGCGTGCGGAGCTACGACGGCGGGCCCGCGCAAAGGTTCCGCCGTCCGCAGTGGGCGTTAACGCTCGAACCTGGTCGACGGGATCCCTTTCGCAACAGGCGTGTCCCGTGCGGGTCGAGAGCCTGGCCCTCTCGAACTCAGCGCATACTTCCGGAGCGCCGCGTTTGAGACCGTTCACCGCTCACCGCCGTTGGCGCGCAGGCCGGAGGGCCACTCCGCACCCACGCATGTGGCACGGGCGATCTCGCACGCTGCCCGCGGAGTTGCCGCACCGTCGCGATCTTGGGCCGGTTCAGAATTCGAGACCGAGCATCAGGCAGGACAGCCCACTGCCGATTCCGAGGGCGCCCACACGGTGCCCGCGCCGAATGTGACCCGCTTCGCGCGCCAAGGCCAGGGTGAGCGGGAGCGAGACCGATCCCATGTTGCCCAGGGTTTCGACCGTCGGGAAGTCGAGCTCGGGTGGGATGTCCAGCGCCCCGAGCAGCGCGCGGCGGTGCGCCACACCGACCTGGTGTGTGACGATGCGATCGGGAGCGCCGCTCCAACCGAGTTCATGCAGGAGCAGGGGCCATGTGCGCGCCGCGAGGTCGATGCCCGCGTGCAGCAACGCCTCGGAATCCGTTTCCATCAGCGGCCCCGCGCCCGCACCGGCGTGGTCGCCGTGGCACAGCACGTGGTGTTCAGTCGCCGCCAACACGCGCCCACCCAACAGGCGCGGTGCAAGGGGCGCACGCGCGCCGCGCACGAGCACGGCCGCCGCTGCGCCCGAACCGATCGTCAGCGAAGCAAACGCGCGTTTGAGCTCGTCCTTGCCGGCGTGCGGATTCGCGAGCAGCGCTTGCACCGTTGCGTCGACGAGGGGCCGTCCATCCTCGCATGCGACGACCAGGGCCGTTTCGATCTGGCCCGCGTCGATTTGCGCGGCGGCGATGAGGAGTGCGTTGGCAAAACCGAGGCAGGCGTTCGAGAGGTCGAACAGCACCGCGTGGGGCGCGAGCCCGAGCGTGTGGTGCACGACCGACGCGGTGGCGGGCTCCAGGAAATCGCGGCACACGCTCGCATGGATCAGGAGGTCGACCGCGGCGGGCTCAACCCCAGCTTCCTGCAGCGCCCGGCGCCCCGCCGCCGAGGCTGGCCCCGACGGACGGGTTCCGGCGGGCCAAAAGCGCCGCTCCGCGATGCCGCTCATGAGCTGCAACCGCCCGCTGTGCAGGCGTAAACGCTCGTAGAGTGGGGCCAGCCGCGCTTCCAGGGCCTCGGAGGCTACCCGCTCGTCGGGCAGGCACGGTACCAGGGCGGCGAGGCGCACGTCGGCGAGCTGCATGGGGCGCGCAGTGTACTCGGGCGGGGCACGGCGCTCGCGCGGGTCACGGCACTCGCGCGGGGCACGGTACTAGCGCGGGGCACGGTACTAGCGCGGGGCACGGTACTCGGGCGGGAGCGTACGATCACGTCCGTGTCCCAGGCCCCGCCGACCATCCTGCACGTCGACATGGACGCGTTCTACGCGTCCATGGAGCTGCGCGAGCGACCCGAACTCGCGGGCCTTCCGGTCTGCGTCGGAGGTTCGGCGGAGGGCCGCGGCGTGATCTCGGCCGCGTCCTATGCCGCGCGCGTGTTTGGCGTCCACTCCGCGATGCCGACGGCGCGGGCGCTCGCGCTGTGCCCGAAGCTCGTTCTTCTGCCGCCGAACTTCGACCTCTACACGAAGGTCAGCCGCGAGATCATGGGCATCTTCCGGCGCTACACACCGCTCGTGGAGCCGCTGTCGCTGGACGAAGCGTTCCTCGATACCAAAGGCACCGAGCGCCTGTTTGGCGACGCGATCGCGGTAGGGCGCGCGATCAAGTCCGACGTGCTGCGCGAGACGGGGCTCGTGGCATCGGTGGGGATCGCACCATCGAAGTTCCTCGCGAAGCTCGCGTCCGACATGGACAAGCCGGACGGTTTCCGCGTGATCGCGGCGCACGAGGTGCGGGCGATCCTCGATCCCTTGCCCGTGTCGAAGTTGTTCGGCGTGGGCGAGCGCACCGCGAAGCGGCTTGAGTCCATGGGGCTCGTGACGATCTCCCAACTCGCGTCGCTGCCGCGCGACGAGGTGCAGCACCGCTTTGGCGCGGCGGGGGCTTGGATCCACGACCTCGCCCACGGAATCGACGAGCGCCGTGTGACCCCGTCGCGGATCGAAAAAAGCCACGGACGCGAGCGTACCTTCGCGCAGGACATCGACGATCGGGACGAGCTACGCCGGCGCCTCGCGGAATCCAGCGAAGAGGTTGCGTTCGAGCTGCGCGATCGCGGTTTGCGCGGGCGCACGGTGACGCTCAAAGCGCGTTACGCGGACTTCCGCACGATCACACGCTCGCGCACTCTGGACCACCCCACGAACCTCGGCCCGCGCATCTTCTCGGTCGCACGCGAGCTGTTCGAGCGCATTCCACCTGGACCACTGCGCCTAATCGGGGTTTCAGTCAGCGCGCTGGACGACGTTCGCGGACCCGCCCAGGGCCAGTTGTTCGACGCGCTCCCCGCGGCCGAAGCGCCCGCGGAAAACCGCCTTGCGCGCGCCCAAGCCGGGCTCGATCGCCTGCGCAAAAAATACGGTGGCCCCCAGGTGCGCTCGGGCTCGACCCTGCGGGATCGATCCAGCTGATTGCCCAGGGCGGACCCGGCGCTTCCACCCGAGGGATTGCAGATGCAGGCAAAAGACCCAGTCCTCGTGCGCGCCGAGTTCGATCGCCGACTGCCGATCTACTTCATGTTGAACGCGCAAGCTGTGCTGTTTTTTTCGGTCATCAGCATCCCGGTGATGCCGCTTTGGTGGCTGTTCGGCCGCAGGTTCCATCGGCGGCAGTACGAGAACCTGCGCTGCGAGTTGACCGCGCGCACGCTCAACGTGCGGCGGGGCGTGCTGCTGCGTGTGCAGCAAAGCATTCCCCTCGACAAGATCACGGACCTCGCACTGCACGAGGGTCCGATCTTGCGCCATTTCGGGTTGTGCAGCCTAAGCATCGAAACCGCTGGTGGCGGGCAGCCGGGAACTACCGGCCAAGCGCGTCTGCCCGGTCTGGTGGGGGCCGAAGCATTCCGCGACCGTGTCCTTGCACAGCGCGACGCGGTGGTGCTCGACGGCCGCGCGAACGGGCACGGGGCTGTCGACCCACGCGTGCAACCCACGCCCGCGGTGGAGGTTGCGGCGAACCAGGGGCTCCTCGTGGAGATCCGCGACATCCTTGTGCGGATCGAGAGCGCCCTTGAGCGCCGTTCCTGACCGATCGAGGAAAAATCGGCACGGCCGCGACGAAGTCGCCGTCGGGTGTCTTCGGGCCCATTGCTTCCGGCGCGGAAGCGCGCGGGGGCGGCCACGCGGTGCATTGCACGTGCGGATTGCGCGCGGTCGATGCCGCGGGGGACGGGCGCCATGCACTGCGCGCGGCCGACTCGTTCCCCGGAGGCCATGGCGTACAATAGTCCGACCTCGGCCCGGGAATCGGCGTCGGGTTGCCCTGCGATGCAGATCGACCAAAACGCGCGCCCCTCCCGCGGCGAAGAACGGAGCTCACAGGACGGCTTCCAAGCCCCCCAAGCCCCCCTGAGCGGCGCAGCGCCCGCGCGGATCGCGCCGGGATTGGGGAAGTCGGAGGGCGAGCGGCTCGCCATCGAGCGCTCGAGCAGCGGCAACCTCGCGGCCGCCATCCTGGGGTCGATTGCGGACCTGGGTTACGCCATCGACGCCGAGGGGCGCTTTGTCTACGCCAATCCGCCGTTGCTCGCCGTTTGGGGGTTGACGGCCGAGGAGGCGATCGGGAAGTCGTTTTACGAGCTGCCGTACACCGACGATCTCGCGCGCAAACTGCACGACCAAGTTCGACACGTGGTGGCCACACGTTTAACTCTGCGCGACGAGACGTCCTACTGCAGTCCGAGCGGGATCGACGGTCATTACGAGTACACGCTCACGCCGATCGTCAGTCCCGACGGCGAGGTGTACATGGTCGCGGGCATGACCCGCGACATCACGGAGCGCAGGCGCACCGAGTCTTCGCTCGCGAATCTCCAGCGGCGGCTCGATGCATCGCTGCTCGCCGCCGAAGTGGGTGTGTTCGAGTGCGACTTCCGCGCGGGCCGGCTCTTTGGCGACACGAACTTCGCCGAACTGTATGGCATCACACTCGACGCCGAAGCGTCCGCGCCCATCGCGATGTTCGAGGCGACGATCCACCCGGAGGACCGGGCCGCGGTCCGCGAACAACTGGACCGCGCGCTGGATTCAGGCGGTGATTACCACGCCCAGTATCGGATCACCACCGGGGACCAGGAGCGTTGGGTGCTGGCGCGCGGCAAGATCGAGCGCGGCCCGGACGACGGCGACCGGCGTGTGCAAGGGGTTGTCCTCGACATGACGGAGCTGGAGCGCGCGCTGCGCGACAAGCACGCCACCGTCGTCGAGCACCAGCGCAGCGCGCGCATGTACGACACAGTGCTCGCCGCCACGGACGACTTTGCCTACGTGTTCGACCGCGATGCGCGGTTCTTGTTCGCGAACCGCCGATTGCTCGAGGTCTGGGACAAGCGGCTCGAGGACGTGGTCGGTAAGAACTGCCACGAGCTTGGTTATCCGGACTGGCACGCCGCGCTGCACGACCGCGAGGTGGCCCAGGTCATCGCAACCAAGCAGCCGATCCGCGGCGAGGTGCCGTTTACCGGAGCGAGTGGCATTTCCGGGATCTACGATTACATCTTCACGCCGGTCTTCGGGCCGGACGGAGAAGTGGAGGTGATCGCTGGCACGACCCGGGATATCACCGAACGCAAGGCGGCTGAGGACGACCGCGAGCGTTTGCTGCGCATCTTGGACAACGAGCGCGGCCGGCTGCGCGCGGTCGTTGAGCAGGCGCCGGCTTTTATCTGCGTCCTGCGCGGCCCCGACCACGTGTTCGAGCTCGCCAATGAACGTTATTACGAGGTCGTGGGCAAACGCGACATCCTGGGCAAGCCGCTGCGTGAAGCGCTGCCCGAAGTGCGTGGGCAGGGTTACATCGAGCTGCTCGATCGCGTTTACAGCACCGCTGAGTCCTTCACCGGCAGCCAGATGCCCGTCATGCTGCGGCGGCGCAACGACGACCTTTTGGAGCAGCGTTTCGTCGATATCGTCTACCAGCCGTTGTATGAGCCCGATGGTTCCGTCTCGGGTGTGCTGACCCACGGCATCGATGTGACCGACGTGGTGCAGTCCAAGGAGGCCCTGCGTGCCACCGCCGAGCGCCTGCGCCGTGCTGTGGCCGAAGCCCAGGCCGCGAACCAGGCCAAGGACAGGTTCCTTGCGGTCCTGAGCCACGAGCTGCGCACGCCGCTCACGCCCGTGGCGCTCGTGGCCGCCGCGCTGGAAAGTGACCCGCGTCTACCGGTCGATGTCCGCGAGGACATCGCGATGGTTCGGCGCAACGTGGATTTGGAGACCCGACTGATCGATGACCTGCTGGACCTTTCGCGGGTCATGAGCGGCAAGCTGCGCCTCGACATCCAGTCCCTGCACGTCCACCGGGCGATCGAACACGCGCTCGGCATCGTCGGGCCCGAACTGGAGGCGGGCGGGATCAAGGTCGAGCTCTTGCTCGGCGCGACCAAGGACCTGATCCATGCCGATCCCGCGCGCATCCAACAGACTCTTTGGAACCTGCTCAAGAACGTGGTGAAGTTCACACCCCGCGGCGGCCGCGTCGAGATCCGGACTTCGAACGCAGGCGACCAGATCCACCTCGCGATCGCGGACACCGGCGAAGGTATTGCCGCGGAGCTGATCGCGCGCATCTTCGACCCGTTCGAGCAGGGGAGCACACAAAGCGCGCGGCGGGCCGGTGGGTTGGGTCTCGGCCTTGCCGTCGCCAAATCGATCGTCGATCTGCACGGGGGCTCGATCCACGTGGAAAGTCCCGGATGGGGTCAGGGGTCCACGTTTACCGTGCGACTGCCGCTGGTCACCAGCGGCGCTGGTACGCCGAGCGCAGCACCCGAGCCGCGCTCCGTGCCAAGCGCCAAGGTGCGGGTCCTGCTCGTCGAGGACCACGCCGATTCCGCGACGGCCCTGATGCGGCTCCTGTGTATCGACGGCATGGATGTGGTTTGGGCGTCCTCGGTCGCGGCGGCACTCGAAGTGGCTGGCAAACAGACGTTCGACGTACTCGTGAGCGATGTCGGACTCCCGGACGGTTCGGGGTTCGACCTCGTGCGCGCCCTGCACCGCATCCAGCCGATCCCCGCCATCGCGATCAGCGGTTACGGCATGGAGGACGATCTGCGCCAAAGCCGCAGCGCGGGTTTCGCGGAGCACATCGTGAAGCCGATCGCGCTGACGTGTCTGCGCGATGCGATCCGCCGATTGGCCGCCTCCGAAGCGTAGGGATGCGATTCGCTGCGGACCGTTTTAGTGGGCCGCGAGCCAATCGGGCCCGTGGCCCGCTTCGACGGCGAGCGGGACCGCCAGCTCCCAGGCGGCTTCCATTGCGGTGACGACGAGTTCGCGGGTCGGCTCGAGTTCCGCAAGGGGCAGTTCGAAGAGCAGTTCGTCGTGCACCTGGAGCAGCATGCGTCCCGCCAATGTGGAATTGGCAAGGCGCTGCTCGACCCGCAGCATCGCGCGTTTGATGATGTCGGCCGCGCTGCCCTGAACCGGCGTGTTGATAGCCGCGTTTTCCGCGAACACGCGCGCCCGCTGGTCGCTCGAGGCGATGTCCGGGATGCGGCGGCGGCGACCGGCGAGGGTTTCGACGTAACCCTTGTCGCGGGCGGTGGCGAGCAGGCGCTCCATCCACCCTTTCACGCTGGGGAAGTTTGCGAAGTACCGCTCGATGAAAGCCTTGGCGTCGGGCAGGGCCATTCCGGTTTCCCGGGCCACGCGCTGCGGCCCCATGCCGTAGAGCAGGCCGAAGTTGATGACTTTCGCGCGGCTGCGCATCGTGCGGTCGACGTCCTCGGGCCGCACGTCGAAGATGCGCGCGGCCGTGGCGGCGTGGATGTCCGCGCCGCTCGCGAACGCTTCGATCAGGGCGGTATCGCCGCTCAGGTGCGCTAAAACCCGTAACTCGATCTGGCTGTAGTCGCACGCGAGGAACGTCCATTCGCCGTGCGTGTCCGGCAGGCGCGGCACAAACGCTTGGCGCAGGCGGCGGCCGCGCTCGGTGCGGATGGGGATGTTTTGCAGGTTCGGGTCGGAGGACGCAAGCCGCCCGGTGGCCGCTGCAACTTGGCTGAAGGAGCAGTGCACCCGCCCCGTGCGCGGATTGACGTAACGCGGCAGGGAATCGATATAGGTGGAGCGCAGCTTCGACAGCTCGCGGTACTCGAGCAGCTTGCCGACGATCGGGACCTCCTTGTACTGCTCTTGCAGTGTCGCCGCGTCGGTTGAATAACCGGTTTTTGTGCGACGCACGCGTTTGACACCCTGTTGCTCTTGGATGCAGAGCTTTTCGAACAGAATGATGCCGACGGACTTTGTGCTCGCGAGGTTGAAAACCTCGCCGGCAAGGTCGTGCACCGCGTTCTCGAGCAGTTCCTGCTCCTTTCGAAGCTCGTCCCCCTGGAGCGCGAGCAACTGGGTGTCGATGCGGATGCCGCGTGCCTCCATGGCCGCGAGCACCGGGACAAGCGGCATCTCAAGGTCGCGGAACAGGTCCTGCGCGCCGTGTTCCAAAAGTTCCTGCTGGAGCGGTTCCACGAGCCGCCAGGTTGTTTCCGCGTCCTCGCAGGCATATTCCGCGACACGTGCGACCTCAACTTCCTTCATCGAGATCTGCTTTGCGCCGCTGCCGATCAGGTCCTTCGTCGGGATTTTCTCGAGCCCGAAGAAGTGCAGCGCCAACGCGTCGAGGCTGTGGCCGCGTGCTGGGCCGACGGCGCAAAAGCTCGCCACCATCGTGTCGAACGCGGGTGGCGGCAGGCTGGCGCCGCGCGGCAACTGGGAGCCGAGGACAAGCCAGTCGTACTTGGTGTTTTGGCCGACACGCTCGAGGTCTGGATCCTCGAGCAAGCCGCGCACACGCTCGAACAGCGCCGCCGGACCCTCGGGATGCACCGGCGGAAACGCGTTGAACGGCACGTAGTACGCCCGGCCTTCGCGCGCGCTGAAGCTGATGCCCACTAATTCCGCTTCGAGCGGAAACAGGCTCGTTGTTTCCGTGTCGATGGCAAAGCGCCCGGCGGCGCGCAGTTCGAGCTCCATCGCGTCGACACCCGCCAGGTCCTCGATCAGGCGGTAGTCGCGGCTGCCGTGGACCGGCTTTTCGGCCGCGGCGGCTTGCACTTTCTCCTGCAAACTGCGGAACTCGAGGTCGCGGAACAGCTTCGAGAGTCGCTGTGCGTCCGGCTGCGCAGGGCCGATGCTTTCCACGCTGCGGTCCAGGCGCACATCGCGCTGGATCGTCACGAGCTGCCGCGAAAGCAGCAACAGATCCCGCGAGGCCTCGATCTTTTCGCGCTGTTTGGGTGTCAGCGCTTCGAGATTCGCGAGCACACCATCGACCGAGCCCCAGCGTTGAATCAGGTCGATCGCACCCTTCTCGCCGATGCCCTTGACCCCGGGCACGTTGTCGGAGCTGTCGCCCATGATGGCGAGCACCTCAACCACACGGTCCGGGGTTGTGCCGAACTTCTGCGCGACTTCGTCGATGCCCTGCAAAAGCGTGGCTTCGCCCGCCTTGAAGACGTTGTAGAGCTTCACACGCTCCGTCACGAGCTGCATGAAGTCCTTGTCGCCGGTCACGATCAGCACTTCATCGCCGCGGGCGGCTCCTTGCGTGGCGAGTGTGCCGATGACGTCGTCGGCTTCGACGCCCGGAACTTCGAACAGCGCGACGCCGTGGGCTTGCACGACCTCGCGGATCCAGGGGAGCTGGCTGACCAGGTCCTCGGGCACTTTTTGGCGCGTCGCTTTGTAGTCGGCGTACTGGCGGTGGCGGAACGTCGGATCTTTGTGGTCGAACGCCACCGCGATCGCGTCGGGCCGCTCGTTCTCGAGCAGTTGACGCAGCACCATCGTGAAGCCGTAGGTGGCGCCGGTCGGACGCCCATCCGCGGTAGCTAGGCCCGAGCGCGCGAACGCGAAGTGGGAGCGATAGGCCAGGGCCGTGCCGTCGAGCAGGAAAATGCGCGCCATGGGCGCCACGGTAGCGGCGCCGGCCGCGCGGTTCAGTGCACGAGTCGAAAGGCCATGCCCGCCCGGCGCGCCGCTTCCCCGTCGGCGTCCACGCGGTCGCCCATGACCAGGCAGTCCGCGGCGGCGATGCCGAGGCGGCTTGCGGCGAGCAGATAACCGTCGGGAGCCGGTTTGATCCGCGTGGGGCCGCCGGGCTCGCCGTT